>PPFU01002703.1_pt1 | contig 17276 bp, 18 predicted proteins | sample 1535991 | NCBI WGS metagenome assembly PPFU01 (sample SAMN04901290, study PRJNA319586) | Hypolithon metagenome, whole genome shotgun sequencing project. | isolation source: Antarctic Hypolithon | place: Antarctica: Miers Valley | collected 2014
TTCAAGAGCGAGAAGGCCGACTCGGCGCTGGCGGGCGGGAAGATGCTGCTGGAGTGGACGACGAAGGAGGTGTCGGAGCCGGGGGCGCGGGCGGCGGATTATGAGGCGGCAGCGCGGGAGGTGCGGCAGGGGGTGAGCGAGGCAATCGTGCAGGAGCAGGTGCCGCCGGTATATCACGGGGCGATCCAGAAATACTTCGATTCGCTCCCGGCGGGAAAGTGACGGGGAATTTCCCGATGCGCGGGGCGGGGTGGCCGCCCATTGCGGGGGAGCGTGGCGGCGGGTATCGGGAGGTGGCTGTTGTTTAGGCCGTTGGCCGGACTTGGCGCTTGTCTGGGCTGGGTCTGGCCAATTTTCCCACGAACGACAAACTATCACTCAAGATCACGTCCGCGCGGATGGCGCGCCTCAAGTAGGAGAAATCGCGGCGTGCGCGCATGAAATCTGCGGGCGGAGGGGAGGGCGCGGGAGCACTGGGCGCAGGCGGAGGAGCAGCTCTGGGCGTGCCGGGCGCATGAGGGATGGACCAGAAGCAAGGATTAGAAATTGCGATATTCGATGGTGCGGCGGCGGGGTGGACGGGTAGGGTGGCCGGATGAAGGGAGTCCCCTCGGCAGGCAAGGAGAAGGAGGAGGCGCTGCGGGCGCAGATGGAGGCGTTGGCGAAGGTTCAAGGGGAGCTGGAGGAGTGCCGGAATCGCTACGCGGATCTCTATGACTTCGCGCCGGTGGGCTACGCGACTTTCGGCCGCACGGGCAGGATCGCGGAGATCAACCTGAGGGGGGTGGCGCTGCTGGGGGTTCCGCGGGAGCAGGTGCTCCATACGCCGCTGGCGATGTATCTCACGCAGGGGGACGTAGCGGCTTTCACACGGCACCTGCGGGAGGTGGGGAAGGCGGCGGGGCAGGTGGCGGTGGAGCTGGAACTGCGGAGCACGGGCAATGGGCGGGGCACGCCCGTGCTGCTGGTGACGCGCCGGGCGCAGACGGCTCCAGGCGCGGAAGCACTCTACCGGACGGTGCTGACGGATGTGTCGGAGACGAGGCGGGCGCGGGAAGCGCTGGTGCGGAGTGAGGAGTTTTTCCGCCAGGCGATCGTGGGGGCGCCGATCCCGATCATAGTCGTGGCGGACAATGGGGAGGTGTTGGGGGTGAGTGAGGCGTTTGCGGAGAGCACGGGGTATACGCAGGCGGACCTGCCGACGCTGCGGGCTTGGTGCGCGAAGGCCTACGTTGAGCGCGCCGGCGAGATGGAAGCGGCGATCATGGGGCTCTTTGAGCTGACGACGGCGACGCGTGGCGTCGAGACAATCGTCACGACGCGGAGCGGGGAGCGGCGGACGTGGGCGTTTGCGAATTCGCCGCCGGGGGCGTTGAGCGATGGGCGGCGCTTCATCGTGGGGATGGCGGAGGATGTGACGGAGCGGAAGGTGGCGGAGGCGCGGCTGAAGGAGGCGAATCAACTGCTGGCTGGGCGGGTGCATGAGCAGACGCGGACTTTGCGCGAGACGAACCGGAAGCTGCGTCGGACGGTGGCCGAGCGAGACCGGCTCGAGAAAGCGGTGATCGAGATCCGGGATGATGAGCAGCAGCGGATCAGCCACGATCTGCACGATGGGCTGGGGCAGCACCTCACGGGGGTGGCTTTCCTGGCCTCGGCGCTGGAGCAGCAACTGGCGGCCTCGCTGGAGCCGGAGGCCGCGACGCGGGCGGGGCAAATCGCGGGGCTGGTGAATCGGGCAATCTCGCAGGTGCGCGAGATCGCGCATGGGTTGAACCCGGTGCCGATCGATCCGCACGGGATCGTGATCGCGCTGGAGCACTTTGCGCGCATGGTGAGCGAGCAAAGCGGGGCGCGCGTGCTTTTCACGCACTCGCCTGGGCTGCGGATCGATGATCCGCCGCTGGTGGCGAATCTCTACCGGATCGCGCAGGAGGCGGTGACGAATGCGCTGCGGCATGGGGGGGCGACGCGGGTGGAAATACGGCTGGTGAGCGGGGCGCGTGGGCTGTCGCTGCGGGTGCGGGACGATGGCTCGGGGATGCCGGCGGTGCCGCTGAAGCCGGGCGGGATGGGGTTGGAGGTGATGCGGCACCGGGCGCGGATGATCGGGGCGTCATTTTCCACGGGCGCGGTAGCGGGAGGAGGAACGAAGATCGTTTGTCGCCTGCCGTGCGCGACCGTCCCCAGCTCTTCCCATGAAAAACAAAGCCGCCGCCGCTCCAAAACAAACGCACATCCTGCTGGTGGATGATCACCCGATCGTGCGGCAGGGGCTGACGCAGTTGATCGATCGGGAGCCGGACATGACAGTCTGCGGGGAGGCGGAGAGCGGGCCGCAGGCGATCTCGGTGCTGGAGAAAGACGGGTGCGACATGGCGATCGTGGATCTTTCCATCCACGGCGGGAACGGCATCGACCTGGTGAAGAACATCGTGGCGATGTGGCCGGGATTTCCGACTCTGATCCTCTCGATGCACGATGAGTCGATCTATGCGGAGCGGGCGCTGCGGGCGGGGGCGCGTGGGTATGTGATGAAGCAGGAGGCAACGGAGATGATGATGGAAGCGATCCGAAGGGTGATGCGCGGAGAGATTTACCTGAGCAATGAGATGAACACGCGCATCCTGAGCCGGGTGGTGGAGAGTCCGGGTGGGGAGAAGCGGTCGATCATCGACCGGCTCTCGGATCGTGAGCTGGAGGTGCTGACGCTGATCGGGCGGGGACACGGGACGCGGCAGATCGCGGAGGGATTGAATCTGAGCGTGAAGACGGTGGAAAGCCACCGGGCACATTTGAAGGAGAAGCTGAAGGTGGGGACGGCGCCCGAGCTGGTGAGGTTTGGGGTGGAATGGGTGCGGTCACAGGAACCGGTGTAGGATTTTTCATATGGTGTCAAAAAGAGTGTTTGACACCATGTGGGAGGAGAGCGATAGAGAGGGCATGCAAACGACAGCACGCGCGGGTTTCACACTCCGGCTCGAACCGGAAATCAACACGGGGCTGGAACGGTTGAGCACGGCGCTCCGCCGTCCGAAGAACAAACTGATCAATGAGGCGGTGCGGATGTTCGTGGCGCAGCGGAGCCGGGTCGTCGGACATGAGCTGGAGGAGATCGTGGCGGGACTGCGCGAATACCGGAAGTGGGATCCGGATTTCGATGACGCAATCGGCAAGGTCGCGGAGGACGAGGCGCGGTATGGGGCGGATGATCCGGTGGAGGGACGGGCTTACCGTCTGGATGCAGCCGGGATGGCTGATCCGACGGGGATTCGGGAAATCCTGAATGCCTAACTGGGACAAGGAGAGCGCCGAGCTCCGGGGCAATCTGGAGCGGGTGCTGGGGATGGTGCGCGACGCGGCGCGGCGGCGGGACCGGCCGGGCATGGAGCTGGTGCGGAGCTGGCACGCGGAGACGATGCGGGGGCTGGAGGTGCCGTTCGAGGGGGTGGTGGGGCGGTTTCGCGGGGAGCCGGGGCTGGAGGAGTGCGCGGTGCGGATTGGGCGGTTTGAAGGGGTGCCGCCGTGGGATGTCGCGGCGGCGCTCGAGGCGCTGACCCGGAAGCTGCGGGCGGCGGTGGCGCGGCTCGACGAGCTGGTGCCGCGGGGCGAGGTGCCGGGGGTAGATCAGGTGGAGGCGATCCTGGATCTGTGCGCCTGGATGCACGGGGAGTGGGTGAGGATTCATCCGTTTGGGAATGGCAATGGGCGGACGGCGCGGCTCTGGGTCCATTTCCTGGCGATGCGGTATGGGCTGCCGCCGTTCCTGAGGGTGCGGCCGAGGCCGGGCGGGCCGTATGGATACGCGGCGGAACAGGCGATGTTGGGGAATCGGCAGCCGACGCGGATGTTTTTCCGGGAGCTGCTGCGGGAGGCGCTGGGGTCGCGGGGGACTCGGTATCGGTGAGGCTTTACGCCTCGCCGGCGGCGGTGAGCATGTCGTCGAGCAATTGATTGCCGGCGGTGTCGATTTTCTGACGGGCCGGATCGGCGTCGAACCAGGCGATGGCGCGGCGGACGCCTTCGCTGAAAGGAATGGTGGCGGTGAAGCCGGGGACGAAGCGCTTGATCTTGGTGTTGTCGAAAATGACGGAGTGGGCCTTGTCGCCGAGAAGGCCGCCGCGCGCGGGCTCGTGGCGCGCGGCGATGAAGTCGCTCGTCAAATGCACGATGCGGGGCTCGGCTCCGGCGGCCTGGGCGATGGCGGCGTAGATTTGATTCCAGGTCAGCAGCTCGTCGCTAGTGATGTGAAAAGCGTGGCCGAGGGCGTGGATGTTGCCGAGGAGGCCGGTGAAGGCTTTCGCGAAATCCTCGGAATGCGTGAGCGCCCAGAGCGAGGTGCCGTCGCCGTGGATGATGACTTTTTTCCCTCGGCGCAGGCGATCGACGAGAGTGAAGTCGCCGGGGCCGAAGGAAGGCGGGACGTTCCGGTCGTAGGTGTGCGAGGGGCGCACAATGGTCATCGGGAAGCCATCGGTGCGATAGGCGGCGGTGAGCATTTCTTCGCAGGCGATTTTCTGCCGCGAGTATTCCCAGAGCGGGTTGCAGAGGGGCGTGGACTCGGTGATGACGGGGTGGCTGAGGGGCTTCTGGTAGGCGGAGGCGGAGCTGATGAAAACGTATTGGGCAGTGCGTCCGCGGAAAAGATCGAGCGCCGTCTCGATGTGCGCCGGGGTGAAGGCGATGAAGTCGGCGACGACGTCCCAGCGGGTGTCCCCGAGCGCGGCGCGGGTGGCGGCGGCATCGCGGAGGTCGGCTTGCAAAAGATGCGCGCCGGGCGGGATCGGGTAGCGCTGGTTGCGGTTGAGGAGATGGACTTCGTTGCCGTGAGCGAGGGCGAGGCGGACGCAGGCGGTGGAGATGGTGCCGGTGCCGCCGAGGAAGAGGACTTTCATGACGGTTAGGCGCGCATTTTCACCGGCTGGCCGCTGGCGGCGGAGCGGTAGGCGGCTTCTTTGAGCCGGGCGGTGTCGAAGGCGATCTGGGGTGGCGTGTAGCCGCGTCCGCCGTTCTCGATCCAGCGGTAAAATGCGTGGTCGGGACTTTGCGGCTTGATCTTTTCCGGCACGATCATCGGCTCGTGATTCAGCGTGGCACCGCGAAGCCGCCAGGCGTAGCTGTCGAGGACGATGCAGCCTTTGTCGCCGTGGATGGAGATGCGCTCGTCGTGTTTTTTACTGCGCCCGAGGGTGGCAAAGGTGCCCATCGCGCCGTTGGTGAAAGCGACTTGGAGGAGGGCGACGCGATCGACTTTCATGCCGGCGTTGTCGGTCCAGGCGCGAACTTCGCGCGGGCGGAGGCCACTGACGTGGAGCGTGGCGCTGAGGAGATGGCTGCCGCTGTCCATGAGCATGCCGCCGCCGGCCATCGCGGGATCGGCGCGCCAGCCGCCGAGCGCACCCCAGTCCTGCGTCATGTAGCAGGCGACGCCGGTGATTTCTCCGATTTCGCCGCGGGCGATGAGGTCGCGCGCGTGGACGAAGGGCGGCTGGAACATGCGCTGGTAGGCGACGACGAGCATGCGGTCTCGTTTTTCCGCGAGACCGATGAGGGCGCGGGCATCGCGCGAGGTGATGGTAAGGGGTTTCTCAATGAGGACGTGGAGGCCGCGCCGCAGCGCATCGCCGGCCTGGGCGTAGTGGAGCGAGTGGGGGGTGGAAATGACGACGGCGTCGAGCGTCTCGCTCGCCAGCATCTCGCGGTAGTCGGTGTAGGCGGGTACTTCGCCGCCGTTTTTCTCGAAAAGGAGCGCCATCTGCGCCGGATTGGGATCGGCGACGGCGGCGAGTTCGACACGCGGGTCGGAGTGGATGGGCGGGAGGTGGCCTAACCGCATGTTGTCGCCACAGCCGATGAACGCGACGCGAATTTTCTTTTTGGGCATGAGGCGGGCATGCCAGCGCGGCAGGGGCGGAGGGGCGAGAAAAAAGTGCGCCGGGCAGACGCGCTCCTCAGCTCGACCAGCCAGCACTCCGGGCCTGGGCCTGTTAGCTCCAGCTCCCAGGCGTCATGGCTCCGGCATTGAGACTATGGCGCGCTCTTTTCAGCCTCGCGCAGGAGCCTCGTGGCGATCCGGCCCAGCGCAAAAGTCACCCCGAGCGTGAGCACGAGGCCGCCCGTCCAGAGCGTGTATTCCCGCCAGCCGGGCTGATCGTTCCGCCCCAGCAGCCGTAGGCCGAGTTGCGCGAGCGTGCCGATATAGGCATAGAGAAAAAGCCCCGGCAACTGTCCCAGCGCGACCCACAGCATGCACGTCGAAAACCGAATCCGCGTCGCGCCGTAGAGATAGTCGATGAGGCTCGTGGGGAACAACGGATGCACTTGGCTGAGGAAGATGATCTTCCACCCCTCGCGGGCGATGGCCCGGTCGAGCGCGGCGAGCTGCGGCCGGTGAAAGAGCAACCGCTCGATGCGTCGCCGGCCAATCGCGCGGCCGATGCCGAAAGCGGCGGCGGCGCCGAGCACGTTCCCCGCGAGCGCGAGGAGCGTGCCCCACCAGAGCCCGAAAAAAAGCCCGCTGCTGATCGAGAGAAACCCAGCCGGCAGGAGCAATACATTACAAAGCGCGTAGAGCAGCGGAAACACCGCGGCACCCGCCGGCCCGAGCCCGCCGACCCAGCGCTGCGCCGCCTCGAGCAATCCGACGAGATCAAAAAAATGCGCAAGAAACACGATGCTCGCGGCAAGTACAACCAGCCCAGTGAGCTGGATCAAAACCATCCGCGAAGCTTTCAAGGAAAGACCCGGAATGACATCCGCCAAATACTCAAAAGAACGCGAAAATCAGACATAACAAAAATCCAATCCTCCTCCGTTTACTCCGGGTTTCGCGTGTCTAGCAGACAAAAAACTTCGCCCTAGCGTCCGCGGACGAACTGCGCCAGCTCGACCGTTGTGTCGTAGCTGAGAAACGGCGTGATCAAATAAACGCCCGGGAAATGATCCAGCACCGCCTTCGTCACTTCCTTCCCGATCTCCACGCCCGCCGCGCGCCCTTCGGCTCCCTCCAGACCCGCCATCCTTGCACGGACCGCATCCGGGATGATGATCCCCGGCACTTCGTTATGTAAAAATTCCGCCTGGCGTCCGTTGAGCAGCGGCCAGATGCCGGTGAAAACTGGCGCGCCGATGTGCGCCAGCCGTGCCGCCATCGTCTCCACCAGCCGCGTGTCGAAGACCGGTTGCGTCATCACGTATTGCGCTCCCGCTGCCAGCTTGCGTTCGAGCCGCGCGACCTGAGCATCGAGGTTCTTGGCGTTCGGGTTGAAGGTGCAGCCGATCACCAGTTGCGTTGGCGTTTTGATGCTCTTTCCGATGTGATTGTATCCCTCGTTCAGCCGCGCGATGATTTTCATCAGCTCGATCGAGTTCACATCATAGACCGACGCTGCCCCCGGATGATCCCCCACCTTCGCCGGATCGCCCGTGAGGGGCAGCACATGGCGGATGCCGAGCGCCGCCATCCCCATCAATTCACTTTGCAAACCTAACAGATTCCGGTCGCGGCAGCTAATGTGCAACAGCGGCGTAATCCCGAACCGTTGCTTCAAAAGCGCGCCCACCGCGAGATTGCTCACGCGCAGGATCGCGAGCGAATTATCCGCCAGCGTGATCGCGTCGCTCCCCGCTTCCGTCAGCGCCTGCGCCCCAGCCATGTATTTGTCGAGATCGAGCGTCTTCGGTGGATCGAGCTCGGTGACGATGACAATTTTCCCCGCCGCCACGAGATCCAGGATGCTCGTCTCGACCGCTCCCGCGCCCTGCACGGGCCGCGGCGGCTCGATCACCGTGACGGCTTTCCTTTTCACCGGCTGCAACCCCGCGAGCGCCTCGACCATCGCCACGATCCCATCCGGCCCGATGCCGCAGCACCCGCCGATGAGCCGCGCGCCTTGCCCGGCCAGGTCGCGCGCTGCCTGCGCGAAATAAGCCGGTGCCGTCGCATACAGGAACCGACCGTCGTGATACCGCGGATAGCCCGCGTTCGGATACGCCGAGAGGAGCCCCTCCGCCGGGATGCGCTCGTAGAGGCGCAGCATCGCCTGCGGCCCATTCACGCAATTCACGCCGACGACATCCGCCCCCAGCGCGCGCAGTTTTTCGAAAGCCTCGACCAGCGTGACACCGGAAGGCAGCCGCCCCTCTTCCGTGCAGGCAAGCGAGCAGACGACCGGGCAATGATGCAGCGCCTGCTTCACCTCCAGTGCCAGGATCAGTTCTTCGAGATCGAGAAAAGTCTCGAGAAAGATGAGATCCACCTTCCCGTCGAGCAGCGCCCCCATCTGCTCCTGGAACGCCGCCTTCCGGTCGATCCCCCGCTCCCGCGCTTGATCCGCCGTGATCCCCAGCGGCCCCACACTCCCCGCGACATACACGCTTTTCCCCCGCACCGCCTGCCGCGCGAGTTGCGCCGCCGACCAGTTAATTTCATTTACGCGTTTTTCGAGTCCATGCTTCTCGAGCCGCACCGCATTCGCGCCGAAGGAGTTCGTCTCCACCACCCGCGCCCCCGCCGCGATGTAATCTTCGTGCACCCGCGCGATCAGCTCCGGCTGGCTCACGCAGAGTTCCTCGAAACAGCGCTCGATTGGTACATTCGCCGCCATCAGTTGCGTCCCGATCGCGCCATCGCCCGGCAGGATCGAGTGTTCCAGTTCGTCGAGAAAATCCATTGCGTGTGAGCCGCGCAGCCTCACCGCGCAGACGCCGCGATTCAAGACCCGCGTGCGACCGCAGCGGGAGGGACGTCACCACGGTGAGGGCGCGCGTCCGGAGGTGCGGCAGAAGCAATTTGCCAGGCGCGCTACGGGAGCGGCTGGGCGGGGTCGAGGCGGACGTTTTCGCCTGCCTCGCCGACAGCCGGAGTGGGCTGGGCGGTGGCCTGGAACTCGGCGGCGAAGATGCCGGATAGCGAGTCGCTCAACTCTCCCAACTGCGCCTTTTTCTTCTCCTCGTCCGCATTCGCGCGCGCGGCTGCGGCTGCGGCTCGCTTTTTTTCCACCGCAGCGGGATCGGGTTGGACCGCGATGGCGCGGCGCACCTCGGGCTGCGGGGCCGGGTAGCCGGGCTGGAGCTGCGGATACGTGGCGATGGACGCGGCTCCGGGGTAGCCCATGTTGTGTTGAGGAAAGGGCGGGGCGCCATATTGCGGCGCGCCGTAGTAGCCTTGCGCGCCGGGGTGGAAGCCGGGCTGCGTCTGCGTGCCGAGATACTGCGAGAGGAAATATTGTTCCTGCTCCATCTCCTCCTTGGCATGCTCGCGCATGGCTTTGGCTGAGCCGAGGAGACCGAACGCGCCGCTCAGGAGCGCACCGGGCAGGTTGAAGGTTCCGCCTTCATCGGGGATGAGATTACCGAGCACGCCGAGCAGGCCGGAGGCGTCGCCCTCGCCCATGAGCCGGCCCTGCTGGTAGGAATCCTGCGCGCGAAAAATCGAGTCGCGCAGGCCCACCTGGCCGAAGCTGAGGCTCGGGAATAGCAACAGGGCAAGGCCGCAGCCCGCGAGAGCGTGTGTGCGCATACAACCGGGAAAAGAGCAGACAACCGCTTGCCGGGCAAGGCGGGAAATGCTTGCGTCCGCCGCATGCGCGTCCGCCTTTCCCTGCTCGCGGCGGCGCTGCTGGCCGGGGGGGCGCTCGCGGGATCAAATCCCGCGCCGGCGGAAGATGACTTCATTCTCCCGATGCCGGGGGGGGAGGAGATGGTGTTTCGGCCGGTCTGGCTGGACGTGGGCGACGCGCCTTTTGCCGGGCGGGAGTTCAAGATGGGCGACCGCGCGGGTGGCGGTTTCCAGGAATACCCGACGACGGTCGTGCTTGGCGGGAGTTTTCGCGGAATGCATGCCGGTCGCGCGGACTGGCTCTACTATACAGGCAAATACGAGGTGACCGAGGCGCAGTGGGACGCGGTGATGCAGCCGGACGCTGCCCCGCGCGGCGACCTGCCGGTGCGCGACATCGCGTGGCACCAGATGCAGGAGTTCATCCACCGCTACAATCTGTGGCTCTACGCGCACGCGCTCGACCGGCTGCCGGGCGCGGGAAAGCCGCCGGCTTTCGTGCGGCTGCCGAGTGAGATCGAGTGGGAATTCGCGGCACGCGGCGGGGCGGCGGTCAGCGCGAATGCCTTTGATCGGACGCAGCCCTACGGCACGGCGCTGGCGCGGCATGAGTGGTTCGCCGGACCGGAATCCTCGCATCACAAAGTGCGCCCCATCGGTCAGCTCCTGCCGAACGCGCTCGGCCTCCACGACATGCTGGGGAATATTTCGGAGATGACCGGCTCGGCCTACCAGGTCGAATACTATCAGGGACGCCGCGGCGGGATCGTGGTGCGCGGTGGCGATGTCTTCACGCCGAAGCCGCGGATGCGCTCGTCGCTGCGGAGCGAGCAGCCGATCTACGGCCCCGATCTCCAGCCGGCGCACCACCCGACCATTGGCTTCCGCCTCGCCCTCGGCGCGGTGGTTTACGATGAAAAAAGCACGGCGACCGCGATGGCGGCGGCGTGGGAGAGTTATCGGAAAAGCCGCCGCGTCGCGCTCACGGCGGCGGACTCGACTGCGCCGCGGAAAATGACGGATACGAAACGCATGGCGGAAATCACGGCGCTGGTCGCGCGGCTCGAGATCGAAGCGACGCCGGAACTGCGCGCGGAACTGACGGCATTGAAAGCATCGCTCACCGATGTGCAGGCGGCCGCCGCGCGGGCGGAAGCCGAGTCGGCGGGCGCGTGGGTGCGCATCGCGGGGAACACGGCGTATCTTCTTTCCCGCGATATGGCGAAGGTGCGCCAGAGCCAGATGTTGCTCGAGCTCACGGAAAAATCCGCGCCCGGCGACACGCCGCAACGCCGCGCGGATCTCGCGCGGCACGAGAAATTGCTCGAGAGCGTGGAGCAGGGTTGGAGCCAATACGGCGATGCGATCCGGCAGTTGCAAAAGCTCGACCCGGTGGTGGTGGAACGGGAGTTTGCGGCGTTCGAGGCGCATGTGGCGGAGCTGAAAGTGCCGCGGCAGACTGCCGTCGTGAAGCTGGCGATGCAGCACTGGCGGGACTTTGCGGTGAATCTCCGCGTCGATGTGGAGGGGTGGGGTGACGGATTCCGCCAGGTCTGGCAGGAGTGAAAGCGACCCGGCTACACGTCGTCGCGCAGCGAGACGCTCAGGTCGCCGCTGCGCTCGATCCGGGCGAGCTTGATCTTGCTGATGTCGTCGGTGGCGACTTTCAACCGGAGGTCGGCGCGGAGATCATCGAGGCTGGGATGGTTCCGACGCATGCGGGCCTCCACGATCTCGCCATCCTCCACGAGCGTGTCGCTGCGGCCTTTGATCAAGGTGCCGAAGCGGGACCACCGGCACACGGTCTAGCCGAGGAGCCGATGGAGCCCGACGAGCACGAAGCCGGCGGCGATGGTCGGATGAGAGGCGCGGAGCCGTTGATGGAACGCGAGAGGGCTGAGGCGAGGATGAGGGCTAGGATGAGATCGACGCGGCTTTTTTCGCGAAAGCCCGCTTGTCGGCGAGACGGACCATGATGAGCGTGGCGAGGAAACGACCACGCCGCGCCCGATCATTTGCAGGATGCCGATGCCGCGAGGATCGGCGCGCAGGCCGAGCCATTCATCGATGAGTTGCCACATACCGGCCTATCGGTCGAGCTGGCCGGCGGGGAGGCCGGTCGGCAGGGCGGCGGGTTTTTCGCATGTCGTCGCGAGATCGATGTGACGACCGCTGGCGGAGGATTCCTCGAAGGCGAGCATCGCATCCACCACATGCGCGGCGAGCTCCCCGCTCGCGCGATGTGGCCGGCTGCCGAGGATCGCGCAGGCCATGTCCGCGACGCCCACGCCGCGCCCGGCGATCTTTGTATGCGTGGGCTCGATGGGCCCCCACTCTTTCTCCCCGGCCCGCCGCAGCAGGATTTCGCCGGCGGTGGCATTCGGGTCGGGGACAGAAAGCGAGCCCTCGGTGCCATGGATTTCCACGCGCGGCAGATGATGCCCCCACACGTCGAAGCTCATGATGACAGTCGCGATCGCGCCGTTTTGAAAATCGATGGCACCGGTGAGATGAGTCGGCGTCTCGACCTTGATCTTCGTCCCCGCGAGCGGCTGGCTGGTAATCTTCCGCTCGGGAAAAGTCGTCGCGACCGCGCCGCAGACTCGCCGCATCGGGCCAATCAAGTTCACCAGCGCCGTGAGATAATACGGCCCCATGTCGAGCATCGGGCCGCCGCCGCGCTCGTAGTAAAACGCGGGACTCGGGTGCCACGACTCGTGTCCGTGCCCGGCCATGAATGCGGTGGCCGCGACCAGCTCGCCGATGGCGCCCTCGTCGATGAGTTTCCGGCAGGTCTGGATCCCTTCGCCGAGGAAAGTATCGGGCGCACTGCCCACACGCACGCCCTGCGCCTGTGCGGCGGCGAGCACTTCCCGGCTTTCCTCGCGGTTGGTGACGAACGGCTTCTCGCACCAGACGTGTTTGCCGGCGGCGATGGCCGCGAGGTTGATCTCCGCGTGCGCTTTGGGAATCGTCAGGTTCACGATCAGGTCGATCTCCGGGTCGGCGATCAGTTCCTGGGTGGAGCACGCTTTCGAGATGCTGAATTCCGAGGCCTTCGCGCGCGCCCGCTCGAGGTCGAGATCGGCGCAGGCGGTGACGTTGAGGATGTCGTACTTCGCGCAACCTTTGAGATAGGCGTTGCTGATTTTGCCGCACCCGATGATGCCGACGTTGATTTTGCTTTTCATAAAGGGTGACCAAGCCGGATGGCAGCCGAGCGGCCGTGCGCGTCGAGGCCTTCAATCTCCGAGAAAATCTGGATCGCCGGGAGTGAGCGTTCGAGTGAGGCGCGGTCAAAGCGGATGAGGCTGGTGCGGCGCTGGAATTGATCGGCGGTGAGCCCGGCGAACGATCTCCCCGCACCGCTCGTGGGAAGCGTGTGGCTCGGGCCGGCGACGAAATCGCCGCCGACGACCGGCGAGATGCCGCCGAGGAAAATCGCGCCGGCGGTGCGGATGCGCTTCGCGAGTTGCTGCGCGCGCTTCGCCGCGATGGAGACGTGCTCGGGCGCGAAGTCGTTCGCGATCGCGACTGCGTCGTTGATCTTCTCAACGAGGATAAGGCAGATCTGCGCCTCGCGAAGCTGCGCCTGCCGGCCCAGCCGCGCGGTCTGCGTCTCGAGCTCGCGCTGCACGGCGGTGACCACTTTTTCCGAATCGGTGACTAAGACGACGCTGCTCCCAAGCCCGTGCTCGGCCTGCGCGAGCATGTCGGCGGCGACCCACGCGGCGCGCGCGGTGGCGTCGGCGATGATGAGAATTTCGCTCGGGCCGGGCAGGAGGTCGATGCCGACGCGGCCAAAGACCTGGCGCTTGGCCTCGACGACGTAGGCGTTGCCGGGACCGAAGATTTTCGCGACGGGCGCGATGCTCTTCGTGCCGTAGGCGAGCGCGGCGATGGCCTGTGCGCCGCCGACTTTGTAAACCTCGGTCGCGCCGCATTGGGCGAGGGCGTGGAGCAGCGCGGGGTTCACGCTGCCGGTGCGGTCGGCGGGCGTGGTGACGACGATCTCCGGCACGCCAGCGGCGGCGGCGAGCGTGACCGTCATCACGGCGGTCGAGACGAGCGGGGCGGAGCCGCCGGGGACGTAAATGCCGACGCGCTGGAATGGATCGAAGCGCTCGCCGGTCTCGACGCCCTGCTCGTTCGTCATCGTCCAATCCTGCCTCAGGCTGCACTCGGCGAAGGCGCGGACATTCGTGTTGGCAAGCTTGATGGCGGATTTGACCTTCGACGCGACGGATTTGGACGCGGCGGCAATTTCCGCTTCGAAGACCTTGAGACTTCGATGAGAGACGGACTCGCCGCCGAACTGCGCGTTCAACCGGCGCAGCGCGCGGTCGCCCTCCTGCCGCACGGCGGCGATGATCTCGCGCACCGTCTGCTCCACCTCGGGCGCGGGCTCGGATTTTCGGGAAAGTCCTGCGAGCGCCTTCGCGAATCCGCGGTCGGTGTAACGATAGACTCGCATCTCAGCGCTTCGTGCCGGTGACCGACCGCCCCGAGCGTCCGCGTTTTGGCTTCGAGACATCAGTGCGATGCGCGACTTTTTCCACGGTGCCTTTTTTTAGGTATTGCTGGCGCAATTTCTCCATGACCGCGTCGCGCGAATCGTAGAGGCGGCGCGGCTTGCGCGGCGCGGCTTTGCTCAACACATAGGCGGTGATGAGCGGCAGTGAAATGGTCGAGTCGGTATAGCAAACGACGCAATCCGGCAGGTTGTCGGGATCGATCTTGCCCCAGCTCACCGCCTCGCCGGGCGTCGCACCGCTGAGGCCGCCGGTGTCGGGACGGGCGTCGGTGCATTGCAGGAAATAGTCGTGCCCGCGCTCCTCAATCCCCATCACCTCCTGGATCTGCGGCTCGGTCTGGAGAATGAAGTTTTTCGGCGAACCGCCGCCGAGGATGAAGACACTCGAGGTCAAGCCGCGCGATTTCGCGTCATAGACGATGGCGGCAGTCTGGTTCACATCGCGGTTCACGTCGAAGGCGAGGAGCGAATCGCGGAGCGCCATCGCGGCGACATTCATGCCGATGGAGCTGTCTCCCGGGGAGCTGGTGAAAACGGGGACGCCGAGCTGGTGCGCCGCCGCGAGCATGCTCGTTTCCTTGATCCCGAGTTTGCGCTCGCGCTCGAGCACGTATTTCCCGAGGAGGTAGTGAAACTCGTCGGTCGCCATCGTGCGCTGGAATTCCGGCCCCTGAATCGCCTGCCGTACAAACGCATCCGTATCGAGCAGCACATCGTAGTCGAACAACACATCGTAGATGCGAATGACGCCTTCGCGCCGCAGCTCCACGTCGTCGAGCGTGGGCGAGCCGGCGTATAGTTTCATCCCGAGACCGTAGTGCAGATCGTGGTAGAGATTCGCGCCGGTGGAGATAATCCAATCGATGAACCCGGCTTTCATGAGCGGCACGATGGCCGAACGCCCGAGCCCGGCGGGAGTGAGCGCGCCGGTGAGCGACATGCCGACGAGACCCTCGCCGGCGATCATTTTCCCCGAGAAAAGACGGCACGCTTCGGCGAGGCGCGCGCCGTTGTAGGCCTTGAACGCGCCGTCGATCAGGTCGCACACGCGCATGTTTTTCTTGATCGGCTCGGGCAGCAGCCGTGGGAATTTCTTGTTCAGGGAACTCATCGGGCGGGCACGCTAGCGGCGGTCGCGCGGGTTGAGAAGCAGATAGGCTGGCCGCGCGCTGCCTCTGCTACGGAGCCTTGATTATGGGCGTGAAATCGCTCCAGTTTTCGATCTTGAACCCTCGAATATCGCGGACGACGCGGGGGAGCCACGGCAACGACTTCAATTCCAGCAAGGCCGCGAAGAGATTTGCCATGTCGTCTTTCTCGGTGACATAGACGCTGCCTTGAATTCGCTGGAAATCGAACCTTGCGAGCGTGGCACCAATGTCACTGTAGGCTGCGGAGACTCCGCGCGGGTGATGTCGGGCGGCATCCGCCACCACGAGATCGAAGGCGATGGCAAACATCGTCCTTACTCCGCCTCCGGATCCTCGACCGCCTGCGCGACCGGATAGTCGAGTTCTTCGCCGGTTTCCACGACGCAGACTCGCACGGTGCGCTCATCGACGGGGGCAAGCACGCGATACACCGGCCCCGCAAAGCCAAATCTCCGGTAGGTGCCGGTAATATCGTCCAAGGTGTGAGCGAGCGAATTCATTTCCTGAAACTGAGCCGGAGCGTATGGATGCGCAAGTGAGACGCATGCCGCATCGCTTTGCCGTGACAAGTCAGCGGGCGAGCGCATTTACTCCGCAGCTTCGCTTCATTCATGACCACACCTTCCACCGAGATCGTCCACGAAATTCCCGACGAGGAGCTGATGGCGGGCATCCAGCGGCGAGAGTCCGATGCGCTCGCGGCGCTCTACGACCGTTACTCTGGCATCCTGAAGGCGCTCATCATGCGCATCATCCACAACGACGCGGAGGCGGACGATTTGCTGCAGGAGATCTACATGGAGATATGGAATCAGGCGGCGAATTTTTCCGCCCAAAAAGGGAAGCCGCTCGGCTGGATGGTGACGCTGGCGAGGCGGCGCTCCATCGATCGGCTCCGCAAGCGCCAGGCCTACGCGCGGGCGGAGGAACGCCTGCAGGCCGCGCCCGAGGCGCAGCCGACTGCGTGGGTGCATAATACGATGGAGGCCGATCTCGAACTCTCCGATACGCGCAAGCTGCTTTACGGCCTGCTCAACGCGCTGCCGCCAGCGCAGAAGCAGGCGATCGAACTCGCGTTTTTTCAAGGGATGAGCCAGCGCGAAATCGCGGCACACACGAATATCCCATTGGGGACGATTAAGACTCGACTTGAACTTGGTCTCAAAAAAATCTCAGACGCGCTCAAGGGAATGAAAGATGAACTTTGATGAATTCCAAAACCTCGCCCGCCTCTACGTCGTGGGGGCTCTGGATGCGGAGGACATCGACAGTTTCAAGCAGGCCCGGGCTGATTTGGGAGCGAAGGGGGAGGATTTCATCCGTGAATGCCGGAAGCTGAATTCGATGTTTGCGCTGAGTCTGCGCCCGCAGGCCCCGCGCAGCGAGACGCGGGAAAAATTGTTGGAGCGCATTCGGGCGACGATGCAGCAGGGGAATAATTAGCGGGCCGAATTTGTCCGCTAGAAACGCGGAAGGCCGCGAAATCGGAATCTGAGAGCGGCCGTCCCGGAGCTTTTCGGAGGATTGGCCCCGAGCTACAGCGCCCGGATCACGGCTTCGACGACTTCATCGACGGTGACGGCCTCCATGCAGCGGAAGTCGATGGGGCACTCGCGCAGGAAGCAGGGGCTGCACTCGACTTGATGCCGGATGATGCGGTGGCCAGCCCCGAGCGGGCCGGTGAGCGCGGGCTCGGTGGAGCCGAAGATTGCGACGGTCGGGACCCCGAGATGCGCAGCGAGATGCATGGTGCCGGTATCGTTCGTGAGCAGCAGGCGGCAGCGGGAAAGCTCGGTCATCAGCTCGGCGAGCGTCGTCTCGCCGGCAAGGTTGCGCGCGCGGTCGCCGAGGGTCGCGGCGATCTCGTCGGTGATCGGGCGGTCGCGCGCGGTGCCGAGGAGCACCCATTCGCAATCGCGCCGCTCGGCGATGACACGCGCGGCTTCGGCGAAACGTCCCACCGGCCAGCGCTTCGCCCCGCCGTACTCGGCTCCCGGGCAGAGGCCGAGCAGCGGGCGGCCCTCGGCGGGGG
>PPFU01003982.1_pt1 | contig 17264 bp, 18 predicted proteins | sample 1535991 | NCBI WGS metagenome assembly PPFU01 (sample SAMN04901290, study PRJNA319586) | Hypolithon metagenome, whole genome shotgun sequencing project. | isolation source: Antarctic Hypolithon | place: Antarctica: Miers Valley | collected 2014
TGGGCGGCGGGTGGATCGACGCGGCGGGAGGCTTCGTGGAGCAGAATTAGAGGGTCTTGCCAATGGGCCGACTTCCACGAGTTGTCCCGGCATCAGCGGGGGGACCACTCGCACGATTTCATGTGCCAGCGGCACCAGATGCTGCCAGTTTCAGGCCTGCCTCAAAACACATTTCGATGCGCTATGACGACACCCGACCAAGCAAACTTCGCGTGGCTGCGACAGTGACGACCCCACCGCAGCTTGAGACGTGTTCTCGGACAGCCTCTTAGCCCCCGGCCCAGCGGGGGAAGGGTGGGGCAGAGTTCGAAGGGTCTCAACTCACGGCTCGTGTCCCCCCTGCGTTAGCGCCTCCGATCACTTTCCAGTTCAAGGCTTGGCTGTTCTCAGCCCGGACGCGGCGGAGCCGCGTTATGGTGGTGAGGCAGCCACGGACACGGGCGGTCTGTTCATGCCCATCTTGATCAACGCTCGGCCCGCACCTGCCCCTCTGCCGGTGGGGGAGGGCCTTGGCGACCGGGGCCGTGCTCGACGGGGAGGCCCGCCTCACGATATGCCTTGAATCCGCCCGCTAGCGAGGCGACGTCGGTGAAGCCCATCCGCTCCAGCTGCGCCCCCGCCAGCAGCGACCGACTGCCCCCGCCGCAGTAAAGCAGGATCGGCCGATGCAGGTCCTCCTCCCGTACGCCGTGGGCGAACGCCTCCTTCTCGATGTCCCGCTCGATCACGCCCCGCGGGATGTGGATCGACCCCGGTACGTGGCCGACCGACCGCTCGCTCGTCTCGCGGACATCAATCACGATCCGCCGGTCGCCCGGCTGAGGCGCCTGCGTCAGCGATGCAACGCCGACCTCCTTCACCGACGAGCGGCCGCGGGTCTCTTCGACGAGGTCGGACAGGGTGTTCTTGAGCGGCATGGGATCACATAAGAAGGGTGGCGATGGAAGCGACGACGCATGGTACTGAATTTTCGCGAAATGCAGCGGACGGACTGGATGACCCCCCCGCTTCCGGTCGATGGTTCAAGTGGCAGGCCCCGTCGCACGGACGCCACGGGTCGGCCGCCTTACGTCGCAGTCCCCCCCTTCCCGCTGCCAAGGACCAGGCATGAACGCCACGCCCAGCAACACCCCCCGCCCCTCCCACGTCAAGCACATCATCCGCCGCCTCACGCAGCGCGACCGCCTCGTCGCGGTGCTGATGCACGTCGACGGCCTGACCGAGCTTGAGACGTCGCAGGTGCTCGATCTGAGCATCGAGGACATCCGCACCGCGATGGCCCGCGTCCGCCGAATCATCATGCGAGCCATCGACGGCACCGCGACCGGCAACGCCGCCGCCACCGCCGCGATCCCACCGACCGCCTATGCCTGACCCCCCCAAGCCGCTCGCGGATCAGCGGCTGTTGGCGACCCGCCCGAGGTGGCGATGCTAAACTCGCCGCCCCATGCAACTGCCCCCCACGACCGAGCCCCTCACCGTCTGCGACCTCGCTCCGCTGCTGCCACGGGTCTTCGACCTCGCGGCCGCCAAGACACGCCTGATCCACGACACATGGGACCCCGCCCACGGCACCCCGGTGTTCACCATCGACGGCCGCTACACCACCCGCGGCTGGACCGAGTGGACCCAGGGCTTCCAGTACGGCAACGCGATCCTTATCTATGACGCCACCGACGATCCCGAGCTTCTGCAACTGGGCCGACGCCAGACGCTGGACAAGATGGCCCCGCACGTCACCCACACAGGCGTGCATGACCACGGCTTCAACAACCTCTCGACCTACGGCAACCTCCGCCGCCTGCTCCTTGAAGGCCGCTTCGACGGCGACGACTACGAGCGGCACTTTTACGAACTTGCGATCAAAGCCAGCGGCGCGGTCCAGGCAGCGCGATGGGCGGGCGTGCCCGTCCGCGACCCCTCGCCCCATGCCGCGGACTCCGCTTCGCTGGGCTACATCTACTCGTTCAACGGGCCGCAGTCGCTCTTCATCGACACCATGCGGACCCTCCGCATCCTCGGCCTGGCGTGGCAACTGGGCCACCCCCTCATGCACGAAGGCGACCGCGCCGCCAACCTTCTCAACCGCTCCATTCTCCACGGCCTGACCACCAGCCGATACATCGTGTTCCACGGCGATTCGGCCCACACCTACGACATCCGCGGCCGAACCGCACACGAAGGCGTCTTCAACCGCAACGACGGAGCGTTCCGCAACCGCTCCACCCAGCAGGGCTACTCCCCCTTCTCCACCTGGACCCGCGGCCTCGCCTGGGCAATGCTCGGCTACGCCGAGGAACTCGAATTCCTCGACGCCATCCCCGACGCCCCCTTTCAAGCCGCTTGCGGCTTAGCGCATTCCACCATCATCGACGTCTACGAACGCAACGCGAGAGAAACCTGCGACCACTGGATTCAAGAAGCCACCGCCTCCGACGGCGTGCCCTACTGGGACGATGGCGGCCCCAACCTGTGCCACATGCCCGACTGGCGGGACCACCCCGCGGACCCATTCAACGACCACGAGCCCGTCGACAGCTCCGCCGCTGCCATCGCAGCCCAGGGACTGCTCCGCCTCGGGCGATACCTCGGCGAGAATGAGGGGCGGCGATACACACAGGCGGGCCTGGCGTTGTCCCGAACCCTTTTTGATGAGCCGTACCTCAGCGCCGACCACAACCACCAAGGCCTGCTGCTTCACAGCGTCTACCACTGGCCCAACGGCTGGGACCATGTGCCCCGTGGCGCGAAGGTGCCCCGCGGCGAGTCGTGCATGTGGGGCGACTACCACCTGCTCGAGCTGGCGGTGTACCTGGATCGCCTGGCGAAGGGACGGCCGTACCTGGCGTTCTATGATGCGTGATCGACGGCGAAGCGAGGCCGGCCGAGGCCCCTTCAGCGGGCTGAGACCGATTCAGAGGGCGGCTCCTCCTGAGCAAAACGATCCCTCCGGCCCGGCTGGACCCGCCGGTGAACCGGCCTCCGCCGCGGTGTTTCTAGGACCACCGGTTCCGCGTTAGAATCGGCAATTCCTCATGCTCAACCCCTTCAAGCAGCTCGACGAGATCCTCCGCGGCGATGCGACCCAGACCGCGCGGCTTAAGGACGGTCGCATCGACATCCCCATCGGCGGGCTGCTCGGCGTGGTGGTGCTGCTGGGCGCAATTTGCGGCGCCTGCATCGGGGCCTACGGCCTGTTCCGAATCGGCGGCGAGGCGGCGATGCAGATCCTCGCGTCCGCGGTCAAGCTGCCTCTGCTCTTCTTCCTCACGCTGCTGGTGACGCTGCCGTCGCTCTATGTGTTCAACGCCCTCGTCGGCTCGCGGCTGGGGCTGCGGTCGGTTCTGCGGCTGCTGGTGGCGATGCTGGGGGTGACGATGGCGGTGCTCGCTTCGCTCGGGCCGATCATCGTATTCTTCTCGGTGAGCACGACCAGTTACCCGTTCATGAAGCTGCTTAACGTGGCATGTGCGACAGTGGCGGGGGTGCTCGGGCTGGCGTTTCTGTTGAGAACGCTGCAACGGCTGGTCTGGATGCGGGAGGTGGCGGCGATGGCAGGCGGAGAGAACCCCGAGCCATCCCAGAGGCGGGTGCAGGTGCATCCCGAGCAGCCGGGCGGGGAGTCGAACCTTGACGAGCGGGAGAATGCGGGCGAACCGGCCGCGGAGGGTTCCTCAATGCAGGCGGCGTCCATGCCCGCGGCCCCCGCCACCCAGGCGGCTACGCCGGACCAAGGCACCGCCCCAACGGGGGACATACGGGCTCAGATCGACGCGTTCCAAGCCAGTCACCCCGACCCCCACCCTGCCGACCCCGCTCCCCGACCCGGCCAGCCCAGGCACTGGCCCGATGGCAGTGGCCCGCTGGATCGGGGCGCGTGGACCGGAAGCCGACGCGCGAAGGTTGTGTTTCGCATCTGGGTGGTGGTCTTCGCCCTGGTGGGCGCGCAGATGAGCTGGGTGCTCCGCCCGTTCATCGGCGACCCGAACCTCCCCTTCGCCTGGTTCCGCGAACGCGAGAGCAACTTCTTCATGGATGTAGCGGGGGCGGTCGGCGACCTCGTGCTCGGAGACCCAGATTCGCCTGGCCTTGACGGACGAGTCAGAACCGACTTGCCCGTCTCGGTGAAGCAGTGATGGGGTGAAGCATTGTTAGATCGATTTCGGAAATTTCTTCGCCCCCTCTGACCTCTCGACCCCTTGGCCCCTCGGATTCTCGGCCCCTCGGCCCCTTGGCCCCTTCTTCATGCTCTCCGCCCTCCGCCACACCGACGACGCATTGCGGGGGCGGGTGTCGACCACGCGGCTGGTGCTGCCGCTGGTGTTGATCGGCGGGTACGGGTTGGTCTACGGCGCGGTCATGGGCAGCTTCGGCGGCGTGCTGGGGCGGGGGGCGGTGCAGGCGGTTTACTCCGCGGTCAAGGTGCCGCTGCTGCTGCTGGCGACGTTCTGCCTGTCGCTGCCCACGTTCTTCGTCGTCAACTCGCTCATGGGCCTCCGTGACGACTTCGCCCCCGCGGTGCGGGCGCTGCTGGCGACGCAGGCGGGGCTGACCATCGTGCTCGCCAGCCTCGCCCCGTTCACGGTGCTGTGGTACGTCTCGTTTCCCGACTATGACAATGCCGTGCTGTTCAACGCCGTGATGTTCGGCCTCGCCAGTCTCGCCTCCCAGGTGCTGCTGCGGCGGCACTACCGCCCGCTCATCCAACGCGACCCGCGTCACCGCACGCTGATGCTCCTCTGGCTTGTCATCTACGCCTTCATCGGCATCCAGATGGGCTGGGTGCTCCGCCCCTTCATCGGCAACCCCGACCTGCCCCCCACCTTCTTCCGCGAAGAGGCGTGGGGCAACGCATACGTGATCGTGTTCAACAAGGTCATGGGGGCGGTGCGGTGACGCCGCCCCCGCTTGTCACGATTTTGAGTTTGTGACAAGCCGGGGCCGAGCGGCGAGCGATAGCGAGTCGCGCCGCCCCGGGTTCGACGACGCCCTTAGGCCACACCCGGGGCGAAGCTCGAAGACTCGCGCTGCCCCGGCCTGTCCCGCACGTTGGTAGTCTCGCATCAACCTGAAGTTCTTGACGCAAGCCGCGTAGCGGTGGAGCCCGAGTTACCCGCTTGCGGCTCTATTTCACGGCCGTTGCGGCGGTCGATCTGGAGGCATGACACCTCTAAACGCGAGAGCACTTGGGACATATCGGCGGGGCGATCTTCAAGGGCGGTCTGCACACAGTTGAGCACGAGCTTCGAGAGGGCGGGCGGGACCGCCGGGTTGTGCTCCTCGGGGGGCTGAAGCGCCTCTTGGGGGGCCCGGAGTCGGACGCCGGGCTCGCCCTTGGGGATCAGCGTCGGGACATGTCGGCCGGTGAGCATCCAGTACATCGTCGCCCCCAGGTTGAACACATCGGTCTGCGGCGTGATCGGGTGGCGGAGCACCTGCTCAGGGGCGATGTAGTCGGGCGTGCCCTGGATCCGCTGCTTGGTCGTGCCAATGGCGCAGCTCTGACCGAAATCAATCAGCTTCACCTCGTCCCCTGCGAGCACCATGATGTTGTTGGGCTTGATGTCCGCATGGACGTACCCCGCCTCGTGCATTGCGGTCAGCCCCTCGGCCGCGGCACAGAAGATGCGGCAGAGTCGGCCCAGGTCGTTGGGCTCAACCTTCTCGAGCGTCTTGCCCTCGAGCAGCTCCATCAGCACGAGCACTTCGCTGAGTCGGATCAACTGACGCTGCTTGATCAGCTTCAGGCTCCGACGCAGCCGGGGGTGATCCAGAGCCGACGCGACTTGATGCTCTGCAATCGCCTGATCAATGAACCGCTGGTCGTCAGCATCGGCCTTGACCACCCGCTTAAGCGCGTAGGTATGTCCCGTCGCGTCTGCGACGCGGTAGATGGTGCTCCGCGCCCCCTGCCCAAGCGTGCCAAGCACTTCGTACCCACCAATTTCGTGGAATTTGGTCATGGAACATAAGGGAACATCCATCACCACCCACACGTGTAGCCCCCTCGGCGGGCGCATACCACAAGCGGTCAAGCAATTGGGTTCCCCTGGGGGTGTCAAGTTAGCCGGAGTGATCCGGGATGGATGAACGCCTGCTAGTCTACCCGATCCTGTGGGTCGAGCAACAAGACATTCCCCGCTTGAACGAATTTTATGATGAGGCGACGGCTTGCAACGAGGGGAGCCGTGGAAGACGTGGATGGTGTTCCTGCGTCACACTCTGAGCCGCGCACGAAGTGAGCGGTCATTCGTCGCCGCGGGGTAGGGGTGACGCAAAACCGCGAGCGTCGTGCGCGGCGCTTTGGGGTCTAAGAGCTCGCGCGGCGGGATTCAAGCGGACCCTCAGCCCGGTCGGACAACAGGTGGTCCTTGAACGCCTGGACTGGAAATGACGTCGCCTCTGCCTCACCGTGGCGCCCTAGTTGGAGGAACACTTCGCCGGGGGGGATGGCGTAACGCTGCTGGAGCCGCTGAGTGAGGCGGATAAGCTGCTCGAGCTGCCGCTGGGTGGGGGCTCGGGCATCCAGGTCGCCGATGAGGCAGATCGTGATCGCGTTGTGATTGAAGTCGTCGGCCCCATCGCCATTGAAGACGGCGGCATCGTAGAGGTCCTGGCGTTGCCAGCGGTAGCCCACCTCGATGAGTTTATCTCCGTCGCCGGCCGGGTTGATGACGAAGTGGAAGCCCAGGCCGCCGCGGCCTTCCTCGAGGTGCTGACGGTGGAGGCTCTGAGCGGTCGCCTCGGCGGACCCCGCGTCGCGGATCACGATTGACCGCCAAGGCCGCGTCATCCTCTCGTCGAACAGCATTTCCGCATCGTTTCGACGTTCCGCCAGCGTCGCGGCCGGGTCGATTTGCCGCAGCATCACCCCGCCCCCCGACAGCGGCGGGTGGGTCGGGGGCTCGAGCAGGAGCAGCAGGCCGCTGGCAATGGTCATGCCGATAGCCAGGGCTGCGAGCACCGTGAGCTTCCTGGCTCGGTCCTCCTTCTGAGTCATCGCTTCGTCCGTGGGGCTGGTGGTGGTGCTGGTCTGGCTGGAGTGCGGGTGGGTGCGGGTGGGTGCGGGTGGGTGCGGAGCCGGGTGCGGCGGAGCTACGCGGCCGATGTTGGTGCTTATCGTTTGTTTCGAAGCGATACGCTTAAAATCGATGAGGCGCCGGTGCGGGGTGCACCGTGTTCAATCGTCAAAATGAAGCCTGTGGGTTCAATCCCCCTGATCGAGTGGGCGGAGCCGGTCACGAAGGTTCGGCTCCTCTCTGCCATAAGCGTTGCGGAGCACCCGGGCGGTCTGCTGCCCGTGCAGGTCGCGGTAGCGGTCGTAGGGCGTGTGAGTCACCGGGGCGACGATCGGGTGCTCCTGGCATCCCTGCGCCACGCCCACCGCTCCGACGCCCAGTGACAACAAAACCGCGGCTTGGCCGATGAACGCGAGAGGTTGTAGGGGGTGCCCCTTGACCACGCCTGGAGGATACCGCGACACGCCCGCTAGAGCAAACCCAGGTTCTCCTCCTTACCGTATCCTGTCGGCTTGCGGAAGGTCTCCTTGCGGGGGGTTGACTTATCGCGGGGGGTATCCTCTGTGGGGGTAAGGGTTCTGATGCGACGGGGCCGACTCGCCGATGTACAAGGCGTTGCCATGAAGCCCAACTTCCTCGTCATCGGTGCGCCCAAGTGTGCCACCACCGCTTTGTGCTTCAACCTGGCGATGCACCCGGATGTGTGCGTGAGCTATCCCAAGGAGCCGTTCTTCTTTTGTTTCGACGAGGTGTGGGCGAAGGGGTGGGGGTGGTACGAGTCGCTGTTTGTAGACGCCCAGGCGTGCACGGCTGTGGGCGAGGGCAGCACGCTCTACTGTCACACGCGGACATATCCTCAGGCGCTGGAGCGGATCGCGGAGCATCTGCCGCACGCGAAGATCATCTATATGGTGCGTCACCCGCTGGAGCGGATTCGGAGCAACTATGTCGAGCTCTTGAGCCAGGGACAGACGATGCGACCGTTCAACGAGGCGGTGCGGACCGACGGGCAGTACATCGACGGCAGCCTTTATCACGTGACGCTCGAGGCGTATCGTCGGCACTTCCCGGCCGAGCGGATTCTCGTGAAGTTTTATGAGGACTACGCCGCGGACCCGCGTCGTGTGCTGCGGGAGGTGTTCGAGTTTCTGGGCGTGGACCCGTCGGTGGAGATTGCATCGGCGAAGGAGCAGCGGTACGCCTCGGAGGGCAAGCGGGCGGATCATCCGCTGACGAACCTGCTCAGGCGGGCGGTGCCGGGTTTCTATCGCATGAGGGATGCCATGCCGCCGGGGCTGCGTGACGTGGTGAAGCGAATGATGAAGCGGCCGATCGACGCCAAGCCCGAGTGGGACGAGGCGACGCGGGCTTGGGCGATCTCACGGATCGAGGCGGACACGCGGGCGTTCCTCGCGGATCAGGGGCGGGCGGAGGACTATTGGGATTTGACGCTATAAGCTGGAATCGCACCCGCTAGCCGCCCGCGGTTTTATATGAAGTTTGCCCTTATCACCCCGAGCTACGCCCCCGACTTCGAGCGGTGTCGGCTGCTGTGCGAGTCGGTCGACCGCTTCGCATCGCCCGAGATCACGCACTATGTGCTGGTGGATCGACGTGATGAAACGCTGTTTCAGCAAGTGGCGTCCCCCCGCCGACGCATCATCACCGTCGAATCGATCCTGCCCCGCTGGCTGTTCCGCCTGCCGGGGGCCAAGCGGTGGTGGATGAGCCTCAAGACGCTGCCCGTCCGCAACTGGATCCTCCAGCAGATCGTCAAGCTCTCGATGGCCGAGGTCATTCACGACGCCGACGTGTTCATCTACGTCGACTCCGACGTCACCTTCGTCAAGCCCTTCGGTCCGGATCGCTTCTTGCGTGACGACCTCGTCCGGCTCAACCGCGTCCATTACCAGGGAGCCGATCATGAACGCTGGCTCCAATCCGCCGCCGATATCCTGGGCCTCCCCCGCGACGCACCCCCCCGCGTCAACTACGTCGCCTCGCTGGTCACCTGGCGACGCGACCGCCTGCAGGACATGTACCGCCACATCGAACGGGTCAGCGGCAAGTCCTGGCGGCGGGCCATTCTCAAGCACCTGCACTTCAGCGAGTACACCATCTACGGCGTCTTCGTCGAGTGCATCCTCGGCCTCGAACAGGCGGGCCACTCCCCCAGCGACGACCCTATCCTCCACCTCAGTTGGGGCCACGACCTCTCGACCCAAGCAGGCGTCGACGCCTTCCTCGCCACCATCCGCGACGAAGAGATCGGCATCATGATCCACTCTAAGGACGCGGTCCCCCTCGACCGCTACCGCCCGGCCATTGAGCGGCTTTGGGAAAGGGCACCGACTTGACAACCTACAACCACTTGGGAGGTTGGCGGGCGTGCTCGGATAGGGTGAGCAAGCCCACGCCCAGTTTGCTCCTAAAATGGGTGTCATGCTTGATTTCATCACCACCCTCTGGGCCTGGATGGAGGACAACCGCGTGGTGCTGGCGGCGCTCACCGCGGCGTCGTTGGTGATGTTTGTGGGGTCGCTGGTCGTGGTGCCGATCTTTCTGGCGAAGGTGCCCCCGACGTTCTTCACGCAGCGGTACGAGCGGACGGTCGGGCGGCGGATGAGGGCGGTCCACCCGGGTCGCCGCGTGCTGGGGCTGGTGTTGCGAAACGTCGGGGGTGTGGTGCTGATCCTGGCGGGCCTGCCCATGCTCATCGGCCCGGGACAGGGCATCATCGCGATCGTGCTGGGGCTGATGCTGCTTTCCATCCCCGGCAAACGTCGAGCTGCTCGGTGGCTGCTGCGTCTGCCGGGCGTGAGGCACGCGGTGGCGGCGATCCGCAGGCGGGCGGGCAGGCCGCCGCTGGTGTTGGACGAGACAGACGCAAACCCGGGGAACAAGTTCCCCGGGCGTCGGTGAGCGAATCGGTCAGCCCAGGAGCGAGCCTTGCTCGATGTATTGGATCACCATCGGGGCGAAGACGATGGTGACCACGGCGAGCAGGATCAGCATCGAGGGGATCAGGATCCGCAGGCTCGCGGATGCGGAGAGTTTCTCCGCTCGCACGCCGCGGTGCATCCGCATCATGTCGGCCTGAAGCTTGAGGATCGTGCTCAGGGGCGTGCCGAGTTTTTCCGCCTGATTCACCGCCCCCACCACGGAGCGGAGCGATTCAACGGGCACGCGGTCGGCCATGTTTTCCAGGGCTTGACCGCGGGGCGTGCCGAACTCGATTTCGTTGAGCGCGATTTGGAGCTCCTGGTTGAGGTCGTCGTCCGGGTCATCGCGGATCAGCGTCTGGGCTGCTTCCGCGAAGCTCGAGCCGGCCGCCATCACCAGGGCGACCAGGTCCAGCGTGTAGGGGAGCTGCTTGCCCACGCGGCTCATGCGGAGCCTGGCGGCCCCACGGAGCACCCAGAGCGGCGCGAAAAAACCCAGCACCGTCATCAACGGCACGCTGAACAGCGCGAGCCCCATCGACAGCAGCAGGTCCAGCACCAGCGTCACGACCGCACCCAGCCCGGCACAGGCGATGCAGATGGCGAGGTATTCGTTGACGCTGTAGCCCGAAGGGTTGCCCGACGCAGAGAGGTCCTGCCGGACCCGCGCACGCAGCGACACGATGTTCACCTTGCTCGCCACCGTCGTCGCCAGCGACATCGCCGGAGCCAGCACCGGCTGCTCGAAGATCGTGCTGCGGTCCTGGCCCAGCGCCTTGGCGAAGCTGCGATGCACCGGCGGCTCCCGCGGCACGGGGTAGCGAAACACCGCCCACACCGGCAGGAACACCCCGGCGAAGACAAGCGCGGAGATGAGAATCTGAAAGAGCATGGAAGTCGTCCTCCTCATTGTACACAAGCCCCTTCAAGCATATGAAGCGGCGTGGCTCGCCCGCGTGTTGAATTCGTGTTGCCCCCCAACCCCGCGGCGGTCGAGTACCATCCGCGTCATCACCGCCCGATCTTGGGGACAGAGTTCCCCGGTCGTCCACGAAAGAGATTGTGCTTCCCTCGGTGTCGGGCGACCCTTCACCGTTCACCGCTCACCGCACCGCCTATGAGTCAGCTTCAGGTCGAGATCGCAGCGGGAACCGAGTCCGGGCGTCGTGTCGTGCTGCGGCCGGGGGCGGCGGTGACGTTCGGGCGGGCGACGGGGAACACGCTGGTGATTGATTTGCCGTTCATCTCCCGTGAACATGGCGAGCTGCGTTGGGTTGCCTCGGGCAAGGCGGAGGGCGAGGGGTCGTGGCTTCTGGCCAACAAGTCGCCCCACGGCACGTTTCTGGATAAGAAGCGAGTGACGCGGAAGCCCCGCGCGGTGGTGCCGCCGCAGACGATCCTGGTGGGCGAGGAGCCGGTGCTGCGGGTGCTTGCGGAGGTCGAAGGGGACGCGAATGTGTATCCCCAGCCGCGGGTTGAGGGCGGGCAGCGGCCCAGCGGCGAGCGACGCGAGGAGGCAGATGAGGCCCCGCCGCCGCAGCAGGCGGGGCTGACGGGACGGGCGAAGCTGTGGATCGGCATCGGGGTGTACATGACGCTGATGCTGGGGGCGTTCCTCTTCGTCACGCTGAATCGCGGAACGACGCAGGCCAGAGTGGACGCGCCGCCGGATTTGACGCCGACCCAGATCGAGGCCTTTGTGCGTGAGCCGCTGCCCGAGGCGCTGCCCTCGCCGCGGCTGGTGATCGAGGTGTTGGCGGAAGCGGAGCAACACCGCCGCGTGGCCTCGGATCGGGCACTGGTGCTGGCGCACCGGGCGTACGGGCGGGCGCTGTCGATGACGCCGGGGCCGGTGCTCGATGATGCGCTGCAGCAGAAGCATTTCGAGGAGGTGCAGAAGGCGGTCGTGCAGGAGGTGCAGCGGCGGTATGCCGAGGCGTTGGCGTACTCCAAGGCCGGTGCGTGGGAGTCGGCCGCGCCGGCGTTTCGCGACCTTTACGAGTTTTACGACGACCCGGGCAGCCCCATTTTCGACAACGCCCAGCGGCAGTCCGGCTACGCGTCGCGTCGCCTGGGCGAGAAACGGCGAAAGTAGAGGGGGGCCGCCCTGGGTCGCAGTTTAACGGAGCCGCTTGCGACACGCGCCTTTGGTGATCGCGAGTTCATTCCGGCATGGTTGCTTCAGTCTAAAGCGGTTTGAGTGGTTCCCCGCCACCCGGCTTTTGCTGTAGTGGCACTGGCGTCCCGCCTGTGATTGGCCGGAGGCCGACGAGATGGCGAGGGGCGTCGTCGCATCGAAACTTTGCCGCTCCGCGGCAACACCGGCGGGACGCCTGTGCCACCACGCCCGAGGCGGGTGGGCGGAAAATCGGTCGAACGGCTCTAAACATGCAGCGGGTCAGGATGCCCCGTCTATACGATCTATAAGATGTGGTGCTCGCCCCTCACTCGGCGACGCCCGCCGTGCTAAGCAGCACCACCGGCACGCCCGAGGGGATGCGACCCTTGCTGTTGTCAACGATGAACACCCCGCGGAAGCTGCGGCTGGCGGGGTCGCTCACGGGCTCTGCGTTTCGCAGCCGACCCGTCACCCGCCGCTCGCTCGCATCCCACCCCGCGACCGCCAGCTCCAGCGGATACACCCGACCCACCTCCAATTCCGGGAACCGCTCGATCGGGATATAGACCTCGGCGTGCAGCTCCCTCAGATCGACCAGCTCCATCACGGGGTCCTGCCGCGTGAGCGTCGCGCCCCGCTCTGCGGCGATGCGGACCACACGAGCGTCGAACGGAGCGGTCAGCTTGTGCTCATCGAGCGCCTGCTGTTCGAGCCGCAGTTGCACCTCCGCCAGCGCCCGCCGCTCCGCCGCCGCCTCGCCCTCGACGGTGGCGCGACCTAGCTCCAGTTCCGCACGACGCACCTCCCAATCGCTGGCGGCTCCCTTGTTAAACGCCTCCCGCTGCCGCTCGAGCGTGATTGTCGCGTCCTCGACCGCCAGGGCTGCGGACCGCACCTCGGCATCGCTCTGGGCCTGGAGCTGGGCCGCCTCCACCCGCAGCGCCTGCAGCCGATCGTCCATGGAAGCCAGCACCGCCCCCTCCGCGATCCGCGCCCCCTCCGCCACCGTCAGCTCCGCCAACACGCCATCCCGCGGCGCGTTGAGCAGCACCCGCTTGCTGGGTCGCAGCAGGCCCTCGAAGCGGACGACCGCTTCGCCGCCGGGGGTGTTGGCCATTTCGCGAACCCGACTCTCCTGCGCCAGTGTCACGGGCAGAAGCACCGCGAGCAGGAGCAGCGCCGCGAGCAGCGCCGGGCGTGGCTGGAGGAAGCGAGCGGTCATGGTCTTTGTTAAGTTCGGATGCATGTTGATTCCAGGCATCGGCACCCGGCGCGAGGCGGGTTGAGTTGCTGAAAGTTCGAAGATTGCCCTATACGTTTGCTGCCCCGCGTCCCCCTCCGCTACCCCTTGGTTCGCTGGGGAGGCCCATCCACATCGATCTCGCCGTGCTGCTGCTCGTGCTGGCGGACCAACTGGCTCAGGGCGATCGCGACCGCCTTGGCGGTCTTGAAATTCATGATGACCCGGTTCTCCATATGCATCATCATCATGCGTGCCGCGCCCGGCTCCCCCTGTGTCGGACTGAACGGCCCGCCGCCCATTGCCACATTGACGAACAGGTCCAGCACCACCTCCTCATCCGTGGCGTGCGTCCCGACTGAATTGGCGTAACACACCCGCAGGTTCTGGTCGTACACCCGGACCTGCAGACGCTGGCCGCCCTTAAGATCGGCCGCGTCGGAGCCCGGGGTGGAGAGGGCGGGGTTTTGCGGCGAGGGGACCTGTTCAGCCATCGCAGACCTTTCATCGGAGACGGGCAAAGCGGCGGGCAAAGCGGCCGCGGGGGCGGGGGCGGGGACAACGCCACCGACTGTACCCGCGACCACGCCCGTCTGCACCATCGCCTCCGCTCCAGACCCGCCCGCTCGTCTCAACGCGGCTCATGTCCCCTCATCGGCGGTGGGGTGCCTGGGGTAGGATTCTTGATGCCCCGGCCCGGCTGCGAGCCCGAGCCGCGATGCGTCAGCGAGCGATTGATTGTACGGATGCTTGTGTTCGGTCAAAGCGCCCAGAAGGCACCGCTCACCGACGTGTCGCGGCTCGGACCGCGCAGCGCATCGCTCGCTTAGGCGTCGCAGCTCACATCGGCCAAACATCGCTCGCTTGCACATAGCGGCTCGGACTCGGTGACGCCTAGGAACTTCGGTACTCCGCTGTAGGTCAGGATTCATCCTGACGCCAGCCGCGGAAGAGGTCAGGATGAATCCTGACCTACGGGGCACTACCGAAACTTCTTAGAATTCGCATCAGCCCCACCCACGCGATCAGCATCGGTGCGATGACATGAGCCTCACTCGCTTGATCATCCGTCGGATCTCGATCCTCCCGCGAAGCGGGCTGTAAGCGGCTACGCTAAACTATCGTGCATTGATCCCGAAGCGATTCCTACACTGACCGCCGCCCACGAACCCCGAGCCCACCCGACCCATCCGCGACCCAGGAGCCGCTCCGATGCCCGCCGATACCCATCTCGAACGATTCGCCCATACCAAGTACGTCATCAAGCGTCAGTTCTTCAAGCTCGCCGGGGGGGCGTTTCGTATTTACGATGAGAACGACAACCTGCTTCTTTTCTCGAAGATGAAGGCGTTTCGTCTGCGGGAAGACATCCGGATTTATGGCGACGAGGCGTTGTCCACCGAGCTGCTGACCATCACCACCAAAAGCATTTTCGACGTCAGCGGTACGTACGACATTATCGATGCCGTGTCGGGCGAGCGGCTTGGTGCGCTGAGGCGGAAGGGGATCAAGAGCTCGCTGCTGCGGGACGAGTGGCTGATCGTGGATGAATCCGGCCGGGAGGAGGGCAAGATCACCGAGGATTCGCAGGTCAAAGCGCTGATCCGCCGCTGGGTGGACTTCGCCGCGTTCTTGATGCCCCAGGCGTACACCGCCACGGTCGGTGGGGGCGAGGTGGCGGAGTTCAAGCAGCGGTTCAACCCGCTGACGATGCATATGGACATCGACTTCTCCGCCGATGCCCAGATGCTCCTGGACCGCCGGGTCGGGCTGGCGGCGGCGGTGCTGCTGTGTGCCATTGAGGGGCGGCAGGGTTGAGGCGGCGACACCTTCATCCACCGGCCCGGCAATGGTCTGCATGGGCGTTGTGCCTTGGCGTGGCGGTGTTGTGCATGGGTTCAGGGTGCGCGCGACCGCCGCGGCCTGCGGTGGTGATCGGGGACGCCGCGGCCGACTTCCACCGGGCCAAGGCGCTGCATCTCCATGCCGCCCGGGAGGACGATGCGGCCGCGGCGGGGGAGGCCCAGGCGATCTTTCAAGCCCTGGCCGCGACGGACGACGCGAGCCCCCTGCTCGACGTATATCGCGGGAGCGGGCTGGTGCTGGAGGCGAAGCGGACAGCGGCACCGTGGAAGAAAGGATCGCTGGTGCGGGAGGGGATCGCGTTCATGGATGCCGCGGTCGAGGCGGCTCCAAATAACGCGGAGGTGCGACGTGTCCGGGGTGAGTCGCTGCTGGGCCTGCCGGAGTGGATGGGTGCGGCCGACCGTGGGCGGGCGGATTTGCGGGCGGCGGAGGCGATGGGGCGGGAGTGAGCGGGGTCACGACGGCGTCGGATGCGGAGGGTCAAGTCAGCCCACACGCCCTCGTGCATCGAACGCCCCGCGGTGGTGTCGCACCACCGGCTCCTCGCCCGGCCGAAGCACCACCGCGATGATGTCGAACCGCCACGGCCGATCCGTCAGCCCCAGCCGCCTCGCCCAAAATGGCGCCAGCGAGATCAGCTTTCTCCGCTTCGCAGCGTTCACATGCACCTCCGGCCGCACGCGGTCCCCGACGCCGGCCTTCACCTCCACCACCACCACCGTCCGCCCATCCGGGTCCTGGGCCAGCAGGTCGATCTCGCCATGCCGCGACGTGAGGTTCCGCCCCAAGATACGGTACCCACCTACTTGAAGGTGCTTCGCCGCCACCGCCTCGCCGCGTCGCCCGAGGCTTTGGGCGTCGCCAGCAGGCATCACCACCACACGTGACATCCTCGCTCGAACCGCCGCGGCGACCTCTCGCAACACGTTCAACATCGACGCCTCCGCCCGCCTCTCTCAGGGTTGCCAGGGGTCCATCGCTTCATCGTCAACGCCGCCTTCGAGAGCCGGGTCCTCTGCTCCGGCGCCGGGGTTGAACCGGGGCCCGGGGCCGAACCTCGCCACCGCCACCTCCACCGCCGCCCGCTCCATGTCTTCCAGCGACGTGTAGCTCCCTTCCTCAAGCAGCCTCGCCCGAAATCGGCCCTCCAGCCCGCGAAACTGCTGGGCGGACAGCTTTTGCTCGATCGCCATCTGCGCATCCCGCAGCGGCACCGCCTCGCCCCGCTCCACCGACTCGACCTTCACGAACCACCATCGCCCCTGCCCATCCTCTACCGGCCCCGCCCACTGCCCCGCCTCGAGATCGGCGATGGCCTCATCCACAGCGGGGTTGAACACCACCACGCTGGCCTCCCCCTTGTTCCAAAGCCCCGCCTCATCGCGTTTGTACGTGTTCACATCCCCGGCAGCCACCGCCTCGAACGCCCCGCCCCCTGCCAGTGCCGCCGCCGCCTGGTCCCGCGCCTCGGGCGATGTCGTCACGAGCAGCCGCACGACCCGCGTGGGCGGGGGGTTGAACTCATCCGGGTGCTCGCGGAAGTACCGCTCGATGTCCGCCCTGGTCACGTTGACCTTGGGCCGAATCTTGCGGTTGACGTACGTCCCGACCGTTTTGCCCTCCCGCCACTGCCGCACCGCCTCCGCCAGCGACCTGCCCTCTTGCTTCTGGATTTCCTGCTCCGCAACCGCGAGCGAGTTTTGCCCGTACCGACGGATCAGCTCCTTCCGCTGCCGCCGCGTCATCTCCGCCAGCCCCAGCCGCTCGCTGGCGGTGAGGTCCCGCTCCGCCTCGCCCAGCAGGAGCGCATTCTCCACCAGCTCCCGCAGCCGCAGCCGCACGCTCACCTTCACGACCTTCTCGAACTCCGCCGGGGCATCCGTCTGAGCATGCGCCAGCAGCATCGGCTCCAGCGGCCGAAGCACCTGCTCAGCGTAGATCGCCTGACCATTCACCTGTCCCAGCATCCCCCCAATTGTCTGCGTCGCCCCCGACGGCGGAGCCAACAACACACGACCCGCCTCATCTCCCCAACTATTCCCCCGACCTGCAGGGTCCAAAAACGCCCCCCCCCCCCC
>PPFU01007193.1_pt1 | contig 17253 bp, 10 predicted proteins | sample 1535991 | NCBI WGS metagenome assembly PPFU01 (sample SAMN04901290, study PRJNA319586) | Hypolithon metagenome, whole genome shotgun sequencing project. | isolation source: Antarctic Hypolithon | place: Antarctica: Miers Valley | collected 2014
CCGAAGCGCTCATCCGGGCCGGCCTCGCCCGCGCCTTCGGCGTCCTCCCCCTCGACACCCCCGGCGGCGATGACGGCAAAGCCTACAACCGCAAACTCCAGCGCGCCGAAGCCCAAGCCCGTACCGACAAGCTCGGCATCTGGGGCGGCAACACCCCCAAGCCCGCCGCCACCCCGGTTTTCTTCAAACGCAAGCTGCCGCTGGAATGAGGCGTTCATCCCGTGTGCAAAGATCCATGAACAACAAAAGGGCCCCCAGCCGACTCGGCTGGGGGCCCGGTCTGTCACTTGATCAGCGCCCTTACTTCCTGCGCAAAGACTTGCTCATATGTTCGGACTGACACTCCGGACTGACCAGTGTTCCCGCCCTCCTTCGGAGCTGTGGCGCTTCCCGCCACCTTCCACGGAGGCATGGCACCTGCGAATTCTCAATTCTCTTCCGCCGCAGCGGACTCCATGGGCCGAAGGCACGGCCCTCGCCAAACAGAAAACCCGCCCTGCCTTTCGGAAGAGCGGGTTTGCAGGAAAACAAAAACAAGCCGCCTCAGCGTTTGCGGCGCAGCAGGAGGAAGCCCGCGCCGAGGAGGCTGAGCAGCGCGGCGGAGGGCTCCGGGACGGTGGTGAAGTCGCTCAAGCGAGTGCCGGCGGGGGCGACTAGAAAGACATTCCCGGTGAAGGTGGTGCCGTTCAGGGCGGGATTGAAGTTCACGCTGGAGGCAAAGGTGTAACTGCCCGCCTTGATCGTGAAGCTCGTCCCGTTGGCTACCGTCGTGTCGCTGAACTGCAGCAACCCGTCATTATTAGTAACACCGCCAAAATTGCTGCCGTTGTCAAATAGGCCGATAATCGGTCGAGAGGCCACCGTTGCGTTATTGACCACCGACAGGCTCTGGCTAGTAGGAGTGGCAGCAACGCTGGTCTGGTTGGCATCCGGACTCACCACCCATTCGTCAAACGCAAGGTATCGGGCGTTCTGGCTGACTGTGATGTTGAGAACGATGTCCTGCGTGATAGTCAGGGTGGGCGTGTTTACCGTTGAAGTGCCGGTATTGAAATTCCCGCTGTGTGGATTTATTTTTGGAGCGCGAGGGTTCAACCGCATTCAGTCAGGCGGTAGTTGCCGACCCGATCAGTCCCAGCTGCCTGACGAGGGCATCCCAGCGCGGTGTCGGTCGCCTTACTGGTGCGGGTCAGGGCGTCCGTGGCGCGGGCGACCAGGGCGAGCAGGAAGTGATCCGCTCCGGCGGCTGCAGCGGCTTCTTCGCCACGATCGAAGGGGCGGGCGGCGGCGCGACTTGCCTGATTCACCCTGGACCGCCTTCGCTGCTTGATCATCACTTCTCCGCGGACTGTTGCTTGTGGATCGTGTGGTATTTCAGCCAGGCGTCGGCTTGTTCCTGGTCGGCGACCCAGAACATGTTCTTGCGCTGGTCCTCGGGGACGTCGCTGAATTTGCGGATCATCTTTTCCGCCGAGAGCGCGTTTTCCTTTCTCAAGCGCGCGTACTCGGCGGCGCCGGCTTCTATTTCCTCCTGAGCGGCTTTGGCGAGCGCGACTTCCTCCAGCGAGGAGTCGTCGAGCGAGGGGACTACCTTGTCCCAGTTCGTGGTCATTCGCACCACGAGGAGCATCGGGTAAAGCCCGGGCTCGAGCTCGAGGATTTGCTTGTGGCGGACGGGCACGCCATTGAGCACCAATTGGATCTGCGTCGCCGCGGTGAAAACGGCGTTCACTTTTACAAAGCGCGGCTCGGTGACCTTCAAGACGGTGTAGGCGAGGAGCGTGATCTTTGCATTCGCCGGGCGCAGGCCTGTGTTGAGCGCGATGCCGCCGGTGGAGGCGACTTGCTTCGGGATGATGGGATGAAACGAGAGCGTCTTGTCGTCGATGGTGACCGTGTCGCCTGGTTTGGGCATCAGGTTTTGCAATTCGCCCAGCTCGACCATCGGATCGGCCTGCATCGCGAACTTCAGGCTGTCGGTGATGAGCCAGTCACTCGGACTTTTTCCCGATTCGTATTCCACGACCGGCACTCCCTCGGGCGGTGTGATATCCTTGCGCGGCGCAATTTTTGCGAAGCCATTGACCGGAGGTTCCGAGGAGTCGCCCGTCGTGTAGCCGGCATCACTTTTCCGCAGAGGCAGGCGCGGAACATCGAACATGGCCTCGACCGCGAATGGATCGATCAACACTCCAGTGGACGGGTCCACCTGATTGAGAGTGACCGGCGCGTCGGTCGGGTATTTGTCTTTCGGCAGGCGCAGCGCGAGCGCTTTGTCGAGGAAGAGCGCGAGGTAATCCCACGTGTCGGTATTGCGCACCTTGCCCGCCGCCGATTGATCAGGAGCGGAGAGATCGGGGTAATCACCGTGCCCAACGCCTTGCGCGACGATCTGGTGCGGCAGCCAGTTGGTCTGCGCGCGATAATTGAGCAGCGACGGACGGACATGAATATACCAGGTGCCGGCCCATTCGGTGCTGCCATTGGCGTTCACATGCAGGATGCTCTGCTGTTTCACGCCCTCGCTGGCGAAGTCTGCAATCGGCCATATCGGCGTCTCACCGTGATAGGTGATGGACGCGATCACCCGCTCGGGAAACACCCAGTCGGCGCGATAAGGGAACCGGCCGCGCGATGATTTTCCGAGCACCACCCATGGCGCGTGCGCGTATTCCGCGATGCCGGTTTTCTCCGCCACCAGCTTCATGAGCGCGTCCATGCGCTTCGGATCGCTGGGCCCCTTCTCGCCTTCGATTCCGGTATCGTAGCTCCGCATATAGACGATGCCCAGCTCGTGTCTGGCGGCGACTTTGCGCACCGCCTCATGCTGGCTGAAATCCTTCGAATCCGTGTTGTTCGGGATGACCATGACCGCGCGGATTTTTTTCGCATCCGGCGGCGTCCAGACCAAAATGTCGGCCTTGGTTGGATCCTTCGCCTTTCTGCTGGAGACCAAATCGTCGGGGAGCTTGAAGCCCAGCGGCCAGGATGGCTCGGCGAGCGACGCTGGCGGCTCGGCTTCCTGCGCACGCGCAGCGGTTGAAAAAGCAAGGCCCAGCGCAAGACAAAGAATCAGGGGTTTCATAGGGGGGCATTATTTCACGATATCGTGGCCGTGGGCATCTGATTTCTGATTAATTCGCCGTGAGGCGATAGCACAGTTGCATCCGCTCCGTGGGCTCGATGTCGAGCTAGCGGATGCGCCGTATGGAATGATCATGGCTGTGCCAGTCATGCATGCAGTCCACCTCTATCGTGTCGGCCTGATGCAGGTTGCGACACCTGACAATCCCGCCCTTACATGCATTATTCGCGACATGGCCGACAAAACTCGAAAGCCCAATCTGCTCTTCGTCTTTCCCGACCAGATGCGGGGCTCGGCGATGGGTTTCCTCGGCGAGGAAAACGCCATCACGCCGCATCTCGACCGTTTCGCCGCCGGGAGCCGCGTGCTGACCCAGGCCGCCTCGAATTTCCCCGTCTGCAGCTCCTATCGGGCGATGCTCATGACCGGCCAATACCCGCATCGCAATGGCGTGACCGGTAACGTGACCAGCCTCTCCGCGCCCTATGGCGTGGAGCTGCGCGCCGGCGCGGTCTGCTGGTCAGACGTGCTGCGCGACGCCGGATACAGCCTCGGCTACATCGGAAAATGGCACCTCGATTCGCCATTCGAGCCGTTCGTGGATTGCGCGAATAATCGCGGCGAGAAGGCATGGAATGAATGGTGTCCGCCCGAGCGCCGGCACGGGTTCGACTATTGGCACGCCTACGGCACCTACGACTCTCACCTGCGCCCGCTCTACTGGAGCAATGACGCCCCGCGCGACGGATTTCATTACGTGGATCAATGGGGACCCGAATACGAGGCCGACCGCGCCATCGAGTATCTGCAAAACCGAGACGGCGCGCGGCGCGATTCCGATGCGCCCTTCGCCCTCGTCGTCTCGATGAATCCCCCGCACACGCCTTATGAAAAAGTGCCCCCGTGTTACGTAGATCGCTACGCGCATCTCTCGGATGCTGACCTCGGGCTGCCGCCCAATGTGCCGCCCGCGGGGACAGAAGGAGGCGACTATTTTCGCCAGCATCAGCGGAATCAGCTCGCGATGATCACGGGCGTGGACGAGCAGTTCGGGCGCATCCTCGCCGCGCTCGACGAGACCGGTCTTGCTGGGAACACGCTCGTCATTTTCACCTCCGATCACGGCGATATGGTCGGGCGGCAGCAAGGGTTGCAGCCGTTCGGCGTGTCCCTCCACAAGCCCGCTCCCTTCGAGGAGGCGATGCGCGTGCCGTTCCTGCTGCGCTTCCGGGGCGTGTCGCGCCGGGAAGCGACCCTCTGCTCCTCTCCACGCCGGATATCTACCCGACCATGCTCGATCTGCTCGGCCTCGGTGACCGAACGCCGCCGGAGGTGCAGGGCCGCAGCCTCGCCCTGGCGCTCCGCGACGAGCCGGATGCGTTCAAGCCAGCGGCGCAAATTTACGCGACGTACGACTTTACTGGCGTTCATCCCGGGCACCGCGGCGTGCGCGATGCCACCCATACGCTGTTCGTCTGGCGGGACCACGCGACGGGTGATGAGCGACGGGCGCTCTATGATCGGCGGCGACGATCCTTGCCAACTAAAGAACCAACTCGCCGAGCAACCCGGCGTGGCCAGCCGGCTGGCCTCGGCGTTGGACGCGCTGCTCGCTGCGACGGGCGATTCGTGGCCGGCCCCGCAGACGCCGGCGAGCGTGCCAGGCTAGCAGCTGATTCCCGAATATCTCCAGCGTCCGAACCGCGCGAGATGGAATCAATCGCTCCTCCTGCTCGGAGATGCGGACGCGGATGAAGCCTTCCCTCGGGAGGGGCGTATTCCAGCAGTTCAGGTCAGTTCTGTTTCTCTTTTCGCGGCGGCGCGGTGTCTTTGTTGCGAAAACCATACATCGGTAGCAGGCGGTAATACACTTCGAGGCTCAGGGTCGCCATCGTCGTGGAAATCATTCGACCGCCAGGAGCGGCGTGGCCGGTGCTGGGATCCCAGCTGCCGCCGTCTGGGCCATTCTTCTTTTGCAGGAGCGGCAGGGTTTCCTTGAGACGCTCGTTCCAAGCCGTCCAGATCGGCCCCTGGTGCTGGTAAAGGGCGAGGGTCGCATAATAGATGTAATAGAAGTCCGGATTGCGGACATTCATCGGGTGCAGTTTGAGCGCCTCGGCGCTTTCGATCATCATCGGGTCGGTCGGCGGGAGAAGGTCAAGCTGGCGACAAAACATGCCGGTGGCAATCATCGCGGGCTTGTTTTTCTCCGGTCCGGTGTAGCCGTAAAGGCCGCCGTGTGTGCCACCGCCGGCTGAGTCAAACCACCTGCGCGCTTTTTCAAAAACTGCCTCGGGGACTTCGAGTCCAGCCATCCGGGCGCTGTGCAGCGCCATGTATTGCCAGCCAGTCACGGAGGTGTCGGAGTCGTGCTCCGTGGGCGAGTAGCGCCAGCCGCCCTTGGCCGGGCTCTGCGCGGAGATGATGAGGGCGATCGCCTTTTCGGCGGGTGCCTCGAGTGCGGGATCCTTGCTCACGCCGTAGGCTTCACAAAGGGCGATGGTGGCGATTCCGTGACCATACATGCGGCCGTTGGCTCCGTTGAGGTCGCCGTTTGGTTTTTGTTGGGCGACCAGCCAGTCAACGGCCTTGCGGACGTTTTCCTGATAAGGCCCGGCGGTTTTGTGGCTGACTCCCCAGCCGTAATAGCAAAGGAGGGCGAGGCCGGCGCCAGCGGTGTCGTAATCCGCTTTGCTGCCGTGCTTCAGGGTATCCCAGCGGCCGTCGGGTTCCTGATTGCGCGAGAGCCACTCGAGCGCCTGGCCGATGGAGCGCTCGGTGGCGTCGGAACCGCCGAGCTGGTCGATGGTTTCCTGCGAAGGTTTACCGCGTTGTTTCTGGATGAGTTTGGTGATCGCGTTGGGGTCGAGTTCGTGTTCAGGGGTCTCGAGTTTGCCGGGCAGGAGCGGGTCGGATTGCGAATCGGCGCCGGGAAGGTTGATCGCCATCGCGGCGACGGTGTCGGTGCCATCGAGTTTCGGCGGGTGGCCCGCGGCTTCGAGGCCGCGGTGCGCGACGATGGTCTCGCCGCCCGTGTCAGTGGCCTGCGCCGCTGAGTTGGCGGGCTTGATGTCGGTGGGCGTCGCCTCGTTCTTTTCGGCGGTGTTTTTCGGGGTGGCGGCCTTTGCGAGTTGTTCGGTCGAGACCTGCGGGACGGAATTGGTGGGAACGAAGAGGTCGGCGTCGGCGTCGGCTGGTTCAACGGCTTTCATCGACTCGGCCGGATCACGCTCCTCGAGCTTCGGGCTTTCCAGCTCCGGCAGGGATGTGTCGGGCAATGCGCTGAGCAGGGGTATTTCTTCCGAGGGAATGGGGACGGGCGTGTCGGCCGTCGCGGTGTTGGCCTTGGAGAGGCGGATGTCAGTAATGAGCGAGGACTTCGCGGTGCTCGCGACGATCGGGGTGGTCTTGGTGACTTCCAGCGGCTCGAACTGCGGGATCTTGAAGTCGCTCTCCAGTTTTTCGGTGACGAGGGCGACCGGTGTCTCCGTCATTTTTGCCTGCTCGGGTTCGCTCTCGAGGGCGAGCTTTTCCTGCGCGAGCGCATCGACGCTGATCGTGATCTGTGGTGACTGGGGTTCGCCGCCGACCTGAAATTGCTCCTGGATGAACCAGATCATCATGAGGAGGACGATGATGAGATGAATGGCGGCTGAGCCGGCGAGGCACTTGTGATAGAGGCTGGTGAGATCGCGCCAGCGTTCGAGGAGATAGATGAGGGCGATGAGAGAGGCGATCGCGATGAGGAGGCGCCAGACGATGTTGCTCAGGAGCGCCTTGAACTGTTCCCAGCGCGAGAGGTCGGTGTAGCCGAAGACCTCGCGCGTCGTGGAGCGGTAGAGCCGGTAGCCTTTCGCCGGATCGGTGCCGGCGACCGGAGCCTCAGCGCTGAACAACAGGTCGAAGCCATCCATGCGCACTGCCGGGGCGGTCGTGTCGCCCTCTTTGAAATAGAGGTCCACTTTTTCCGGCGGCTTCGTCTCTCCCGCGACGACGCGGCTGATGTAAATGCCGAAGCCGGATTTCCCGGCACGGTCTCGATCGGATGCAAGAAACACGTGATCGCCGCGGCGGGTGAGGGAAGCCTCGACGTCGTCGGCTTCGGAATTGAGCGGGCCGGCTGGCGCGGCGTCGGCGAACCTCGGGAGCGGCGGCAGCGCGGGCGCGGCGGGTTTCGCGGGATGCGCACGGGCGGCAAAGATGTCCTCGCGTTTGCCGTTGCGGTTGGACGAGAAAAACAGGCGCTCGCCGTCGGCTGAGGGTGCCGGTCCGAGTTCGTCCGAAGCGGTGTTGACCGGTTTGCCGAGCGATTCGACGCTGCCCCACGCCTTCCCGTCCCAACGCGCGACATACAGGTCGTAGCCGCCCTCGCCACCCTCGCGATTCGAGGCGAAGTAGAGATAGCGTCCATCCTGCGAAAAGGCCGGACCGCGGTCGTTGGCCGCGCTGTTGATTCCGGCGAGCGGATCGGGGCGCGACCACACGCGACCGTCCCACCGCGAGAGATACATGTTCGCATTTTCGCCGGTGCCCTGATCCCAGCGGACGAGAACCATCATCGTGCCATTGGGAGAAAACGCCGCCTCGATCGGACCGCCGGGCAGGTTGACGGGATCGGCGACCGCCGGGGCCTGCGGGTCGCGCTTTTCAACGAAGCGACTCTCCTTCGGATCCTCCCACAGGACCGGGCGCGCCTTGTCCTCCTGGACTTCGACGCGTGTGCCGGAGTTGTCGGTGAAGTGTGCCCAGACTTCGTTGCGCAATTTTTCCTGGATCACCCACGCCACCGCAGCGAATAGCGCCAGCGCGACGAGCGCCCAGACCACGCGGCCGATGCGGCGTCTCCTTTTTGCTGGCGTTTTTTTCCCGGTGATCATCAGGGATTCCGGGTCGTCAGCTCGCGGCCTTCTTTCGTAGCGGTGTCGGGTTGCGCTGTTTCCTCCGGCATCGGCTTGAGCGCGCGGAAGGCGAGGTAGAGAAAGGCGGCGAGCGCAAGCAGGGCGGCGATCAGCCAGCCGATGTTGCTGCGCACCCATGCGCCCGATGGCATTTTTCCGTAGTCGAAGTCGCGCACCACGCGCTTGCTCTTGGCGCTGTAGAGACCGGCGGCGCCGCCAGCGCGGTCCGAATTGAAGAGCAGTTCGAAGCCGGCGGTGCGCACCGCCGGGTCGGATTCGTTGCCCGGGCTGTTGATCTCGGGGCCGAGGTTGACCGGCGCGCCCGGAGCGTCGTCGCTGATACGTGAACGGTAGATGTCCGACCCGCCGAGGCCGCCTTCGCGACGCGATGCAAAATAGAGGAAATCGCCGTGGTCGGTGACGACCGGGGCGAGGTCGTCGGCTGGTGAGCTGAGCATCGGCAGATGTTTGGCGTGGCGGAACATCGGAGACGCGGGCAACGCGGCGCCATCGATGACGTTGGGATCGGGCCCAGCGGGATCCGGCTCAAAGCCGAGGCCGTAGAGCGGCGTGTAGCGGTAGTGCGCTTCGAGGCAGAGGGAGACTAGCGCCGTGCCGATCAGCGGACCCATCGCACCGCCGTGCTCGCCGCGCGGGACCCAAGAGCCATCCTCGGCCTGGGCCTTGACGAATTCTGCCTGCATCTTCTCCTTCCACTCGTGCCAGAGCGGGCCCTGGTGCTGATACGCGGCCAGAGTGCCGTAGTAGGCGTAGTAGATGTCGGCGAGGTTGAAGCCCGCGCCCTTGATCTGGAGCGCCGACTCGTATGCCTTGGCGGCATTGGCGGAGGCGCCGCTCAACTGGGAAGAGAAAAATCCGACCGCATTCATCGCGGGTTTGCCGCCGCCTTTGCCCGGCGAATCGGTGTAGCCATAAACTCCGCCGTCCTTGCCGCCGCTGACGAGTTTGAGAAAGTTGGCGACGCCGGTCTTCGTCTTTTCGGGAATTGGGATCCCGGACATCTCGGCGCTGGCCAGGGCCATCACCATCCAGCCGCTGACCGAAAGGTCGCCGCGCTCACCGGGCTTGTAGCGCCAGCCGCCCTCCTCGTGCTGGGACTCGGCGATGAAGTCAATGGCGGCGACGGCGCGCGGGCGCAGCTCAGGATCCTTCGTCACGCCATAGGCTTCGATGAGCGCGAGGGCGGCGATTCCGTGGTCGTACATCGCGTTGCCCTGCGGCTTGGCCCCGCGCAGGTCCCCGCTGGCGCGGTTTTGCTGGGCGAGCAGCCACTCAAGGCCGCGCTTGACGGTATAGTGATATTTGCAATCGCGGTCGTGGCGCTCGCCGCGTCCGTAAAAGGCGAGCAGGGAGAATGCGGTCGCCGCGACATCGTGGCCGGCCGCGCCGCCGTTTTTTCCGATGTCCCACCGACCGTCTTCCTCCTGATGGGTCGCGAGGTAGGCGAGCGCCTTGTCCACGGCGGCCTCGGTGGCCGCCGAGCCGCCCAGCTTCGCCATGACTGTGGGGTCGGCGAGCGCTCCCTCGCGCAGCGAGTAAAGCATGCTCAACTGGTGCTCCGCGAACAGCTCAAACGGCATGTCGCCCGCGATGTCGGCGGAGTAAAGGTCGTAGTCCACCTTGCGGTCGTGGACATTCTCGAGCAGCGCCGCGGTGGTGGCCAGTTGGGCGGCTTCCTTTTCGCTGATGCCGACGGCCTCATGCGGGCGGTTCGAGGCAAAGTAAAGCACGAGACCGTCGGGCGAGGGCGCGGGGTCGGTCTCGTCAAATGGGCTGTTGACGCGCTCGGTGAGCGGCAGTGGCCATGCGTATTCGGCGCCGTCCCATTTCGCGACCCAGATGTCGTTGCCGCCCCGTCCGCCGGGGCGGTCGCTGACGAAGAACAGCAGCTTGCCGTCGCCGCTGAACGCGGTCGCGGTTTCGTTGAACTTGCTGTTGAGCGCGCGCATCGGGCGCGGCGCGCTCCAGTCGGTGCCGTCCCAAGTGCGCAGGAAGAGGTTTGCGTCCCCGCTTGCGCCGCCGCTGCTGTAAACCATGCGCGCGCCATCCGAGGAAATCGCCGGTTGGCGGATGTCGTCACCCGCGGCGATGCCCTCGCCAGCCGGAGCGGCCGGTTCCCAGAGTACGTATCCCAGTTTCACGTCCCGCGCGACCTGCTCGAACGCGACTTGATCAGTGTACTTATACCAGCGATCCGGGCGGAGATACCACCAGGTGTAAGCCGCCCCGGCGAGCACGAGCGCCAGCGCGCTCCAGGCGTAGATCTGGTAGCGCCGCCCGCGCGTCAGGCCGAGGAAGGCCTTGCGCCCGTTTCCGGGTTCGGTGCTTGGGACTTCTGCCGCGGGCATCTTGATCGGTGCCTACTTCTCGGTCTTTAGCGCGATGTTGGCGCGGGGCACGCCGACGTGACCGCATATGGAAAGCATGTTCGCTAGGTAGAGGTGCTTCGCGTCCTGGTCGCTGCGGATGAGAACTTTGATGTCCGGTTTTTTCGCCACCTCCGCGGCCATCCACGTGGAGACATCCTCCTCGGTGATCTGCTTGCCGAGCACGACATAGGAGCCGTCCTTGCGGATGTTGATGGTGATGAGATTCTCGGCCGCCTTGGAGAGTGACGGGTTTCTCGAGTCCACGGGAAGACTTACCAAATGGTCGATTTCCTCCTCCTTGAAGGTCGTGGTGACGAGAAAGAAGATGATCAGGATGAACATCACATCCAGCATGCTGGTCATGCTGATGATCTCGCCGTCGTTGCTGCTGGATCGCCTGCGGCAGTTCATGATGCGACCCGGGTCAGTCGCGCGTCCGCGGACGCAGGCGAGGTCAGGCGCGCGTGATTCACGACGAACTCCGTTCCGACCTCGTCAATGTGGTCAATTGCGCGGTCCGCGCGCCCGGCGAGCCATTGGAAAAGGAGCATGACGGGGATGGCGATGGTCAGGCCGGCTGCGGTGCTGACGAGGGCCTCGTAAATGCCGTTCGCCAGGTCGGCAGGCTTGGCTGCGCCGCCGCTTTCCGCGGTTCGTTGAAAGGCGTCGATCATGCCGTAAACCGTCCCGAGCAATCCGAGCAGCGGGCAGACGCCGGCGATAACCGAGAGCGGGCGCAGGCTGCGCGTCATCTTGTCAGCCTCGCGCGCGCCCGCATCCTCGATCGCCTTGCTGACCGCCTGATAGCCTTCGTGCCGCCATTGGATGCCAGCCTTCAACACGTGTCCGGCGGCGCCCTTGGATTCATCGCAGTATTCCTCCGCCTTTTTCCCGGTGGGATCCGCATCCCACGCGGCAGCGAGGCCTTTGAGAAAGCCGTCGGGCAGAACGCGGTTTCTGCTCAACGAGATGTAGCGTTCGATGCCGAGCGCGAGCGCGAAAATCGAGGCGAGCCCCAGCGGCCACATGACAAAGCCGCCCTTCTTGACGAGTGAGTACATGGTCTCTTTCTGCCGGCCTGCTTGCTCGCCTGCCTCGGCGCCCATCGTCATCGGGGCGCACGAGAGGAGGATCGCGGCGCTGAGGAAAAGCACGGCGCGCCAACGGGAGAGCGAGAAGGATTGGGGTCGGTTGGGTTTCATTTGTTTGTTGTTTGCGGATTATTGTTTGGCGCGGAGTTCATCCAGGTATTGGCGGGCGACGATGGCCGCGTTCTCGTTGCCATAGCGGTTGATGACATCCTTGAAGGTCTTGCTCGCGTCCTCGCTTTTTCCCTGCGCGAGCAACACGCGCCCAATCTCAAGTGCGGACTTCGCCTGCCAGTCCGGGTATTTTTTGTAGTTGAGATCGATGTTCACAAACTCCGCGACGGCCTGCTCGTATTTGCGCAGGTTGAAATAACTTTCTCCGGTTTGGAAACGTGCGCGCACGGTCCACAGGTCGATGAGTTTCGGGTCGGCGAGCAGCTTCGCGTATTCGGCGATGGCCTCGTCTGGCTTGTCGAGGCTCTCGAATGCGTAGCCGAGTCCGAAGATCGCATTGCGCGTCCATTGGCTCTTCGGAAAGCGGCCGAGGAATTCCCGGTAGGTCTTGACCGCCTCCTTGTGCTCGCCGGTGAGCGCCTGCGTTTCGCCAAGCCGCATGACGATCGATTCGGCCAATGCTTCGTCGGTGTCGGGCAGCTTGGCGGCGGCGGCGAAGTGGTCGCGGGCGGCAACCGTTTCCTTGAGCTTCAGGCGCGACTCGCCAGCCTGAAAAAGCATTGAGGCCCGCAGTTTTGACTTCGGGTAATCGACCAGGAGTTTTTCGAAAAGTTGCGCGGCCGACCCGTGGTCGCCTTTCTTAAAATAAGCGCTGGCGAGCTGGATGCGGATTGGCTCCTTCAACGTTTCGTCCGTCACCGTCTTCAAGGTCTCGGTGAGCTGCGCGATGACCTTGTCCTGCGAGCCGCTGTCGAGGTTCAGCTCTGCGAGTTCGCTCTGCACTTTCACGGTGAGCGGGCTCTGCGGGAACTTGGCGAGCAGTTGGTCGTAGAGCGCCACGGCCTCCTGTTTGCGACCGAGCGAGCGCTCAGACCATGCCCATTCGTAGAGCGCCTGGTCGGCGAATTCGGCAGTGGGATACTCCTGGGAAAATTGTCGCAGGTAAGTGGCGGCGCGTTTCCAGTCCTTCAGCCGCGCATACGACAGGCCGGCATAGTAGATGACAAGCGGCAGCTTTTCGTGGTCCTTGAGCAAGGGCAGGATGGTCTGGAAATGGTTCGCGGCCGCCTCGAAATTGCCCGCGTTGACGAAGGCGATCCCCTTTTGCAAAGCGGCATCGGCGCCGAGCGGATGGCTCTGCGGAACGTTCGAGAAGTGTTCGGCGGCAGCGGCGGATTTGCCCTCGGTGGCATCCACCCAGCCGAGGAAATACATCGCGCGCGGCCGCTGCGCGTCGAAGCCCGCTTTGGAGGAATCCTTCGCCGCCGCATCCTCGGCGACAAAGCGCTCCAGCGCGCTGCGCGCGAGCTTGAGATCCTTGCTTTCATAAGCCAGGCGGCCTTGCTCCGCGAGCGCCAGAGGCATATGGGGAGAGGGGGCTCCGTAGAAAGTGACGAGCGTGAGCAGGTGATCGAGCGCCTTCTCTTTCTGCCCGGTTTTGTCGTAGGCCACGGCCAGTTGGACCAGCGCGGTATCGACGTTCGGCGCGGAGGTGACTTTGCGTTGCGTGCGTTTGGTCACGTCAACGTGCAGGGCGACAAAATTCTCCAGCGGCGGGATGGCCTCCGCCCACTTCCCCTGCTGGAAAAGGGATTTGCCGACGATGAATGACAACTGCTCGAACAGGCGCCCTTCGGGATTTTTCTTGAGCAGCGGCGCGGCGATCCTAAGCGACTCATCATAACGTCCCGCGAGGTGGTGGATCTGGGCGAGGCGCAGCTCGGCGGCGAGTGCGCCTGCGTGATCCTTGTTGGCGGCGGGAAACTCGCCGTATGCCTTCGCCGCCTCGTCGCCGCGATTCAGTAGAAAAAGATCCTCCGCGATCATGAATCGCATGTCGCCCGCCATCGCGTGATCGGCGAAACGAGTCATGAATCGCCGGGCGACATCCAGGCTGGCGGCGAAGTCCCCCAGCTTGTGCAGGGAGGTGGCCTGCTGGGCGAGGGTCTCGGCCATCTGCCCGAACTTGCCGCGCTCCGCGATGCGTTCCAGCACCGCGGCCGCCTTCTTCCAGTCGGGCGCTTTGCGGCCCATCTCGGCGTTGGCGTAGTCGAACTCGAGGTCGTCGATCATCGGCGACTTCTTGAACCGCTCGACCGCGCTGGCGAGGATCTCCGCCGCGCGGTCGAAGTTGTCCTTGTGCCGCGTGAACGTGCGGGCCCACCACAGAGTGGCCTTCGCCGCGACGAGATCGTCGCCTGCCGCCAGCGCTGCGAACTGCTGTTCCGCATCTTTGTTTTCGCGCTGAAACAAACAGCGCGCGATATAGAGCTTCGCGTCGCCGAGATTGGCCGGGGGGTTTCCTTTTTCGTCAGGTTTCGCCTCCTTCACATAGGCGGCGAAGTCAGCCTCTGCAGCTTCGAATTTTCCGAGGATAAAGCGGGCAACGCCCAGCCGGTAACGGCACTCTGCGGCATCATTGCCGGACATCCCCGGGAGCGCCGCTGCAAAAGCTGACTCCGCCCTGTCGTGCTGTCCGAGACTGGTGTGGCACTCGCCCAGCAGGTACGCCACGCGCGTCTTCCATTCCGGCGCGGGTTCGAGGGCGGCCACCTTGTCGAGTTCCGCTACGGCTTCCGTTGGTTTCCCGGTTTTGTAAAATGCGAAGCCCCGTTGATAGAGCGCTCGCACCGACTGGTCGGGGGTCGGTGAGGAAGCCAGCAACTTGGCTGTCCATTCGAGTGTCTTGTCCCACTCCGACTTGCCAAAAGCGATGTCGCAAATCGATGCCAGCGCCGACGTCTTGAATTTTGGGTCCGTGAGCGTGTCCACGTTTTCGACGAACAGCTTCCGGGCGTCATCCGCCTTCCCGCTGTGCATCATGCACTGCCCTTGCAGCATGATCAGCCGATCGCGGTTGATTTCCTTGTCGAGATCCGGTTTGTCCAGCAGCGCCGCGAAATGCGGGATGGCTTTCTCATACTGCTTCAGCGCGTAGAGGCTGAGGCCAAGCCCCTGTCGCGCGAGATTCGCCTTCGGGTGGGTGGGGTTCTTCGCGAGGAACTGCTCAAACTGGGCGATTGCGACCGGATACAGGTTTCGGTTGTAGGCGGCGTTGGCGACGAAATACTGCTCCAGCACAGGATCGTCCTCCGCGCCCGCGGACGAAATGGTGCAACCAATCATCGCGAAAAGGAACAGAAGCGACGTCCTTGCTACTCGACGGAACATCGTCGGACGCGTTGATGCGTCGGGCTCCGCCTGTCTGCCACATGTGGCACCAGCCTTTTGGGCTCCGGGCTCAAGGGCCAAGTTTTTTGGGGAAGTGGGGTTCATTACGTTTTCGACTGACGGGTTGGTTAAGAGCGGACAGAAATCGCCTATCTCAACCCGTATTCAACTTTTTCTCGGCACTATCGGCAGTGGTTCAAAACTGGACAGTTGATTTTGGGTCACAGGCGTAGTGGCCGAGGATTGTGGGCCAGATGGGCGGTCAAGGCATGTCCGCGCCGGCGGATGCGGGGCTCGCGGGCTCGGGCGGGCGGTTGACGACGTTGAGGGGATGCCATCCGCTTTTGCGATAGGGGGCGAGGTCTTCGGTCGGGTATTTCACTTCGCGCGCGGCGGGGAGATTGCAGCCGGTTTCCCACGGCTCGACGCCGAACTCATGCGCGCCGAGGTCGGGAGCGCTGCCGGTGACTTGAGCTGTGATGTCCGGGACGGGAACGCCGGCATCGATGGCGGGCGATCCCTCGCTCAGACGGAAGTCGAATTGCGCGGCATCGACGAATTTCGGATCGGTCTCACGCTCGAGATTCGTGTCGATGGTCACGTTCGGCATCGCCGCCAGCGGCGTCACGCCGCCACGGAAAATGTTGTTGCGGATGATCGTGCCAGTCATGTCCTGCGGGCGGCTCGTGGACATGCTAATGGAATTTGCGAAGGCCAGGAGCGTGTTGTTGATGATGAGGTTGCGCCTGCTGCCTGGCGGATTCATCGCGATTGCCTCGTTCACTTGGAAGACCACGTTGTGATGCACGCGATGGCCGGTGGAGTCGTCATCGAGGTATATCCCGACGCAGCCGGCGCGCACGGCCCAGTTGTGATGAATCCGGTTCCAGGCGATCTCGGTGCCTTTGCCGTCGGTTTGGTAGGTGTAGGTCATTCCGAGGTCGCGGCAGATGAGGCCGGCATTGAAAAGATGATTGTGCGTGATTCGCCCGCCGGTGAGCTTGCGATGGACGAGGATCGAGCGCCCGCCATTGTAGATGGTGCAGCGCGTGATGACGTGGCCCTCGCCGGTCATGGTCACCGGCGCGCAGTCGCTGGCGGAGTAGTCGAAATCGTGGATGAGGCAGTTCTCGACCGTGTTGTTTTTTCCGAAAATCGAGACGCCGTCACCGTCCCCATAGGCGATGTGGCTGTTGCGAAGAATGTTATGCTCGCCACCGAGCACGATTCCGAGGCCTTCGGAGCCGGGTTCAATGCCGCGGTCGCGGTTGAATCCGCCCTTCAAGTTGCGTTGCAAAGAAACGTATTCGGCGGTGATTCCATCCGCGATGCAGTGGCTCGCCTTGTCGAAATTGATCGAGGCGCAGCGTAGGGCGAAGCCTTCGATCTCGATGTGGGACCGCTCGGCCAAGTCGAACGCGAATCCCTGCTCCACGACTTCAATGAGATGATCGTCCGGCTTGCCATCACCCGGCAGGCGGAGATGCAGTTTCTCATCCTGCACGGCCCATTCGCCAGGCGCGTCGAGCAGCGTGAGAGGGCCGATGAGAATCGCGAATCCCTTGCCCGCGCTCCACCAGGCTTTCTTGTCCGCCACGGTGAGCTCGCCCGGCTTCGACGCGACGACTGTCGTCGTCTGCGCCACCCATTGCTTGCGGGCGTCGAGTCCCCACAACGTCGCCCCGACCCAATGCCCCTCCGGCTGATCGAGCCCCGCGCCGGTGATGACATCCGCCGTGCGCTCGAGCTCCAGCACGTTTTTCCGCCAGGGATCGCCCGAGCTGTTTGGCGTCCGCGCCTCGGTCATGATCGCCCGATCCACGAAAACCTGATCGATCTTCCCGCTGATCGGCGCGGCCCAGACATTGCCTTCGTGCCTGGTCCAGCCGGTCAGCGCCCGCGCGCCGCTCACCTCGACGCGCCCGTCTTTGGACGCGACAAATCGAATGGGACGGCCCTCTTCGCCGGAGCGAGCCGGGCGCACCGGACCCGCATAGACGCCAGCGGCGACAAGCACCGTGTCGCCGGCTTCGGCGCGCTCGGCGGCGTGCGTCAGCGTGCGCCAGGGCGCGGCGGCGGTTCCTGCTGCGGCATCGTCGCCGGAGGGCGCGACGTGATATTCCACGCCATTGGAATGGGAGCCTGCGCAGAGCCCGATCAGCACGGCAAGACACGCTGCGCGGAAACCGACCGTGGAGGGGAGCATAGGCATCATGCTGTCATGTTGCGAACGCAAGTCCACCCGAAGGGTGGCCGCGTTGCCATTTGGCCCGTGCATCTCCCGCAACAAAGTGCGCGACGGAGTGTTTCCACTGGCGATTGTGGAGACGATGCCTCAATCCTCGCTCCTCCTCTCGGCCACGAACTTCCCCTCCTGATGAAAAAAGCACTGCTCCTTCTCTCCACCCTCGCCCTGACCTCGCTCGCCGCCTTCGCCGCCGAGCCGC
>PPFU01021845.1_pt1 | contig 17246 bp, 12 predicted proteins | sample 1535991 | NCBI WGS metagenome assembly PPFU01 (sample SAMN04901290, study PRJNA319586) | Hypolithon metagenome, whole genome shotgun sequencing project. | isolation source: Antarctic Hypolithon | place: Antarctica: Miers Valley | collected 2014
GTTTTAGCGATTTCCTTTCCAGAGGAATTCCGGCGTCTGGTTTTCTCCAGCGCCCTGCGAATGGTTCTGGAGATATCGCTAAAGATAGCCTCGTCAGTAATTTCAATATCATCTTCCATCAGGTAAGCAAATACCCTTGCCATACCACAGTTGGCAATAAAATCAGGTATCAAAGCCACCTTGTTGTCTGTATAAGCAGTTGTAGGGCCAAAAAATATTTCTTGATCACTGAAGGGAACGTTGGCGCCGCATGATATTACTTCCAACTTGTTGGCAAACAATCTTTCTACCTGTTGCTGTGTCACGAGGCGGGATGCTGCCGCTGGAATAAATATCTCAGCTTCCACATCCCATATTTTTTCGTTGATTTCATCGAAAGGTAACATATCGTTCACATGAAGGGTGTTGCCGTTTCGGTTGATGAAAAGTGCCTTTATTTCTTCAAAAGAAAATCCGTCGTTATTAATAACGCCCCCCTCATGGCCAATAATACCAACAATTTTTACGTCCTTGCAGGAAAGATAATAAGCCGCTGAAGCGCCTACGTTCCCCCAGCCCTGAATGATGGCGCGCTTCCCTTTTATATTTCCCTCCCATAAATCATAATAATGCCTTACGGCTTCTGCCACACCGAATCCGGTAATCATATGCGAAATATTGTATTTTTTTTCGAAGGACGGGGTATAGTTTATGTCTTCAATGACCTTAATAACACCAAGCCGAAGTTGGCCTAGTTTTTTAATCTTCTGCGGTTCGGTAGCCTGAAAATGACCGGTTACAACACCTTCCTGAGGATGCCACAGGCCATATTCCTCCGTGATAGGAATAACTTCTAACCCTTCATCGACATTGAGATCTCCTCCTGTACCATAATAGTTCTTCAACAGCGGATACACCACCTTGTACCAACGCTCCAAGACGCCATATTTCCGGGGATCTTTAGGATCGAAGTTAATGCCAGACTTTGCGCCTCCGATTGCAGGACCGGAAATTGTAAATTTTACTTCCATCGTTTTTGCCAGCGATTCGACCTCTCTTTGATCTAAACCCACCCTCATCCTGGTACCACCACCCGCTGCACCTCCACGCAGGGAGTTGATCACTACCCACCCCACGGCCTCCGTTTCCCGATCATGCCACTCAAATATGATTTCCGCCTTCTTGTTTTCGAACTTTTCTAATAATGCTTTCAATGCGTGTTTTTTAAGGAATTCAAGATCAAACTTACAAAATCTAAATAATAATAATGAAGCGATAGAGAAAAAGCTTCACCCACGGAACTACACAATTGAACGATACGAAAACCCCTGAGGACGCATATTTCTAATTTGCCATGGGTGTAATTATCAATAATGATAAAACTTTCATAATTTTACTTTCTTTTCATATTGATAAAGCTCCATGGAATTTTCTATCGATCTTGGAAATACTTCCTACAAAGTAGGAGGGTTTGAAGGCTCCGATCTTGTTTTATTGAAATCTTTTAAATCGGAAGAGGCCTTGGTTTCCTTCATCAATGGGGAAATGCCGGAAAAACTGATTATCGCGTCTGTATCGCAGGATGCTATTGCTACTATGGCAAATTTTCATGCCGATATCACATGTTTGGCTTTAGATGTACATACACCTTTACCGCTCGAAAAGCAATATCATACCCCTGAAACGCTGGGTGTTGATAGAATTGCGGCAGCTGTAGGGGCCTGGTCTTTGTATCAGAATAAAAACATTCTAGTCGTAGATTTGGGCACTTGCATCACCTATGACTTGATTTTGGCCAATAATACCTACCAGGGTGGCGCTATTTCACCTGGCATGCATATGCGCCTTAAAGCACTCCATAATTTTACGGCTCGTTTACCGTTAGTTGAACCTAAAGAAGATATCGATTTGATTGGCAAATCTACGGAATCCTCTATTCTGAGTGGTGTCATTTTAGGCACTGCCGGAGAAATAGAAACGATGATTGAAAAGTTCCGTCGTAATTATGCCGATTTGCATATTATTATTTGTGGTGGAGATGCAAAATTCTTTGAAAGTAGAATAAAAGCGCCCATCTTTGTGGTCCCCGAATTGGTTCTTATAGGGTTAAATAGAATATTACAATATAATGTGTCGACTTAAAAATAGTTTTATACTATGTATAATAGCCGTTATTTTCAGCAGCCAGGCTACTGCGCAGAACGCTTCATCGCCGTACTCCATTAGGGGTGTCGGGAATGTAGTAAGCCCAGCTCTGACCCACAACCTGGGCATGGGCGGTCTCGGTTTAAGCTATGGAAGTCCTTTGTATCTCAACAATATAAATCCTGCCTTACTCGCTGCCAATAGCTTTAGCTCCTTTAATGTAGGCCTGGAAGGCAGTTTTAACAAGATTTCTAATGCGGATAACTCGACTTCTAATGTGGGCGGCGGATTGAATTATGCCATTTTGGGCCTTCCTATTATGCCAGGCCGATGGTCCCTGAGTGCAGGGCTAATGCCCTACAGTCAGGTGAATTATAAGTATAATACAACCGGAAAGATAAATGAGACAAATATTAACGTTGATTTTACTTATGAGGGAGAGGGCGGTATTTCTCAAGCTTTTATTGCCAACGGCATAAGACTCAATAAAAACTTCTCTGTTGGATTTAGGGCTTCTTACTTTTTCGGTTCTATAATTAAAGAATCCAGTACACAAATCAGTGATACAACGGTTTCAGGTGCCTACAGACCGGTATTCTTTGAACGAACAAGCTTTTCAGATTTCGGGATATCGGGAGGCCTTTCATATATACAAAAAATAAAAGGCAAGACATATCTGAACATCGGGTTGACCTATGACCTTGAAACGGACGTCAATACCAAAAACTTCAGTCGTTTTGAGCGAAGAACCTTTCAAGGTCGATCGATCTCAAGTGATACGCTGTTGAACAACGTGCGAGGATCTATTATATTACCAGCACGATTGGGCGTTGGTTTTTCTTTTGTCAATTCATTCAAATGGCTGGTGGGTGCTGACCTTCAATATCAGACCTGGTCCGATTACCGGGATTTTAATGATGATAATGGAAACCTTGATGACAATTATAAAATTACTGTGGGTGGTGAGTACACACCTGATGTAGCATCGCTGAACAGTTATTTGAAAAGAGTAACCTATAGAGTCGGTTTAAATTACGAAACAACACCATTTATGGTGAATAATCAGCAATTGAATGACTTTGGTATAAATTTTGGTATGTCATTACCAGTAAGCAGATATTCAAGTATGGACTTTGCTTTTAAGGTTGGCCAAAGGGGTACCGTTGACGACAATTTGACCAAAGAACAATATTTCAGGGTATTTCTAGGAGTGACTCTAAACGACAGATGGTTTGCTCGAAGAAAATTAGATTGACAAATTTAAACATTCAATAGAATTAAAAATTATAAGATAAGGTAGAGGTAAATCGTACGCATCTTATAAGGTTTTAAATTAACTTTAAACAAATAAACTAATGAAACTAAATGTAATTTTTGGACTGGTATTTATGCTTCTGGTTAATATGACCCAAGCGCAAAATGGTTCCAAGTGGAATTGGCCTGAGGATAAACAAACAGCAGAAAGAAAGAATGCTTTATATGGTGATTATTTAAAATCTGAAAATTACAAAGCTGCTGCAAAGGAACTACAGTGGTTATTAAAAAACGCCCCCGACCTTAACCCATCGATATATATCAACGGCGCTAAGATATATGAAAATCTTGCAGAAACTGAGAAAGATCCGAAAAGACAAATTGTGTTGGAGGATTCTGCTTTATTGATGTACGACAAAAGAATGGAGTTTTTCAATAACGAAGATTATGTTAGAGACAGAAAGGCATATCTGGCGTACAAGTATAAAAATGATAACCCTGAGTCTTATGAAAACTTACTGGTGTTATACAAAAAGGTGATGGAGCAGCCTGTAAATACGATTACAGATAATAACGAGCTATTTTACATTGATGTTGCCCGAAGGATAAAAGCGGGTGGCGGTGCGATGACTGATGACCAAATATTAGATATCTATGAAAAAGTCTCTTCGGTTTTAGATGCAAAAATTGAAGCCGGAAAGCCTGCCGATAAAATAAACTCGTTGCGTGAAAAAGTTGATGGTGTACTTACAGGTTCTGTTGATATCAATTGTGATTTTATCGACAAAAATCTTGCACCCAAATTGAGGGCAAATCCGACAGACGTGAAGACTGCCAACAAGATTGTCACATTTTCTATAGCAGGCAAATGTACGGGTGAACCGATTTTCCTTGAGGCTGCCGAAGTTGTCCATAGGGATAAGCCTAATGCTGGTATTGCCATCGTAATTGCTAAGAAAAGTATGGCAGATGGTGATTTTGACAGGGCGATTGAATTCTTTAAAGAAGCGAGTAGTTTATCTGATGACAATGCCAAGAAAGGTGAAATTGCTATGTCGCTTGCTGAGATAGCCTCTAGAAGAGGTCAGAAATCAGCGGCTCGTGATTATGCACGTCAGGCTATGGCTGCTGATAATTCGATGACGTCACAGGGTTATACCTTTATCGGTAACCTATACTTTACCAGCTTCGACCAGTGCAAAGGCGGACAAAGCATGGTACAAGATAGAGCTGTGTTTATCGCTGCCCATGAAATGTATCAGAAAGCTGGTAATTCAAGCAGCATGGCAAAGGCAAAAGAGCAGTTTCCTTCTGCTGAAGACATCTTCAATGAAACCAAACAAGTTGGTGACGCAATTACTGTAAGCTGTTGGATCGGAGAAACTGTAACCGTACAAAAAAGGTAATTTAAATAAAAAGATGAAGCGGCCTAATTTCTCATAGAAGTCAGGCCGCTTTTTTGTTATACCAAGCGACAACATTCAATTTGAACATAGGAAAAAACATATTGATTCTTTTATTTGCCTTGATTACGCTCTTTATGTCATGTAATGATGACAAAGAGATCAATGATTTAAAAGACTATGATGGCCCTATGTTAGAGGTAGACAGTGTAGAGACACTATACAGCGACTCCTCGGTCGTCCGTGTACGGTTGGAAGCAGCCAAGCAAATGGAGTTCAAATCTGGCGATCAGCAATATCCTAAGGGCATTTTTATTATTTTTTACGAGGTAGACGGGAAAAAATCGTCTACACTGGAAGCCAATCACGCAGTATATAATAAAGCGGAGGATCTTTATACAGCTACCGGGAATGTAATCGTGAAGAGCTATATCAAAAAGGAACAGCTCAATACAGAAGAACTTAAATGGAAGCGTAATGAAGAAAGAATTTTCACTGACAAATTCGTTACAATTGAAACCGAAGATGATATACACATGGGCGAAGGAATGACCGCCAAGCAGGACTTTTCTAGTTGGAAAATACTAAAACCTACTGGTGAAATGATAATTAAAGAAAACCCCTCCAATCCGTTAGCACCGGAAGAAGAGTAGCTTTGATCTTAGCTGTAATTCTTATTAAAATTGCTACCTTTGCTGTTCGGTACACCCACCGGTTAGCATATCGGCTTTAGCATGAAACTTTTTGATACGATCATATTCACCCTTGCCCTGGTGTCTTTTATCATAGCAGTCCACCAGACATTTCTGCATGGCATTGGACAGTCTTACTGGATTTTTATGTTAAGTACAGCATTTATTCTAACTTTGAGGCTTAGAAAAGCAAAAACGGCTCCCCAAGAAAAAAGTACCCTGATAACGCAGCAAAAGGGAACGAGGAAAGGGAAAAAATAATGGGCTACGAAATCACTGTAATTATAACTTCTTTGATATTTTCTGCCTTGTTTTCAGGTGTGGAAATTGCGTTTGTTTCGGCCAATAAGCTGCAAATAGAATTGCAAAATAAGCAAGGCCTGTTCAGCGGAAAAATTCTTTCAGGCTTTTTAAAAAAGCCATCCAATTTTATTGGCACAACATTGGTCGGAAATACGATAGCACTCGTTGTATACGGTATCTTTATGGCCAAGATGCTTCAACCTGTTTTAGAAGCTTATATTCCACCGGCTTTCAATAATGAGGCCACCATACTCGTTACCCAAACCATCCTCTCTACCCTATTGGTGCTTGCAACAGCAGAGTTTACACCTAAAAGCTTTTTCCTTATCAATCCGAATTGGCTATTATCTGTTTTCGCCTTTCCAATGATGGTAATTTACTACCTGATGTACCCTGTAGTTTTTATTATAGTGTCGCTTTCCCGATTTATCATTATATATGTTTTTAGGTTGGAATATTCCGAGGATAAACCTGTGTTTGGCCTTATCGACCTGAATAACTATATTAAAAATACCCTGCAGGTGAATCCAAACAACGAAAAGGCAGAGGTAAATACCAAAATTTTTAATAATGCGTTGGAATTTAAAACAGTTAGGGTACGGGAATGCATGATTCCGCGAACAGAGGTGGAAGCCGTGGATGTAGATGACACCATCGCCGATCTAAAATCAACATTCATCAAAAGTGGCCATTCTAAGATCCTGGTGTATCGGGACTCTATTGATGATGTGATAGGATATTGTCCGTCGATGGCTTTGTTTAAGAAGCCAAAGAAAATCGAGGACATCTTGATACCAATCTTAATTGTTCCTGAAACCATGCTTGCCAATGAGCTCATGATTCAGTTTATAACGGAGCATAAAAGCCTTGCGTTGGTCGTTGATGAATTTGGCGGAACCTCCGGAATTGTCAGTATCGAAGACATCATCGAAGAAATTTTTGGCGAGATACAAGACGAACATGATGCTGAAGACCTCATAGAACAAAAAATTGACGATAATAATTACCTGATCAGTGCCCGGCAGGAAATAGACTATTTAAACGATAAATACGACTGGTCTATACCAGAAGGCGATTATGATACATTAGGTGGGTTTATCTTGTCGGTGACAGAAAACATTCCCAGTATTCATGATATTATAGATATACCACCTTTTACCTTCACGATTGTATCTATGAAAGATAACCGCATCGACATGGTAAGGGTAGTAATTCGGAATGGAGACGACAAGGAACTTTAAATCTTACGGACATACGGATAAAATTTTGATTTTAAGGAATTAAGTAATTATTTTTGCGCTTCTATAAATAAAAAAAATGGCATTAATCAATAAATTAAGAGAAAAAATGGGTACTGTGGTGGTAGCGGCCGTGGGTCTTGCTATCCTTTCTTTCATTGCTGCAGACCTGTTGGGACCTAATTCAAATTTGTTTGGCGGCAACGACAACAATGTGGGTGAAATAGCGGGAGAAGATATAACCTACCAGGAGTACCAGCAGCAGATTGAAGAACTAAAGTATAATTTCACCTTACAGACCAATAGGAATCCCTCAGAAAGTGAGCTTATTTCCATCCGCCAGCAGGCTTGGGATTTTCTTATCGTGAAGAAAGCTTTCCAAAAGCAATATGATGAGCTTGGCGTTGAGGTTACCGACGAAGAACTTGTAGATATGGTTCAGGGAAATAATATCAGCCCGGACCTAAAGCAGGCGTTTACCGATCCCAATACTGGCGAGTTTAATCAGGATCAGGTAGTAAATTTTCTAAAAAATCTGGATCAGGCGCCTCCAGCACAACAAGCTGCCTGGTATAATTTCGAAAGAGGACTTCACCCATCACGCTTAAGATTAAAATATGATAATCTTATTTTGATGACAGATTATGCCACTACAGCGGAAGCTAAAAATGCGCATAAGGCTGAGAATACGACTGCGGATATCAAGTATTTGTTTGTTCCATTATATGCTGTCAGCGATTCGGCCGTAGAGGTTACCGATGCCCAAATGAAAACTTATCTCAAAGAGCATAAAGAAGCGTTTGAAGTGGAAGAAAGTAGAAGCATTAGCTATGTCAGCTTCCCTATCAACCCTTCTCCTGAAGATTCCGCTGCGCTTAAGGCAGAATTAGCCGAGATCAAGAAGGAGTTGGCAAACGTTCCCAATGACTCCACATTTGCCATTCTTAATAGTGACGGAAACGACCAGGCATTTGAAACTTATGGCAGAGGCAACTTACCTGAAAAACTTGCCAATAATGTTTCAAATTTATCGGAAGGTGATATTAGAGGACCTTATTTTGAGAACGGCACATTCAAACTGTATAAGGTGTCAAAAATTGTAGAAGATGGAGAACCATCAGCAAAGGCAAGCCACATCCTTTTTCGTGCAAGTGCTGATGACGAAGCTGCAAAAGCGGAGGCTGAACAAAGAGCAAAAGATGTGTTAAAGGAATTAAAGGCAGGTGCTGATTTTGCTGATATGGCGAGGCAACACAGCGACGATCCGTCAGCCTCAAGTGGCGGAGATCTTGGATGGTTCTCAAAAGGACAAATGGTTCCCCCATTCGAGGAAGCAGTTTTTGGCAAAAATAGAACCGGTCTGGTAGATAAAATTGTGGAAACTGACTTTGGTTATCATATCATATACGTAACCGAGCCTGCTACAGCATTAAATTATAAAGTAGCTACCATTACAAAGGAAGTAGGCCCGAGCGACGACAGCCGCGATGCCGCCTTTAGAAAAGCCGATTATTTCGCGGGAGTTTCTTCAAGCAAGGAAGAATTCGAGAAAAATGCCAAAGAAGAAAAATATAACATTTTAACTGGTGAGGAAATCTATAAAAATGCCAGAACCATTGGTAATTTAGCCAATTCCCGTGAGGTAGTAAGATGGGCCTATAATGACGCTTCTATTGGAGAAGTCTCACCAGTATTTGAAGTAGACGATAATTATGTGGTTGCTGTACTTACAAAAGAAGTTGAGAAAGGCGCCGCTGACCTTGATCTCGTACGACAGGAAGTAACTGCCAAGGTGAAAAATGAGAAGAAAGCAGAGATTATTCGTAAAAAGCTAACCGGGATCAACGGTTCTTTAGAAGAACTGGCGAAAGCATTTGGCTCGGATGCAAAGATATACAGCACAAGCGATCTAAAATTGAGCAGCTCTACCTTATCAAATGTGGGTTTTGCACCAACTGCTGTAGGTAAAGCTTTCGGCCTGGAACCAGGCAAAAGGTCAGAGCCTGTCATTGTGGATAGTGGGGTGGTAATCATAGAGCTGAATTCTGTCACCAAAGCCAATGAAGTTGCAGATTATTCAAACTATAAAAATCAATTGCAACAAAGCGCTAGTTCAAGGTCTTCCTATAGCATTATGGAAGCAGTAAAGGAAAATGCCAACATTGAAGATAAGCGATATAAATTCTTTTAATATAAGAAAGTGTGGTGAAAGATAGCATAGTCTTTCACCACACTATTATTTGCACCCATTATTCTTCTTTCAACATATTGGGCCATGCTTATCAGGGACTTTTTGATATCAATAGTTATTATCCTGCCATGAGTATAGATCATAAACTCCTAGAATTCAAAGAAAAACTCGACAGCCAACATCGCTGGCCATCCCTTTATATGTTCAAGTTCATTGTTCCCAAAGGCCAGGAAAATAGCATTATAGATTTGTTTCCCAAAAATGAGGTGAAAACGAAAGCTTCAAAGAGAGGTAATTACATCAGCGTAACAAGCCAAGTCATGATGGGGTCAAGTGATGATGTCATCAAGATATACCAGGACGCACACAAAGTAGAAGGTGTGATTGCCTTGTAGGTGCTTGCAAAATCCTTACACCTCCCTATATAGGATCATTTTAGCGTAACTTGTAACCGAGTCTAATACTCGGATTTATCCTCTACTTCGTTTACTTCGGTGGTCTCTTCAGCGGATGACCTATATTCTGTTGGACTTTCGCTGAAAAATGATTTCTGCAAAAATAAAATGATAGTGACGCCTACAAAGATGGATGCATCGGCCACATTGAATATAGGCCAAAGGGCCATATAATCTCCACCAAACAGGGGCACCCATGTTGCTACGCTACCTTCCCAGATATCGATATAAAACATATCTACTACCTGACCGTGAAACCATGGCGTAGAGGATCCATACGGTGCGTTATCCAACAATACACCATAGAATGTACTGTCTATCACATTGCCAATTGCCCCGCCTAAGATAAGCGCCACACACCACAGCAACCCGGGATGCACCTTTTTTTCTGCCAGGTAATATAAGTAATAGCCAATGCCGACCATCGCCACGAGGCGGAAAAGTGTTAAAATCAGCTTTCCATATTCAGATCCGATCTGCATGCCAAATGCCATACCCGGATTTAGCGTATAATGTAGCTTAAACCAATCACCAAACACAGCAATCTGGCCAGGTAGACCCAGGTCCATATTAAAGTGAACATATAGCTTCACTATCTGATCAATCGCAATAATGGCCAGACTCAGCAGGTAATACTTTAAATATTTCATTCCAAATAAATTTTAACTTTCAGATCAATACTAACTTCATGCTCAATCATAATTGCAGCGCCGGCCTGTGCTTTAAACAGAAACCAAATCTTTCCTTCGAGTTTTTGGCATGGCCTGCCATCTTAGCTAAACTTCGATGAAAATCTTTACGGAAAAATCATCCATTTCCAACGCCGTTACGCCATTCAATTCCCTCGCAAGCTCTAATTCCAGGGCCTGCGTTTCGAGACAAATATATTCCTTATACGCTTCAATTGAGGTATTTAGCAGAGAATCACCGGCTTCGATTTTGATCTTTATCTTATCCTGTACATCCAGACCCATATCTTTACGCAAGTTTTGAATCCTGTTTACCAGGTCTCTGGCGATACCTTCCTGCTTTAGCTCATTGGTTACATTTATATCCAAAGCAACGGTGAGAGGCCCTTCACTTGCTACCAGCCAACCAGGTATGTCTTCTGAGAGAATCTCTACGTCTTCCAATGTAATGTCTACTCTTCCGTCTGGCAAGGCCAGGGATAAAAGATTGTTTTTTTCAATCGTACTGATATCCTCCTGCCCGAGCGACTGAATTGCGCTTGCAATATCCTTCATCTTAGGCCCGAAAGCTTTTCCTAATTTCTTGAAATTAGGCTTAATTTTTTTGACCAATACGCCGGATGTATCGTCTATATATTCTATAGCCTTTACGTTCACTTCCGCCAAAATGAGATCTTCTACCGCCTGCAGATGGTGCCTGGTCTTTTCATTTAATACAGGCACCAGGATCTTCGATAACGGCTGCCTCACCTTGATCATATGCTTTTTTCTAAGCGAATGTACAAGTGAAGAAGTGTCCTGGGCCAGTTTCATCCTTTCCTCAAGCGCCTGATCCACCTGATCAGAGACTACAGTAGGATATACACTTAGATGTACTGACTCCAGCTTCTCCTTTTTGCTTACATTGTTAAGGTCGTGGAACAACCTTTCCATATAAAATGGCGCAATAGGCGACGCAATCTTAGAAATTGTGAGCAGGCATGTATAGAGCGTCTGATAAGCAGCTTTTTTATCATCGTTATAGTCACCCTTCCAAAATCTTTTTCTGTTCAGTCGGACATACCAGTTACTGAGGTCATCTGTTACAAAGTCCTGGATTGCCCTGGCAGCCTTTGTCGGCTCATATTGTGAATATGCCTCGTCCGTCAAAGCGATAAGACTATTGAGCTTTGAGATAATCCACCTATCACTTTCTGTCCTTTCGGCCAAAGGAATCTCAGCCTCCTGAAACTGAAAGTCATCGAGATTTGCATATAAAGCAAAAAAGCTATACGTGTTCTGCAACGTCCCAAAAAAGCGACGCTGCACTTCCGCTACACCTTCCAGGTTGAATTTCAGGTTATCCCAGGGGTTAGCGTTGGCGATCATGTACCAACGTGTCGCATCGGGGCCATAGGTTGCCAATGTCTTAAAGGGATCAATAGCATTGCCCAAACGTTTGGACATTTTATTGCCATCCTTGTCGAGCACCAATCCATTGGCAATTACATTTTTAAAGGCTACTTTGTTGAATAACATGCTTGATATGGCGTGGAGCGTAAAAAACCAGCCCCGTGTCTGATCCACACCCTCTGCAATAAAATCGGCTGGATAATTTTGTTCAAAAATTTCCTGGTTTTCGAAAGGATAATGCCATTGTGCATAAGGCATGGCACCGGAATCGAACCAGACATCTATCAAATCTCGCTCTCGCAACATTTTGTTCCCTTGCCCGCTGATAATCGTGATATCATCTACAAAAGGACGATGCAAATCAGCCGTCTCAGCTACTATTTTTTTTATAAAAGCCCGGTTTTTCTCATATTCCGCAGTGCCTAATAGACCACTTTCCAACGCTTCAGTAAGTTTCTGTTTTAACTCATCCACAGAACCTATACAAACTTCCTCTTTGCCGTCCTCTGTCCTCCAAATCGGAAGAGGGGTTCCCCAATACCTGGATCTGCTTAGGTTCCAGTCCACCAGGTTTTCCAACCAGTTCCCGAACCTACCGGTCCCTGTCGACTCAGGCTTCCAGTTGATGGTTTTATTCAAGGCAACAAGCTGATCTTTGAAAGCGGTGGTCTTTATAAACCACGAATCTAAAGGATAGTAAAGTACAGGCAAATCGGTACGCCAGCAGTGCGGATAGGAGTGCTCGTATTTCTCAACTTTAAATGCCTTGTTTTCTTCTTTCAGTTGAATGGCAATTTTTACATCCGTAGATCTGTAGTCAGCCGATGTTTCATCTTCTCGGGTATAATTTTTGACGTACATTCCCGCGAAATCTGTAATTTCCTTTACAAATCTGCCTTGTTTGTCCACAATAGGCATTTCATTGCCTTCATCATCTTTTACAAGTACGCCAGGGATATTATTTTGTACAGAAACACGGTAATCGTCGGCACCAAAAGTTTTAGAGATATGCACAATTCCTGTACCATCCTCTGTGCTTACAAAATCTCCTACAACTACTGTAAAGGCGGGATGTGGAAGTGGCACATAGGGCATCAACTGCTCATATGAAGTTCCGGCTAGTTCTTTCCCGGTATACGCTGCTATCACTTCGAAAGGTATGAGCTTGTCCTCAGGCTTGTATGCGTCAAATGATAGCGCTTTCGCTTTTTCATCAAAAAACGTAGACAGCCTATCTTTGGCCAAAATAACATTTACTGGTAGAAAAGTATACGGGTTGAAGGTTCTGACCTTTACATAGTTGATTTTCTCCCCTACAGCGAGGGCAGAGTTGGCCGGCAAAGTCCATGGGGTAGTCGTCCATGCCAGAAAATAGTCATTTTCAGTATTCTTAATTTTAAATTGAGCAACGATGGAGGTGTCTTTAATGATTTTATAACACCCGGGTTGATTCAGCTCGTGCGAACTTAAACCCGTTCCTGCGCCTGGTGAATACGGTTGTATCGTATAGCCCTTATAGAGTAAACCCTGATCATGGAACTTCTTCAGTAGGTGCCATATGGATTCCATGTAATTTTTCTCGAAAGTAATATAGGGATCATCCAAATCTACCCAATATCCCATTTGCAGCGTCAGATCATCCCATTGATCCTTGAACTTCATGACTGCTTCACGGCATTTCTGGTTGTATTCTTCTACCGATATCTTCTTCCCGATATCTTCTTTAGAAATACCTAGCTCCTTTTCTACCTGTAGCTCCACAGGTAATCCATGAGTGTCCCAGCCGCCCTTCCTTTTTACCTGAAAGCCTTTCAGCGTTTTGTAGCGGCAGAAAATATCCTTTACTGCTCGCGCCATTACGTGGTGTATGCCTGGCGTACCGTTAGCAGAAGGAGGCCCTTCGTAAAAGGTAAAAGGATCTTTACCTTCCCTGCTAATGATGGACTTCTGAAAGATGTCGTTTTCATTCCAGTAGGCGAGCACTTCGGTGCCTAACTTTGCATAGTCCAGATTTTTGTATTCCTTATATTTCATGCTTTCTTATTTCCACTTGTATATTTTATCAGCACCGTATCTTACGAAGGTGAAGGGAGTCCGTTCCTGAAAACGTGCTAGGCAGTATCTGTATTTATCACCTGTATTTTTTCAATATCAATTTCTTCATCGTCATCCCACTGGTAGCATTCACCATATTGTTCTATCGGTGGGTGATCTCCTCCTTTTCTTTTTCCGTCGTCAAATGAAAGTAGCAATGCCGGCAACAAGATTAAGTTAGTAAACATAGCAATTAACAATGTAGTAGATGTCAAAATTCCTAAGGCAGCAGTACCACCAAATTCCGAGCCTGCAAATATAACAAACCCAGCAAAAAGTACCACAGAAGTATACATCATACTGGCCCCGGTTTCCATGATACTTTTACTCACTGCTTTAGCAACAAAAAAATTATTAGCATATAGCTCCTGCCGGTACTTGGCTAGAAAATGGATGGAGTCATCTACGGAAATACCAAAAGCAATACTGAAAATCAGCGCAGTACTGGGTTTTAAAGGAATACCCATATAACCCATCAGCGCACCGGTAATTAGCAAAGGGATGACATTTGGTATCAGGGAAATCACGATCATTCTTACGTTTTGGAAAAGAATACCCATGATAAGCGCAATAATGAAGAAGGCAAGCACCAGGCTCATTCTTAAATTTTCTATCAAAAACTTATTTCCTTTTACAAAAAGTAGCGTAGTTCCCGTCACAGTAGCCTGTAAATCAGTCTCTGCAAAAATATCAACTATAGCAGGCTCAACGATTTTATGTACAAGTGAATCTAATTTAATGGAGCCTATATCAGCAACCTTTAATGAAATCCGCATATATTGCCCGGTCGAGTCAACAAAGGAATTCATCATCGTATTATTTTCCCTTTGACCACGTAAGTAGCTGATAATGAATGCTTTGTCCTGATTGTTTGGCAGGCTATAAAATTTAACGTTGTTATTGTAAAATGCTTGCCGGGATGCTTTCACAAAATTAATTATCGACAGAGGTTTCGAGATACTAGGCTGTTGAACCAGGAAATCCTGCAATTCGTCCACTTTTTTCAAGTTCTCCAGCCGCATGATTCCGCGTTTTTTTCCCGTATCCACCACAATTTCCAAAGGCATTACACCCTGGAAATTATCTTCAAAAAACAACATATCTTGCTTGATTTTGCCCTCTTTAGGAATATCATCAACCATGAAAGAAACAGATTCTATTTTATAAACTCCGATGAGAGACACAACTACGATCGCACCCGTAACGAAGAAAATCCTATACTTATGCCTGTGTACCAAAATGTCAATACCTGTTAGGAACTTCGCCTGCAGGCCAAAATCAAGATGTCTCAGATGCTTTTCCTGCGGGGCGGGCAGATAAGAAAATACAGCAGGGATAAGGATGATACTGACAAAAAAAGTAGCGAAGATATTGATGCCAGCCACAAAACCAAACTCCTTCAAAATTACAATGTCCGTAAATGCCAGGACAACAAACCCTATGGCCGTCGTAAAATTGGTGATTAGTGTGACCAATCCAATCTTTCGAATGATTCTGCTCAAGGCTTTGATTTTATTCCCATGGATATTGAATTCCTGGTGATATTTGTTCAATAAATAAATACAATTTGGAATACCAATGACAACTATGATAGGGGGGATAAGTCCTGTAAGTATGGTTATTTTAAAGCCGAAAAGGGCGAGGGTTCCCAGTGACCAGACTACCATAACGCCAATGACAATCATAGGGAAAATAACAGCCTGGAATGACCGAAAGAATGCATACAATATGACGGCCGTAATAGCCAAAGAGAGTATCAGGAATAAATTTAGCTCGTCTTTCATTTTTCCCGTCATTACCGAGCGGATAAATGGTAGCCCGGCGTAATGCAGCGCTATCCCCGTATCATCCGAAAATGCTTCAGCCGACCGTAGGATATCATCCATTAACCCCTGGCGGTTTTCGGAATTTAATATATCCTTATCTATTGAAACCAGAAGTATAGTAGCACCAGTGGTACGGTTGACGACCAGCCCATCGTAAAACTCCATCGATGTGGCTACCTGCAGCAAACTATCAACGCCCTGTTGGTCCTCGGGAAAGTCTTCAAAAATCGGCTGCTGAATAAATTTCTTCCGGGCCTGGTCCTTTATCAAAATTTCAAGTCCTGGCAGGGATACTACATTGTTGATACCCTTTAGACGAGAGAGGTCGTCGTGAAAATATTTAAATTTTTGAAAATTTTCATATTGATACAGCGTACTATCTTTGGTTCCTATGACAAGAAGATTTCCGTCTTCACCGAATTTCCGCTTAAAATCCTGAAAATAGACCATATACTGATCATCTGCCGGCACAATCTTGGCAAAATCATAGGACATTTCGAGGTCTTTTGTTTGGTATGCCATGAACACTGTAATCAGTGCCAAAAAGCATATCAGAAAAAGCCTGAATTTTAATATAAAATGAGCAACTTTAGTCCACATTTTCAAGCAAACCCCAAAGGTAGGTATTTTTAAAATCTATAGCGCTTTATTGCGGTTTTATTCTATATACCTGGCCGCTAATAAAACCACCCCGTTATTTTTTAGATTTCCCACTGTTAGCAAATATGTTATTTTTGCTGCACAGACTGGACCAGATGAAACAAAAGAAAGCATGATAATCGTTACTTATAACGTTAATGGCCTACGAGCCGCTATTAAAAAAGATTTACCCGGCTGGCTACGTGCTACGGATGCTGATGTGATCTGCCTGCAGGAACTTAAGGCAAATCAGGAGCAGGTTAATCTTGAAATTTTTTATCAACTTGGCTATCAGCACATCTATTGGATGGCAGCCGAAAAGAAAGGCTATAGTGGTGTTGCCATCTTGTCCAAAAAAGAGCCCAAAAACATTGCTTATGGCTGCGAAATAGACATATATGATTGTGAAGGAAGGGTATTAACTGCTGACTTTGATGATTTTTCACTCATGAGTGTCTATATGCCATCAGGCTCAAGTGGCGACATTCGACAGCGTTTCAAAATGCAATGGCTGGAAGATTTCTACAATTACATCCAGCGTTTGAAGCAGGGGAGGCCTAATTTAATTATTAGTGGAGACTATAATATCTGCCATAAACCAATAGATATCCATAATCCTGTCTCCAATAAAAAATCAAGCGGCTTTCTACCTGAGGAACGAGCATGGATGTCTGAATTTATTGATAGTGGTTTTATCGACACCTTTCGGTACTTCAACCAGGACCCACACCACTATACCTGGTGGAGCGCGCGTTTTGGCGTACGTGCTAAAAATTTGGGTTGGAGGATCGATTACCATATAGCAAGTCAGCCTATGGAAAAAAGGTTGAAGCGTACGATAATTTTACCTGACGCCGTTCACTCCGACCATTGCCCTGTTTTGCTCGAAATTGATTAAAAAATATATATATTTGATATGATACCGGACAAAGAGTAGCACGGTATG
>PPFU01004955.1_pt1 | contig 17216 bp, 17 predicted proteins | sample 1535991 | NCBI WGS metagenome assembly PPFU01 (sample SAMN04901290, study PRJNA319586) | Hypolithon metagenome, whole genome shotgun sequencing project. | isolation source: Antarctic Hypolithon | place: Antarctica: Miers Valley | collected 2014
ATGGAACGATCCCGCGCTGGTTGAGTTTGAACTGACGTTAGTTTGTGTCGGGCGCTTCGCGCACGACGTCGGCGGCTTCTTCGGTGGCGTCGGCCTTTCTCTCCGCCTCAGTGCGGACTGCGTCCGCCTTGTTCTCCATGGCGTCGGCGGTCGGATCGGGCATCTTGTCGGCCTGATCCTCGATCGCGTCGGCCTTCTTTTCCCCGCTGTCGCGGGTCATGTCGGCTTTCTCTTCCATGGCATCGGCTTTATTCTCGGCCGCATCCTCGCGAATGTTCTCCTGCTTGGAATCGCAACCTGCGAGCAAAGCAATCGAGCAAACGCTCAGAGCGGACATCAGTAGTGTTCTGTGGTGTTTCATAGGTGTTGTTTTTCTCACTAACACTCCTGCAATCGCAAGCCGCCAGTTCACTGGCCTTGCCGCGGCTCAAGCGGCTGCCTCGGACGCAGCGGCCGGCTCAGCCACTTGCCGGCGTGCGAGGAAGCGGCGCAGGAGGCCTTGGCTCGGGCTGAAAATCCACGCCATTACAAAAAGCAGCGCCGCGGCCATGACCATCGCGCCGCCCATCGTGCAATCGAGCCAGGTCGCCAGATGCACGCCACCGACCGAGCTCACCGCCGCATGCACGAGGCTGAGACCGAGCATCCGCGGCAGGCGATCCGAGAGTAGGCGCGCCGTCGCTCCGGGCAGGATGAGCATGGCGATGACGAGGATCGCGCCGACGGATTGGAAGGCGCTCACGACCACGACCGAAAGCGCGCCCATGAGAGCGTAGTGCGCGAGCCGCGTGTTCAAGCCGAGCGAAAAGGCGAGCCCGGCGTCGAACGAAGTGACGAGCAGTTCTTTATAAAAAGCCCCCACCAGCGCCGCGACCGCCAGCGCCACGACTCCCATGCGCACGAGCGGCTCCGGCCCGAGTTCCCACCCGCCGAGCCGGATCGACGGCTCCAGCGGCACGAAGGCAATCTCGCCATACAGCACGCAATCCTGGTCGAGATCGACCTTGTCGGCGTAGAGCGCGATGAGCAGCACGCCGATCGCGAACAGCGCCGAAAAGACAATCCCGATGGCCGCGTCTTCTTTCACCCGCGTCTTCCGATGGATCACCTCGATGAGCAACGTCGTGACGACCGCGGAGGCCAGCGCCCCGGCGAACATCGGCAGCGTCCCGCGGCTGTTCCAGAGCAGAAAGGCGATGGCGAGCCCCGGCAGCACGCTGTGACTGATCGCGTCGCCGATCAGCGACAGGCGGCGGAGCATGAGGAAATTTCCAACGAGCCCGCATGCCGCCGTGATGAAAAAGCCCATGAGCGCGATGATCAGCGTCGAGGAAAAGCCGAGCGTCCACGGCTCGACGAAGACGCGCGCAAACTCAAATGGCGGGATGAAATCGTTCATGCGGAGTGGCCCGGCGATCCGCGCTGCATGTCGGCGAGGCTGGGGATCAAGCGGCCGTGCGGATCTTCGCGCGCCGGGCCGAGGCGGCGCTCGATCTGCCGGACGACATCCTCGCCCAGGATGTGCTCGATTTTCTCCGCATCCTCGTGGACGTGGTCGGCGGCGATGTGCGCGGCGTTCGTGAGGTAAAGCTCCCACAGCCGGTGATTGCGGACGATCTCGCAGGCGCGCTGCCAGCCGTGCGGCGTGAGGTAAATGCTGTCGCGCGTGTCATTCAGCGTCGCGAGGCCGTGCGCGCGCAGCGTCTCCGCCTGCCGCGCGACATCGTCGAGCGTGTCGCCGCGGCGCTGCGCCAGCTCGCTCACCGGGATCGCCTCGCCGTCGAAACTGCGCGCCTCGAGCACATGGTAGATCGCCTTGAGCGTATTCTCCCGCTGCACCCGATCCGTCTGCGAACGGTGCCGCCACCAACGCGCGATCACGCCGTGCCGCGGGCCAAAGAGGAACGCTCCGCCGAACACCGCGCTCGCCGCCAGCACCATAAACGGCCCCGTCGGCAGGCTGCTCCCGAGGAACGAAAGGAACGCGCCGAGCACCCCGGCGAACATCCCAAATATCGCCGCGAGCAGGAGCATCCGATGCATTCGATCCGTCAGCAGATAAGCCGCCGCCGCGGGCGTCACCAGCATCGCCGAGACTAGCACCACGCCGACCGCCTGGAGCGCGATCACGATGGAAAACGCCAGCAGCAGCATCAACCCATGGTGCAGGAGCGCGGTGGGAAACCCGAGCGCCGTGGCGAAGCCGGGATCGAAACTGGAGGCAAGGAAACCCCGGTAAAAGAGCACCACCGCCAGCACCGTCACCACCGTCACCACGCTCATCAATTTCACATCCGCCGCGCTGATCGCCGCCGCCTGGCCGAAGAGAAACTTGTCGAGGCCGCTCTTGTTCCCCGTCGGGAGCCGCTGGATCATCGTCATCATCGAGATGCCTACGGCGAAGAAACTCGCCAGCACGATCCCGAGCGCCGCGTCCTCTTTGATCTTCGTGGTCTGCTTGATCAGGTTCACGCACAGCGCCCCGGCGAGCCCCGCGAGCGTCGCGCCTACGAAGATCGCGGCGGGATTTTTCGTCATGCTCCAGAGGAATCCGAGCGCCACCCCCGGCAGCACCGCGTGCGAGAGCGCGTCCCCCATCAGCGCCAGCTTGCGCACGACGATGAAACTGCCGAGCAGCCCGCACGAGATGCCGAGCAGGATCGACCCCGCGAGTGCGTAGCGCAGCGAGGGATCTTGGAACGTGAAAAACCGCACCGCCTGTTCGCCGACGTTGGTCTCAGTCAGCTCGCTGATCTTCGCCGCCTGCGCTGTCGAGGCGACGAAGAGGAGGATAGAGAATAGAGTATAGAGGATAGCCCGGGAGCTCCGGCCTCTATCCGCTATCCTCCATCCTCTATCCTCGCCGCACGTCATCGCGCCTGCTCCGCGACTTTCTGCGCGACCTCCGAGAGGATCGTGAGCCGCCCGCCGTAGGTCTTTTGCAAAATCTCCGCCTGGAACACCTCCGCCGTCGGCCCGAACGCCACGACCCGCATGTTCAGCAGCAGCAGCATGTCGAAATACTCCGGCGCCGTCCCGAGATCGTGATGCACCACCAGCAGCGTTTTCCCCCGATCGCGCAGCTCGCGCAGCACCTCGATGATCGCTGATTCCGTCGCCGCATCGACCCCAGCAAACGGCTCATCCATCAAATAAATGTCGCTCTCCTGCGCCAGCGCCCGCGCGAGGAAAACCCGCTGCTGTTGCCCGCCCGAGAGATTCCCGATCTGGCGATTCGCATACGGGAGCATCTTCACTTTTTCCAGACACGCCCGCGCCACGTCGCGATCCGCGGTCGTCGGCCGGCGCAGCAGCCCGAGCCGCCCGTAGCGGCCCATTAGCACGACATCCATGACGTTCACCGGGAAATCCCAATCGACCGATTCCCGCTGCGGCACATAGCCGACCCGCTTGCAGGCCTGCTTGAAAGTCCGCCCGAAAAACCGAATCCACCCGCTGCTCAGCGGCACGATCCCCATCGCCGCCTTGATCAACGTCGATTTCCCCGCGCCGTTCGGCCCGACGATCCCGACGATTTTCCCCGCCGGGATGGCGACGTCGATGCCATAGAGCACCGGTTTTTTATGATACGCGACCGTGAGATCGTGGACCTCCAGCGGCGGTGCCTCTGTCATTTCAGCGACTCCACGATGGTGTTGAAGTTGTGTTTGATCATCCCTTCGTAGGTGCCCTTGTCGTAAGTCTCGCCGCGCACCGTTTCCACGTCGCCCGCCGCGCCCATCGCGTCGGAGTAAAGTTCGCCGCCGATGGATACGCCAGCGTCTTTCGCGATGCGCTGGATGGTGTTTGGCGGCACGCTCGACTCGACGAAAATCGATTTCACCCCGCGCTGCCGGATGAAATCCACCAGCTTCGCCATGTCCGCCAGCCCCGCCTCGGTCACGGTCGAGACGCCCTGCAAGCCCACGACCTGGAAGCCGTAGGCGCGTCCGAAATAGCTGTAGGCGTCGTGGCTGGTCACGAGGATGCGGCGATTCTCCGGCAGCTCGGCAACGCGCTTTTTCGCCCACTCGTGCAGAGCGAGCATCCGCTGGCGCGCCTCTGCCCCCTGCTTCACGAAGACCGCTTTCGCCTCCGGCCGGGCGGCGGAAAGCCCCGCGATGACTGTATCGAGCGTCTGTGACCAGAGCTCGATGTCGAACCAGACATGGGGATCGTAGTGCCCGGCGAACTCCGGCGGCTCGAGGAGTTTCTCCCGTGCGACGGCATCCGTCACCGCATTCACCGACTTTTTCGAGCGCGCCATTTTTTCGAAAATATCGGTCATCTTCCCCTCCAGCTTGAGCCCTGAGTAAAAGATCACCTCTGCGTTGCGCAGCTTGCTCACATCCGAGGCGGTCGCCTTGTAAAGATGCGGATCGACCCCGGGGCCCATGAGCGCCGTCACCTCGACCTGGTCGCCGCCGACCTCCCGCACGAGATCGGCGACCATCGAGGTGGTCGCCGTGACCTTGATTTTTTCCGCGCAGACGCGATGCCCGGTGAAGGAAAGACCCGTGAGGATGAGAACGAGGAGAGCCGGCAGGCGGCGAATGAGGCTGGGATTCATGGCCGGCGACGATGTGCGCGACGCGGCGAAGCGTCAACCAAGAAAGTTTGTCTGGTCTAACATTATTCGTTTGACCGAGTGATCTTTCTTTGGACAACGTTGCGCCAATGGCACGCATCCACCACTCGCTCCTTTTTCTTTCCACCGCCCTCCCCCTCCTGGCCGTCGAGCCCGCTCCGGCGGATAAATCCCGGTTCCACCTTTTCAACCCGACACCGGCGGCGATGATGCGCGATCTTTCCGCCGACCGGCCCGACGCCACGGAGTCGCCTTACACAGTCGATGCCGGGCACTTTCAGCTCGAGATGAGCTTCATCGACTGGCGGCGCGACCGCGAGGACGGCGTCGAAGTCACCGCCTACACGCTCGCCGCGACGAACCTGAAGGTCGGACTGCTCAACAATGTGGACCTTCAGTTCGTCTTCGACGCTTACACCGAGGAGGAGTCCGAGGCGGGCGGCTTCCGCGAGACCCTGTCGGGTTTCAGCGACATGGAGGTCAGGCTGAAGGTGAACCTGTGGGGCAATGACAGCGTCCGCACGGCCCTCGCGCTGTTTCCGTTCGTCAAGATTCCGACGGACACAGAGTTGAGCAATGGAGACGTCGAGGGGGGCATCATCCTTCCATTCGCGATCGAGCTGACCGACCGCCTCGGGCTCGGACTCCAGGCCGAGGTTGACTTCGTGCGTGACGAAGAGTCGGGAGGCTACGAGCAGGAATACCTGCACACCGCCGTGCTCGGCATCGGCCTCACCTACGCCCTCGGTGCGTATGTGGAGTACCTTGGCGTCGCCGGCTCGAAGTCCGGCTTCGACTACCAGGCGAGCTTCAGCGGCGGCTTCACCTATGCCGTATCGCGGGACGTTCAGTTCGACATCGGGACCGTCGTCGGCCTCACGGACTCCGCGCAGGACATCAATCTCTTCTCGGGTGTGACCATTCGCTTCTAAACTCACGCCGATGCCTCGAAAACCCCAGCCCCGGCCCGCCTCGTCCGCGGTCGAGGACTACCTCGAGCGCATCTTCGACCTGATCGACACGAAGGGCTACGCGCGCGTCGTCGATATCGCCAAGGCGTTGAAAATTTCGCAGGCGAGCGTGACGAACATGGTGCAGCGCCTCGATGCCGAGGGGCTTCTCCATTATGAAAAATATCGCGGGCTCGTGCTGACGGCCGCCGGGGAAAAGCTCGCGCGCAACATCACGCACCGGCACCAGTTGCTGTCCGATTTTTTCAAACTGCTTGGCATCGATGAGGAGGTCATTTATCACGACGTCGAAGGCATGGAGCACCACATCAGCCCGCCCACGCTGCGCGCCCTCGAGGCACTCACCGCGCAGTTGCGGCGGCAGCCGGCGCTCCTGGCCAAGCTCCAAAAGACCCTCGATGCACATTAAACAACTCACGCACGGCGGCTGGCAGAACAACCTCCAGCTCGCCAACGACAAGGTCGAGCTCATCATCAGCCTCGATGTCGGCCCGCGCATCCTTTCCTACAAAGCGCCGCGCGGGGAGAACGTGCTCAAGAACTACCCCGAGCAGATGGGCGGGAGCGGCGAGACGAAATGGATGATCCGCGGCGGGCATCGTTTCTGGATCGCGCCGGAGGACGAGCTGCTCAGCTACGTGCCGGACAATCTGCCGGTCGATCACGATCTAGAGGGGAAAAATTGCGTACGGCTGGTGAACTCCGGCGTCGATCCGTGGAAGATCAAAAAGGAAATGACCGTGTCGCTGAACGACAACACGAGCGAAGTGACCATCGTGCATCGGGCGAGTAATGAAGGCAGCGAACCGATTGAGATCGCCTCGTGGGGGTTGAGCGTCATGGCACCCGGTGGGCTGGAGATCATCCCGCAGCCGCCGCTGGGCGAGCATCCCCGCGATTTGCTGCCGGATCGCGTCCTGATCCCGTGGCCGTACACCGACATGTCGGACTCGCGGTGGCGGTTCGGGATGAAATTCATCACGCTGCGCCAGACCGCGCACGGCTCGCCGACGAAGCTCGGCCTGCGCCACACGCGGAATTGGGTCGCCTACCTGATGCGCAACGACCTTTTCATCAAGACGATCGAGTACGTCGAAGGCGGCAACTATCCCGATCTCGGCTGCAATTTCGAGACCTTCACCAACAACGAAATGCTCGAGATCGAGTCGCTCAGTCCTTTGAAAAAACTCGCGCCGGGAGAGTCGGTCTCGCACACCGAGCATTGGTTCCTGGTGGGCGAATGCTCGCAGCCAGCGTCTTTGAAGGAAGGCGATCTCGAGCGCTGGCTCCAGCCACATCTCGAGCAGCTCGGGCTTTAGCTCATGGACTTCCGCGACCACTCCGCCGGGCCAACGGCCCAGCCATCCCATAGCCCAGGGCAACGCGCTGGGTATCGAATGAGAGATGATCGAGCCCTGAAAGGGCAGGCATCTGTATCGCGCCCCTACAGGCCTCGCCGCTTGTTTTGCCAAACCCAGGGCGTTGCCCTGGGCTATGGAATGCCCGCACCTTTGGTGCTTCGGAACCGATGCGCTGTCGTATCTGACCGACTCGAGAGACTTTAGTTTCCACTTGTTATGCTCATGAAAAATCTCGTCCGGCTCGTTTCCGCGTTTTTCCTCCTGCTCAGTCTCGCCGCCTGCGAGACGGGCAATAGCGGCCGCTTCCCCGCAGGCATCCAGGCCGCGCGGGTTTCCATGCGCCAGAGCATTACGCAGGAGCCTCCCGGCGATTACTTCGTCGGCCGGCGGTTCTACAAGCGCGACTACAAATTCTGGGGCTACGTCCGCGAGCCCGGCCAGCCGTGGAACGCCGCGAAGCTGGTGATGCTCAACGAACACCAAAAACTCGCCCCGGATCGCGCGGTGAATCAAATCGGCTCCGACAACGGCTACGAATACAAGCTCTACGGACGCTTCTCCGGCGAGACGGTCTATGAGCCCGCGAGCAACGGTTTCTATCCCGAGTTCGTGCTCACCGGCTCCGAGCTGCGCTCCTCCTCGCCGGCTCCGATTTTCAACACACCCGGCGCGACCGATCCCGCGCGCCGCATCATCGCGCGCCCGCTCTAGCTCCGCCGCCGTGCCGCTCCAGAGCTATCTCGCGTCGCGACAGCGCCAGGTGGACACAGCCCTCGACGGGTTTCTGCCGAAGGCGCGGCAAAAGCCGGCGACGCTGCACGAGGCGATGCGCTACAGCCTCTTCGCGGGGGGGAAACGGCTGCGCCCGATCCTCTGCCTCGCTGCCGCCGAAGCCTGCGGAGGAGCGGTCGAGCCCGCGCTGCCGCACGCCTCGGCGGTCGAGTGCATCCACACCTACTCGCTCATTCACGATGATCTCCCGTGCATGGACGACGATGATTTCCGACGAGGAAAACCGACCTGCCACAAAGTGTATGGCGAGGGCATCGCTGTGCTCGCCGGCGACGCGCTGCTCACGATTGCTTTTGAAATCCTAAGCACGGCAGACCAGCGCTCGCGCTACAAAATGCCCGCCCTGATCCGAGAACTCGCCGCCGCCGCCGGCAGCCGGCAGCTCATCGCCGGTCAGGTCGCCGATCTCGAGGGCGAGGGCAAACCGGCCACGCGGGCGCAACTGCGCTTCATCCACGAAAGCAAAACCGCCGCGCTGCTCACCGCCTCGATCCGCCTCGGTGCGATGAGCGCAAACGCAACGGCGTCGAAGCTCGCGAGCCTCACCGACTTTGGCCGCTCCCTCGGGCTCGCTTTTCAAGTGATCGACGACATCCTCGACGTCACGCAAACCTCCGAAAAGCTCGGCAAAAGCGCCGGCAAAGATCTCGCCGCGCAGAAGGCCACTTATCCCGCCGTCATCGGCCTCGAAGCCTCGCGCAAAGAAGCCGCCCGCCTCACCCGCGCCGCCCACACCGCGCTGGAGCCGCTGGGCCGGCGCGCCGGTCGCCTGCGCGAGATCGCCGATTACCTGCTCGCGCGGGAATACTGAGCGGCGGGTCGCGCGACTCCCACCATTCATGAACATCCGCCTCCGCCAGCTCCTCGCGCGCGCCATCGACAAACCCCGCGTGTCGCTGCGCCTGCTGAGACACTACTGGAAGCGGGTCGCCGCAGTCTTGCTCGTCGTTTTCCACATCCTCGGCGCTCTCTCTTCGGTCGATGCCGTGATGGAGTCGCGCACTTCGCAGGGGGCGATTGCGTGGGCGATTTCGCTCAACACTTTCCCCTACATCGCCGTCCCGGCTTATTGGATTTTCGGGCACTCGGAGTTCTCGGGCTACGTGCTGGCGCGCAAAGCAAACACGGAGGGAACACGCCCCATCGCGAAACAGATCTCCGCCGCACTCGATGCGAACGACCTTCGGGTAAAAGCCGAGTCGCCGCTGCTGCTCGAGCTGAATCAGCTCTCCGGGCTCCCCTTTACCCGCGGCAACGAAGCCGAGCTGCTGGTGGATGGAGAGGAAATTTTCGCGTCGATCTTCGAGACGATCGACGCCGCGCAAAGCTACGTGCTCGTGCAGTTCTACATCGTGCGCAACGACGCGCTGGGGGAAAAGTTGAAGGCTGCTCTGATCGCGAAAGCGCGCCAGGGGGTGCAGGTCTATTTCCTGTGCGACGGCGTTGGCAGCATGCACCTGCCGGATTCCTACCTCGCCGATCTGCGCGAGGCGGGCGTGCGGGCGCAAAAATTCGTCTCGTCCAACGGCCTTTTGCAGCGGGCACAGATCAATTTCCGCAATCACCGCAAGATCGTGGTCGTCGATGGAAAGACCGGCTTCACCGGCGGGGCGAACATCGGCGATGAATATCTCGGCAAGAGCGAGGTGCCGCACATGGCGCCGTGGCGCGACACGTTCATCAAAGTGCGCGGACCGGTCGTGCAGTTCCTGCAAGTGCCGTTTGCCGAGGACTGGTTTTGGAGCACGAAGGAGCTGCTCACCGATCTCGACTGGACTCCCGTCGCAGCCGAGGGCGGCACGATGGAAGCACTCAGCCTCCCGACCGGGCCGGCCGATACCTACGACACCTGCGCGATGTTTTTCCTCTCCGCGATCAACAGCGCCCGCAAGCGCATCTGGATCGCCAGCCCCTACTTCGTGCCCGACGCGCAGATCATCTCCGCGCTGCAACTCGCGGCGATGCGCGGCGTCGATGTGCGCATCCTCATCCCGCAGTATCCCGACAGCAAATTGGTCTATTACTCGTCTTTCACCTACCTACCCGAGGTGACGAAAGCCGGGATCGCCGTCTATCGGTATCAGCCCGGTTTTTTGCATGAAAAAGCGGTGCTCGTGGACGACGACTTCGCGAGCATCGGCACGGCGAATTTCGACAACCGCTCGTTCCGGCTCAACTTCGAGGTGACGCTCGCGGTGCGCGACGAGGCATTCGCGGGCAAAGTGGCGGCGATGTTCGAGCAGGACTTTGCCGCCAGCACCATGGCGCGAGCCGAAGATCTCGAGGACGCGTCGTTCTTTTTCCGCCTCACCGCGCGCGTCTGCCGCCTGATGGCCCCGATCCAGTAATTCAGCCCGCGAGCCGATCCGCGGCCAGCAATATCCCCGCCGCCTTGTCCAGCGTCTCGCGCCACTCCGCCTCCGGCACCGAGTCCGCCACGATGCCCGCGCCGACGTGGAAATGCGCGAGCCCGCCCTCGATCACCACCGTGCGAATCGCGATGCTAAACCGGCTTTCGTCTTTCCCGAAAAATCCAATCGCGCCGGTATAGACTCCGCGCCCCTCCGGCTCGAGTTCCGCGATGATCTTCCGCGCCTGCCCCTTCGGCGCGCCCGTGATTGACCCTCCTGGGAAACACGCCCGCAGCGCCACGACATGATCGACCTCCGGCCTCAGCCGCCCCTCGACGGTCGAGACCAGGTGCCACACCTGCTCATGCCCCTCCAGCGCGCAAAGCTCCGCGACCCGCACACTCCCGTATTCACAGACCTGCCCGAGATCGTTGCGTTCGAGGTCGGTGATCATCACCAGCTCGGCGCGTTCCTTTGCCGATGAAAGCAACTCCTCGGCCGCGAGCGCATCCGCCGTTGTGTCCGCCGCGCGCGGTCGTGTGCCCTTGATCGGTCGGGTGAGTATCGAGCGCCCGCTCATCTGGAGAAAGCACTCCGGCGACGACGACAAAACCCGCGTCTCGCCCAGCGCCAGATACGCCGCATACGGAGCGGGCGAGCACTCCCGCAGCACGAGGTAAAAAGCCCACGAATCGCCTTCCCACTCCGCCGTGAACCGATGGGAAAGGTTGACCTGATAGACTGAGCCTTTTCGGATCTCCTCCTGCGCCCCCCTCACCATCTCGCAGAAAGCCTCCTGCGAAACGCGCGCCTCGAATACTGGATGCCGCTGCCTGCGCCCCTCGGTATGCGCAGGAAAAAGGTTAGGAAGCGGAGCCGCCGCCCCGCTCCACGCGCCGTCCGCATACACCAGCGCCTGTTCGTATCGCCCGAAAACAAACCGTCCCTCGTAATCCACCCGCCCCGCCACGATCTCCCCCGCTCCCAAGCTCGCCACCTCCGCGGCCAGCGCCTCCCAATCCTCCCCCGCGATCACCCGCACCGGATTCGCCGCGATCACCGAAACTCCATCGCCCCGAGCCGAGTCGAAGAACACCAGCCCCGGCAAATGCCGCAGCCGGGCCGCGGCCTCCACCGGAGACATCAAATCAAGAGGACGCTTTGCAAAACCCATTCCCGCGTTAACGTGCCGCCCTCGCACGCTCATGAAAACCACATTCACCCTGCTCTGCGCCGCGCTTCTCGCCCTGCCCGCCCTCGCCCAGGAAGTCCCACCGCCGCTCCCCGAGAGCTTCGACGAGCCGATTCTCCCCAGCGAGCCGACCCTCATCCCCGACGAACCCGCGCCCGCCCCGCAGACCTACATCCCCGACACCGAGCCCAGTTCCATCGACGAACCGCTCGACCCGCGCCCCGAGCCGAAATTTTCCGAAACTCAGGCATCGATCGAGGAAATGAAGACCCGCGTGAAGCTGCGCGAAGCCCGGACGAAAGCCGAGCGCGACCCTGCTGTGCAGGAAGCCAAAGCCCGCTCTAAAGCCGCGAATACCTTCGTCGCGAAGCGCGCCGCGCTGGGAGTTTATTACGACCGGCTTTTCATGCGGATGAAAAGCATCGACGGCTCGATCCGCGAGCGCGTCGACACGGCGCACGCGCAATACCGCCGCAACCTCCTGCAGCCGCGCATCAACGCCGAAGACGCCGCCATCGTGGACGCCAACGGCGCCCCCGCGTCCACGACACAGTAGCCTCTACGCCGAGAGCCAGTAGCACGCTCCGCGGGGCTCTGCGTTTCGACGTGCTGCTGCTCGGTTTTGGGTTGAGGCGACTTTTCATTTGACGCTGCCGGGGAGTGGCGGCACCGTCCCGGCCCACTTGGAAAACGGCGCGTTCGTCTAGTGGCCTAGGACACAGCCCTCTCAAGGCTGGTACACGGGTTCGACTCCCGTACGCGCTACTCCCTCACCATCGCGCCGGGAGCGCCCGTTGGCCAAACGCGGCTTCGGAAAATCGCCAGCCGCCTTTCCCCGCGCAGTCCAGTCCGATGCGCCGCTTTCTGATTCATCTGGCGTGCTAATCTCCCGGCATGCCGTTTGACCTCGCTTCCAGCCGTCGGACTTGGCGCTGGAGGAAGGTGCCCGGGTGCTGGAAGTCGCTCTTGCGTGAGCCGCCGTTTTCCAATCTGCACCGGGCCCGCAGGTCGTGAAAGTCCTGCGCCGGCACGACTTCGCGCTCGCCGGACAGAGCGGCAGCCACCAGAAGCGGCGGCGTGACGATGGGCGGCAGGTCATCGTCGTCATGCATGGCAACAAGCCCATACCCATCGGGACGTTGAAGAGCCCTCGTCGCGGGCAGCGGACTCGGGGTGGACGCCTTCCAGTGAAGTCCGACTGTGCTATTCTCACGCCATGCCAATTGATCTCGCCTCCGAGTATGAGCCCAGAGGCGACGAGGCCCACGCCATCGGTCGCAACTACCGCCGTGCAAGCGTCCACAAGCTCCTTGCGGTGGCTGCGGTTCTGGTGGGGGTAATCCGCGCGCACGCGGCCAGCCCCGCTCGAGTCTTAATCACCCCGCCCGGGTTTCTCGAATCCTCCATCGCCGACTCGAAGCTTACCTTGGCAGATGTTGCCGAATCGGGCGACAACGGCGTTACTGTGACCCTCTCCGGTCTCGATGCGGAGGGTGGGAAATGGAGCATGAATCTTTCCGCCTGGCGCGCTTTAGAGGCCGCCGAGCGGGAATACCGCGCCCGATCGTTCCAGCCGGCCATCGGGCCGAATCTGGAGGCACCGGGCATTGGTGACGAGTCGCTTGCCTGGGGCGACACGTCGATTTTGTTTCGCCGCGGGGGGGTCGTCGTTTCGGTGCATGGGCGGCTGGGATGGAAAGCGCTGGAGATGAAGGCTGCGGCGCTGGATCGGAGCATCCAAGAGGCTGGGGAGCCTAGCGTCCAAGCCAGCCTCTCTGAGCGCCTGCGGCAGAAGGAAGCCGCGCGGATGAAGCGCGAAGCCGAAGCCCGGGCCGAGGAGCTGCCACCGATCTCGCCTGCGGAAGTCCGACATCTGCTCGCCACGCTCGACGATCCGGCGACCCCGCCGAGACAGCGCCAGCTAGCCATTCTCGAGCTGATGCGCGCGGGCGACCCGGTGGCCGTGCCGGCGCTCATCGCGCAACTCGATCCCGGACATCGTCTGCTCACGCGCACCCAAGCCGCCAAGGCCCTCGGCAGCATCGGAGATCGGCGCGCCGTCCCGCCCTTGTCCGCTATTTTGCAGCGCCATCTCGCCGGTAATGTCAACGACGAGGGCGAGGCCGAGGCGCAATCCCGGCGCAGCGCAGTCAGCGCCTTGAGGAAGATTGCCGATCCCTCGACCATCCCGCTCCTCAAGACTCTGGCACGTAGCGAGCGCGAGTACCGGTCCGTCCGGGAGCTGGCGGATGTTGCCCTGGGAGAAATGAATCCGCGTGCGGAAGAAAAGTGACGCCCGTCAGTCAGCGCCTGAGCAAGGTGTCTGGCGAAGCAAGCGGCGCTCTTTTGCAACGCCATTGCCGTGCTACTCTTCGCGATGCCGTTTGACCTCGCTTCGGAATATGATCCCAAGGGTGACCAGGCTCAGGCCATCGCCAAGCTGACCAAGTCCGTCGAGGCGGGGAACCGGCATCAGACGCTGCTCGGCGTCACGGGATCGGGGAAGACTTTCACGGTCGCAAATGTCATTCGGAACTACGACCGGCCGACGCTCGTCATCTCGCATAACAAAACGCTGGCGGCGCAGCTTTACAGCGAGTTCAAGCAGTTTTTCCCCAACAACGCGGTCGAGTATTTCGTCAGCTATTTCGATTACTACCAGCCCGAGGCTTACATCCCGCGCACGGATACCTATATCGAGAAAGACTCGTCGATTAACGAGGAGATCGAGCGGCTGCGGTTATCGACGACCAGTTCGCTGCTCTCGCGGCGGGACGTGATCGTGATCGCGAGCGTCTCGTGCATCTATGGCCTCGGCTCGCCGGAGGATTACATGAACATGTTGCTCACGGTGAAAGTCGGGCAGCAGATCACGCGCGAGGCGGTGCTCTCGAAGCTGGTCGATATGCTCTACGAACGGAACGACGTGGCGTTTGGACGCGGCAAGTTCCGCGTGCGCGGCGATGTGGTGGAGGTGCAGCCGGCGAACCTCGATGAGGAGGGGATTCGCATCGAGTTTTTCGGCGATGAAATCGACCGTATCACGCGGTTCGAGCCGCTCACCGGGCACGCGGGCGACCGGCTGACGACCTTCACCTGCTACCCGGCGAAGCAATTCGTGACGCCGCACGACAAGATGAACCGGGCGATGCGGACGATCCGTGAGGAGCTGGATGCGCGGATCATCGAGTTCGAGGCGCGGGGGCAGTTGCTCGAGGCGCAGCGGCTGAAAATGCGCACGGAATACGATCTGGAGATGATGCAGGAGATGGGGTTTTGCAGCGGGATCGAAAACTATTCGCGTCACCTGAGCGGGCGTCCGCCGGGCTCGCGTCCGTTCACGCTGCTCGACTTTTTTCCGCGCGACTTCCTCACGGTCATCGACGAGTCGCACGCCTCAGTGCCGCAGATCGGAGGGATGTATGAGGGGGACAAATCGCGCAAATCCGTGCTGGTTGATTTCGGCTTCCGCCTGCCGAGCGCGATGGACAATCGGCCGCTGAATTTCCGCGAGTTCATGGAGAGGAACAACCAGCTCATCTACGTGAGCGCCACCCCGGCGGAGTTCGAGATCGCCAACAGCTTCGTCGGCAACACCGGCTACAAACCGCACAAGCGCGACCGCATCGGCGAGGAGGAGACGACGCCGCACCGGCTGCCGCGCGTCTCGCGCACGGACGAGCCGCCGGAGGCTTTCGACGCGCACACGCCGGGCGCGCAGCTTGTCGTCGAGCAGATCATCCGCCCGACCGGGTTGCTCGATCCGCGGATCACGATCAAGCCGCTGAAGGCGCAAATCGATGACACGATTGAGCTTTGCCGGCAGCGGATCGAAAAAAACGAGCGCGTCCTCGTGACGACGCTGACGAAGCGGACGGCGGAGGATTTATCCGACTACCTGCGCGATGTCGGGCTGCGCGTACGCTACCTGCACAGCGACATCGACACGATCGAGCGGGTGGAAATCCTGCGCGGACTGCGGGCGGCGGAGTTCGATATTTTGGTCGGGATCAACTTGCTACGCGAGGGGCTCGACCTGCCGGAGGTGTCGCTCGTCTGCATCCTCGACGCAGACAAGGAAGGCTACCTGCGGAGCCAGACTTCGCTCATCCAGACTGCTGGCCGGGCGGCGCGGCATGTGAATGGCGAGGTCGTCCTTTTTGCCGACATCGTGACGAAAAGCATGGAGGCGCTCATTGGCATCACCGAATACCGGCGGGCGAAGCAGCTCGACTACAACGAGCGGCACGGCATCACGCCGACGAGTGTGCGGCGGGCGGTGCAGGAGAGTTTGCACACGATTTTGAAAGGGCGGCAGCTTGAGGAATCGGTGATCCGCGAGGGCGGCGGCGATTTCAGCGTGAGCGAGGTGCTGCGGGAGCTGGAGCAGGAAATGGCGGCGGCGGCGGCGAATCTGGAATACGAGCGGGCGGCGCTGCTGCGCGATCAGATCATGGAGCTGAAGGACGGGACGGGCATCTCGAAGATCGAGCCGAAGCGGCGACCGGCGAAATATCCCTCGAAGCGCCGCGCGCGTTCGGCGCGGGCGTAGGTGTCACCGCAGGGGTGGATCTTTCACCCGCGAGGGTCTCTCTTCCTCTTCAGAGCGCAGCCACACCGACTGCTGCGGGAAAGGAATCTCGATCTTCTCCCGGTCGAACTCCGCTTTCACCAGCGCGCGCACTTTGCGACCGGCTTCCCATTGCTTGCTCGGCAACGTTTTTACCAGCGAGCGGATCGTGACGCCGCTCGCGCCGAGCGTCTCCACACCGAGGATCTCCGGCGGCTCGAGCACGATGCCGGGGTTCGCCGCCGCGTAATCGTCAAGCACGCCGCGCAGTACGCCGGTCACCCGCCCGACGTCCTCGCCGTAGGCCACCTCTACGTCGAGCACGAGGCGCGACCAATCTTTCGTCAGCACACTCACGCGGACGATCTCGCCGTTCGGGATGATGTGGACGGTGCCGTCGAGCCCGCGCAGCACGGTCGTGCGCAGGTTGATCGCCTCGCAGAGGCCGGCCGTGTCGCCCAGTTTGACCACGTCGCCCACGTCGAACTGATTCTCCAAAATGATGAACGCACCCGTGATGATGTCCTTCACCAGACTCTGCGCGCCGAACCCGACCGCGATCCCGACCACGCCGGCGCTCGCCAGCAGCGGCGCGATGTCGAAATTCAGCTCGCGGAAAATCATCAATGTCCCGACGACGCAGAGCAGCACGCTGGCGACGGCGTTCAGGAGTTGCGTGAGCGTGGCGCGGCGTTTCGAGATCGCGACGGTCTTGAGCGTGTCATCGGGCCGGTCGGCCAGCGCCACACCGAGTCCGCGCCGGATGAACGCCCGCGACACTTTCAGCGCCACGATCACCGCCAGCGCGATGAGCACGATGCGCAGCCCCCACCAGGCCGCGATCGCGTGAAAGTCGATGCGGTGGAAAAATTCGAGACTCATAGCGTGCGCGCGACATAGACCGTGCTCGCAGAGTCCCGGTCGAGCAGTGGATTTGGAAAAGAAACGACCTCCGCCTCCGCGCTCGCGAAAACCGAGCGCAGCCTCCCGAGAAAATCCTCGTCCGGCGGATCATCCGACCACATCGCGAAGACCCCGCCCGGATGCAGCTTCCCCGCCAGCGCCCGCAGTCCGTCCGCCTCGTAAAACGAACCATGCCGCGCATGCAGCAGATTCCGCGGCGAGTGATCGATATCCAGCAGCACCGCATGAAACGGCCCACCGAACTCCAGCGCAAAAAAGTCCGTGCACAAGAACCGGCACCGCGCATCCGCCGTGAGCGCAGCCCCCAGCGGCACCAACCCGCGCTCATGCCATTCGATCACCGGCGCGAGCGCCTCGACCACGACCACCGAGCGCACCCGCGCATGCTCCAGGGCCGCCGCCGCCGTGTAGCCGAGCCCGAGCCCACCCACCGCCACATCGAGCGCCTCGCCCGCACACGCCGCCAG
>PPFU01003036.1_pt1 | contig 17208 bp, 18 predicted proteins | sample 1535991 | NCBI WGS metagenome assembly PPFU01 (sample SAMN04901290, study PRJNA319586) | Hypolithon metagenome, whole genome shotgun sequencing project. | isolation source: Antarctic Hypolithon | place: Antarctica: Miers Valley | collected 2014
AAAAATAGAATTTATAAGATAAATTAAAAACTTGGCAATTTTTGGCTAGTTAACAATTCATAAATTATTAAATACATAATTTTAATTTTTTTTAATAGTTCCTTTCGACATCGAACTCCCAAAGAGCTTAACTTTTTGTCCTCTATAGATATTGCATACAGGTTTGGATTACAATTAAATGTCGTGTAATTTTGCACCCTTAAATAAATATCCAGGAATCAATCTAAGCTATAGAACCATTTTGAACACGCCATAGCGAGGAAAAATGCCAGGTCCTGATAGTAGGGATTATATGATATAAATGAGACAAAGTAGAACCTGGGTATTAAATATTGAATACGTAACAATCTAAATAAATACATAACATGTCATTAGTAGGAAAAAAAGCACCAATATTTAATGCACCAGCGGTTATTGATGGTGAAGAGATTATTGAAAATTTTTCGTTAGATCAGTATCTGGGTAAAAAAGAAGTTATCTTCTTCTTTTATCCAAAGGATTTCACATTTGTATGCCCGACTGAGATATTGGCTTTTCAGGAAAAATTAGGTGAATTTGAAAAACGCGGTGTCGCTGTTGTCGCGTGCTCTTGTGATACGGAGGAGACACACCTTGCCTGGCTAAGCACGTCAAAAGACAAAGGCGGCATTGAAGGGGTAACTTATCCTATCGTGGCGGACTCGTCAAAGACAATTGCTAACAATTTCAAAGTTTTGGCAGGTGACTGGAATTACAACGAGGATAATCAATTAGTTTTTGAGGGTAACCCTGTTGCTTACCGCGGCACTTTTTTAATTGATAAAGAAGGTAAGGTAAGGCATGAAACTATCAACGACCTGCCCTTGGGAAGAAATATTGACGAGATGATCCGCCTGGTGGATGCACTTCAGCACGTCGAAAAATTTGGTGAAGTATGCCCGGCGAACTGGGAAGAAGGTAAGGAAAGCATGAAAGCAACCAGAGATGGTATGGCTAGTTATCTATCGAATAACTAAAAATCAAATTTTAAAATAAGAAGGGAGGTTGCCTTAGTGGGGTATCGTCCTTTTTTTATTATGTTCATGTCCAGCACCCATGAATTTGTGTTGTAAATAATAAAGGCTTTATTTCACATAAATTGAAATCTGAAGACCGGCAACATCAGGATCTGTTCTTCCGAGAACCAGACGTCAAAGTCGTAAAATTATGGGTAAAATACTGTACAACACCATACTTCAAATTTACAGGGGTGGGCTGTATTTCGCCACTTTCTTCAATGCGAAGGCAAAGCTTTTCGTTGCCGGAAGAAAACATCTTTTTGAACATGTTGCGCAAGCATTTCGTGATAATCAATCAGAAGTTGCCTGGTTTCACTGTGCTTCCTTAGGGGAGTTTGAGCAGGGAAGGCCAGTAATGGAAGCTTACAAAAACGCTTTTCCTGAACATAAAATTTTGCTCACCTTTTTTTCTCCGTCTGGGTTTGAGGTGCGAAAGCATTATGCAGGAGCAGACTATATCTTTTATCTACCATGGGACACCAATGATAATGCGGAAAAATGGGTAAGGATGGTGCAGCCTTCCATTGTATTCTTTGTAAAGTATGAGTTTTGGCATCATTACAGCAAGGCAATTGTTCAGGCTGGCATTCCTTTGGTTTCTTTTTCAGCAATTTTCCGCCCTCAACAGCTTTATTTTAAATGGTATGGGGGATTTAATAGAGAAATTTTAAAGCGCTTTACCCATATCTTCGTGCAAGATGAGGGAAGTAAAAAGCTATTGGAAGGAATTGGCATCGTGCAAGTTACAGTAGCCGGAGACACAAGGTTTGACAGGGTATGGGAAATTGCACAGGCACACCACGCCATAGCGGCCGTAGATAAATTTAAGCAAGACAAGAAATTAATGGTCATAGGAAGTAGCTGGCCCGAAGATGAAGCCGTACTTATACCCATCATCAACCAGTTTACGAATCTTAAATTTATCATTGCGCCTCATGAGATACATGCACCATCGCTCGACAATCTTCAAAAAAATTTAACACGACCGTCCGGAAGATTTTCCCAATGGAATGACAAAACTTCAGGGGCATGGGATGTGTTGGTTATCGACAATGTAGGGATGCTCTCTACTTTATACCGTTATGCATCATATGCCTATATTGGCGGTGGATTTGGTAAAGGTTTACATAATATATTGGAGGCTGCAACATTTGGTGCTCTTATCTTTTTTGGAAATAAAAGTTATTCGAATTTTAAAGAAGCCAGAGATCTGATCCGATTAGAAGGTGCTTTTGCTATAGCAGACGCTGCCAACCTGGCAGCCTTACTAACTGATTTTGAGACCGATGAGCAAAAGCAATTGAAAAGCTCAGCCATTTCAGAAGATTATGTAAAGAGTAACATTGGAGCAACTGAAAAAATCATTGAATTTTGTAGACAAACCATTAAATAGCCATGAAGGGACGAGTCATTAAGTCAACAGGATCGTGGTACCAGGTAGAGGCAAAAGACGGAATAATCCATGCTTGTCGGTTACGGGGAAAATTTAAAGAAAAGGGCATTAAAACAACCAACCCTTTGGCTGTTGGTGACTGGGTAACATTTGAGCTTGAAGACCATGAGGCCCACACCGGCATTATCAACCACATAGAGCCGAGGTCCAACTATATTATTAGAAAATCTCCCCACAATACCCGCCACGGGCATATAATAGCCGCAAATATCGATCAAGCTGCCTTGATCGCGACGCTGGCTTTTCCTATTACTTCCCTTGGCTTTATCGATCGATTTTTAGTCACAGCCGAAACCTTTCGAATACCAGCCATAGTGGTAATCAATAAAGCTGATTTGCTGGATGAGGAGATGCAGGGATACTATCTGGCCATTAAGGAAACGTATGAAAAGGTAGGATATACCTGCTTGCTGGTTTCAGCATTCGATGGGCAAGGCCTGCAGGTATTCAAAGATATGCTGCTAAAAAAGACTACTTTAGTTTCCGGGCATTCTGGTGTGGGCAAATCTACCTTGATCAATAAAATTTTCCCCGAAGCCGGCCTGAAGACTTCTGAGGTATCGACATTTGCTAACAAGGGCGTACACACCACCACCTTCGCAGAGATGTTTAAACTATCAGACGATTCTTATATAATCGACACACCAGGTATCAAAGAGCTCGGTCTTTTAGAAGTGGGTAATGAAGAGTTGAGCCATTATTTCCCCGAAATGAGGGACCTTATCGGGAAATGCCGCTTTCATAACTGCACCCATACCCATGAGCCAGGATGTGCTATAGAAGAAGCTTTTAGCAAAGGACAGATCGCAGCATCGCGCTATAAAAATTACTTAAGCATGTTGGATGATGAAGATAATAGAAGATAATTTTATCCTCATTCGCACCTTTCGACACTTTTTTGTGTCAAATAAGGCAATAAACCAGTAAACGATGAAAAATCTGATCCAAATCCTTTTCTTGCTTCTTGCCGTCACCCTTACCTCCTTTAGTTGTGAGGATGAGGACAACTTGATGGTCTCTGATGAGACCGTCGCTGAATATCTTGTATTTGGGCATTTCTACGGGCATTGTGCGGGAGATAACTGCATTCAGATCTTTAAAATTACCAATGGAAAACTTTATGAAGATACGCTGGATGATTATCCTACCCATGATCGCCCATATGTGGGCAATTATACGGAACTATCCCAGGCAAATTATGAGAAGCTTAGCGCCTTGAGAGGGAGCATTCCATCGCAATTATATGCCGAAACAGACACCATTATTGGGCAGCCCGATGCAGGAGACTGGGGAGGCTTATATCTTGAGGTATTTATAAATGGGCAAAAAAAGTTCTGGTTGATTGACCAAAACAAGACCAATCTGCCTGTCTACTTACATGATTTTGTAGACGAAATGAACGCGACAATTGCAGATATTAATTAACCTTTAAACAGGTTTAAGATTTTCCATTCGATCAAAATTTTGAACATGTGATATCTGAAAATATCTCCCTTTAGGCGTTTGAATAAAGAAAGAAACTGACTTGCTACTTCATAATTAGCTGAGCGGATGGCTTGACGAAGTTCATATGAAACCCTGGCGAGCAAGGCTTTATCCTCCAATTCATTTTCATTCAGCTCATAAGCCTTTTCACATATCAGATAAGTGCTATATAACTGTGCGCTTTCCTTTTTATATTGCCTTGTAGAGAGGGAACCAGGCAGAATTCGCTTGCTCACCAATACCTCATCGGTATATGTAAAGCGAAACTTCCTGGATGATCTGACTAAAAAATCAAAATCCTCATAGGCCAGCGCTTCATCATATCCATTTAGTGTATCAAAGACTACTTTCCGTGACATTAACGTTGGGGCACAGATAAAATATCTACGTAATAAGTGGGCGTAGATATCTCCTTCTGGTACTGGTTTTAATAATGCTCCATTGCCATTTCTCTTATAGTGGGGTCGGATAAAATTTGAAGATGGATCGATATATTGGGCATCGCAGAAATTTATAGCTGTATCATCTGGTTCATTTTCCAGGGACTCCACGCCCCTCTTTATTCTTTGTGTATGTAGCATATCATCGGCAGCCAGATCAATAATATACCTCCCATTGGCGATAGATAGACCTTTGTTGAATGCGGCACAATTACCAACATTTGATTGCAACATCCGATATTTGATCTGTGGATTTTGAGTTACAATTTCCTGGATTTTCATAGCGCTGTCATCAGTGCTGCCGTCGTCTACGATTATGATTTCTATATTGTCGTAAGATTGATCAATGACAGACTGAACGGAAGCATGTATATAGGGAGCATGATTATAGCATAAGCATATAACCGTAACCAAAGGCTTATGACGTAAAGTAGCGGGCGACAAATTTTTATTTTTGATATGACACAAAGATAGTGCAGGTAATGAAATTATTGCTGCTTTCTAAGGGTGACTCGATAAAACAAATGAGCGAGGAGTTATGGTAATTGTCGTAACTACCCAGGTAAAAATCGAGTACCTTCTCATTCGCTGTTGCGATATTACAATTCTAAAACGTCTTTTCTAAAGTCAATTTTAGTGATTCGCGCGCGCCAAGCTGCCTTTTAAATCCTATCAAACCCTGATTAATCTTTCCGTTTACAGATGAAGTACCCATATCCAGGCAACTAAAATTATTTTTTTGCCCATATAGATAGATTCCGCTTGCAATCATCGTTACGGGACTATATTTCCGATAGGCTAATTTGTCTGCAGGATAGAAATTATATAAGATGTCGCGATTAATAACAATGCAGACTGACAAAGCAATGATAGTCTTACCATCCCGCACTGTAAACAGTAGAAATTCTGGAAAGTCCCGGAACATCTTTTCCAATTCTGAAAATGTCAAAGAAGTAGGATATCCTTTTGCATCCCTGCAATCTTTGATGATATCATAAACCATTTCCAATTCAGGATCTGCTTCCAGTTGGAACGTGAAATTTTTACCAATACATTTTCTAAGGCTTCTTCGTTTGGAATGATGAATATTTTCCTCAAAAGGTCTTTTCGATATTGGAATATGGCTATTAACTTCCGAATTAAGGATCCGAAATCCTTTCGTAAAAAAAATATTGAAAAGAACCGTTGAATTGCTGCTGTTATATGCAAATGGAAAATTTTTAATAATAACCGACCGTAAGTTTCTCCCTTCACACCACTTTAGAATAAAATCTACGAACGATTCTATAACATCAGTTGGCGTACCTTCTTTAAACTCAATAGAGCCGAAAGATCCTTTAATGGGACTATATCCAACATGATTCTGAACAAATAGATTAAATTTCCCAATGACAAAAGGAGCATTTTCCTTATAGATGTAGAACTGAATCAGCTCATGAGGCAAATCCTTCTTAAGAAATTTGTCCTTGTTAAATAAATACAGGCCTTCCAGGGGCCTATAGTTTTTATCCGCATGCAGAGAAAAATAATATCCATTGCGGGTATTGGTAATCGTATCCATCAAACATTTTACAATATTGGTGCTAACCGGCCAATTTACGTCAATAAGCATTAAAAATTGTATATTTTAGCAGAAATGAGTCAGCGTTGACTTTTATTCCAACCATTCTTATGACTGACGACACCTTTTTGACTTTACGCGAACCATCTACGGGAATGTACAAAGAAAAAGGAAGTAAATTTTTATCGTTTGCTATTCCAATAGATTCGGAAGAAAAGGTGAAAGAGGCTTTAGAGGCTTTAAAAAAGGAATATTACGATGCGCGCCATCACTGCTATGCTTATATGCTCGGCAAAGACCAGCTCGTGTTCAGGGCCAACGATGCCGGCGAGCCTAACCATTCGGCAGGTGACCCTATTCTGGGGCAGATCCGTTCCTATCAACTTACCAACCTACTGGTAGTGGTTGTGCGTTATTTTGGAGGTACGAAATTAGGCGTCGGGGGATTGATTTTAGCCTATAAAACTGCTGCTGCCATGGCGATCGGGAATGGGATAATAGAAGAACAAATTCTAAAAAAGGAGATAAATCTCCACTTTGCATATATTGCCATGAATGACGTGATGCAGTTGGTCAAGGAATATGACCTTGAACTTGTAGCGCAGGATTTCCAGCTCTCCTGCAGCATCACCCTGCTGGTTCGGCGTAGTCTGGAGAATATTATCGTGAGTAAGCTGGCTGAAATAGCATCTGTAGATATTGCAGAGAATTGATCAATTTGTTTACGCTTCAATCGTTATAGATATACCCCAGTTGCTTCAGCTTATTATAAATCTCAAGGCAGACCCATGCATCTGTAGCGGCATAACGGATTTGTTGCTCAGTCAACACGTCCTTTTCCCAATTAGATGTTTGTTGATTTTTTGAAATACGGGATTCTAGAAATATTGCTGTCAGGTTTCTCACGCCGGCGTTTTTGATTTCCAGTTCCTTAGCTATTGTGTTGAGGTCGACAAAGGAATGAGGCAAGAAACTGTATTTTTTTTGCAAGGCTTTAATATCGTCGCGGATACTAATCCCAATTTTTTGAATTTTATCATCTGCAAAAAGGTCACACAATTCATCAGCAAGACCTGTCTGGTTGATACGAAACAAATATACCTTTTCAGGCACCGCAATTTGTACCAGTGAGACATGGTAAAATTGGCCTTTCAAGAAAGCAGGGCGGGTCTCCGTATCTATTCCTACCGCATCATGTGCTTTTATTTCGCTCACAGCCGTCTTTAGGGCGTGAAGGGTATTGACTACTACGATTTTACCTTCATATTTTAATAAAGGAAGCTGGTTTACCTGGTCTTTTGTAATTTCTTTAATAAACATCTTTATGGGTTTACCTTCACCTCGGCTGGTCGATCTACTCTAGCAATTTTTATATTTGCATAAGCAAAGATGATAGTCATAAAAGGGCTCAAAATATTGAAAAAGCAATATGGGAGATAGGTCAATGTAGCCACACCTAAAACAGTAGCCTGTGTAGCTCCACAGGTATTCCATGGTACCAAAACAGAAGTTACGGTACCGGAATCTTCCAAGGTGCGGCTTAAATTCTCAGGCTTCAACCCTCGTTCACGGTACGTTTCGGCAAACATGCGTCCCGGCACAACAATCGCCAGGTATTGATCTGAAGCGGTGAGATTAAAGAAAATACACGTGCCTACTGTAGAAGCTACCAATGAACCGGTAGAATGTGCCAACTGAATAATCGATGCGGTAATGCGCTGCAATAATCCCCCTGCCTCCATAGCACCCCCAAATACCATGGCGGTAACGATTAACCATATAGTATTTAGCATCCCCGCCATACCTCGCGTGTGTAATAATTCATCTACCATCGTATTGCTGGTGACAATGGAAACATCGGTATACATGGATTTCAATACCGCGATGTAGGCAGATAGTGCAAAATTATCGGAAATACCGGAAATTTTGTTGATGATTTCGGGCTGGAAGATCACTGCAAACAAACCACCCAGCAATGTGCCCGCCAATAGGGCCGGCAATGCAGGCACCTTTCTGACGATCAGCCCTATTACGACGACAGGTACAATAAAAAGCCAACCAGATATATTAAAAGTATTGGTAATTGCTGCCAGCACCGGTGCCGTATCTTCTATAACCAGGTCATCATTCCCAGTAAAACCCCAAACCAGAAATATTATCAACGTGATGGCAAAAGTAGGCACAGTAGTATAGGCCATATACCTGATATGGGTAAACAGATCAGTACCTGCCATGGCTGGGGCCAGGTTGGTGGTGTCGGATAATGGCGACATCTTATCGCCAAAATAGGCACCAGAAATGATGCTTCCTGCGATTAAACCCTCCGACAGTCCCAATGCCTGCCCAATTCCTAATAATGCAATACCGACAGTAGCTACTGTTGTCCAGGAGCTTCCTGTAGCAACCGAAACAACGGCACTTATGATACAAGTGGCGAATAAAAAAATGGTGGGATTTAACACCTGCAATCCGTAATAGATCATCGCCGGCACAATTCCGCTGATCATCCAGGTTCCTGCCAGGGAGCCAATCAGTAATAGAATCAATATCGAAGACAAGGCTGAGCTTATACTTGTAACAATAGCCTCCTGAATGTAATCATAGGTAATACCTAGCCTGTAAGCAATTACCGCGGCAAGGGCAGCTGCCAATAACAATACAATCTGGTTGGAACCCGAGAGGGCGTCATCGCCAAAGATGTACACGTTGGAGTACAACAAAATCACAAGGAAAATGATGGGAATGAAGGCCTCTAACAGAGAAGGTTTTCGCACTTGCTCACGCATAGGAATGAAACAGATTTATTGAATTGGTAATTTAACAAAGTTTTTCAAAATAGAGCTAATCTAAAAGTTCAGCCAACTGCAGGCCCATCTGGCTTCCGATGGCAATGCCCATACCGCCGAGGCGGATACCCACCCCAATCCGGTCGCTATGCTTCCTGCAAATCGGCAGCTTATTAGGACCAAACGCCATAATACCAGTCCACACCTGATCAACCACAAAGTCCTGCCCGGGCAATATAATCTCCTCTAATTGCTGCATCAATAGATTGAGAATTTTTTTATTGATATCGAAATCTGTCGATTCTTCAGTCTGTAGATCATGATTTCTTCCCCCACCAAATATTACGCTGTTACCAAAATTCCTGAAGTAAAAATAACCTTCCTCATAATGGAACACACCTTTAAATTTTAAAGAAGGGATAGGGCTGGTAACCATGACGAGCCCCCGACCAGGTTGAAGCTCAAGAGCGGGAAGCAGTTTTTTACTAAAGGCGTTGGTACAAATTGCTAGCTTTCCGGCGCGAAAACAAATTTCTCCGGTATTATATTTACTTTCAACAAATACCCGCGTCATCTCTTCATCTTCTTCCAACCTGCTTACCTCAGCACCAGTCAATATCTCGACCCCCGCCTGGCTAGCGAAAAGCTGCAGGCTTTTCATCATTTTTCCTGTGTCCAGTTGCCCTTCCAGTGGATTATAAATAAGGCCTTTAATCGTGGAGGCAGGAAAGCCAAATGAGGTAATCTGCTCTTCTCTGGAGGAAAAAACCATTTCTTCAAATAGAGGATAAAGGGTTTCGTTAAGCGTATCGAGCCTGTTCAACTGATCCATTTCCTCTTGTTTCAACAGCGAGTAGCCACCATGCATTTGAAAATCTATCGTCTTATCGCCTAATCTGTTTCGCAATAGCTGGAGCCCTTCCCACCTTTGCTGTACCAGTTGTAAGGTAGCATCTTCTCCTATTGTATCGATATCTGCCAACAGCTCACCCGGACTTCCAAAACAGGCAAAGCCTGCGTTCTTCGTACTTGCTCCGGAGGGAAACATGCCCCGCTCCAGCACAAGCACTGTGGCTTTTTTATGCCTTTCCTTCAACGATATAGCGGTAGAAAGCCCCACGATGCCACCGCCGATAACAATGAAATCATATTGAATGAAAGAATTTTTCTCCCAGAGACTAATCATATGCACGATATACCAAAGTATCGCTAGATAATCAACTTTAACAGCGAAAGAAGTGCCCATTTGTGAATATTTAATGGACTTTGTGGCAGATCATCTGTATATTAGATAGAATTTCAACAGATCATCCATACCGTCTATCGCCATGAGAAAAATCGATGAACTTCTAACAGAATATGGTCAGAGCCACCAGAATAAAGACAATAAACTGATCCATTGGATATGTGTCCCTCTCATCTTTTTTAGCATTGTAGGACTTTTCTGGTCGATACCCAATACATCCCTTACAAATCTCTTTGGACTGGAACATGCGCCTTTTATCAATTGGGCAACGCTCATTCTTTTGCTTGTGCTTATTTATTACCTGAGGCTTTCCTTCACCTTATTTATGGGCATGCTTCCGGTGGTAATTATTTTTGTTTTGTTGGCTTATGCTTTAGATGCACTTTCTTCACCTCCATTGTGGCTCATTTCCCTGGCAATCTTCTTCCTTGCCTGGATAGGGCAGTTTTACGGCCATAAGATTGAGGGAAAGAAACCCTCTTTTTTAAAAGATATACAATTCCTGTTGATAGGCCCCGCGTGGCTGATGCATTTTATCTTTAAAAAACTTAACATCCCTTATTAATAGTATTGTCGTTTTAAAAACATTTCTGTGTAGGATAGTTATATCGTCGAGGATATCCTTGAAGCCAAGGTCTGAACCTGATTATTATTTTTAGTTTTGATAAACATTTTTATTTTTTAATATTTTACGATGAAAAAGCTATTCACGATTTTTACCCTATTTTTGATATTTGAAAGTTGTGCGCTGGTAAGCCCGCGAGATGAATTTTATGTAGGTATGAGTGAAAACCTGTTTCTGCGAAGAAATAGTGATGCCGTAATAAGCGAGTTGAGGGATAATGGAAAAGTATATCGGCTACCTCGCGGCGACAGATTTTATGCGTTGATTACCTTCGAAAACGAAAGACTGGTAAGCCTGGAAGAAAAGGAGATCACCAGATTCAATCCGTGGCCAGCTGATACCACCCGGCGGGTAAACTAAAATTCCTTTATCGCTTCACGGTGATTGTCTGACTCGGATTGCTTTCAACATGTAGTCGGTTTACAGCCGTTATGGCATAAGTATAGCGGCCCTTCCCGGCAGAGGCATCTACATAGAAGGAAGATCCTGCTGGAAGGATTGCGAGTATATTTGACGGATCCTCAAAGGACCCAGTCGTAGTCCCTTTAAAGCGATATAATACCAAATAGGCAAGCGCTGTATCATATACCCCCGACCAGGATAACAAATTACCCCGGTGATCTTTTTCATACATAAGTCCGTCGGGTACTCCAGGGGCAGCAGCCTTCATGTAGGGCATCACAGGAATGAGCGCTTTGTAGCGGTAAAGGTTGGTTCTAAGCGAGTCACTGATGCCGAGCGGGTTTTTTAACATGGATTTGGAGCTGAAGAATACACTACCCTTTATTTCATCATAGCTCCTGTTCAGCCTTAGTTGATCAGGCATCTGGCTTGGATTTTTCCATGGGTCCGACTGATTTAGACCATTGATCCGATAGGCTCCCTGCCCTATATACACGTGCTTACCAAATGCATTCTTACGCCACCAATCTACCAAAACCGGGTAATCCGCCCGCTCAAATCCAATATGCCAATAAATCTGCGGCACGACATAGTGGATCCAGTCCTCTCTAAGCCACTTTAGTATATCTGCGTATAAATCATCATAATTTGTTTGGCCAGCTTGGGTTGCAGATCCTGTTGGGTCCTTGTCTTTGTTGCGCCACACACCAAAGGGACTGATACCAAACTTAACATATGGCTTTGCAGATTGAATAGATACACTTAATTCTTTTACCAGCATATCCACATTATTCCTTCGCCAGTCGTCTATTAAAGGAAATTCACTTCCGTACGATGCATATGATAGGCTATCTGGAAAGGTAACTTGATCGATCTTATACGGGTAAAAATAATCATCAAAATGAATGGCATCAACGTCATATCTTTTCAAGATATCCATGGTCACATTGACAAAATACTGCCTAACTTCAGGAATGCCAGGATCAAAGTAGACATTATCGCCATATCGTAGAAACCAATCAGGGGCCATCCTGGTAATATGCAAGCTATCGGTAATTGTATTGTCGGCATTCACAATGGCTCTATACGGGTTGAGCCATGCATGAAATTCCATACCCCTCCGATGGCATGCATCAATGAAAAAGGTAAGGGGGTCATAATAAGGATCCGGTGCTTTGCCCTGCTTGCCGCTTATCCATTGCGACCATGGCTCAAATTTTGAAGCATAGAAGGCATCGGCTGAAGGCCTAACTTGCATAAAAACGGCGTTAAAACCGTTAAGTTGATGGCGGTCAAGCAGTGCATGAATTTCCTGCTTCTGCGCTGCTGTACTTAAACCTGGCTTGCTTGGCCAGTCTATGTTAGCTACCGTAGCTACCCACACACCTCGAAGTTCCCGTTTTGGCATAACCGACGGGGTACGACAGCCAGACACAAGCAAGACCGAACTCAATATAAAAAGAGAAAAGACGGAAGGGAGGTACGTCCGTGGGGACGAAAGGAACCTATAGAAAAACAGTGGCCTCATAGAGAAATCATAAGAAATTAATACCCTGGTGCAAATGAATAAAAATGTCGTTCAAGCCTTCTCCTTATGTAAATTAAGAGCGATCTGCTGGCCATCACCAATTCATCTAAACACCTGATGGATATGCAAAGGTTTTCCAAATTAGAAGGAAATAAAATTAAAATAGGCGTTGCGGAATAGTCTCCGGATCCCTTGCGCGAAATAACTGGCTCAAAAACACAGTTATATACCTCAAGGCCATCAGCGAATCATCAAATATAGATAATCTTCGGGAAAAATATGACCTACATCAGTTGATGAAAAAAATGCTTTTATTATATCTTCGCAAGAGAGGTTTTTAAGTATTTGCGGTGCGGCATGATATTGATATAATATGTCGCATAAATGACAGGAAGTATAACCGGCTATGCGTAGATTGCAGGTCGAATAAAAAGGGTTGCTCGTCATGTCGCTAATTGTGAAAGTAATTATTCCTGCATTCAATGAACAAAATGCCGTTGGTTCTGTATTGAATGATATACCTGCAGGCCTCGTGGATGAAGTAATTGTAGTCAATAATGGTTCTACTGACGATACAGAAGGTATTGCTAAACGATGGGGTGCCACCGTTCTCAATGAAAACAGAAAAGGTTATGGACGGGCTTGCCTGAAAGGCATGGCATACGTGGCAGCATTGGACAAGCCGCCCGATATCATTATTTTTGTTGATGCCGATTATTCGGATTATCCTGAAGAAATGGGTGCATTGATGCAACCTATCAAGAACGGAAAAGCAGACCTCGTAATAGGGTCACGAGCATTAGGTGAACGGGAAAAAGGGTCGATGACGCCACAGCAGATTTTCGGTAACTGGCTCGCCACCCGTTTATTGTACGCTTTTTATAGGGTGAAATTCACTGATCTTGGTCCGTTTCGGGCCATCCGATATAGTAGCCTTTTACAGTTAAATATGCAAGACAAAACCTACGGTTGGACGGTTGAAATGCAACTGAAAGCTGCTAAAAATAACTTAATTTGCACCGAGATACCCGTGCGATACCGACGGCGCATTGGAATCTCAAAAATTTCAGGTACTGTAAAAGGCACACTTATGGCCGGTTACAAAATCATCTGGACCATCATGAAGTATATATAATGATATACGTTGTAATTGCATTGTACTATCTGGCACTGGCATTCATTTTAATGTTTAGCCTTTGCCAGCTACACCTCACCTTCCATTACCTTAGAAGAAAAAAAAATCTATTTAATGTAGAAGGCACTGAACTTCCTTCGCCTCCGACATGGCCTCGTGTTACGGTTCAGCTACCGCTATACAATGAACCCTTTGTAGTAGAAAGGCTACTTCTTGCTATCACAGCACTTGATTATCCTGGGGAGCAGTTAGAAATCCAGGTATTGGATGACAGCACGGATGGGTCAGTGGAAATAATAGAAAGGTGTGTCGATGCCATGAGAAATGAAGGCCTCGATGTCGTTAGACTCACCCGTACACAGCGCACCGGCTTCAAAGCGGGGGCCTTACAAAATGGTTTAGCGGTAGCAAAAGGAGAATATATTGCCATTTTTGACGCTGATTTCTTACCTGAAAAAGACTTTCTAAAGAAAATTATTCCTTACTTTTCATCCGATAATATCGGTATGGTACAGACGCGCTGGGGCCATTTGAACAAGGACTATTCTTTGTTGACCAGGCTACAAGCTTTCGGGCTCGACGCGCACTTTTCTATCGAGCAGGTAGGAAGAAGTGGCGCAGGGAGTTTTATCAATTTCAACGGTACGGGAGGCATATGGCGTAAGTCTTGCATTCATGATGCCGGTGGGTGGTCCGCTGATACACTAACGGAAGATCTGGATTTAAGCTATAGAGCACAATTGAGAGGGTGGAAATTTGCATATCTCGAAAACGTCGTTGCTCCAGCCGAACTTCCTGTATTGATGGAGGCCATCAAATCTCAGCAGTTTCGATGGAATAAAGGCGCCGCTGAAACGGCACGAAAAAATCTACCCAAAGTACTATCGTCCTCATTGGGCTTAACTCATAAATTACATGCCGTTTTCCACTTACTCAATAGCAGCATCTTTATCTGCATACTACTCGCAGGCTTGCTCAGTATTCCATTGCTTCTGATTTATGATGCTCATCCTCATACTGCCCCTCCTTTGCCGGTAGGTATTCTTTTTTTAATTGGATTTATCTCCATCAGTACCTTTTACTTTGTAGCAACAAAATGGAGTTATCCAAGTCATCCCTGGCGCTACTTTGTAACAACCTACCCCTTATTCCTTACTATTTTTATGGGACTATCACTTCATAATGCATGGGCGGTGCTTGAAGGACTATCGGGAATCAAAAGTCCTTTTATACGTACCCCAAAATATAATATCCACGGCAAAAAAAAGGATTGGAAGAAAAACCTATCGGAAAAATCACATATAAGTGTGATGACGGTACTCGAGGGTTTGCTTTGCCTATATTTTGTTTTTGGCATCGCTACAGGAATTTATCTGGGAAATTTTACTTTGATCGTATTTCATAGTATGCTCGCACTTGGCTATGCCAGCATCTTTTATTTTTCTATTCGGCCAACTAAATTTGCTTAGTATCATTACATATTGAAATAATATAATTTATGCAATTTTCTTACTATCATTGCACCAACACATTGCTCTCTTATCCATCACGTTTAAAATTTTGTATTGACTCTTATCTCAGAAGCTAAAAGGAATTTAAAGAGGTGGCAACTGTACGTCGGAGCACTCTTATCACTAGCGGGCTATTGTGCCATTGGCTATTTTACGCAGCGTCACGACACACACCAACTCGTACTACTCTATATTTTATTGTGGATTCCCTATGCCTACTTTTGCCTCAACGCCGAATCTGGCGACCTTAAAATCTTATTGATTTTGGGGCTCTTATGCAGACTTTCCCTTTTCTTTTCTATACCTACCTTGTCCGATGACTTCTATCGCTTTATTTGGGACGGAAGACTTTTGAGTCAGGGAATACATCCTTTTACACATCTCCCCTCTTATTATATCGAAATTGAACAAGCAATACCGGGAATCAACGAGACGTTGTTCGAAATGCTTAATTCCAAAGGTTACTTCACCATCTATCCACCAGTATGCCAATTTATCTTTAGCATGGCAGCCCTTGTCGCCCCGGATTCTATCATAGGAAGTGTAATGGTAATCCGGACTTTTATTGGCGGCGCTGAAATAGGTTCTATCTTCTTGATTCTAAAATTAATTGGCATCTATAAGCTACCCACCCGGAACGTATTGCTTTACGCACTCAACCCACTGGTTATCCTTGAGCTTACCGGAAACCTACACTTCGAGGCGCTGATGGTATTTTTTTCGCTAGCCGCTATCTATTATTTAAAAAAGAAAAGACAAGCTATGTCCGCGATAATGTTAGCCCTGGCTGTAGCTTCTAAATTATTACCGCTTATTTATCTTCCCCTGGTCTACAAAAGAGTAGGAGCTAGCCGATTTACCAAATATATTATTATTACCCTATTGTTCTCCCTGCTGCTTTTTTCTCCCCTTCTCACCATCGATTTAATCAAGGGAATGCAAAAAAGTCTGGTTTTATACTTTCAGAAATTTGAATTTAACGCAAGTATCTATTACCTATTAAGGCAGTTGGGATTTTGGATTCTTGGATTCAATACCATCACCTACCTGGGGATAGGCTTAGCAATAATAACATTTGCGGCGATTCTATACTACACCGTTTATGAAAGGAAAACCAGGCAGCTACTACCGGAGGCAATGTTAATGGTGAATCTGATCTACCTGCTATTTGCCACCACCGTGCATCCATGGTATATCATACCCCTATTGGCTTTAGGCGCTGTCTCTCAAATCCGTTTTCAAGTGGTATGGTCTTTTATAATCTTTTTCACCTATGTAGGCTATTCAAGTACCGGCTTTCGGGAATTATACTGGATAGTTTGGGCAGAGTACCTTATAGCTATCGGATACCTTCTTTATGAAATAGCCTGGTTAAATAGCAAACCGCCCTCCGGCACTGCTGATTAGGCTTCTTCCAAAATTCTATCGTGCTGCCAGCAAAAATCCGAACTATCTAATGGCTCTCTTTGACAGCGATCTCCTTCTGCCGTATTAGCAGCACATTGCATAGCCATAAGTTTTTTCTCTTTTATGTTCACCCGCTTTAATAATAAAACCATTGATAAAGTTAAGAAAAGGCCAGACAGGCCTGCAAAAATTAAGCGCTTATTTTTCATAACCAAAAAATTAGATATCCATCAATACTTTATATGCCATATCCAAAAAAGGCCGCTAAATTAGTTTTCTTCACTAACCAACTCCTTTTCTACATCCCAAAGGTGCGACTGGTCAGCCAAAAATGTGAGACCTACACCAAAACCACCACTCTGATCATACACTTCACTTTCTATGAGCCATCCTCCGGCTACCTTCGCCCTTCGTATCTTCTTTCGGTAAAAATTTTTATCTTCTAAAGATCCTGTAATCACTTCTTCAAGTTGCTCCCACTTGAACTTACTGAAATTTTTATGCCTGGTCATAGATAGATTAGATAAAGTGGTTTTAAAAATATATTTATATTTGAAATGAATAACCCCGGCAGCGCCTTTAGGTTATCAAA
>PPFU01007010.1_pt1 | contig 17200 bp, 15 predicted proteins | sample 1535991 | NCBI WGS metagenome assembly PPFU01 (sample SAMN04901290, study PRJNA319586) | Hypolithon metagenome, whole genome shotgun sequencing project. | isolation source: Antarctic Hypolithon | place: Antarctica: Miers Valley | collected 2014
CTTCTTCTTCGTCGGAAGCTTCCTCAACCTCCTCGCCCGTGACCGCGGTTTCTTCCTCTTCACCCTCTACTTCTTCCAACTTGCGCGGCGCGTGGACAGCGGCCAGCGTGGTGTCGCCCGAGGCAGAAAAGGTGACGCCTTCCAGTTGTATCGTATCCAGGTGCACCGCATCGCCAATGGCGAGGTCGGTAACGTCCACGTCGATGTGGGACGGGATGTCCTTGGGCAGGCACGTTACTTCGAGGTCGTGCATGATCACCTGCAGATCACCGCCCTCGCGCACGCCGATAGGCTTGCCATGGTACTGCACGGGCACGGTGAGCGTGATCATCTCACCCTTGCGGAGCACCTGAAAGTCGGCGTGGAAAGGCCGGTCGGTAACAGGGTGAAACCTCATCTCTTTGAGGATGCAGTCGTACTGCTCGCCTGCTACCGACAACTCGACACGGTGCGTCTCGGAAGTGTAGATAAGGGGGCGCAGGCTCAGCTCGGGCACCTGAAAGGTGACAGGTTCAAAGCTGTGCCCGTAGAGCACACACGGCACCTCGAGGGCACGGCGGGCGGCGCGGGCCTGTCCCTTGCCCGGCGTACGGGCGCTTGCGTCAAGTTTGATGGTATCCATAATGGGAATGCGAAAAGTCGCCCGGGAGGGGCTGGTGGGTGTTAACGGAATTAATACTCGAAAAGCGTCGAGACGGACTCGTCGGTGTAGATGCGCTGGATGGCGTCGGCAAAGATACCTGCTACCGTGCACACCTCGATGCGATCCGACGAGAAGCGGAGCGGGATGGTGTCGGTGACGAAAAACCGGCTGATGGGAGAGGCTTCGAGGCGGGCCGGGGCGTCTCCTGAAAAAAGGGCGTGCGTGGCCGCTGCCATAATATCGAGCGCGCCTTTTTCCTTGATGGCGCGGGCCGCGTTGGTGATGGTGCCCGCCGTATCCACGATGTCGTCAATCAGCAGCACGTTGCGGCCTTCTACGTCGCCGATAATGTTCATCACCTCGGCCTCGTTCTGGCGCGGCCGGCGCTTGTCGATCACGGCAAGGTCGCAGTTGAGCCTCTTGGCGTACTCGCGGGCCACCTTGAGTCCACCCACATCAGGCGCGACGACCACGAGGTTTTCGAGGTCGAGGCGGCGGAAGTAATCGCTGAACACCGCCGATCCGTAGAGGTGATCGACCGGCACATCGAAAAAGCCCTGGATTTGCGGAGCGTGCAAGTCCATCGTCAGCAGCCGGTCGATGCCGGCTGTCGTGAGCATGTTGGCCATCAGCTTGGCCGCGATAGAGACGCGGGGCTGATCTTTGCGCTCTTGCCGGGCATACCCGAAATATGGGACAACAGCCGTGATGCGCGCCGCCGAGGCCCGCCTTGCCGCGTCTACCATCAGTAGCAGCTCAAGCCAGTTGTCGCCGCTGGGCTGCGTGCTCTGGATGATGTAGAGGTCGGAGCCTCGGATCGACTCGTCGTAGCGCACGTAGATCTCGCCGTCAGAGAACACCCGCAGGGTCACGCTGCCCAGATCCTGCCCGTAGGCGGCCGCAATCTTTTGGGCAAGGGGCTGGTTGCTTCGCCCCGCAAAAATGGTAATAGGCACTTCGCGGCCATGCTGATGCGGGCGAGAGACGTGGGAGGTGTTCACCGTAACAGGCGTAGGCGAGAGAAAAGGCGAGGGTTGCCCGGGGAGGATTCGAACCTCCACATACGGCTTCAAAGGCCGCTGTCCTGCCATTAGACGACCGGGCAATGCGGCACCCAAGTGACAGGATGATCGCAGAACGGTCAAGATAGACCGGGGCTCGGGAGCGAGTCAACGCGCGCGCGGTGCCAGAGGGCCCGTCTATGCCGCTTTTGCAGAAGATTGACGCGCCCTGCCGCTACAGCCTAAACACGACCCGCTCAATAATGCCTGTACGTATCCAAATACAAGTCCGTGTGTAGCCCGCGCGTTTTTTGGATCACCCCTTTTTCAGCACCATCTGTGCCCGGTCGGCCCGGGTGACCTGCTCTAGAAAGTCGCGGAGTGCCTCGTACTGCTCGGCAGGCAGTCGGGGTTGCGTCATCTCCATCACGCGGGTGTAGCGAACCCTACCGTTCTCCCCTACCTCGGTCTTTGCCTCGTACCTGCCGAAAGGCGTCTCGAGGGTGACCGGCGCAGGCAGGGCCTCGATGGTGAAGCCGCTGGGCAGCACAAACTCGACCACCTCGTCGTCGTAGAACGGGAACTGGATAAACACGACAGGCTGGGTGCGCGGTGTCGTCTGGGCTTCCGGCACACTCTTCCACCGGTTCACCGGGTTGATGGGAACGAACATGCGTGAGCCCGAGGCCGACCCGTACCGGGGTAGCGTGACCGTAATCGCCAGCCGGACGGTGTCTGCGCGGGCATCGACGCTGCTGTAATCTGCCGACTTGATGTCGAACGACGGGGCCTCGAGGACGCCCTGCAGCCACTTTAACCGCTCGCGTGCCGAGTGCCCGTAGAGCGTGGCGAGAATGCGGCCCTGCACTTCTCCCGTAAAGCGCATCTCAAGGTCGGCCTGCGCACTACCCGACCCTGTCAGGGTAACCGTGGCCACGTCGTAGCGGGCATTTTCCCCTGCACCAGACGGCGGCGTGCGGGTCATAAAGCTGCTGCGCGGCTGCACGACAAGTGCGTTGCGATCCCCGGTAAACGAGCCCAGATGCCCGAAAGCGTTGGTCTGACTCGTCGTTTCGAGCCAGAGCGTGTCGCTTTCGAGCGGGACGTAGAGAATGACGTGGTTAAACTGGTTACTCGGAAAGTCGTCCAGTATGGGTGCCACGCGCGCGCCGCCCCGGATCAGGGCAGGATAAGAGGCGATACCTGCCTCAGCGAGTAGGGCTTTCATGTAGTTGGTGAGCGCCTTGCAATCGCCGTAGCCGCGCGAATGGACGTACTGCGCATCGAAAGGCTGCCACCCGCCAATGCCCAGCTGGACGCTCACATAGCGGGTGCGCTCTTGCAAATACTGATACAGCACACGGGCCTTTTCGCGATTGTCGGTGAGGTCGGCGGTGAGGCGCTGCACGTCGGCCCGGGCTTCTGGTGGCAGTGCCCGACGCCCATCGGAGAGCGCCGCGTAGAAGCTACCGAACTTTTCCCACGTCTCCATTTGCCCGCTGTACTCTTCTATCTCGAACATCGTGGGCGCGGTGAGAACCGATGGGACGCGCTCCCGCCACGTGGGACCGTAGCGTTCCGGCTTGTAGGCCGGTAGCGAGGCCGAGGTCCAGGTCAGCGTTTCCCTGTCGCCACGCAGCGCGCGCTCCGGCTCGAGGTCGAGGTGTTGCAACCGGTAGCGCATCCCGACGCGCTGCGGAGCGGAGATGCGAAAAACCGTCCTCTCGACAGGAGCGAGGCGCTGCTGCCGCTCAATGTAGAAGTACTGGGGCTGCCAGTCTGGCCAGTTGAGAAGGCCTTTGTACTCGACCTCGTACGAGAAGTCGACGGTATACGGATACACGTCCTCGCGGAGAAAGCCCACCCGCACGCGGTTATCGTCGTAGAGGCTGCTGCCCGACGTGGCGCTGACGTCGGACACGTCGGCCCTGCCGAGCTTGCGGATCTGGCGGCCCGTGGCATCGAGCACGCGCCCCTCCAGCTTTTTGACCTTGCGGAATTTGTCGTACCACACAGCCATTTCACCAGCCCCCTGCCCCTCTTTGTTGAAGACTGTCGCCACAAACCGGCGGCGCTCGACGGCCCGGCCGGGGCTGCTGACCTCGAACTCGGTTTCGTCGAGCCGCACCACCACGTCGCTGCCGTCCACGAACGACGCAGAAAGGCTCGATACGTCGAACGATTCCTGCGCCTGCGCGCCTGCCACAAGGCCCAGCGCACTTATCAGAAGCATCACTCTGTACATCACAATCTCCCGTTAACTACCATTCCCTTTCTTACTCGCTTCCAGAGGTGGCGGCCTTGCGCTGGAGCACGATCTGCTCGCCGCTTGCAGAGACGACGCGCTCGTAGAATCCGCGCAGCGCCGCGTACTGATTGGGCGGGAAGACCACTTTCGCAACCGTTAAGCGGCACATAATCTCGATCTTGCCGTCCTTTTCGGCCATGATCCGCTTGTAAAGCACGCCTCCGCCCTGCATACCGAACTGGAGGTTCTGCGGCATCTCGCTCACCGTGTAGTTTTCCGGTATGTTGATGGTGGCGGTGTACGCGATGTCGCGCCCGTAGCCCATGTCTACCGGAAAGGTTCGCTCGGGCGCTTTGAGCGGGTTCTCCTCTACCCTGCCGAGCAGCATAGGCGAGACGTACAGAAAATCCCCCGCCGACTGGCCAAAGCCGTCTACCGTGAAGTCGGCTTTAACAACTACTGGCTCCAGCACGTTTTCCGGGTTTTGAACCTCGACGTTTTCCAGCGTGAGGCCAGTCAGGTCGTCAAAGATTTCTCGCGCACGTACGCCACGTCGTCGTCCGTGTCAGCGAGTTCGTGGCGGGAAAAGAGCGCGGCGTAGCCGGTGTTGGCGGCGCTGGCATGACCGGTCACGCGCCCGTCCTCGTGAACGTCCATCGTGACAAGCCGCTGCTGCGTCAGGCTTGCCGATGCCGCGACGGGAATCCAGGCCGGCTGGGGGTGGCGCACCATCCAGGCTTCGCCGTTGAGCGAGTTGTACGGAAGCAAATCGTAAGGGCGCATCTCGTCGGTCGCGTCGAGCAGGTAGCGCTCTGAGCCGATTTCCGCCGCCGCGATCAGGTCGTTGAACTGCGACAGCATGGGATAGACGGTGTTGGGAAGCCCGTTGTCGCGTGTGGAGAGCAGCACCGGGTGGGCGGTGAGCCCGGCCTCGCGCAGCATCGCCACCAGCAGCAGGTTGATCTCGGGGCTGCCTCCCGTCCGATCTTTAAGCACATCCTTGGGCGTGCGGTCGACGTAGGCACCGCTCTCTCCGTTAAAGTCGATCCGGGTGCGGACGTAGTCGTAGATGCGCTTCATCTTTTCAGCCGGGTCGGTAACATCCCCAACGGCCTCCTCGGCGGCGGCGCGCACGTCGCGTCCTGGCCTGTTCAGGTGTTCGCCTAGCGGTCCGTCATTGGCCAGTATGCTCTCAGCGGCCTTTCCCCATGTGTTGTTTCGCTGTTGCATCCCCCATCCCGCTTCGCTCATGCCCGACCATTGGAAGCGAATGGCCATGCGGAAGTCCTGGGCTGCCGTCATAAACGGTTCTTCGCGCAGCGCGGGCACGTTTTCCATCACCCAGCGGTAGCGGACGTACGTGCCGGTCGACTTTGTGGAGAGATCATTCTCATTGACCGAGAGCTTGCTGAGCGTCTCCCCCACCGATGAAAGCATGTACTGCAGCATACTCGGAAACTCGATCCGGTACTCACTGTGGAGCATGGGCTCGCTTGCCTGAAAGCGCCACGGTTCGATGTTGACGTAATACTGCGGCTTCTCGACTTTGTAGTGGTACTCGACTACCGCACCGGTCTGCAGGGCCGGAAACGTAAACGTGAGCACTTCCAGGTCTCTTCCCACCTTGTTTTTGAAGATGCTCGCGCGATCCACCTTGTGGACGACCGGCTTCCCGTTGCTGCCCATCGTGATGGTCTGCGCCTTGAGGTCGCGGATCTTGGCAGCGTCGCGCCCGGCCAAGTATGGAATCTTGACCGTGCCGAACTCCTCGTATGAAGACTCGCGCAGCAGCTTGACACGCACGTGGTACTCGAACACCTGCACAAAACCGTCGGTAAAGTAGGTGTTGCCAAAAGCCCCGAGCACGACGGCAGCCGCGTTGGTGTCGGCAGCGAACGTGGTCATCAAAAGTTGATCCTCGGGTACATCGCCCCATTTCATCGGCGCGCGCTGCGCGAAGGACGGTGCCACTACAGCGAGCACCACAAGAATCGAGAACAGAGAACGATACATGGCCAGAAAAGAGTGTTACATCGGCGTTACATACTGCAAGTATACGCCAGGACTGGATCTCCAGGAACTCCTGCGGGGCAAAATATTATGTCCAGATTCCACTTCTGGGGTCACGCATGCCCGCACCCATCAGCCAGGCCGCTGAGGATTATCTCAAGGCCATCTTCAAGTTGCAGCACGACAGTGCGGCGGTGTCCACCAACGAGATCGCAGCGGCGATGAATGTGACGCCGGCCTCGGCTACCAACATGGTTAAGCGGCTGGCCAAGATGGACCTCCTCGCCCACCAGTCGTACCGGGGCGTCACGCTGACGGCGGCGGGCGAAAAAGTAGCCCTGGAAGTGATACGGCATCACCGCCTGCTCGAGCTGTACTTGCGCGAGGTAATGGGCTACGACTGGGCCGCGTTGCACGACGAGGCGGAGCAGCTGGAGCACCACATCTCGGAAGACTTTGAAGACCGCATCGACGCGCTGCTGGGCCACCCTACCCGGGATCCACACGGAGATCCCATTCCCACGCGCGCAGGCGAGATGGCCCGTCCCAGCCAGACACCGCTTGACGCTGTAGGCGTAGACACGGCCTGCCGCATCGAGCGCCTCGCCGATCACGACCCGGCCCTGCTGCGCCGCCTCGAGGCGCTTGGGCTACTGCCCGGCGTGGAGGTGACGGTGCGGGGCGTCACGCACGAAGGCGACATCCTCCTCCGTGCCGACGCTGAGCTACACCTTTCTTCCGATGATGCCGCGCACATTTTCGTCTCGGAGACGACTTCTGCGGCACCCCGCTCGGCTGGCTGAGCGCCTTTTTCAGTAGGGCGTGCGGAAAGGGGTCGCCTTCCAGGTGCTGAACACCGCGCACGCTTCGTCGCGCAGCACAGGCGTCATGGGGATGCGCCGCGCCCCTGGCGCGCGGTCGATCTCGTCGTAGATAAACGCGTCGTCAAAACCAGCCTCGGCGGCATCGTTGCGGGTAGCCGCGAAAAAGACCCGGGCGGGGCGTGCCCAGTAAATGGCACCCAGACACATCGGGCACGGTTCGCAGCTGGTGTAAAGATCGCATCCTTCAAGCTGGAACGTGCCCAGGCGCGCGCACGCATCCCGGATGGCCACCATCTCGGCGTGAGCGGTCGGGTCGTTGTGGACGGTGACCCGGTTGGTACCTTCGCCGATAATCTCACCGTCGAGTACCACCACGGCCCCGAACGGGCCTCCGCCTTGCGTGATGCTTGAGTAGGCCAGTTCGAGCGCGCGGCGCATAAAGGTTTCGTTCATGAAGAGAGGCGTGCGGGAGAGCGTTACAACGTGGGAAGCGCGGGCAGAAAGGTAAAGGACGTTCCTTCAACTCGGTAGACAAAATGTTGCAGGCCATTGGTGACCATGATGGTGCGGGAGCCGAGCACCTGATTATAGCGCGCTACCTGCTCAAACGTCTCCTGCCCGATCTTCACCCCCGGTGCCTTGCACTCGACGAGTAGCTGCGCCTGCCCGTGCACATCGTACACCACGAGGTCGGCGCGGCGAGGCTGGCCGAGAAAGAGAAATCCTTTTTCGATGGCAAGGCGACCTTTTTTCACCCCGTGGTGCGCCACGAGCATCATGGCCACATGCTGCCGCACCCATTCCTCGGGGGTCAGCCGTACCCACTTGCGCCGTACCTCGTCAAATATCTCGGCGCGTGCCTCTACCGATCTGGTCTTAAAGGGATAGGGAGGCAAATCGAGCGTGTCGTTAGCCACGGCGACCCCGGGTTCCGGCGGCGGTCTTTTCTGCATCATAGCCCGTCATCTCGACGTAGCCGCGCCCGGTCAGCCCATCGGGCCCCACCACGCGTACGGCCCCTTCCCAGTAGCGCACCGACACGTTCAGTTCCTGGTCGTTGAGGACGGGTATAATCTGGAGGCGCAGTCCTTTTTCCGGGATGGTGAGCGTCCAACCTGCAGGATAGCGCGCGCCCGAGTGCGGGCTTACCCACGTGTCGGTAATGGCAAGCGAGACGCCGGACTGGCGCAGCGGCTCGGCGTTACCGTCGGCGCTGACGAGCGTGCCCTTGCTGAGCGGGCTTGGTGCACCATCTCTTTCCCGAAGCTGGTAGTACATCAGGTCGCGCCCGTCCGAGAGGTGGAGGGCAAACCAGTCCCACCCCACCTGCGACGCGTCGAGGGCCGAGGTGCTCCACTCGCGGTCCATCCACGCCAGCCCTTTTACCGGCGTGCTGCCTCTGGGCGTGGCCAGTTGCCCCGATGCGGCGAGGCGTGTGAATGAGTAGTAGTAGGAGGCATTGCCCGGTGCTGATCCTTTCTGGCTCAAGCCCTGGTTGCCCTGCAGCACCATCGGCTTGGCCGGGCGGAGGGTAAGGTCGAGCGCCACCCCGTCCTGGGCGGCCTGGATACGCATGGTCGGCATCCCTGCTGCTGTTTCCTCAACTACCCAGTCGTCCAGCCACACGCGGAGAGGCTGGGCCTGCGCGCCTGCCAACCCCGCCGCGCCGCGTCCAAAGCGCTCGAACGCGTAGAAACGGCCTGCCGCGCTGTCTGTAACGGCAAAGTGTGCCATGTAAAGCTGATTGGTCTGCCAGCGAGCGGTGTCTGCCGCGGTGGTGTCTGGCGGGGTGAGCGCTATGCGGAAAAGGGTCAGTTCAAACCCGTAGCGCTGCGCGTCGGCTCCTTCGAGATTACCGGTGAAATACCACCACTCGGTGCGGAAGGCAGGGTGTGGGCCGTGGTCAGCCGGAAACACAAACGGGCGCGGCGAGATGGCGAGGGCATAGCCCGTAGTGTCGGCGCGCATGGCTTCGGCAAGCGAGAGCCGGTCGGCGGGCACCACATCCTCCCGCCCGACGACGATAGCCAGCACGCCCAGCAATGTAAAAACGGCTACGAGCAGAAGGACGAGCGTAAACGGGCGCATGGCTATATTAAGGTGGGAGATCTATGTCGCTGGGTTACTCTTCCCGGAGGGCCTGGGCGGGGTTGGCGCGCGCCATCTTCCAGGCCGGGTAGATGCCTGCCAGCAGCGCTGCCGCCAGCGCCAGCGCCACCGCGCCCAGCAGCATACCGGGCGTCACCACGAACTGGAGCGTCCACCCGAACGAGCGCCGGTTGATGACGAACACGAGCACCGACGCCAGCGCCAGCCCGAGCGGGACGGAAAGCAGCCCGGCGACGAGTCCCATCAGGCCGGTCTGGGTAGAGACGAGACGCCACAGCTCGCCCTGCGTGAGTCCCTGCGCGCGCAGCGTGGCCAGTTCGCGGGCGCGCTCCAGCTGCAACGCCATCAGCGCGCTCAGCACGCCCACAAACGCCACCAGCATTGCCAGCAGCCGCAGCACACTGGTGATGGTAAACGTCCGGTCGAAAATCGCCATCGAATAGTCGCGCAGGCCCCGGTTCGAGCGCAGAATCACATCCTGACGTCCGGCTACGGCGGCCCTGGCCCGCTCGGCGAGGGTGTCCGGCGTGATGCCAGGTGCGGCATAGAGCGCCAGCCCCGACACCCCCCGGTCGTCGAATAGCTGCTCGTACAAACTCCGGTAGATGAGCACGAGCCCGAGGTCGGAGCCGTAATCATAGTAGATACCTGCCACAGGCAGCGGCACCACGCCCCGGTCCGTGGCCAGGCGCAGCGTGTCGCCGGTCTGCACGCCGTGCCGGAACGCGTACGGCTCGGAAATGAGGGCCGCTTCTCCCGACCGGAGGCGCGGCCAGACCGTCTCCGCATCTCCTGCTTTCAGCCCGAATGATTGCTCTTGCACTATTCCCCCACTCATCGCGATCAACTGGGTGGCCCCGAACTGCGTCCGGGCGTCGAGGCTGCGGATGGTGTACGTGGCCTGCGCGCCGGGCGTGGCTCTCAGCGCGGCGACTACCTCGGGGGCGAGGCTCGCGTTGCCGCCCCGGGCCACCAGAGAAGGCGGCTGCGCGTACACGTCGGCCTGCAGCGCGCCGTCGAGCCAGACCACCACGGTCTGCCGGAACGAGCCGATCATCACGCCGACGCCGATGGTGGCGGCGACGGCTACCGACAGCGCCGCTACGGCTACTCCTATGCGGCTGAGGTTTGCTGAGAGTCCGCCCGCGGCCATCCGCCCTACCGGACCACCCAGCCAGCCGGCTACAGGCCGCACGAGGACGGCGAATCTATCGACGGCAAGCGGCACGAGGAGCGCGAAGCCGAGCAGCAGGATGAGCAGCGCGCCGTAGCTGAGCACCAGCCCGCCCTGTGGCACCACCAGCACCAGCACGCTCACCGCGATGAGGGCGGCACCCGTGATGCTGAGCATGGGTAGCCTGCGCCGCAGCGCCGCCTCGGACGACGACCGCCGTAGCACCGTGGTCACCTCGGCCTGCGCCGCCTCGCGTGCAGGCAACAGCGCCGCCAGCACCGTCGCGCCGATACCCAGCAGCGCGCCTTTGACGAGCGTCCACGCGGGCAGCGCATCCGTTTTTACAGCAACGGTAAAGTACAGGTCGTTGATGGTCTGCGAGACGAGCCCGACGAGGCCGCGTCCCAGCACGATGCCGAGCAAGAGTCCGAGGGCTGTCCCTACGATTCCGACGGCAATAGCTTCTCCCAGAACGAGCGCGAACACCTCGCGGCGCTGCACCCCCAGCGCCCGCAGCCGTCCCAAGAGGGCACGCCGCTGGACGACGGAAAACGTCGTGGTGTTGTAGACCAGAAAGATGCCGACGACGAGCGCCAGAAAGCTCAGCGCGGCGAGGTTGAGCTGGAACGCCCGCGTCATGCTTTCGAGCGCTTCGGTGCGGGCAGCAGGCCGTTCCACGCGCGTGCCCGGCGGCAGCAGCGCCCGGATCGCCTCCAGCCGTGCCGCGCCGTCGCCCTCCAGCATCAGATCGATATGGCTGAGACGGCCCTCCATGCCGAGCACCTGCTGCGCCGTGGCGATGTCGGCCACGAGCACGCTTTCCATGGCGCGCGAGGTGCCTTCGTCACGTCCGGTCAGGATGGCGCCCACCTGCAGGCGGTAGCGCTGGCCATCGTGCTGCACGCCCAGCGTGTCGCCGGGCGCTACCTGCAACCGCGCCGCCGCTTCGGACGATAGAAAAACGGTACCCGGCGTCGCCATGAAAAGGGCGAGGTCTACCCCGCCCTGCGTAAACGAGCGGAACGGTGCATCGGCCAGTGGATCGACGCCCAGCAGCGTAAGCACGCGGCCCCGCGCGGTCACGAAGCCCTGCGCTACCGGAGCGGTCTCGCGCATCCCGGATCGCCGCAGCGTCGTGTACAACGTATCGTTGAGCGTCTCCCCTGCGCCCACGATCTGGTGCGTGGCTCGCCCCGAGATGGTTTCAGTAGAAACGCGAAACGCCGCCGTCGCGCTTGCATTGGCAAGGTCGATAGACACGACGACGGCCACGCCGAGCGCTACGCCAACGAGCGAGAGCAGCAGCAGCCACGGATGCTGGAGCAGGTAGCGGGCGCTGGCGCGGACGAGCATGTGTAGGTTCGGGGAGAGCAGGAAAACGCCTGAATATGTAGCGTTGAAGCGGCTTGATGCTCAGGCCACGAGCGCTTCGGCCCCTTCGAGGAGATGGCCGTGACGCAGCGTCAGCACCCGGTCCGCATGAGCGGCGAGGCTGCGGTCGTGGGTAACGACGACGAGGGTTTTGCCTGACTGCCGCACCAGCTTGTCCAGCCCCTCTACCACCTTCTCGGCCGTGTCGAGGTCGAGGTTGCCTGTCGGCTCGTCGGCGAGGATGAGCGCAGGGTTGTGCGCCAGTGCACGGGCAATCGCCACGCGCTGCTGCTCGCCGCCGGAGAGCTTGTCTGGAAAAGCGTGTGCTCGATCTGCCAGGCCAACGTTGCTCAGCAGTTCGTGCACGCGCGCCGTGGCCTGCGCGCCCTGCCCTGTCAGGTCGAGCGGGAGGCGCACGTTTTCGGCGACGGTGAGGGTCGGGATAAGGTTGAACGACTGAAAGACGAAGCCGATGTGGTGGCGCCGGAACAGCGTCCGCTCGCGCTCCGACAGGTGCGTGAGGTCGGTGTCTCCGAAGAGCACTCGTCCGCTCGTGGGCAGGTCGATGCCGGCGATGAGGTTGAGCAGCGTGCTCTTGCCCGATCCGCTGCGCCCCAGCAGCACCACGAACTGGCCGGGCGCGAGGGTGGCCGAGACGTTATCGAGCACGCGCCGCTCGGCGTCTCCTTCATAAAACAGGCGCGTGAGGTTGTCGAGGACGAGCGGGGCAGCGTGCAACAGATTCAGGGTTAACGGCCCGCGATCAACGACGCGAGCAGGCCGCCTGTCCCCTCCTGCGTGCATTTATCGAATTCTTTGCCGCCCCCTTACCGCGAGCCCCGCCGGGTGGAGGGTGCGAGCGACACATTTCGCGCCTCGCCCGCGGGTGGCGTCACCAGGCGCGGGTTCGGGTCAGGCGGGCGAACGGCATCCGGAATGGGTTCGCCGCGCAGCGCGGCCTGCCCCAGCCGCGCGTTGTTGATCGAGATCGCGAGCACGCGGGCGGCTTCCTGGTCGGCGTGGAAGCCCATCGAGTTTTCTGCCTCGATGAAATCGGCCAGGAACTGCGCACGCCGCTGGTAGCGCCGGGCGAGGGCGAGATTGGCGTTGGCGCTGTCGGTCCGCGCAAGGTCTGCGATGCCACGCGTGAGGTCCAGTACCGCGTCGATGGCGAGGTTGCGCAGCTGGTACGTCCGGTCCTGGATGGTGTGGACCCGGTCCACGAGTTCCTCTTCTGAGGCCCGGTGGCACCCCTGGCACGCCGCGTTGACGTTGAGCAGCGGGCTGCGCACCCAGTGATCCGACACCTTCATCGCGCCCACGCGCTTGTACGGCATGTGGCAGTCCGAGCACGTGACGCCCGAGCGGGCATGGATGCCCTGGCTGTACAGTTCGAATTCCGGGTGCTGTGCTTTGAGCACCGGCGCGCCGCTGATGGCGTGTGTCCAGTCTTTAAAGCCGTTCTCCTCGTAGTAGGCGAGGATACTGTCGGCCTTCAGGCCTTTTGCCCACGGATACGTGAGCCGCTTTTCCGGGCCTTTGAAATAGTACTCTACGTGGCACTGCGCGCACACGAACGTCCGCATCTCCTGCCGCGTCGCGTCCCGGTTCACGTCGTACGCCTCAATGCCTTCCGACGTGCGCAGCATCTGGATGCCTTCCATGAAGCCGGGGCGCGTCACCCGGAGCTGCATCGTCTGCGGGTCGTGGCAATCGATGCACGACACCGGGTGCTGCACGAGGTGGCGGGCATCGCTGTACGGCATCTGGTTAACGCGCTCGAAGCCCGCGATCAGGTCGCCGTTGCCCGCTTTCATGTAGGGCACGTAGGTGGAGGCGTGGCAGTGGAGGCACGTGCCGGGCTGGTTGGCGACGATCTGCCGCTCGGTGAAAATCTGATCGTTCAGCATGTACGCGTGGCCGCGCTCCTCGCGAAAGTCGTGGGCAAAGGCATAGCCCGCCCAGAACGCCCGCAGCCGCGGGTCCTCATCGAGACGCGACCCCGACACCTCGGTACGCGGGTCGAACTCAGTCGGGTCGCGCGGGAACGCCTCGCTGCCCCCGTAACGCGTCCGCGTCATGTCCACCGTCTTGAGGTAGTCGTCGTACTGGAGCGGGAAGTTTTTGCCCCACGTCGCCGGATTTGTCGTGGTATCGGTCAGCTCGACGACCCGGTAGAACGGGTTGTACGCCTCCGCTTTGCGGGTCATGATATTCGCCAGCAGCGCAAGGCCGCCCACCACGGCAAGCGCGATGCCGACGACGAGGACGCCGTAGCGCCAGTTGAAAATGGACGGCCGTGCCATAAAAGTGAGTGGTCAGTGGGTCCAGTGGCCAACGTTCTGATGGCAGCGGATGCAGGAGATCGTCGCACCTGCGTGTGCCTCGGCGGCGCGCTTCTGGTCGCCCCGCCCAGCCGAATCGTCCGACGGCGTGACAGGCTGCACGGGATGCGGGATGCCCACCATCGCCGCGACGACCCCCTCGTGGCATGTCCGGCAGGCCTGCTCCGTGATGCGCCGGTTGCGCTCGGTGATGCGCATGTGCTCGTCGTAGTTGCCTGTCGTAAAGGCGAGCGAGTGGTTGAAACCGTTGATGGCCTTCGTGATGTACTTCGGGATCGTCTGGTGCTCGGTGTGGCAGCTGTTGCAGGTCGCCACGGCGCGGTGGCTCGACTTTATCCACGCGCTGTACTGCTCTTCCATCACGTGGCAGTTGGCGCACGCCTGCGGATCATCGACGAGGTACGACGCCCCTTCCGCGTAAACGAATGTGAAGCTTCCTACGCCGATTGCAGCACCGATTACGATGCAGAGCAGGATGGTGGGAAGTAGAGCAGCGCGCATAAGATGGGGATATACGTGCTCCACCTTAACCATTTCTTCCTAGTAGCCGCAACCCGGTATTCCCCGAACTTTCTGTAGGAACCGGGCAAAAAACCGTTACACCCGGTGCCGAACGGCCTCGAAAAGCAGGATGCCCGCCGCCACCGAGGCGTTGAGCGACTCTGCCGGACCTTGCATCGGAATGTGGACGAGCGCGTCGCATGCGCGCCGAACCTTGGCGCTCAGCCCGCTGCCCTCGCTGCCGATGGCGAGCACCGTGGCCCTGTTCCAGTCATAGGTCGTGTACGGCGTGTCGCCCTCGCCTGCGGCCCCAACGATCCAGTAGCCGCGTTCTTTGAGCGCCTCGCATGTCGCGCCGGGATCGTGCACGCGGGCGACGGGGATGCGCACGGCCGTTCCTGCGCTGGCCTTGAGGGCGGTCGCGCCGAGGGGGGCGCTGCCCTGCGTGGGCACGATGGCTCCGGCAGCCCCGGCGGCTACGGCGCTGCGCAGGATGGCGCCGAGGTTGTGCGGATCTTCGATGCCGTCGAGCAGGACGATGATGGGCTTGTGGGCACGCACCTCGTCGTTCGTCGGGGCGATGGCGGCGAGCATCTCATCCACGTCCTCATAGGCCACCGACGCCATCGGCGCGGCCACGCCCTGGTGCGTCAGTCCTCGCGCGATGGCGTCGAGTTTCTGCGCGGGCACGAACTGTACCGGCACGCCCTGCTCGCGCGCCAGCCGCACCAGCCCGTCGAAGCCATGAAGCCCTTTCTGGATCATCACCTTTTCGAGCTGGGCGTCGCCGCGTTCAAGCGCCTCGCGGACGGGATTCCGACCCACGAGCAGCGTGGTGTCTTCAGAGCGGTTTGGTTTGGGCTTCATAGCGATGCGGGCCGTGGGTCGGCGTCGAGATAATAGAGATACAGCGGCCAGAGACGTTCCATCGCGCCGAGGGCATGGCGCACCAGCTCCGGCCCCCACGCCAGCACGTCGGCGCGGGGAAAGACGCGGCGGATCCAGAAGCCTCGCGCCCGCCGTACAGCTGGCTCGATCTCCGTAAACGCCCTCTCAGGCACGAGGCGCGACTTCTGCTCGCCCGGCCCGGTATGCACGAATGCCTGCCAGCCTTCCGCTTCCGGCAGCGCCCGCAGCATATCGAAAAACGGCGCCGGATGCTCTGTGATGCGGTGCCGCAGCGCCCGCACCCAGTCCTGCGCGTAATCACCCACGTAAAGCCCCACGGTGAACCCGTCGGGGTCGAGGCTGTGCGCGAGTTGCGGATCGTAGAGCCGGCGGCTGCCTATGCGGTAGAACGACATCCACAGGTGGTGATGCGCGCCGCCTGCGCCGAAGTCGTTTTTGAGCAGGCGCGAAAACACGTTTTTCTCGGTCTCGAAAGGCAGCGCGTTCGGCAGCACCCAGTTCAGCGCGAGATCGTCGCGGTAGCGCTTGAACGGGGCGGCGAGGTGCCTGCCTATCCCCTCTTTCTCTTCCCGGTACTGCGCGATATGTGGATGCTGGCGCAGCCGCTCCAGGATGGCAAACGCATCTGCGCCAAAGCCCTCGAAATGCAGGTCGAGCGTGCCAGGGTAGAAGAGGACAGGCGGGAAAACAGAGCGCGGCGGGGCGTCAGGCGAGAAGGATGGCACAGAGCGCGGCGGGCGTGGGCGGGATGGTGATGGCGTGCCCTTCTGCACGCGGCAGGCGCGCCAGCGTTTCCGGCACGTCCGGCGCGACGCCCAGCGCCTGCTCGACCACTTCGGGAAACTTGGCCGGGTGGGCCGTCGCCATCACCACGACAGGCGTTCTGTCGCCCGTCGCAGCCCGGTAGCGCAGCGCGCCTTCAAGCCCTACCGCCGTGTGCGGGCACGCCACGTAGCCTGTCGCCTCGTAGACGCGCCGCATCGCGGCCAGCGTCTCGTCATCTGACACGCTCGTGCCCCAGATCATGGCCGAGAGCCTGTCGCCGAGCAGCGCGCCGAGCCGCTCGAAGTTACTCGGCGCGCCCACGTCCATGGCGTTGGAGAGCGTGCGGACGGACGCGCCCATCTCGACCTCGCACCCGGCGAGGGTGTCGGGGAAAAAGCGGTTGGCGTTGTGGGCGGCGATAAAGCGACGCACCGGCAGGCCCGCCAGCGAGGCGAGCACGCCGCCGGTGAGGTTGCCGAGGTTGCCCGAGGGCGTGGAAAAAACCACCTCGCCAAAGCCGCCCTGCCGCACCGCCTCGACGTAAAAAAGCATCTGCGGCAGCAGCCGCCCGATGTTGATGGAGTTGGCCGAGGAAAGGGTTAGTGCTTTGAGTTCGGGATCCGAGAAAGCCGCCTTGACAAGCCGCTGGCAGTCGTCGAAGGTGCCTTCCACCCGCAGCGCGGTTACGCCCGCGCGCGGTGCGACGAGCTGCCGCTGCTGCACCTCGCTCACCTGCCCTGCAGGAAAAAGCAGGACGGCGCGGATGCCCGGAAGTCCGGCGAAGCCGTCGGCGACAGCGCTGCCTGTATCGCCGCTGGTGGCCACGAGGATGGTGAGCGGGTCTGTGGTGTCGCTGCGCAGTCCGGCTACCAGCCGCGCCATCGTGCGCGCGCCAAAGTCTTTGAACGAGAGCGTCGGCCCGTGGAAGAGTTCGAGCACGTGCACGCCGTCCCACGCTGCGTTCTCGAGTGCGACGAGCGGAACCGGGAAGTCGAGCGCGTCGCGGAGGGCTGCCTCGTAGCCCGAAATCTCGTTCTCGAGCCACGGCGCGAGCACCTCCTGCGCCAGCGCGGCAAAGGATGAGGCGTCGCGCCAGTTGCTCGGCAGCGGCGGCACCGTGTCGGGCACGTAGAGTCCACCATCCGGCGCGAGGCCGTCAACGAGCGCCTGCTGAAGCGAGACGGGCGGCACACGCCCCTGCGTGCTGAGGTACTGCGGCATAAACCTACTCCAGCGTTTCGGCGAGCGTGGCGGCGCCCTGGCTACAGGCTTCAACAGCGTGCGCCTTTGCTGCGATGCC
>PPFU01027225.1_pt1 | contig 17197 bp, 13 predicted proteins | sample 1535991 | NCBI WGS metagenome assembly PPFU01 (sample SAMN04901290, study PRJNA319586) | Hypolithon metagenome, whole genome shotgun sequencing project. | isolation source: Antarctic Hypolithon | place: Antarctica: Miers Valley | collected 2014
GCTATGCGCGGCGCGGGTCAGCGGCAGATGGAAGATGTTTCTGAAGCGGCTTTGAGCTATTCAGAAGTTAAAGCGATCGCTACCGGCAACCCACTCATCATGGAGAAGGCGACGGTAGATAATAAAATCACTGAACTTTCTGCTCAGAAGCGATCTCATCTCAACAGCCAGCATCAGATACAGCAAAGGCTTAGGCGTCTACCAGACCAGATTCAAGCGGCTGAGGAGCGTATTGCCAAACTGACTGATGATCTAGTCTGGGCTAAAGAAGTAGCTGTGGAAGGAGAAGTTACCCTCTGGGGGGAAACACTATCACTAGACACAGAGGCCGATGAAATTGGTAAGCGCATTAGAAGCCGCGCCGCAGCTCTTAATAAGAACGACGCTAGCGCTGAAGAAAATATCGGCTCACTAGGCAAATTCAGCGTTTCTATCTCCACTTGGGGAAGAGGCTATGAGACCGCTCATCTGCTAGTCCAAGGGCAGAATCGGTATAGTCAAGACAAAATTCTTCAGTCTAAAGTGGGTGCCTATCAAGCACTCATCACAGCCGCAAGTCCCACTAAACTCGCGCGGGCTATATCGCACAATCAAAGCTGCATAGCCAGCTACCAAAAAGATTTAGCTGACCTATCAAAGACAGGTAGTGAGCCTTTTCCCAAAGAGGCAGAATTACGTGCGGCCCTTGGCAGGCAAGCAGAAATTAATACTGAGCTAAGCATAGGCAAGGAAGATGAGTTGTCGATTACGGCTCCGAAAGGAAAACAGATTGCCTCACCTAAAGATCAGACAGAAAAGCTGGGCAAGAAAGTTGCTAATTTTATTCAGAAGCTCAAAATTCACAAAGATGTCGTCTCGCCTGAAGGCTTTCATCTTGCAGTAGAAGACACAAGGGACAGCCGTTTGACCACTCTAGAGGCAGCACCGATAGACCAGGACAGGCAACGGCTAGCGTTACATCTCTCGAATATATCGCTCGGGACAGATCCCCTATCGGCTGCGGCAGAGTTCACTATCGATCAAGCCGGAATACTGAGCCTAGATAGCATCACGTCATCCGAAGCGTCTATGCCAGAAGATATGATAGAAATACGATTAGGCGCATATCTATCGGCCAATCAGTTCAGGTTATCTACTCAGGAACCAACGGGAGCTTCAGTGGAACCTGCCGATGGACAAACTACAGTAGAGCGACCCCTCGCAGAATCCACTCAAATTGAGAACCTGGAAGAACTTGCTAGTTCAGGCGATCTTCAGAACTCTGAGGAATCACAGGTGTGGCCCTACGATCACGCTGAGGTCAGCCTCGATCCTGACAGCCATCGCATCACTGTGCTATTTAACGAGTGGCCCACACCCGAGTTCAGTGACAAGCTAAAGCAGAACGGCTTCAACGCAGACAGAGCAACTGGGCCTTGGTCTGCGAGCAATAACCCTGAGCGTTTGGAAGCGGCAAAGCAGGCAGCAGAGGGCTTTTCGATCTTCCTTTCCGACCAGCGAGCTTCCGGTTCCGTAAAAGAAAAGCCCGTTCTCCAAACTAAGAACCAAGCACCTGCGGTAAAGCCAGCGGGACAGCACCTGCAAAGACCTGAGAGAAATGTAGCGAGGCTCTTACATGAAGCGGAACTGGCTGAAGCCGTTATGGGCGAATTCCATTTAAAAATTGAGAACTCCCCCTTTCTTCCTCTAACGGTTGAAGCTCGCGCCGCTGCTGAGGGCGTAACCCAGCTCTACCTAACTCACTATACGGAGTCGCATGGCGATCTCGTCCACGATGGTGAAATGGTCTTCAACATCAGCCCAGACGGAGCCCTACGGTTAGAGGAAACAGCAGTTCAAAATCCTGTCACGGGCGGCGAGTCGCGAATATATGGTGGAGGAGATCGCACCTTTGCTAGGGTTTTCGCCCGCAATCTGGTTAGCCAAGGATTTGCAGAAGCTGCTAAGGCACAAATGGCCCGAGCTGAGCAACCGGACAACTCGCAGCCAATTTCATCGTCAGCAGATATCGAGCCGTCAATGGCTTCTGAAGAAGACGCACCTGCGAAAAATCGGCCAATGGAAAGCCCTGGCCCGGTCACCAGTACAGCACAGGCGGAACCTGCCATATCTAACAATGATCCGCAAACCTCGGAGCCGCCCTCTGAGCAAGAGCCTGAAAAGTTAGTTCCTGCCTCTCATCTAATTCAGCTTGTGGTAGAGCAACATGACCTGGAGCTGCACATAGCGCTCACGAATTCTGACAAGGCTGAAGAAGCATCCGTCCAGAGCCTGCGCGATTGGTACGTATCAGTTAGGGAGCAAATTAAAGCGGAGCCTTCAAACTCAGAGCAAAAGCGGAGTTTAGAAGAGCGTTTAGAGGAGATCGCATCGAAAGGCAGTCAGGCTCATCAGGCGAATACCGTTCTACTGACACCAGCAGAAGCAGGACAGATGAATACCGATTTAGGCTGGTTTGAGAAGCAATATCCATCATCCGAGCCTGTCTCTATCGGAGAACTAAGACAGTGGTACCGGGCCAATGCCAAAATAGACGCAGGTAGTCAGATAGATAGAATTAAGCAGCTCGCAGAAAACCTGACAGCCTCTGGTGAAGACAGTATCAAAATATCCAGAACAGACTATGTAAAAATGCAGGATGACTTACGCAGTCTTCTTCAGGAGACGACTGCACCCAATATTCAAAAAATATGGCAACTAGCAGAGTTGCAGCAGCGCATCCAGGTAAACCCTAACGGTCAGCGATCACTGCCTGGGGAAAATTATGAAATGGTACTAGAAGGTGATCGGCTAACTCTGACTAATAAGAATACAGCGGCGCAGTTTTCCTTAGAGAGCGGTCAAGTGGTCAAAAATACGCTGACTCAAGCAGACGCCGACCAGCTTAAGCGATTTGCCAACCAAACGCGAATACCTGTGCAGACATCGAGCGTCGAAAGGTGAGCGTCAGTTTTGCTCGGGCTGAACCCTATGGAAAGGCTCTGAGGACTGCTCGGTCTCTATCGCCCTCATACCCTGATCTAGGACAAAAAGAAGCATTCTTAGTGGGTCTCGACGGGTAGTTTTCGCCAACTCCGGAATCCGCTCGGTCACAGGATCAGAGAGAAATTTCTTCAGCGCAGTCAACTCCTCCAGCTTGGAATTTTCGGGAGTTGAAAAAAATGTAGGAAAATCAGCCAGCACCTCCAGCAGCTCATTGAATAATGCTGTTTTCGTGCAGCCCCTTTTCCTCTTTTCTTCTGCGATGAAAGCGTGAGCCTCCTCATTTTTGATAGTCACGTTTAGCGAACTGTAGCATGTGACATTCTCGGGCGGCATGGTGGCAGGCATAGTGGTACGCAAGATAGAGGTAAGCAAGCCAAAAATTAGCTGATGTGTATTAAAATACACAAAATTATGTAGAGCAGACACTAAAAAACATGGTTTTCCTGAATTTTATATCATTCTACAGTGGTAAATATATGTATAAGAACGAAATTAGGAAAATTCGATCAGTTTTATATAGGTGACAGCGTCCATTACAAGCTTGACACTCCCCGCCACTTCGACTGCATTGAAGTGATGGGGAGTGTCAAGCTTGTATATTCGCTATCAAATTTCTAGCGCACACCAAGCAGCGGTTGGATATCCACGGTATCTCCTGTCTCCAGGCCAATTTCGGCTGTGCGGCCACCCTTCAGCTCAATCACCTGGTCGATTAGCTCCCCTTCCGGGCCGTAGGCAGGGCAGGGCTCTGTGGGGCAGGGCGGAACAGAGTATAAGATCGCCACCACTACATCGCGTAAGAACACGATATCTAGGGGCACTGGCACGTCTTTCATCCAGAACTGTAGCGGCTGAGGCGGGTCGAAGGAGAATAGCATCCCGCGATTATCGGGCAGCGCAGGGCGGAACATCAGGCCCAGAGATTTTTCCCGAGAGGTCTTAGTAACTTCGAGGTCGAAAGATTGCCCCTTCATTACCGCTACTGCCGTAATCGGCAGGGACTGGCCGGTGCCCTTAGAAGTAGCCATCTTTGCTGGATTGAACCCATCGACGACTGAGCAGCCAATCATCGGCACAAAAAGCGGCAGCAGAAAGAGGGCACAGTGCATACGGCGTGGTGTCATACGGACTGGCCCTTGATAATGAAACTGCAACCTGGCTGTATATAGCCAGGTCTAGGGTTGAGGGAAAGTAGTAGTGCCGGAATGAGCTTTGATACCTTTCTCAATCAAGCAGAGCACTTGAGGAAGAAATTCTCTTCTCTGCTGTGCGGCAATCTGAGTAATTGTCGTAATCAAACCAGGGTCGTCGATCAATTCTTTGATGCGGTCTTCTGGATCTGTACGAATAGTTGTCGTGGTGCTGTGACCATTCGTTGATGAGTAAGTCAATTGACTTCTCCTGTGCGAGATGAAATCGGCAAAGCGATACTGAAAATATAAAACGTTTTTGCCTTGCTGAGAGCAATTTTACTAAAGTTTTTTGATTTTTTAAATCAGGTGAGTCAAAAACTTAAAGTTATATTACGAGTTTCTACGCAAAAAAGGAGGGGCGGGCTGTTGTTTTTACGTGTTTCTCTCATCCAATATTTGCTTTTTGTGCATTTTTTAGGGGCCGTCTTCAAAAGACATACAGTTTTTTACTTTATTGTGCAGTTTTTTTGAAAACGATGCTCTTTGGCTACAAATATCCTAAAAAGCGTTGCTGTGTGCGCGTGTTTACAAATCTGGAAGATGTTCATAGACTTCAGACTGAAATGTTTGAGGACTGCCAATGATGATTTCAAAAGAGTTCGGTTCGGTACAAAAAAGCTTCACAAAATGGCAAGTCAAAGACTGGATGCTCATTGCACTGGCTGTATTGGCAATTCGGGAATGTGCAACTGTAGCGACCGCATTGAATGCAATTGCTTATCCTTTAGGCATCGCCTTTGGAGTAATTTTCCTGAGCGTTGGTGGCTATCTGTTCGGGCAAGTTTATCGGCAGTTTAGCCCCTGGCATAAGTCTGTATGCTTTGCGATTATAGGAACATCGCTCGTTCTCATCATGGGGAATGCGGGTGCCGCCCATGCTCAGTTTCTTCAGAACGCTGAGGATTTTTTCACTTCTGGCGTAGCGGATTTTGGGCTGGGTACGCCGGTCGAGCTACTAATTCGATTGATCTTCTGGTTGATCCGAGGAGCTTTCGTAATAGGCGTTGCCATCGCGCTTCTACCGGCTATCCAAGCGGCCCGAGAAGGTGAGGAATGGAGGAGTTTGGCTAAGACTCCTATGCTAGTAGTCGGCATTGTATTGGCAGGCGCAACATCCGTTGATTTCCTAACCGCTGGCATTGGGGGGTAATGGCGCAAGTTAACGAACCGATCAGAGTTCATGCCGCTCTAGATTCTGATGTCAATATCGGCCCTATACCTGGCTCTCAAATATGGTATTGGGCCGGGGCAATGATTATAACGATCATCGTCTGCAAGATCCTAAGTCGTGGCTGGCCAGTTGGGTTCCCACTATTTGCTTGGATGGCCTCGACCTCTTGGATTTTGACCGGCAAGAACTCTTGGATATTTCTCAACAGATTTCATAAACCACAGCGTTACATCTTCGCGGGTCTGACCTATGAGCCCTTCCTCAAGTTCGCCACGAATAGGAAAAAAGGCAAGCCAAGTCGTGATCCAGTTTCCGAGTAACCCCTGTCACAACGCAACAGCCCATGCAGACCAAAGTAAAGAGAAAGAAGGTAGCTAACCTAACTGGCAGGGGCTCTAAGTCTTTGTCATTTACGGCGTTTGAGAAAGAACTAGCGCTTGAGACCTTCGTCGAGATTCAGCTCAGAGGGCGACGGGTCGGCGCTGCTCTGCTCCAGAAAGGTAGCAAGAAGTTCAGATTCGTCTTTGGGTTTGAGTGTCTTGGGCTTCATGACAATCGCAGCGATAGACAGGTAGAGCAGTCTGTCATTTCTGTGCGCCAGGGCTTAAGGGAGATGAAGGGTACAGCAACCTTTCATATGGAATCCTTCTCAGATGATAGTCAGCGACAGCAATATTTAGACAAGCTCATCGCTAGCGCTACGTCCCCTGAAGCTCAAGTTATCTTGTGCTCCGATAAAAAAAGAGTGCAAGAGCTAACACAAGAAGGCGTGCGGCAGGTCAAACGCTTGACTATTTATGTCGATGAAACGATTGATCTAGACACAGCGGCGGTTGGGGAAGGCGATTTTGCAGAAAAAGCGATCGCCCAGGTCACAGCGCTTTGGGAATCGACTCGGAAAAGTGCAATCGGCAATGATGCCAATCATCTGAAGTACAGAGAATTGATCGAGTCTGCTTTCAATAACGGGTACCTGCGCTGGGAGCAAATTTTGTCAGTCAGAATGGGGCTAGAGATGAAGCCTCTTTCTAAGGAAGAACTTTGGCAGCGGCTTTACCAGCGATTTAACAATCATCCAGCTCCTGAGATTCCACAATACGTCGTTTGTGACAATCGTGGATTACACGAAGTGGTTAACTCTTCGCTCCATCCTCGTTCAGCCTTGATTCAAGGTGAGCTTGGACAATCAAGAGTACCCGTAGCCGACCACCAATGGATGCGCGTCAAAGACAAGTATGTCGGCGTTTTAGCCTTTACCGAACGGCCAGAGGTATTCGCTGATATGCGAGCGCAGCTATCCTACCTCTGGAAGATGATTTGTAGGCCGCAGGTGAGCGATGTCGAGGTTATTACTCAAGTGCGATCTTCTAGCATAAAAGCCATGCGCGAGAAGATGCAGGACGTGATCAAAACATCCCGCCGCAAATCGGATCTTGCTACCGATCAATCTTCAGTCGATGTCAGCGCCGACATTAAATATAAAAAGGGACTTGAAGCCCAATATCAGCTTTACGAAGGTGCCGTCCCGCTGACGACAGCAACTGTTGTTCTAGTGCACCGGAATCGCCAGTCCCAGATTGACGATGCCTGCAATTTGATTTCGGGTTGCTTTCCCCTGCCTGCTAGATTAGTCCGAGAGAAAGATGTTGCCTGGTGCTATTGGCTACAAACACTGCCTATCGTTTGGGATCGACTGCTCGACAAACCGTACAGACGCACCATTCCCTATCTAACAGATGCCGCGCCTGGGCTAATTCCGCTCACTCTGACCCGACAGGTCGATAGTCAGGGCTTTGAGCTGATCGCGGATGCTGGTGGCTCCCCGATTTTTATTGACTATATTAACCAGCATCGCAACATCGCTCTGTTTGGCACTACCCGCTCCGGTAAGTCGGTTGCAGCCAGCGGGATGCTCACGCCGTTTCTCGCCGCAGGTTATCCGGTAGTCGCGCTGGACTATCCTAAATCTGATGGAACCAGCACGTTCACGGACTATGCCGATTTCTTTGGAGAGAAAGCAGCTTACTTCGACATTGGAAAGGAAAGCTCAAATCTCATGGAAATCCCCAATCTCAAGGGGCTGTCACCAGAAATGCGGAAAGAGCGGTTCGATGACTATCTATCGTTTCTCGAAAGCTCTTTGCTGATGCTGGTTCAATCAACCGACCAGTCTATTAATCAAATGGCTAGAGCTATTCTTGGGAAAGCGCTAAAAGGCTTTTTTGAAGACAGCCAGATTAAAGCTCGCTACGATAGAGCGCTGGAAAATGGATTTGGCTCTCAGTCCTGGCAGGAAATGCCTACTCTGATAGATTTAGCCGCTTTTTATTCAGCAGAATATCTTGAATTCAGCGATGATACCAGTACGGCGCTGAGGAATGCCAGAGAGCATATTGCTATCCAGATAGAGTACTGGATCAATTCCAAGATCGGAAAGGCGATCGCCCGGCCCAGCTCCTTCCCGATTGACGCACAGCTACTTGTCTTTGCGCTTCGCAATCTATCGAATAACGACGAAGCTGCGGTTCTAGCTTTGAGTGCTTACGCGGCAGCGCTCAGATCCGCTTACAGTGCACCGAAGTCAATCTTTTTTATTGATGAGAGTCCGATTCTATTCGAGTACGAGAGTATCGCCAAGCTGATTGGCCGTATTGCTGCCAACGGCGCAAAGCAAGGTATCAGACTATTTCTATCAGCGCAAGATCCCAACACCATTTTTGAATCTCCTGCTGGCCCTAAAATCATGCAGAACATGAGCGTCTCTATGACTGGCCGGATCAAGGAAACCGCTGTACCTTCTTTTGTGAAGTATCTCAGGTATGGCGAGGAGGTGATTTCTAGAAATGCTAGTAAAGCATTCTTTCCTCAACGCTCAGGGCTGTATTCAAACTGGCTAGTCGATGCTGATGGAATGCTCTCTCATTGTCGCTACTATCCTTCAGAAGTACAGTTGGCCATCGTAGCTAACAATATGGAAGAACAGGCGGCAAGAAACCGGGTTTTAAAGCGCTTCCCAGGGAGGAAGCTAGAGGGCTATGTTGAGTTCTCAAAGGCTTATGCCAGGGCAGTGAGAAATGGCGATGATATGGAGTCTATTCGATGAAAAATAAGCCTTTAATAGCGGTCACCGCACTCATTTTCGTCTGTTTGTTGCCCTCAGAGCGAGTTTCAGCGCAAACCGCGTTGGATCAGATGTCTGTGCAGATAGAATCTAGCAATAGCTTCCTACCAGGGGAAGGCGGTAGGCCACCTCTCACTATTGATGATCTCAGGGCCGTACAGTCTCAGCCGCAAAATTCAAATCAGACAGTTGGCCCACCGCCTGACGTTGTTGGCAACGCCTCCAATGGGATAAGTCGTACTCTCAATGCGAATCGTCTGATTGATCCGGTTACAGGCGCTATTGATAGATCCGTAGAGGGTGTTTCGGGCATTGTCAATAATGCTATCAATCGGGCGTTAAGTGGTATTCTTTCACCCGTTGATGGTGCCATCGACAGGACGCTGGGCAATGTGAATGGAGCCATTGATAGGGCAATCGGAAACGTCATGGGGCCTATAGATGACGTTATTAACAATGTCCTCGCTGGGATCGACAAAGAGATCAATGATTTTCTAGAAGGCATTTTTGGGTCAGTAGGAGGTGCTGTTGATGGGGCACTAGGGGGAGTTCTTGGCGGTATCTTTGGGGATGGCAGCGGTGGCCGTAGCGTTGAAAAACTCTATAATCCAATCACACCAGTATCGCCAGCCATCACTGCTGCCTCTTTCCAATCGCTTCTGCCGGGTGTAACTGCACCCTATACAGAAGCAATTCCTTTTACTGCTGGGAGTAGAGGACTCCCCGATTACAGCGCTATTCTGCCTACACTGGATGAATTAGTGGCTGGTGAGCGAGGAAATCCAAATCAAACCTTGCAAGGAGCGGACAGGTTTAGCACGACACCTCAAACTTTAACAATGTCGCTGAGAAATGAGGTCGAACGAATTGGGGCTCGCTCAATTGCGAATTCCACACTCAGCATGACTGGCCAGGAGGCTTTGAAAGCTGACTTGGATGGAGCAACTAAAACGCTCGAAGCTGCTGTCGTGATTGCTGACGAAAGTCAGGAACTCGATGTGACTCAAGACATTATGAAAAATCTGTCGGCGCAACTAGCGCAAGACAGCGTCCTTCGGGCAAACCAGCTCAAGGAAAGTACACTAGCTAGAGAGCAAGCAGCCGCCGATTCCATTATTACAACTCAGATATCTGAGGCTTTAGACGAACAAAATCGGGCTAGACGTGTGCAGTATCTTGGGAATTCGGCGCGGATGCACTTAGCCGCAGGGCAACTGCATCTACCAGGAGAGATGTCGGATGATTGAGCTAAATCTATATCTTGGAGTCGATGGCGCTTCCCAGTTATTGGAAAGGTCTGTCGATGTGAACCAAAATGTTATTGCATCTTGGAATCAGCGTTGGGAGTCAATCTTTGATTCTCTTTTGTTCGATGTCATCATAACAATGAGCACTTTCGCAGCGATGGCTGCTGTATGCGTTTGGATGGTCAACGAACTCAAAGATTTTGACGGCGGAGATTATTTATTCAAACGCAGCTTCTATACCAATTTAATATGGGCACTTTTTGTGATGGCTATGCTTGTTCCAGGCGGTGACAGGCTGGAAATCCTCGTCCAAGGGCTTCATAGTTTTGGTCAGCAGTTCAATCAGGAAGCCTTAGAATTTCAATTGGATGGCATAGCAATGGAAGATGCTATACGAGCAACTGTAGGTAGAGGAACCCTAGAGTCTGACATATCAGCGCAGATGGCTCAATGCGAGGGGCTCATTGGGGAGCGTCAGTTTGCTTGCTTAGGAGACGCACGAGAGCAAGTTCAAGAGATGATCGATGCGTATGAGGAAGAATGGGTAATTGATTTGCCAGGAGGATTTAGAAGGTTAGAAGTGTATCTAACAAATGTGATTTATGGAACAGATGGCCCAGATATTATTGGTGGAGATCTAGGAAATAGACCTATAGATGCGGCCAAGGAAGTAAGGGCAGGGGGGGTTGAAGGATTAAGGGGAGGCTTACCTGGAGCGATAAGCGGATTCTTTCTTGGAACGCTTGCCACCATTGTTCAAGCTTTTGTTCAGGGCATCCTTTTAGACATTCAGTTCGCCTTTGTTAATCTTTTAGAACTATCAATGCTTCTCACAGCAATGGTTTCTCCGTTTGCCCTAGCCCTCTCTTTTATTCCTGGTACAGGCCGTCCCATTGTTGCCTGGGTAATCGCTTACATTTCAATGGTAATGGTGCAGTTTTACTACAACATCACAACTGGAATCGTTGCTGTAGTAATTCTTAATTCAAACGCCCATGATATAAACGGATTCCTCATGATTCTAGCAATCTTTGGGCCTGTAATTGCCATCAAATTAGCACAAGGAGGAGGTATTGCTGTCTTCGATACATTGACATCTGGCACTATCGGACTTGCCTTAGCTAGCCTCGGCATAGGCTCAAAAGCTTTTTCGAGTTTCAAGGGAAAAAAGTAGGAAGAGGAATCAGTGACCCCCATGACTTCAGTTAAAGTTAATCGAGAGGCGTTGAAAAAAAGGATCTTGCAGCAATCTAACTTGCTGCCATTACTCATATGGGCGAGTCTTGGGATGGGTGCCTTTGGCGTAATCTTTGGATTCCTGAATTTTTTAGGGATTCTGTACGTAGCTGGAAAAGATGTTCCTAGCCTTGTTCAACTCAACGAAGGACGTTCTGTCTTAGTTGAGCCAGTCAATGGCAATTACCGCACTCCAGAAGTGGTTAAAAGCTTTGTTGAAGAGGCGATGAGTCAGCTATTCACCTGGAATGCGGCAGTCGAAGAAAGCGGATCGCGAAGACTCGCAGACAAAGGCATAGAAGTTGGCGGCGGTCAGAGAATCCCGACTAGGACGTGGCGAGCTTCGTTTGCTATCTCAAATGAATTTGGCTTTAGAGAAACTTTCCTCGCAGAGATGGCAACTTCATTTATTCCTCGTGGAGTCATGACAGGCGATGCGCAGAGCGCTCTTTTAATAGATAACCTGACTGAGCCAAGAGAGATTAAGCCGGGGGTGTGGGAGGTAAATATGGTTGCGTTTCTTGTTATTTTTGATGGTCAAAATCCGCAAGGAAAAGCCACTGAGTTTAACAAAACTATCATCGTTGAGGCGGTTGAGCCTACCCTCGATCCCTTGCCAACAGAAACATCGCCTATCCAAAAAGCCGTCTATGAAACAAGGTCTAAGGGCTTGATAATTAGTGAAATCTATGAACTAGAGAGTGAATAAAAAATGAGTCAGGAAACCTATAGCGCCGTTGATGAAGCCGAATCTAAAGATACCCTTTCAATAGCACAAATTAGGTCATTGGTAGGATTGCCATCAACAGATAGTCAGAATGAAGAGTCAGTTCCCGCTGATTCTTCGGTAGCGGTGGCCGATTCATCGAACGCCCTTATCGATACCGAAGATTTTGAAGAAACAGAAGGCCCGACTCAGAAGAAGCTCTGGCAACAACCTCTGCCAAAGCTGATAGCCGTTGCGGTTCCAGTAGGCATCATCTCCCTAGTTCTTGGGATCTTGCTAGCCAACTTTACCAAAGTCAGGCTTGTGGAAGACGAGCCTGAAGACGCTAATACTGCGGAAGAAGTAGTAGCCACAGCAGATCCTGAAGCGCTAAAAGATGAGGAGATTGCCCGACTTAAGACTTCTAATGCATTAGGGAATCAGGCAACTGTTCTAGATAGCCAGGAGTCCAGACGAACCGAACTAACTCCAACTTATCGGGAAAAATTTACAACTTCTCGCCCAGAAACAGAGACCAGAGAGCCTCAAGCCACGCCACGACAGTCTGCGACGACAGTTGCGCCAACATCAGTACGGTCTCGGCCAACTTCCGTCCCTCGGCCAGTTCCGTCAGTTCCTGCGATGAGAGCACCCACCACAGTGCGCTCGACTGCTAGTTACACCCCGCCGCCTAGAGCAGCCGCTCCCGCATCAAATACTACTTCTCGTGCTAGGACTTCGGCCCCCGTAACCGCAGTCACCAGCAGTCCTCAAAGGACTGATTCGTCAGCATTAGATCCTTTTGAACAATGGCAAAAGTTAGTTTCTCTTGGCAGCTATGGGGAAATAGAGGAAAGTAGTGTAGAGCAGGACAGTACCGAGGATACAGGGGATATTGCTACTGCTTCTCAGACACCTGCCAGTCAGCTTATCCCTGTCACTGTGAATAACGCCGCTAGCGGCGCTGATACTCCTGCTGTACTAGCATCGAGCCGGAATAAAGCAGAAGATTCCGGCTTGACTGAAGTTGTACAGGCGGCAACCTATGAAGAGGGAGTTGATTTTATTATGCGAGATCCTCCTATTGGATATGAGGTTGAGGAGCCCATTATCGAGGTTGCTCCAGGCGTAAAGGCCAGAGGTGAAGTTATTGCACCAGTAGCATGGGCAGGCGATATTGAAAGCACTGTCGGTTCGGTTGAATTGTCCGAAGATTTGGTCTCCGGTGGCGCTGTTATCATGCCTGCCGGGACACAGTTGATTGTAGCCGTGCGCTCGATGAGCCTCAGCGGCATGATGGACTTGCAAGTTACTTCAATTGTGCTGCCGTGGACTGGCTATGAGGAAATGCAAATTCCGCCTGACGCTATCTCTGTGCAGGGGGGCAATGGCCAGGTGCTGATGGCTAAAGATATTTCCGGGCGGGAGGGCGAATTGCGGCAGCTTGATAACAACCAAGCCTTGCTAGGCGCACTCGGGCAGATAGGCACAATTCTCAACCGGCCCAATAGCCAGAGTACCTCCACGGGTGCTGGTGGATCGTACAGCACTGCTGACTATGGATCTCCCAGTATTCTCGGAGCCATTCTTGAGGGGGGCGCGAATACGCTGATCGCTCAGCGGCAGGCACGCAATCAAGAACGAGTCGAACAGATAGAAGATTTGCCTTCCGTCTGGGTATTAGAAGCTGGAACGAACATCGAAGTCTTTATCAATCAGCCCTTGGCTTGGCCAAGCAACTAGAATTATGAGACAAATTATTTTAGGAGCTGCTTGTTTTTCTTTAATTGCCAGAGCGATGCCTGTACAGGCATCGCTAGTACGAGAGGCTTCTCTGACAGCAGCTTGCCAGGGAGAGGAACCTGTAGTAGTCCATTCGGGCATGGGCATAGCTATCGACTTTACTCAGACAGAGCAAAGTGTCCAACGGGCTTGGTTAGGAGATCCGAGTAAAGTTACGCTCGATTTTGACCGGCCCCCAGAAGACGGGAGCCGTGTTCTTTTTCTCAGGAGAATCAACGAATTAAATTTTAGCGGGTTGCCTGCTACTCAGACAACGATGCTCACAACGGTACTAACAGGCGCTGACGGCAATATGGTTTGTCAGTTCCCTATTGCCTATGGCAGCGGCGGCACTCCCGAGTATACAAGTTTAAGGTTGAGTGATGAATCTGAAGCGCCGAGTGAGGAAACAGCGCAGCCCCGAATAAATCTTTTAACTTCTGTCGTCAATATTGACGACGTTGAAAGGGGGATCAATGCTAATGCAACCATGCTTGGCTCAAACAATCCTGTTGTTCAAAGGGTCAATCTATTCATTGAAAAAATTCGCGAAGGTCAGGCGCAGCAGTCAGTAGCACGGGAGTTAGAAATAGAATGGCCAATTATCGTTCAACTCAGCAGGCAAGGCGCAAGCTCGACGGCTGCTTCTCCAGAAGCCGTATCCATCCAAGATATTATTTATTAACAGCCGTCGCTCTACTAACTCCCCTCCTGGTTAGTTTCAGCGAAATACCAACGGCTGAAGTTGTTATGGGAAACGAAACAGCCGTTATTCCTGACATCAGACAGTTAACTTTGGATACGTTTGGGAAACTGCCTAATAGCGAATTAGGGGCCGCAGACATCCTGACGCTCGGAGATTTATCTGAGCTGATTGACCTTCGAGATTTTACGTTGGGCTCAGCCTCGGAACATTGGCCTAGTCAGTTACGGGATACTATTTCCCTCGACCAGTATCCTTTTCTAGCTCAGATGAGCATTGACGATGTCGCTACAGCCGCAAACCTATACTCGAAGGAAGTGGGCGATATTCTCATTGTTAACGTAGCCGTAGAGCACTTTCTACGCAGCCCTATCCTAGCTCATCAGCAAAAGCTAACACTGTATCAACTTCTGGAGCAATACCCTGAACTTAAGAGCGTCAAGCTAGAATTTTTGGAGCTTTCTAAATATACTCTCAAAGCTATACCAGGTTTTCTAAACATACCGATTACTGCAATCCCAGATTGGCAGTCGATCAGGGTCTCGGAGGTGCCAGGATTAAGAGAAATTCCGATTCACCAGAGCATTCAGCTTGATGGAGAAATTGTTTCTATGCTGGTCAGCCAGCAGGACGAAAAAGCAGTTGTTAAGCTCTCTCAGAGAAGACCTTACCAGTCGATGACCTGGAACAGTGATAAGGGGGAGGGGTTACGGCCTTTTGGTAGCTTTTCTATAGTACCTGTCATCATAGAAAATACCGTACAAGTCGAAGCCTATTTTAAGTCTTGCTCTTCTTTAAATGATCAGTGCAGCCTCGTTGGCCCGTTTGAGTATTTAGAATACGAAATAGGCGATTCCTTTTATGTTTCGGCATCTGACTGGGTTCAAGCAGAGCATAAGATGGTTTTCTCAGACTATAAAAAAGAAGTTATCGCATCCGTACCTGTAGAGCCTGTCGATTCGGGGCTTCACTTAAATTTTATTCAAGCGATCGCCGCTGGCATGATTACGATTGTCGGCTGCGGAGTGCCGACTCTCTACTTATTACTCACTACCTTTGGCAAGTCTAGGTCATGAAACTGATCGCGCAAACGGAAGCATCGCCATCTTTACCCATTGATATCGGGCATCTCATGAAGTTGCCGATGACCCGAGCGATTGGATTTATCGTAATAATAATGCTAGCGGCAACGTTGATGGGAGAGGGCAGAGGCAGCGAAAAAAGGAAACTGGCACGCAGCCGTAAGGGCGGGAAGGCAGATACGAAGACAGCTAGGCGCACAGCATTCAAGCAGATGAAAGAGCGCGTGCATAATAAAGTGTCCCTGTGTACATGCTCTGTAGACACTAGCGGCAAGGAATACAAAACCAGCCCTGGAGCGATGTTTGTTACCGATGCGCAACGCGGGATAGCTGCAATCGGTTCTTCAAGTTCGGGGAAAACCTATAGCGTCATCGACCCGCTGATTCGCTCGGCGGTTCAGCAAGGCTTCCCCACTATCGTCTACGACTTCAAATATCCTGAACAAAGCTCAAAAATAGTTGCTTACGCAGCAAAGCAGGGATACGAAGTCAATGTCTTCGCACCTGGGTTCCCAGAAAGCGGCGTGTGCAACGTCCTCGACTTTATGTCTGATGCGGATGATGGCCTGATGGCTCGCCAGATTGGATCAGCGCTCAACGCAAACTTAGCGGGAAAATCTACCGCACAGCGAGACGAGTTCTTTGGCGACGCTGGCGATCAGCTAATGCAGGCACTGATGATGCTGGCCAAGAGCTTGCCAGAACCAGACTTGATGACTGCTGCCATTCTTTCTAGTTTAGATAAACTGCCAGATCGAATCATTCGAGCTAAGGAATGGAGCGACCAGGCCGGTGAGGGAGAGTGGCAGATTTCTGCCCTTACCTATTTGGCATTTTCGCAAGTTATTCAGCTACGGGAATCTGAAAAAACGGTTAGCGGCGTCATCGGAACCGCGCAGCGAGTATTTTCTAGATTTTTAGTGAGAGAGCTGATTGCCACACTTTGCGGTAAGACTACAATCCCGATTGATATGGAGGGTAAGCAGCTCCTGGTAATTGGCATGGATCAGAACAGACGCGACGCGGTGGCCCCGCTCCTGGCAACGGTGATACAGATGATTGTCAATCATAATCTGTATGGCAAAGAGCGGAAAGATCCTCTAGTTCTGTCCCTAGACGAGCTTGACTCCCTATATTTGCCTAGCCTGAAGCGATGGGTGACTGAAGGGCGATTCAAGGGGCTTTGCACCCTCGTCGGCTTTCAGAATATCGGACAGCTAGAAGAGAGTTATGGCAAGGGCATTTTGCAAACAGTTCTGGGTGGCTGTGGAACGAAAATTATTCTAAACCCGCAGGATAAAGCGAGTGCAGAATACTTCTCGTCTTATCTCGGTGAGGAAGGTTTGGATATCAAGCAGTCAAGCCGCAGTCGAGGCAAGCAGTCCTCAACGACGATCTCTAATCAGCTTAATAAAAGGCCATTAGTAGAGGTGGCCGCGCTGCTCAAGTATCCAATCGGGAAAGCCATATTTATCAATCCTGGCTATTCCTCGAACCAGGAAGCTTACGTACCTATCATTGGAAAAATTAAAATTCCAAAGGCGGAAGCAGCCATTTCTGATAAATGCGAAGCGCTATGGCCAAAGGTTCGGCAGCGGTTGATTGATAGAGAAGAAGTACGCAGCTCTGACCCACAGATTGTCGTAAAGCGAAGAAAGCTTCTAGAGGAGATATTTGTCTTAGAAGGCCAACCCGGTTCATCTGTCAACAATGAAGCGCCCAGCACCAAAGCTGAAACTAAGCCAGGCGGTAAAACGAATAAGAAGCTACTTAAAAAACTAGCGGAGGTCTGGTAAATGGTGTCAATTTCTCCCACCAGTACGGGGACTACGGTATCTCCTGGGGATGGCAGCGGTACACATTCAGCGATATTGGACGTAGTCCGTACCATCGGCTACATTAATCTTCTAGAGAGTGTTATAGCAAGAAATAACCAGAAGCAAAAGGACGAAACTGAAGCGGCTTCGGAAG
>PPFU01004539.1_pt1 | contig 17169 bp, 16 predicted proteins | sample 1535991 | NCBI WGS metagenome assembly PPFU01 (sample SAMN04901290, study PRJNA319586) | Hypolithon metagenome, whole genome shotgun sequencing project. | isolation source: Antarctic Hypolithon | place: Antarctica: Miers Valley | collected 2014
TCCTTTGCTATGGCTCAAGAACGTGCCGCTGGCAACAGCGGCGGGAGATCGGTGGTGGCGCTTCGTGGAGTAAAAAGCGTTCGCGATGAAATGCGGTTCCCGGCGAATATGAAGACGCAGCCATGAAGTCCCAACGCGCCAGTGATTCTGCCCGGCTTATCGCGCGCGGTCTCCTGCTCGCTGATGTGACGCCGCGGTTGCGGCCGCTGCTTGCTGGGGAAAGTGTCGCTGTGCCCCGGCAACTGCTCAACGATCCGTGGTTCGATTTTCTGCAGAGGCAGCGACTGGTGCGTGCGTTGCTTCACGCCGTCGAACGACTGCTTCTCCCGGGTATCCTCCTGCATTGGTTGGCTCGCAAAAGGTTGATCGAGAAGCACGCGCGCGAGGCGCTGGATGCGGGCTGTGAGCAACTGGTGGTGCTCGGCGCCGGGCGGGACACGCTGGCGTGGCGGCTGCGCGAATTGGTTCCGTGCTTCGAGCTGGATCATCCGGCGACACAGTCGCTCATGCGCGAACTCATGGCGGATGACTTGACGCTCGTGCCGGTGGACTTGGTGCAGGGATCGGTCGCTGAGGCGCTGACTGACCAGGCTGGGTTCGCCTCGGGGCGGGCGACGCTCTTCATCGCGGAGGGGCTGCTGATGTATCTGCCGGAAAGGCGGGTCGCAGCGCTGCTTCGGGAGTTGGCGACTGTCGGAGGGCACGGCAGCCGATGCGTTTTCAGCTTCATGGAGACGCATCCGGGCTCTGCGGTGGGATTTTTTGAAAGCTCGCCTGTCATCAAGTGGTGGCTTCGCTGGCGCGGGGAGCCATTTCAGTGGGGGCTGTTCCGGCAAGATGCCGGGTCGTTCCTCTCGGACTTGGGCTGGCGACTGCTGGAGCTCAGTTCGCCGGAGGAGTTGCGGCGGCGTTTCCTGGCTCCGCATCGTCTCGAACAGGAGCCGCTGGCCGTCGGAGAATCCGTCGCGTTAGCTCAACTGGCAAAGTCATGAGTGGGCTCGTCGTCAATGACATCCACTCGCGGCTGAACGCGACGCGGGTCGCGCGGGTGCTCGAGCCGACGGGGCTCGATGAGATCGTGCGGGTCGTGCGCGCGGCTCGCGAGGCGGGAGCGGAGCTTTCGATCTGCGGCGGGCGGCATGCGATGGGTGGGCAGCAATTTGGGACGGACACCTGGCTGGTGGATACGCGGCGGCATGCGGCCATTCATTCGCTCGATGAGGAGCGCGGGCTGATCACGGTGGATGGGGGCATTGTCTGGCCGGATCTCATCGCCGGGTGCGCGGAGCGGCACCGCGCGGGCGCGCCGGCCTGGGGCATCCGGCAAAAACAGACGGGGGCTGACCGGCTGACGCTCGGCGGGGCGCTGTCGGCGAACATCCACGGGCGAGGACTGCGGATGCCGCCGATCGTCGCGGATGTGGAGGGGTTCACGCTGGTCGATGCGGCGGGTGAAGTGCGGCGGTGCAGCCGGGGGGAGAATGCGGAGTTGTTCTCGCTGGCGATCGGAGGTTACGGCCTCTTTGGGATCATCGCGGAGGTATCGCTGCGGCTGATGCCCCGGGTGCGGGTGGAGCGGAGCGTCGAGGTGTTGAGCCTGGAGGAACTGCTGCGCGTGCCGGAGGAGCGCGACACAAGCGAGTGGATGTTCGGCGATTTCCAATACGCCATCGACGAGCGGTCGCCGGATTTTTTACGCCGGGGCGTATTTTCGGCGTATCGCAGGGTGAAAACCGACCAGCCATCCGGCGGCACCACGCGAGCCCTGGACGCCAAGGCATGGCGCGGTCTGCTGCATCTCGCGCACACCGACCGCGCTCGGGCTTTCGAGGAATATGCGACGTTCTACTTGTCCACGCATGGCCAGCGCTACTGGAGCGACTCGCACCAGATGGGCATGTATGACGACGGCTACCATGGCGAGATCGATAGGCTGATCGGCGCACCGGAGCCGGGCAGTGAGATGATCACGGAGATCTACGTCCCGCGGGAGGCGCTGGGCGCTTTCATGACGGAGGGGGCGGAACTGCTGCGCCGAGGCGGGCTCCCTGTGATCTATGGCACGGTGCGGTTGGTGGAACGGGACGCGGAGACGGTGCTGGCTTGGGCGCGCGAGCCGTGGGCTGGCGTGATTTTCAACCTCTGCGTGACGCACTCGCCGCGCGGGCTCGAAGCGGCGCGAGAGGTCTTCCGCGGACTGATCGATCTCGCAATCCGGTTCGACGGGAGTTTTTACCTCACGTATCATCGCTGGGCCACGCGGGAGCAGGTGGAGGCGTGCCACCCGCGCTTCCGCGAGTTTCTCGCGAGGAAAGAGACGCGCGATCCCGAGGGGCGGTTCACGAGCGACTGGTATCGCCACTACCGGTCGCTTTTCGCGGAGTGACGCCGATCAAGCTTTGAAAACGACGGTGGCGCGGGTGCCCCCGGTCTCGCGGCCGGTCAGGGAGATGGTGCCGCCGTGGAGGTCGATGATGGTTTTCGTGACGGTGAGGCCAAGGCCGGTGCCTTTTCCTGTCGGCTTCGTGGTGAAAAAGGGCTCGAAAACTTTGCCCAGTTTGTCGGGGGGGATGCCGTGGCCGGTGTCGTCGATCTCGGCGAAGACGAGGGTGTCGCCGGCGCGGAAATTCTCGCAGCGGGCGTCGCCGATGTTCGGCCCGACGCCGGTGAGCTGGGCGGCCCGGGTGCGCACGGTGAGGGTGCCGCCCTCGGGCATGGCGTGGCAGGCGTTGGTGAAAAGGTTGATGAAGACCTGGCCGATCTTGATGCGGTCGAGGCCGAGCTGGGGCAAGTCGTCGGCGAGGTGGCAGATGACTTCGATGCCGGGGCCGCTCATCTCGCCGCGGACGAGGAGGAGGCTCTGGCGGATGATTTGGTTCAGGTCGTGGGGTTCGACTTCGAGCCGCTTCGGAGCGGAAAAATCGAGCAGGCCGCGGATGACGCAGTCGGCGCGGTGGACGGCGTCGGCCATATCGCGGAGGACGTCGGGGACGGCGGTGTCTTCGCCCGCGGGCACGGTGTTCAGGTAGTCGATACCCATGGTGATGGTGGCGAGGGGGTTTTTCACCTCGTGGGCGACGCCGGCGGCGAGGCGACCGATGGATTTCATTTTCTCGGCTTCGATGAGCTGGAGCTGGACGTCGCGGAGTTCGCCGTGGGCTCGCTTGAGGTCGGCGAGGGTGGTGAGGAGTTCCTCCTGGCTGCGGGCGAGGTCGGCGTTCACGCGCAGGAGTTCTTCCTCGGCGAGTTTCTGCTCGGTGATGTCGCGCCCGATGCAGACGAGGCCCCAGACTTTTGCCTGGTCGTCTTTGAGCGGGACTTTGGTGGTGAGGAGCCACTTGCGGCCTTCGGCGGAGTCGGTGGCCGGCTCTTCCTTATTGACGATGGCGCGGCCGGAGTCGGTGATGGCCTGGTCGTCGGCGTTGAATTTCTCGGCGATCTCGCGGGGGAAGAAATCGAAGACGGTGCGGCCGGTGACGGCGTCGGCATTGGGCGCGCCGATGAAATGGAGGTGGGCGAGGTTATCGAGGATGTAGCGCCCTTGGGCGTCTTTGACGTAGATGGGGTCGGGGAGGTTATCGATGACGCTGCGCAGGAGGTTGCGCTCCTGGCTGAGGGCGCGCTCGGCGCGGGCGCGCTCGAGGGAGTAGCGCATGGAGCGGGCGAGCAGGCCGGCGTCGACGCGGCCTTTCACGAGGTAGTCCTGGGCTCCCGCGTGGACTGTTTTCAAAGCCATCTCCTCGTCGTCGAGCCCGCTGAGGACGATGATGGGAAGGCCGGGGGCGCGGGCCTGGATGGCGCGGAAAGTGGGGAGGCCCTGGCTGTCGGGGAGGGAAAGATCGAGCAGGACGAGGTCGATGCCGCCTTGGTCAAGCCGGGCGAGGGCGGCGGCGAGGGTGGTGGCGGCGGCGGTGATGTCGAAGCGGGCGTCGTCGGCCTCGCCGAGCATCTCCTGGAGGAGGCGGGCGTCGCCGGGATTGTCCTCGACGAGCAGAGCGCAATGCCGCGGGAGGTCAGGCGTGGTCATGAGGGGAGGTGCGGGCGATGGCCTCGCGGAGCATGGCGAGGTTGAAGGGCTTGTTCACGACGAGGTCGACGCCGGGGGGGCGGTCGCCGGCACCGCTCATGACGTCGGCGTAGCCGGTGACCATGACGACGGGGAGGCGGGGGTGGAGGGCTTTGACTTCCGCTGCGAGCTGGTCACCGTCCATCTCGGGCATTTTTCGGTCGGTGAAGACGAGGTCGAATTCGCGCTCGCGCAGGGCGGCGAGGGCTTCGACGCCGTTCGTGGTGAGGGTGATGGTGTGCCCATCCTGGAGGAGGTAAGCCTCGATGAGCTCGCGCACGAGGGGCTCGTCCTCGGCGACGAGGATGCGGCGCGGGGCGGGCGCGCCGGAGGTGTGCGGGGTTTTTTCTCCGGAGGTCTCGTCGCGATAAATGGGGAGGGTGATGGTGACGGCGGTGCCCTTGCCGGGGGCGCTGTCGATGTGGATCTCGGCGTTATGCCGGCGGACGATCCCATAGGCGACGCCGAGCCCGAGGCCGGTGCCGTGCTGTTCTTTCGTGGAAAAAAACGGCTCGAGGCAGCGCTCGCGGATTTCAGGGGTCATGCCGATGCCGTTGTCGGCGACCTGGAGAATGACGGAGCGGTCGCGAACGAAGCTGCGGATGGTGATGGTGCCGCGCTCGCGGATGGATTCGGCGGCGTTGAGCACGAGCTGCGTGATCATTTCGCCGAGCTGGCTGGCGATGCCGGAGACGGTGGGGACGTTTTGTAGTTTCGTGCGGAGATCGATGTGGATGCCGCGGGCGGCGGGGTGGTCGCGCCAGTGGGGCTGGGTGCGGGCGACGACGTTGTGGATGACTTCATTCAGCGGGACGGGGAGGAGAACCTCGGCGGCGTCGCGGAAGCGGTAGAACTCTCGGAGGCGGCTCACGATCTGCGTGCTGTCGCGCGCGGCGCGGTGGATCATGGTGAGGTAGTGCAGGACGCGCTCGCGGTCGGAGAGGGATTCGGGCTGGGCGAGGAGGAGCTCGCTGAAGCCCTGGATGGGGGCGAGGGCGTTGTTGAAATCGTGGGCGATGCCGCTGGCCATGCGGCTCAGCGCGAGGAGGCGCTCGTCGCGCAGGACGCGCTCGTGGGTGTCGCGCAGCAGGGCCATGGCCTCGGCGAGCTGGCGGTTGCTCTCGCGCAGGGCGGACTCTGCGCGCTCGCGCTCGGCGATTTGGCGGCGGAGTTCGAGATTCGAGGTATAAAGCTCGGCGGTGCGCTCGGCGACGCGGTGCTCGAGCTGTTCGTGGGTCTGCTGGCGCTCGATGGCGTAGCGGATGGAACGGGCGAGATCGCGGTGATCGACGCGTCCTTTCAGCAGATAATCCTGCGCGCCGTCGTGGACGGTGCACAGAGCCAGCTCCTCGTCCTCGAGGCCGCTGAGGACGATGATGGGCACGGCGGGCACCGCGCGGTGGAGGGAGCGGTAGGTCTCGTAGCCCTCGCTGTCGGGGAGATTCAGGTCGAGGACGACGACGTCGATGCTCCCGGCGCGAGCTTTTTCCACTGCCCCGCGCAGGTCGCCCACGCGGGTGTGGGCAAAAAGTCCGTCGTGGGAGCTGTGCGCCAGCATGCTGCGCATGAGGGTGGCGTGCTGGTCGTCATCTTCGACGACGAGGACGCGGATGGCGGACTCGCTCATCGGAGGCGCGTGGGGAACAACGGGGCGGGCATGACGGCGGCGGATTGGAGATTGTGCAGGAGCCAGGGGTGGTCTGCGAGCGTTTCGTCGGGAAAGATTCGCGCTGGTGAGGCGTGGTGGGTATGGGACCAGTGCGCGCAACGGCCCGCCGCGCCCCGAATTATCCCGCGCCCCTGCGCGCGTCTGCCCCGATGCTCTATTTCCGCAAACTCGCCCAACGCATATCCCGGCGCCGGTTCCGCGCGCTGGACATCGCGCTGGCGATCCTCATCGCGGGCTGGGTGCCCGCGATGCTGATGGGCTACTTTTCCTACCGCATCCTCTCGAAGACGCTGGAGGAGAAGGTCGTGATCGATCGCAGCACACTGGTGCGCACACTCTCGCATCTGCTGGGGCTCGATCTCATCCGCACGGGGAGCGTGATGGAATACTACCAGACGTTCCCGCGCAGCACGCAGTTCGCCCTGCGCGATCCGGGTGATCCGGAAGTGCAGCAGTGGCTGACGGAGAGCTTTTTTCCGATGGGATGGATCGACGGCATGTTCCTCACCGATGCTGCGGGAAAGCTGATCGCGGCGAGCCCGCTGAAGCCGGAGCTGATCGGGCGCACCTATCAGCCGGAGCAGTGGAAGCCGGAAGCGGACGCCACGGGCTATCAGGTTTCGGGCGTGCATCAGCGCCTGGAAGACGGGCGCTACGTCGCCTCGGTGGTCGTGGCCTTGCGGACGGCCAGCGGCGAGGTCGCGGGCTACATGGGTGCGGATCTGCTGGTGGATCGGATGGGCCGCCGCCTGTCGAACCTCCAGCTCGCCGAACAATCGGTGGCGCAGGTTTTCGACCAGAACGGATTCCCGCTTTTCACCGGGACCTTCATGCCAAACACCGAGCCCGCCACGCCCTACTACACCGATCTCTACCGGCGGCTGCCAGAGGCGCAGGTCGGCCATTTTCGTTTTGGCCTGAATCTTTACGTCGCTACGGAGATCGAAGGTACCGAATGGACGGCGGTGCTCGAGCAGCCGCTGGCGGTGGCCTACGCACCGGTGAACAACCTCATCCGGCAGATGGTGATCGCGGGCACCTGCCTGGTGGGCGGCACGCTGGTGATTGCGCTCATCGTGAGCCAGCTCTACCGCCGCCAGGTGGAGGCGGACGAGCGCATCGCCCGCGCGACTCTTTTTAACGAGAAGATCCTCGCGAATATGCCGACCGGGATCGCGCTGGTTGATCCCGAGACGCGCCAGTTCGTGCAGGCGAACCAGACCTTCACGGACCTGACCTGTCGCTTTGCCGGGCGGGCCAGCGGCTGCGATATCGTCGGCTCGGCATTCACCGACGTGCAACTCGGGTTGGAGGAAAAATTCGAGCAGGTCGCGGAGTTCGGCTCGCCCTACCAATCGCGCGAGCAGAAGCTGACGGCTCCCGATGGGTCAGAGCATTATCTGAACATGGACCTCCTCCGCCTCCAGGACGCGCAACGCCGGACGCGTGGCATTCTTTTCCTTCTCGCGGATAAAACGGCGGAAGTGATTCGACGCGAGGAATTAATCGCAGCGAATACCGCGAAGGATCAGTTCCTGGCGCTGCTCTCCCACGAACTGCGCAACCCGCTCTCGCCGGTAATCACGATGACGGCCGAGCTCGAGCGGCTCACCGCCGCGCATCCCGATTTCCGCGAGCCTCTCGAAGTCATCCGGCGGAACGTGGAGCTCGAGGCGCGGCTTATCGACGACCTGCTGGACATCACGCGCATCACGCACGGCAAGCTCCAGCTCAACCGCCAGCAGGTCGATCTGCACGAGACGCTGCGGCGCGCCGTGGAGATCTGCGAAAGCGACATCGCGGCGAAAAAACTCACGCTCGACCTGCGGCTCGACGCTCAGCGGCATCATGCCTGGGGCGACCCGGCGCGGCTCCAGCAGGTGTTTTGGAACGTGATCAAAAACAGCGTGAAATTCACGAGCGAGGGCGCTCTGACCATCCGCTCGGAGAACCGCGACGACCGGATCGCCGTGACCATTCGTGATACCGGCATCGGGATAGAGGCGGAGCGGATCGGGAAAATATTCAATGCCTTCGAGCAGGGTGGGGGAACGATCACGCGGCGCTTCGGCGGGCTCGGGCTGGGACTGGCAATCACGCGGGCGCTGGTCGAGGCGCACGAGGGGACGATCGAGGCAACGAGCGAAGGGGAGGGGACAGGCGCGATGTTTACCGTCGAGCTGCCGGCGGTGGAGCCGTCGAACGTCCCCGACGAGTCTGATGTGTCGGAATCTGCAGGAGCCGAGGCCTCCTCGCCGCGAGCCCATCGGCTGTTGGTTGTCGATGACCACATCGACACATGCCACGGAATGCGGAAGCTGCTCGAGCGGCGGGGCTATTCCATCGAAGTGGCTCACAACGTCGCCGACGCTCTCGCGCTCGCGAAGAACCACCGGTTCGATCTTTTGATCAGCGATCTCGGCCTGCCGGATGCGACCGGGTTCGATCTGATGGCCGCGCTGCGCGAGCGCTACGGCATGCGCGGCATCGCCCTCAGCGGCTATGGCATGGAGAGCGACATCGAGCGCTCCCGGGCGGCCGGTTTTTCCGAGCATATGATCAAGCCGGTGAATATCGACCGGCTGGAGGAAGCGCTGAAGCGGCTGCTGTGATGGGGCGCCCCCCGACGGTAAATGAGGAAGAGGGCTACGAAAACCGAGGCGTATTCATACAGCCTCTGCGAAGCTCGCCGTGCGGTAGCGAGTCCGGTCGAGGATCGACTCGGTAGCCTGCACGGGGGGCACCAGCTTGATGAGTTCCCGGATGCTGAACTCCTGTTGCCCCAAGATTTCAATGCCCACGACGTTCTCGTCCGCATCGAAGTCGAGCATCACAAAACCACTGCTGCAGCCAAATGGTTTTGTGTGGACGACCTTGCCGGGGCGCAGGCGGACGTAGGCGGCGGTCGCCTCGGTATCGACTTCGACGACGGGCGGCTCGGTGATGGAGATCACGAAACCGTGAACGTCAGTCCCAGTATCCAGTGATGATCCAGCATTCATGGTGTTTGATTTCTGCGACAACAATCAAAGTTCTACTCTCGAAGGCTCGAAAGAACAACCAGAGCATTCCTCCGTGATTACCGCGGCGCGGTGGCGTTTTGAGGATAGAGCGCGGCGCATCGACGGTGAGCATCGCCTGCTCAACCGTGAAGCCGCGCTCGCGGGCACGTTTCTCAACATGGGAAGTGTCGTGAAACTCGTACATCCAGATTCGGCCGCTGGTGCATCTTCATCGATTGAAAAAGTGATTGCCAATCCCTTTTCGGCCCCTATTTTACGCGCCCCATGCCCAAAGCAATCGCCCGCAGCAAGACCAGGAAAGCCGTCGCCAAGCGGTTCAAAATCACCGGCACCGGCAAGGTGATGCGCTCCCGAGCCGGTCGGCGCCACCTCCTTTCCTCCAAAAGCTCCAAACGCAAACGCCAGCTCGGCAAGCCCGTCGTGCTCGACAAGACCGACGAGGCGCGCGTGAAAGCCAATCTCCCTTTCAACACTAAGCGCTGACACCAGCGCTGACGGTCCGGCCACCTGCCACGGCGTTCCTTTTACCGGGAAAATGCCAGGCACCCGAGCGGGTGAGGTCGGGCGGACCGCTCCACAAGAGAACAACCCGCTCGCAGAAGGAACCCGGCCTGACCGCCGGGTAAAAAACACATGCCCAGAGCCACCAACGCGCCCGCCTCCCGCGAGCGCCGCAAACGCATCATCGACCGCGCCAAGGGATTCCGCGGCCGCCGTTCCAAACTTTTCCGCTACGCGAAGAACGCGATCATGAAGGCGGATTACTGGTCGTATCGCGACCGGAAGACGCGGAAGCGGAACTTCCGCCGCCTTTGGATCCAGCGCATCAACGCCGCCTGCCGCGCGCATGGCGTCACCTACAGCCGCTTCTCTGAGGGGCTGCGAGCCGCCGGCATCACGCTTGACCGCAAGATCCTCGCTGATCTTGCCGTCACCGATGCGCCTGCTTTCAAAGGCATCGTCGACAGCGCCGTCGGGGCGCTGGAGAAAAAGAACGCCTGAGGGAGCAGCATTCTCGGGCGGGAATGCAGAGCGCCACACCTGCGGTGACTTTCATTCCCACCGTCGTCCGGATCATCACACTACGGCGCAGCAATCCGCAGGCCAATGGCCCGGCATACCATAGCCCAGGGCAATGCCCTGGGTATGCGTGGCAGCGGTCCGCGCCCTGAAAGGGTGCGACAAAGCGGTGTCGCCCCTACAGGGCTTGGACCATTTTGTCGGACATTCTCAGGGCGGTGCTCTGGCTATGTTATTTCGCACCGTTGGTGCTCCGAAACGTCGTCCGCCCGCTCGAAATCCCCATGCTTAATTCCCTGCAAACCCTCCGCACCGCCGCTCTCGCCGAACTCGATCAAGTCGCCGACGAGACCGCGCTCGAAGCGGTCCGCATCAAGTTTCTTGGCCGCAGCGGAAGCATCTCCGCGGTGAGCGAGCAGATGAAAAGCCTGCCCAAGGAGGAAAAACCGCGCGTCGGCAAACTGTTGAACGAGATCCGCACTGCCGTCACCGCCGCCATCGCCGAGCGCAAAGCCGCGCTCGAGACCCAGCGCGACGCCGCCGCGCTCGCCGACATTGACGTCACCCTGCCCGGCCGCCCTTTTCCTACCGGCGCGCTCCACCCGATCACCCAGCTCCAGGATCGCGCGATCCAGATTTTCCGCCGCATGGGATTCGCGCTTGCCGACGGACCCGACATCGAGACCGAGTGGCACTGCTTCGACGCGCTCAACACTCCCGCCGACCACCCGGCGCGCAACGAGCAGGACACGTTCTATCTCCCCGACGGCCACCTTTTGCGCACGCACACCTCGACCGTGCAGATCCGCACGATGGAAAGCAGCGCGCCGCCCATCCGCATCATCGCCCCCGGTGCCGCCTACCGCCGGGACGAAGTCGATGCCACGCACCTCGCGCAGTTCAACCAGATGGAGGGCCTCTATGTGGATGAGCGCGTCACGGTCGCCGACTTGAAAGGCACGCTCGAGTTCTTCTTTCGTGAACTGTTCGGCCCCGACGCCCGCTGCCGCTTTCGACCGCATTTCTTCCCGTTCACCGAGCCGAGCTTCGAGATCGACATCAAGGCGACCGCGCTGGGCGGCGGCGAGCGCTGGCTGGAGCTGGCTGGCTGCGGCATGGTCGATCCCGCTGTCTTCGAGGCTGTGAGCCGCTCGCGCGGCGACGATCTCTACGATCCGCAAAAAGTGAGCGGCTTTGCCTTTGGCTTCGGCCTCGACCGGCTTGCGATGATCCTTTCCGGCGTCCCCGACATTCGACTTTTTGCCGAAAACGACCTCCGCTTCCTCCGCCAGTATCGTTGAGTCCGGGCCGAGCGTGAGAGGAGGCGCTGGCAGGCTCGAAGGTAGCGCCTCAGTGCCGCCGCAGAGTTTCGCGAAGTTCCAGCGCGTAGGAGGGGTTCACCTCGAAGTCAGTGCCGGGCATGGCCTCGAGCGTCACGTGCTCGGCGGGCGGAGTACACTCGACATAACCGGAGTCCATGAGGCCGTTCAGGATTTCCAGGAGGTCGGACGGATCGATACTCGTGCGGGCGGCGATCTCCTCGCCGATGGATCCGGTGGTGAGGCCGATGGCGCGGAGGACGGCAGTCTCGCGGCCGCTGAGCTTGATTTTTTTCATGTAGTGAAACTTCAGCCGCCAGGGCACCGGGCCCCGAACGGCTTGAGCCTTTGGAAAGCAATTCGCAGGCCCGCCCTTGATCCCGCGTGCGGGAGGGTCGAGCTTTTTCGTCATGCAGGCAAAAATACTCCAACACGACATCGGGTTGGGCGCTCCCTCGCCGGACCTCGTCCGGCAGCGCGCCCAGGAAATCGCAATCATCGAAGGGCACCGCGAGGTGATTAAGGAGGACTGGGAGGCTGCCAAACGAGAACTCCGTGGAGGCCATGATTTTTCCGACAATGGCGACGCCGACATGACCGCCTCGGTCTCGGCCCGCGACATGGTCGCCGGCTCCCTCGGCCGGCATGTGCCGAATATGCGGGATGAAACGGAGCACGCGGTCGAGGAATTGATCGCCGAGGGGATGGACGAAGCGGAGCACGAACAGATGCTCCAGGCGCGGCTCGGGGAGGATCACGGCGGCGAGGACTGAGCGGTCAGGGATGAGTTGGCGTTTGCCACGCTGGGCGAGGCGCGGTGATATGCGCGCATGCCGGCCGCCGCGAAAAAACGTCTCGATGTCCTGAAGACCTACAAGCTTTTCATCGGCGGAAAATTCCCGCGCAGCGAGAGCGGGCGGGTGCTGGCGGCGACGGCAGCTGGGAAAACGCTCGCCAATTATGCCCACGCCTCGCGCAAGGATCTGCGCGACGCGATCACGGCGGCGCGCAAGGCGCAGGCTGGCTGGGCGAAGCAGAGCGCTTATCTCCGGGGACAAATCCTCTACCGCGCCGCCGAGATGCTCGAGCAGCGCGGCGCGGAGCTGGAGGCGGAGCTTTCCCGCGCGGGGGTGAAGGGCGCGGCTCAGGAGGTCGGGCAGTCGGTGGACCGGCTCGTCTACTATGCCGGCTGGGCGGACAAATACGCGCAGGTGGTCAGTGCGGTGAACCCCGTGTCTAGCTCGCACTTCAACTTCACCATGCCAGAACCCACCGGCGTCGTCGTGCTCGTCTGCCCCGACTCGCCAGCCCTCCTCGGACTCGTCTCGATGCTCGCCCCGGCCATTCTCAGCGGGAATGCCGCCGTCGCCCTCGCCTCGGAGACCGCCCCGCTTGCGGCCCTTACCTTTGCCGAAATCATCGCGACTAGCGACCTGCCGGGCGGAGTCGTGAATATCCTCACCGGCCCGCGCGCCGAGCTGCTGCCGCATGCCGCCTCGCACATGGACGTGAACGCCATCGTCGAAGCCACCGGCACCGCCACCGCCGTCGGCACGGCCTTGAACCTCAAACGCCACACCCGCCGCGATCTTTCCCCGCGCGAATGGGCCACCTCCGCCGCCGAGAGCCCCTACTGGATCCTCGACACGGTGGAAATGAAGACGGCCTGGCATCCGATCGGCGTCTAAAAAGGACGAAGCGCAGCGGCGGTTCCGATCTCTCAACTCTTCCTTTCGCAAATGCGCGCCCTCCTCCTCGTCCTTGACAGCCTCGGCGTCGGCGCGGCAGCCGATGCGCCGAAATACGGCGACCAACGCTCGGACACGCTCGGCCATATTTTGGAGCGGCATCCGCGATTGAAAGTCCCGGCGCTCCATTCGCTCGGCCTGCGCGAGATCATCGCGCGCAACGTGCTCGGCCAGCCTTCCACTCGCGTCGCCGGGAGCTACGGACGCATGACGGAGGTCTCGCCGGGAAAGGACACGACGACCGGCCATTGGGAAATCGCCGGCGTCCAGTTGAGCGAAGCGTTCGCGACGTTCGAGCAATTCCCTGCCGCGCTGGTCGAGGCGATCGAGCGGGATGCGGGCGTCCCTTTCCTCGGCAACTATGCGCAGAGCGGCACGGCGATCCTCGACGAACTCGGCGCCGAACACGTCGCGACCGGGCACCCGATTCTCTACACCTCCGCCGACTCAGTCCTGCAAATCGCCGCGCACGAGGAAGTGATCCCGCCGGCCCGGCTTGCGGAAATTTGCCGCGTCGCCCGGCGGCATGCGGACGCGTATCGCATCGGGCGGGTGATCGCGCGGCCCTTCACCGGCGAGCTTGGCGCGTGGCAGCGCACGCCGGGGCGGCGCGATTACTCGCTGGTGCCGCCGCGCACCATCCTGAACGCCATCGCCGAGGCCGGACTCGCAGTGCATGGCGTGGGAAAAATCAGCGATATCTTCGCTGGGAGTGGCGTCACGCAGTCGCATCCCACCAAGTCGAACGCGGAAGGCATGACCGGGATCGCGCGGCTCTGGGAGGGGCTGCACGACGGGCTGATCTTCGCGAACCTCGTCGATTTCGACGCGCTCTACGGCCATCGGCGCGATGTGGACGGCTATGCACGGGCGCTCGAGGAGTTCGACGCGTGGTTGGGCGAGTTTCTGAAAAAATGGGAGCGTGAGGATTTGATCATCATCACCGCCGATCATGGAAATGATCCGACTTTTCGGGGGACCGACCACACACGCGAGGAGGTTCCGCTGCTCGTGAAATACGACGGCCAGACCGGACCGATCGGTGTGCGCGAGACGTTCGCCGATGTGGCGGCGACGCTTGCGGATTTCTTTCGCCTGGCGGGCGGGTGGCCGGTCGGCGAGTCCTTCCTGAGCCGCCCGCCGCGGCGTCGGCGCTAGCGCGCCGCGACCCCGCGCGGAGGAGCCATCCACCGCAGAAAGAAGGCTGCCATCTCGCAAAAGACCGGCTGAGGCGTGACGAGCACGTCGCCGTGACGCGCGCCGGTGACGGCGATCCATTGCTTGCGCGGATGCGGGACCGCTCGGTAGAGCCGCCGCCCCTGCTCGATGCCGATGAGCGGGTCGTCCGTGCCGTGTAAGATCATGACCGGCATCGACAGCCGCGCCGCCGCCTCGATGGGCCGGACTCGCGCCGGGGGGCAGCCGCCGCGCCAGCGCACCGCTTCACCGAGACCGAGCGTCGCCAGCGGCGCGGCCTTGCCGAAGCGTCGCCGCGCCTCGCCGCGAACGACGGGCGCGAGTTCGTCGAAGCTGCTCACGACCACGACCGCGTCCCAGCGCGTCGGATCCTCCGCTGCCGCCCGCACCGCGAACGCACCACCCAGCGACATCCCCCAGAGGCCGCTCGGGCCGGGCTCGAATCCGAAGAGCGCCGCCGCCGACTCAAGCACCTCGCCCGGCAGCGAGCGCTCGGCGGGCGACGTGCCGAACCGCAGCCTCGTCTCCGGATTTTCTCCATGTCCCGGCAGGTCGGGCAGCAGGCAGCGAAAACCGGCGGCGCAGAAGCGCTCCGCCACGAGGAGGAAATCCTCCTTCCGCATGCCGCGCCCGTGGAGTACGACGAGGGTCCCGCGCACGCCGCCGAAGCGCCCGGCAGCCGCCCCGCGCTCCGCGAGCTGCCGCCGGATCAGCCGCCCACGCTCGCCCAACGCCGCGCCCGGCTCGCACAAAAGATACGGCGTGCCCGACGCCGTCTCGCCGTGTCGGATGCGCAGACCGTGAGCCGCTGGGTGCGCGAGCCACTCGCGATGCCGCTCGGCGAGCCCCTTGCGCGGCGGCTCGACCAGCCAGCCCGCAGCCATCCAGAGCATAATGAAAAATCCGAGGGCCGGCGCGGCGACGGCGGCGGCAGAAAGCGAGAGGATCCATTTGCGCATGCCCGGCACGCTGCCACCGCCCGATGAAGAGCCGATGCGCCTGCCGTGAAATTTTCGTGAAAAGCAACGGGGCCGCCCATTTTCGGACGCACTCGCGTGCGTGCATGAAAGCTGCTCGACTCCCGGCATGGCCAAACCTCTCCCCCATCTCCTCACCGTCTTCCTCGCTCTCATCCTCGCCGGCTGCTCGGGTGGCAGGCAGATTCGCCATCCACTACCCGCCGTCTCCAGCGCGAGGTCGGCGAGTTTTCAGCAGGAAATCGGCACGCTGCTCGGCTCCGGGTTCACCGATGGAAACCGCATCACGACCCTCAATAACGGCGACGAAATCTTCCCCGCCATGCTCCAAGCGATCCGCCAGGCGCGGCGGACGGTGAACTTCGAGACATTCGTCTTTTACGATGGCGAGGTGCCGCGACTCTTCGCGGAGGCGCTGGCCGAGCGCGCCGCCGCGGGCGTGAAAGTGAACGTCATCCTCGACGCGAATGGTGCGAAGAAATCGAAGAAGTTCTGGAACAAAATGCGGGACGCGGGCGTGAACCTCGAAATATATCATCCGCTCTTTGCGCTCGAATTTCACCGCTACAACTACCGCACCCATCGCAAGCTCCTCGTGGTCGATGGCCGCATCGGCTTCATCGGCGGCGTTGGCATCGCGGATGAATGGGCTGGCGATGCCCGCAACCCCGAGGAATGGCGCGACATGCACTACCGCGTCGAGGGGCCGGCGGTCGCGCAGTTGCAGGCGACGTTTGCGGACAACTGGTTCGACACCCATCGCGAAGTCCTGCAGGGGCCGGACTATTTCCCAGCGCCGCGCCGGGCTGGCTCGCTCGCGGTTAGCGTCTTCTCGAGCGCGCCGAAGCAGAGCCAGTTTGCCGTCGAGCTCATGTATCACCTCGCCATCGCCTCCGCGCGCGAGAGCCTGCTCATCGAGAACGCCTATTTCCTGCCCGACGACGTGCTGGTCGATGCCCTCTGCGCGGCGGCCCGGCGGGGGGTGAAAGTCCGCGTCATCATGCCGGGCGAGCACATGGACCAGAAAGCCGTCCGGCGCGCCTCGCGCAAGCGCTGGCCCGAGCTGCTGGAGGCGGGCGTTGAGCTGTTCGAGTTCGAGCCCACGATGATCCATAGCAAGCTGATGATCGTGGACGGGATTTTCACCAGCGTCGGCTCGGCGAACTTCGACCCACGCTCCCTGCGCATCAATGACGAGGCGAACATGATCGTCCTCGACCGCGGCTTCGCTGCCGAGCAGACGCGTTATTTCCTGCGCGATCTTGAGCGCAGCGAGCGGGTGAAGCCCGACGAGTCTGGGGTGGAAAGCGTTGCGCAGTTGCCCTTGCAGGCGGTGCAGACCCCGGTCGAGTCACAACTGTAGCGGCAGTCCGGACAGCCCTGCCCGGCAAGCGGCCGCTACAGTTTTCCCGAAGTCCGTGCCCGCATCGATGGCGCGCCACCCTCGGCCCTCAACTGCCGCTCCGCTTCGATCCAATCCTCGCGGTCATCGCCCGACAGCATGGCGTTCCGGCGCTTCTCCGCGATGAAATAGGCGCGCAGCGAAATGTCCGCCTCGGAAATCTCCGGCATCTTCGCCGCCTTCCCCGGGCGTTTGGCAGTCTCGGTTTTGGTGGCCGCTTTTGCGGGCGCAGCCTTTCCTTGGACCGGCTCAGCCTTTGCCGGTGCCTGAAAAATCGCACTCGGCGCCGGATCGGACTTCTTTGCCGGCGTTGTGCCCACTGGCATCTTCGGTGCCTTTGCTTTTTCGCGCGCGAGCGACGCCGACTCGGTCAGAGGCGGCACTTCACCCGGGGTCGGCAACGGTGTTTTCGAGGATTTCTTCCCGCTCTTCTTCTCTTTTTCTTTCGATTTTTTAGCCATGGTCAGTTCTCCGGTTTGACGTTTCGCGCGGTTTATCCCCGCACCGCCGCCTTGTAAATGCCCAAGTACGCCGCGCATCCCCGCCAATGGACTAAGGGTATGAACGATACCGCGGCTGCGCTCCCGAAGGAGCGGGGCGGAGACTTTTCATCCGCGCGAAACGAGTTGCGGCGGTGGAGGAGGAGCGTCTAGGTTCGCGGCCCGCTGGATGGGAAAAGCGCGATTAGCTCAGTGGTAGAGCGCTTGCTTCACACGCAAGAAGTCGCAGGTTCGAACCCTGCATCGCG
>PPFU01001121.1_pt1 | contig 17131 bp, 15 predicted proteins | sample 1535991 | NCBI WGS metagenome assembly PPFU01 (sample SAMN04901290, study PRJNA319586) | Hypolithon metagenome, whole genome shotgun sequencing project. | isolation source: Antarctic Hypolithon | place: Antarctica: Miers Valley | collected 2014
CCGCCGCCAGCAGCACCGCCTGCCCCGGCGACAGCACTTTCGTCGCCACCACCGTCGCGATGGAGTTGGCGGTGTCATGGAAGCCGTTGATGAACTCGAACACCAGCGCGGTTACGACCACGATCAGCACAAGGGTCAGCATCGTCGTCTCTTCATTGGGTTGTCGTCATTTGGAAGTGGTTGCCATCCATGGCGATACGGAGCCGGCTTCGGATCGTCCGGCCCCACCCTCCATGGCGGGGCGTTCGCGGCGATGCGCGCCAGTGGCACGCAAACATCGCCACTCATCCTTAGCTGTTTTTCAATGCGATTCGGTACGCCACGACACCGGCTTCGCGGCAGCGGTCGATGGCCTTTTCCAGGATTTCGAAGAACTCCTTGAGGAGGAAAACCTCGCCGATGTCCAGCTTGCCGGAGTAGATGTCGCGATGCAGTTCGAGGATGAGGCGGTCGGCTTCGGACTCGAGCACACGCAGCCGGTCGTTGAGCTTGCTCATCGGCTCCAGACGCAGTTGGCGAAGTTCGGCCACCATTTCCACGACAACGCCCGCGGACTGCTCAAGCATCGACGCGCGCGGGGCGAAATCGATTCCCTCCAGCCGGTGGCGGGCCAATGCGTAGCGGTCGGCGAATTTCTCGACCTGCTTGGGGATCTTGTAGAGCGCCGAACCGAGTGCCTCGATGTCTTCACGTTCGATCGGAGTGATGAAGCTGTCGACCAGGGCCCGGCCAATCTTGTCCGAGGCCACGCGCTCACGCTGACGCGCCAGCTTGAACGCATCCAATCCCGGCGTACGCACCGGCTCTTCCAGCATCTGGTGCAATGCTTTTGTGCTGTCGTGCGCTGCGATGGCGGCATCGTCGAGCAATCCGTAAAACTGCTTGCCTTGTCCAAAAATGGTCTGGAGGGAAAACATGGCGGTCAGCCTCGCGGTGCTGGATGTCGATGTTGCGCAATTATGACGTGTGGATGACAGTGGCGGGAATCGGACCCGGTACGCCGATCAATCCGGCGCGGGCCGCGTTCTCGAGTCCAGAGGGACCACACGCCCCTGTTATCATTCCGCCGCGCCCCGGCGCACCTTATGGACGACGACCCCCGACCCCCGCCGCCTGCACACGCCGCCAACCTCGCGGCCACTAGCCTGTTGCAGCTTTGCGACAAACTCCTTCCTGACTGCCTGATGGGTTCCACGTGCTGGAACTGCTGATCGTCATCGCCCTGATCGTCCTCAATGCCTTCTTCGCCCTGTCGGAGATGGCCCTGATGACATCGCGCAAGTTGCGCCTCAAGCAGATGGGCGAGCACAGCCGCGGCGCACGCAAGGCGCTGGCGCTGGCCGAGCATCCCGACAACCTGCTGTCCACGGTGCAGATTGGCATCACCCTGATCGGCGTACTCACCGGCATGTTCGGCGGCGACGCCATCGGCTTGCAGATCGCCGACTGGATCGACAACGTGATTCCGGCGGCCCGCGAATATGCGCGTCCGATCGGCATCGGCACTGCCGTCGGTCTCATCACCGCTGGATCGGTGATATTCGGCGAATTGATTCCGAAGCGGTTGGCGCTGACCAATGCCGAAGGCATCGCCAGCGCGATCGCGATTCCGCTGGACATGCTGGCGCGCATCGCCAAGCCAATCGTGTTCGTGCTCGGCGCGATCAACCGGTTGGTACTCCGTATGCTCGGCATCCGCGACGATGCGCGCAACGCGATCACCGAGGAGGAAATCCACCTGTTGATGAGCGAGAGCCACGAGCAGGGCGTGATCGACGACCAGGAACGCAACATGATGAGCCGCGTGATGCGGCTCGGCGACCGCAGCGCAGAGAGCCTGATGACGCCGCGGCCGCGCATCGTGTGGCTGGATGCCGCATCGAGTTTCAAGGGGAACCTCGCGATCATGCGTGAGACGCCGTTCTCGCGTTATCCGGTGTATCGCGGCGGCGACCAGGACGTGCTGGGCATTCTCGAAGTGAAATCGTTGTTGGACCGCCTCGACCAGAGCGCACCCGAACTGTTCCAGGCGTTGCGCGAGCCGCTGTTCGTGTCCGAATCCACGCATGCGATGAAGCTGCTGGAAATCTTCCGCGAGGAACAGCAATCGCTCGCGGTGGTCGTGGACGAGTACGGCGACGTGACCGGCATCGTCACTGTCAGCGACCTCATGGGCGCCGTGCTGGGCCGCCTGCAGGCCAGCGAGACCGCCGATTCCGATGCGCGGGTAGTGGTGCGCGACGACGGTTCGCTGCTGGTCGATGGCGGACTCGCCATCGAGGAACTGCGCGAACTGCTCGGCGGCCGCCTGCCTGAAGGCGAGGATTACGATTACCACACCGCCGCCGGCCTCACGATCGCGCGCTTTGGCCGAATTCCGCACGTGGGCGAACATTTCGACTGGGACGGGTGGCGCATCGAGGTCGTCGACCTGGACGGCCCGCGCATTGACAAACTCCTGCTGCAACGCCTGCCGCAGACCACAAGGCATGCCGATGAATAGCGGCGCGGAAGGCGAACAACCGGGGCACGACAACGACGATCACGCGAAGCATGATGGTGCTCGCGTCGAGTCGCGTGGACAACGCCAGCGCAAACCGCGCGAAGCGGGAACGCGTTCGCTGCTGGACGCGCTGGCGGTCGGCGACCCGGAGGAGGTGCTCAAGCTGCGCGAAATCCTGTCCGGCCTTGGCCGCCGCGCCTTCGGCATGCTGCTCTTCATCTGCACCCTGCCCGCCTTCATCCCGATCCCAATCGGTGGCGCCGTCAGCGGCCCGCTGGTGGTGCTGATCGGCGCACAGCTGCTGATCGGCCTGCGCAAGCCGTGGCTACCGAAGTTCCTCTCCGAACGCGGCCCGCACCGTCACGCGATCGCACGTTTCGACAAACGCATCTCGCCCTGGCTCGGCCGTCTCGAACACCTCATCAAGCCGCGCATGACCCTACTTCTCGACCATCGCGCAGCAACGATGCTGACCGGATTGCTGCTGGTGCTGCTCGGCCTGCTGCTGTCGCTGCCGATTCCCTTCACCAATTTCATCTTCGGCGGGTTGCTGTTGATGTTTGCGCTGGCACTGCTGGAGCGCGATGGCGCGTTGATGGCAATATCATGGTTGGCCGGCGCGATTGCAGTCGCGGTGTTCGGCGTGCTGTCTGGAAATCTGGCGGCGATGGCGGCGACGTGGCTGGACCACTTCGTTTTCTGAACTTCGTTGAGGCGTATTCGGGCGGCGGCATACTTGTAGTAGCGCCCCATGGGCGCGATGGATCTTATCGGTAAAGCCATCGCGCCCAAGGGCGCTCCTGCAAAAATTCGTCACACCAGAAGTCGCGAAAACTCCTGCATGTTCACCGGATGTCCCATCCAGAATCCCTGGGCGAGATCGCAGCCGCGTTCCCGGAGGATGGCGTACTGGCCTTCTTTTTCGACGCCTTCGGCGACGACGGTGATGCCGAGGGAATGGGCCATCGCGATGATGGCGGTGGTGAGGGCGAGGTCGTCGGGGTCGCGGAGCATGTCGGCGATGAAGCTGCGGTCGATCTTCACGCCGTCGACGGGGACGCGGCGCAAGTGGCTGAGGCCGGAGAAGCCGGTGCCGAAATCGTCCAGCCACACCTTGACGCCGACGCTGCGCAGCCGCGAGAGCAAGGTGCTTGCATGCAGTTCGTCGCCGATCACAGCGGTCTCAGTGAGTTCGATGTGCAGGCGCGACGCAGGAAGGCCGCATTCCTGCAGCGTCGTCGTCACCTGGTCGGGCAATTCGCCGGTGCGCAGTTGACGTGCCGACACGTTCACCGAAACGAACAATGAATCCTTGCACCCGAATTCCGTTTCCCATCGCATCGCGTCGCGGCACGCCACGCGCAGCACCTGCGGGCCGATGGTTTCGATGAGTCCGCTCTGTTCGGCGACGTCGATGAACACCGATGGCGCGACCATGCCGTGTTCGGGATGCTTCCAGCGCAGCAGAGCTTCGGCACCGACCAGTTTGCTGTCGCTGAGCCGATAGATCGGCTGGTAAGCGAGACTCAACTCGTTGCGTTCCCACGCACCGCGCAGTTCCTGTTCCATGTGCACGCGACGCTCGACGGCCTGGTCCATCGCGCGGCTGTAGAAGCGGTAGCAATTCTTGCCGGCGACCTTGGCCTGGTACATGGCGATGTCGCCATTCTTCATCAGCATGGTCGCGCTGACGGCGTCTTCCGGAAACAACGTGACGCCGATCGACGTGCCAAGGAATACCTGGCGGTCGCGCACCATGATCGGGCGGCTCAGCTCCATGACCAGGGTCTCCGCGAGACGGCTGGCAAGCACGCGCACGTCGTCGTCCGCGTTGATGTCGTTCTGGATCAGGATCACGAACTCGTCGCCGCCGAAGCGCGCGAGCTCCACCTCCGCGCCGCCGATGTGCTCCACTGCCTCGCGAATGCGGGCGGCGAACTGGATCAGCACTTCATCGCCGGCCTCGTGGCCAAGCGTATCGTTGACGCGTTTGAAGTCGTCGATGTCGGCGAACAGCAGCGCCAGCCGCTTGCTCGCGCCGCGCAGCGCCAGGAGGCGCTGGTCGAGGTTTTCGCGGAACGCGAGGCGGTTCGACAATCCTGTCAGCGCATCGGTATACGCCATGCGGCGGATGTCGCGATCGTGCCGCGCGACGCTCTGGCTCATCCGGCCGAAACTGCGAACAAGCTCGCCGACCTCGTCGTTGCGCTCGCTGACCGGCGCATCGCCGCCGAATCGGCCATCTTCGATTTCGCGTGCTGCATCGGCCAGTTTCCGGATCGGTTCGACCAGCGTGGCCCGGATCAACCAGAGCACAGCCGCGCCCAGCAGGATCAGCACCGTCATCAACGCGATGATCGGCCAGCGATGCCGATTACCGAGCTCGGTCAGGCTTTCATTCAATGCACCGGTCGACTTCGCTTCGCTCGCGAGCACCGATTTCAGCGAATACCCGATGCGCACGCCGCCCAGTCGCGTGCCGCCGACCTGGATCGGATGCGAGACATCGACGAGATCATCCGTCCATTGCGTATGCAGGGCACGTGCCTGCACCACTTCATACGCCAACGCGTCTTCCATCGGTTGGCCGTACGTGGGAATGTCGCCGGAGCCGTCATGGATGATGCGGCCGTTGGCGTCGTAAACCAGCACGTAACTGACATCGGGCAGACGCTGCGCCGCGCGCGCAATGCTGCCGATGGCATCAAGGTCAAAGTAATACAGCGGATTGGCCAGCGCATCGGCAAGTTGACCGACGCCGGCTTCGCCGCGACGCCGCAACCCGTCCAGTACCAGCTGGTGCATCGCGCCGCGGCTCACCCCGACGACTTCCGAACGCATCGCCGATTGCCGTTGCAATAGCAACAGCATGAGCGCAATTACCGTCGCCATCGCAATGCCCATCAACGCGAGCATCTGTCCTTGCAGGCCGATCCGCATCAATTTCACGCGCGCACCCGGGGTATCCGATCGGTGGTCATTCGACCTCCGTATGCACGCGGATCACGCCGTCGCGCATCTGGTCGAGCGCGTGCTGCGATATGCCGTCGATCGGCAGGAAACGCGTGGTCTTGAAGAACAGCAGCAGCGCTTCGCGCGCATCGGGATCATCGGCAGCCGCGAGCAGCACGCTGCGCAACTGCGCCTCGACCTTGTCGTCGAGATCGCCGCGCACGATTTCCAGCGCACGCGGATAAGGGGGCGATTGATGGATGATCTTGAGATCGGGCTTGTAGCTGGCCGGCACGCGCTGCGGATTGTTCCAGTCCAGGTTGCTCATCACACCGACGTCGACCAGCCGCTTATGGACCCAAGTCGAAATGTTGAGCTCCGAACGCGCGAACAGGTAGCCCACCGATCTGGCATCGGGACGCTCCATCGGCGAAAGCAGGATGTCCAGCGCCATGCCGCGGGAGACCAGTTCGGCAGCGGGCTGGAAATAGGCGCTGGTGGAGGCCGGATTCTGGAACGCGATGCTGTGTCCGAGCATGCCTTCGAGCGTCGCGACCGCGCCGTCGCGCCGGGCGAAGAACACGGTGTTGTAGTGGCTCACGCCATCGCGTTCGGTTACCAGTAACGCATGCGCGTTCGAGCGCTGCTGCAACAGGATGGCGGTACCGGCGGTTTCCGTGACCCAATCCACGCGTCCGCGGCGCAGGTAGCTCGCCATCTGCTGCACGTCCTTGGCCATCAACACGCGGCCTTCGCGGATGCCGACGTCGGCCATGCGTGGCACCACATAATCGAGCAGCGGCTTGAGTTGTTCGTAATGCGCCTTGGGATCGTCGCTGATACGACCGAGCACGAGGACGTGTGAATCGTCGGCGGCTTCCGCGAAATCGGGGGCCAAGGCCACGACAAGGGCGAGCGCGCAGGCTGCGAGACGCGCGAATGCAGGCAAAATCGATTCCCCCGTGGACGACCGAGCGAGCCTAGCCTAATCCTGTCCGGGGCGACAGGTGGCGGCGAGCACGGCCATGCGCTGCGCGTCGGCCAGGATGCCGCGCAGCAGCCGCACCTCGCGCGCCTCCAGGTCAGCGCGCAGGAACAGGCGCCGCAGCTTGCGCATCGCCGAGTCCGGCGCGCGGCCCTTGTGGAAGTCGATGGCGTCCAGGGTCTCGCCCAGTTGGGTGAAAAAACCTTCCAGCTCGGCGTGCGAGGCGACGGGTTCGGGGTTGGCCGCCCCGGCATGTGCGGCCCTGCCCTGTCCTGCGTCGGATTGCGTCCTGGCTGCATGTTCAAGCAGTGCCAACCGCAATTCGTAGCTCAGGACCTGGACCGCAGCCGCCAGGTTCAACGAGCTGAAGTCGGGGTCGGAGGGAATGTGCAGCGCAGCGTGGCACAGCTGCAGCTCGTCATTGTCCAGGCCGGTGCGTTCGCGTCCAAACACGATGGCGACCTCGCCGCCGTCGGCCGCGATCGCGATCGCGCGGGTCGCGCCTTCGCGCGGCGAATGTTCCGGCAACGCGATCCGCCGCGCGCGCGCAGTGCAGCCCATGACATGGCGGCAATCAGCGACGGCTTCGGCCAGCGTGGCAAAGACGGGCGCATCGAACAGCAGGTCGTGCGCACCGGCCGACATCGACACGGACACCGCATCAGGCGGTTTTTCGGGCGCCACCAGCACCAGCCGCGACAACCCCATCGTCTTCATGGCGCGTGCCGCAGCACCGAGGTTGCCCGGGTGCTGCGTGCCGACCAGCACGATGCGGATGCGCGCAGCGGGAGGGGACATTTGCGGATTGGAGAGGGGATCGGGACCGACGCTCATGGCGCGAATGGTAAACTGCGCGCGCCGGCCGCTGCGCCGGACTGCTCTTCTCCAACCCACGTCGAGGCCCACCGGGATGCAAACCCCCGTCGTCACCATCATGGTCAAAGCGGCCCGCGCGGGCGGAAACATCCTCATGCGGCACGTCAGCCGCATCGACAGCCTCAACGTGGTCGAGAAGGATCGGCTGGATTACGCCAGCGAGGTCGACGGCATGGCCGAGACCGCGATCATCAAGGAACTCAAGCGCTCGTTCCCCGATTACGCCATCCTCGGCGAGGAAGGCGGCGCGCAAGGCAAGGGCGGGCGCTTCACCTGGGTCATCGATCCGCTGGACGGCACCAGCAACTACCTGCGCGGGTTTCCGCATTACTGCGTGTCGATCGCGCTGGTAGAGAACGGCGAACCGATCCACGGCGTGATCTTCGACCCGTTGCGCAATGAACTGTTTACTGCCAGCCGCGGCGCCGGCGCGGTACTCAACGATCGCAAGCTGCGAGTCACCGATCGCAAGGATCTGGCGGGCGCGGTGATCACGACGGGCTTCCCGCCGCGCGAACGCGAGCGCATCGACGCACACCTGAAGTGCATCGGCGGATTGCTGCGCGATGCCGAAGACATCCGTCGCACTGGTTCGGCGGCGCTGGACCTGGCGTATGTCGCGGCCGGCCGCACCGATGCGTATTTCGAGGCTGGCGTGCAGCCGTGGGATGTTGCCGCCGGCGTGCTGCTGGTGCGCGAAGCGGGCGGACGTGTCAGCGATTTCAAGGGTGCCGCGATCGGGCCGCTGGACGTGCGCGGCGTAGGCAGCCATGAAATCGTGGCGGGCAACATCAAGGTCAGCGGGGCGTTGCAGAAGTCGCTCGTGGCCTCGGGGTATGCGGCGGAGTTCGGCCGAAAGCGCGTCTGATGGTCGCCCGGGACCGCCTGGCGAATCATCTAACCTGTAGGTGCGCCCCGTGGGCGCGAGGAAGCATTAACAGGTAAAGCCTTCGCGCCCCTGCGGCGCTCCTACGAAGATCGAACACAAAAAATACGCCGCGATGATCGCGGCCTATTTCTGTGCGGCGATTCGCTTACGGCCGCCTTGCCAACGCCGCCTCGTCGCGCGCCTTTGGCATCAGGTCCTGCTTGCTCACGCCCAGCCACAACAGCAACGGGCACGCCACGAAAATCGACGACAGCGTGCCGATCACGATGCCAAGCATCTGCGCCTCGGCCATGCCCTTGAGCGAACCGCCGCCATACAGGTACAACGCGAGCACCGTCAGGAAGGCGACGAACGAGGTGATCACGGTGCGCGACAAGGTCTGGTTGATCGACTTGTTGAGTACGTCCAGCGGAGGGGCACGCACGCCGCGGAAGTTCTCGCGGACACGGTCGAAGACCACGATGGTGTCGTTGATCGAGTAACCCATCACCGACAGCACGCCGGCCAGCACGGTGAGGTCGAATTCATGCCCGGTCAGCGCGAACCAGCCCAGCACCACCACCACGTCGTGCAGCGTGGTGATGATCGCCGCCACGGCGAATTTCCACTCGAAACGGAAGGTGATGTAGATCAGGAAACCCAGCACCACGAACAGCAGCGCGTACACGCCATTGAGCGCCAGCTCCTTGCCAACCTGCGGCCCGACGTAGCCGCTGCGCAGCCGTTGCCCGGGATTGTCCGGGGTGGACGCGATCTGCAACACGGCTTCCGCCGTCTGGCTGGTCTCGGTGCTAGACACGCCTTCCTTGGGCTGCAACCGGACCAGCAAGTCGTTGCCGGATCCGAAGTTCTGCACCACCGCATTGCCGTAACCGGCGGCCGCCAGGCGCGAGCGCACCCCATTCACTTCCACCGGCTTGGCGAAACGCAGCTCGACCGAAGTGCCGCCGGTGAAGTCGAGCCCGAAATTGAAGCTGTTGACCGCCATCGCGCCGATCGCGACAAACATGATCGCCGCCGCGACAAACAGTGAAATCCACCGCGCGCGCATGAAGTTGAAGTTGCTGTCGTAGGGAAACACGTTGAAAGGTTTCATGTCCGTCTCCTCAGATCGCAACCGACTTCAGCTTGCGCCGACGGCCGTAAACCAGGGTGGCCACGCCGCGCGAGACCGACACCGCCGTGTACATGGAGGTCAGGATGCCGACGATCAGCGACACCGCAAAGCCCTTGACCGGTCCCGTTCCGAACGCGAACAGCGCGATACCGGCCAGCAACGCGGTGATGTTGGCATCGGCGATGGTGCCCGACGCGCGTTCGTAACCGGTGGCGATCGCTGTCTGCGGCGGCATGCCCGCACGCAGCTCCTCGCGTATTCGTTCGTTTATGAGCACGTTGGCGTCCACCGACATGCCTACGGTCAACGCGATGCCGGCAAGGCCCGGCAATGTCAGCGTCGCCCCCAGCACCGACATCACCGCGAATACCATCAGCAGGTTCAGCAGCAGGGCGATGCAGGTGATGACGCCGAACATGCGGTAGTACACGAGGAAGAACACCAGCGCAAAGCCAAACGAGAACAGCACCGCCTTCAAGCCGCGTTCGACATTCTCCCGGCCGAGGCTGGGACCCACGACCCGCTGCTCGACGAAGTCCATGGGCGCGGCCAGCGCGCCTGCGCGCAGTAACAGGGCGAGGTCGGCGGCCTCTTTCATGCTGTCGAGGCCGGTGGTCTGGAACTCACGGCCCAGTGTGCTTTGGATCGTCGCCACCGAGATCACCTGCTCGCTGGTGCGCATGCTGCGCACTTCCCTGCCATCGACCATCTTCACTTCGGGGATGCGCTCGGTGTATACCACCGCCATCAACTTGCCGACGTTCTGGCTGGAATGGTCGAACATGCGCTGGCCGCCGATGCTGTTCAGTCTCACGCGCACGGCGGCAGTGCCGCTCTGTGAATCGAAGAACGATGAGGCATCCTGCAACTGCTCACCCGATGCGATGACGCGCTTGTTGAGCAGCACCGGCGACGGCTTTCCGTCAGGGCCCAGGTCCCTGCTTTCGAAAATGCGTGCTTCCGGCGGCACATTGCCGCTCTCGCGCGCTTCCAGCGGATTGCCTTCGACCACGCCGCGGTATTCCAGCGTCGCGGTCGCGCCGAGGATGCGTTTGGCCTTGGCCGTATCCTGCACGCCCGGCAGTTGCACGACGATACGCTCGGCGCCTTGCCGCTGGATGATCGGGTCGGCCACGCCGAGTTCGTTGATGCGGTTGCGCAGCGTACCGATGTTCTGCTCGATGGCGCGCGCGGCGAGATCCTGCAGTTCGCTTGCCGGCACGCGGACCGTGATGACATTGCCTTGCGTGGCGTAGTTGAACGGCTGCGCGCCGATGGCTCCGGCATTGGCCGAGATCATGTTGCTCTCGATCAGCGTGCGCGCCTTTGCGATGTCGGCGCGCGGCGAGAACGTGACGGCGATGACGTCTTCACCACGGCGTTCGACCGACTCGAACAGCACGCGGTTCTCGCGCAGCAGCACGCGCAGGTCCTCGACGTAGGCGACGAAGCGTTTGTCGATGGCGGCCTTGCGATCCACCTCCATCAAAAAGTGCACGCCACCCTGCAGGTCGAGGCCGAGCAGCATGGGTTCGGCGCCGATGGATTCGAGCCAATCCGGAACGGTCGAAGCCAGGTTCAGCGCGACCACGTAGCCATTGCCGAGTTCGGCCGACAGCGCGTCGGCAGCCTTGGTCTGCGCAGCGGGATCGGAGGTGCGAACCAGTAGATTGCCGCCAGCCTGCCCCATCTCGACCGCCTTGGGCGCGACACCCGCCTTCTTCAGTACGGTATCGACCCGCTGCCGCAGCGTCGCATCGATCTGCGCGCCGCGGTTGGCGGTGATCTGCACGGATGGGTCCTGCGGATAGATATTGGGCAGCGCGTACAGCGCGCTCAACAGCAGCACGATGAGGGCGACGACGTATTTCCAGCGGGCAAATTCGAGCATGGAGTACCACCGCGCACGATCGTTGCGACCGCGCGCCTAGAAGTGAGGAAGGATCAGGCGGACTTGAGCGTGCCTTTCGGCAGCACGTTTGCGATGGCGGCCTTCTGCACCCGGATGCGCACGTTGTCGGCGATTTCCACGCTGATGAAGTTTTCGCCCATGTCGGTGACGGTGCCGGCAATGCCGCCGTTGGTGATCACTTCGTCGCCCTTGACCAGCTTCTCGAGCATGCCGCGGTGCTCCTTGGCGCGCTTCATCTGCGGCCGGATCATCATGAAATACATGACACCGATCAGCACGATCGGCAGCAGCAGGCTGGACATCATGCTCGGTGCGCCGGCGGCGGGGGCTGCCTGGGCGTAAGCGGGGGCGATCAACACGTCAATCAAGTTCAGGTCGAGCAGGTTCATTCGATGGTTCCACATGCAAAACAGCTGGGAATTATGCCATGTGGCCGAAGGGCGGGCCTTTCAAGCGGATTCCGACAACTTGGACCCTGCCTGCCGTGCTTTGAGCCCTTCCCTTCAAGGAGAGGGTTGGATGTGGATGGGTTTGCTCGATGGCATGGGGTCCGTGCAAATGAGGGACACCATCCCTACCCCCGGCCTGTCCGGCCACGCGCAGCGCGCGTGGCGTTCATCGTCGCGCGAGCCTGCGCTCGCAAGCGCTCCTCTTCACCCCCTTGAAGGGGAATGAGACCCACAATTGGCCACGCCCCAACCTAAGATCTTGCTGCGTAGAACGATTCGCGGAATCGGGCAAAGGCGCTCTTCTCTATCGCCACACGCATCCCGGCCATCAACTGTTGGTAGTGCCAGAGGTTGTGCAACGTCCCGAGTATCGGCGCCAGCATCTCGTTGCAGCGGTCCAGATGGCGCAGGTAGGCGCGACTGAAGCCGTGGCTGCAGGCATAACAGCCGCAACCCGGTTCGATCGGATCGGTATCGCGCTCATATTTCGCGTTACGGATGCGGACCGTGCCGGTGGACGTGAAATAGTGGCCGTTGCGCGCGTTGCGCGTCGGCATCACGCAATCGAACATGTCAACGCCGCGCGCGACGGCTTCTACAAGATCCTCGGGCCGGCCCACACCCATAAGGTAGCGCGGCTGGTCGTGCGGCAGCATCGGCGCGATCGCATCGAGCATGCCGTTGCGTTCGGCTTCCGGTTCACCGACCGCCAGGCCGCCGATGGCGTAGCCATCGAAACCGATCTCGCGTAATGCCGACGACGAACGCTCACGCAAGGATTCGTACACGCCGCCCTGCACGATACCGAACAACGCCGCGTCGTTGCCTTCATGCGCGCGCTTGCTGCGCTCGGCCCAGCGCAGGCTCAGCTCCATCGAATCGCCGGCCTGCGCTTCGGTGGCCGCGACACCATCAATCAAATAAGGCGTGCACTCGTCGAAGATCATCACGATGTCCGAACCAAGCACGCGCTGGATGCGCATGCTCTCCTCGGGGCTGAGGAACACCGTCGAGCCGTCGGTCGGCGCGTTGAAGGTGACACCCTGCTCGGTGATCTTGCGGCGGTGCGCGAGCGAGAACACCTGGAAGCCGCCGGAGTCGGTGAGGATCGGGCCGTCCCAGCGTGCGAATCCATGCAGGCCGCCATGGGCTTCGATCACCTCGAGGCCGGGGCGCAGGTAAAGATGGAAGGTGTTGCCGAGGATGATTTCGGCGCCTAGTTGGCGAATTTGTTCGGGCAGGACGCCTTTCACGGAGCCGTACGTGCCGACCGGCATGAAGGCCGGGGTTTCGACGGTGCCGCGCGGGAAGGAAAGCCGCCCGCGGCGGGTCAGTCCGTCCGTGTTCAACAGCTCGAACGACATGCGGCTCATGCGTTGCCCCTAAAACCGTCATTCCCGCGAAGGCGGGAATCCAGTGACTTTGTCTTTGCTTGCAACGGCACGAGAGTCGCTGGATTCCCGCCTTCGCGGGAATGACGAGCAAAAGCCATCCACTTCATCACGAGCGATCCCCCGACCACAGCAACATCGCATCCCCATAGGAAAAAAACCGGTAGCGCTCGCGAATTGCATGCGCATACGCCGCCATGATCCGCTCCTTCCCCGCGAACGCCGACACCAGCATCAGCAACGTCGATTCCGGCAAATGAAAATTGGTCAGCAACGCATCGACGCTGCGGATTTCGTATCCCGGCAGGATGAAGATCTGCGTCTCCCCAGCGAACGGATGCACCTCGGCATGGCCGGCTTCATTCGTGCGCATCGCGCTTTCCAGTGCGCGCACCACGGTGGTACCGACCGCAATCACGCGACCGCCGGCTGCACGCGTGCCGCGCAGTTTTCCGACCAGTTCGGCGCCGACGTTCAACCATTCGCTGTGCATCTTGTGCTCGCGCAGGTCATCCACGCGCACCGGCTGGAACGTACCGGCGCCGACGTGCAGCGTGATGTGTCCGAAATCGACGCCGCGCGCGCGCAATGCATCGAGCAGCGCCGGGTCGAAATGCAGTCCAGCGGTCGGCGCCGCGACCGCGCCCAGTTCGCGCGCGAACACGGTCTGGTAGCGCGCGTCGTCGTCGGCATCTGGCGCGCGATGGATGTACGGCGGCAACGGCATGCGTCCGGCGTGCAGCAACCAGGCTTCAAGCGATCCGTCGACATCGAAACTTAGACGATAGAACTCGCCATCCCGCCCCAGCACTTCCGCCTCGCCACCGGCGTCCAGCACGATGCGGCTACCGGGTTTTGGCGACTTGCTGGCGCCGATCTGCGCGCGGGCTTCGTTGCCGGGCAGCAGCCGTTCGATCAGTATTTCGACGCGGCCGCCGGTCGCCTTTGTTCCGTACAGACGCGCAGGAATCACGCGGGTGTCGTTGAACACCAGCAGGTCCCCAGACTGCAGCAGGTCAGGCAGGTCGCGCACATGCCGGTGGGTCAGCGAATCCGTCCCCGCCGGGACGCACAACAGACGGCTGGCGGAGCGTTCGGCCAGCGGGGCTTGCGCAATCAACGCTTCAGGCAAGTCGTAATGGAAATCGGCACGCTTCAACGGCAACTCTTCGATCAAAACGTGGCATCGGCGGGCGCACAGTGTAGCGGCGCGTGGGGGTTACGGCGCCAAAAACCGCGTGATAAAATCCCGCAAACACTTGAATTGACTCGAAAACTGCATGCGCGGGCCGATGTGATCCACATCCCGCGCATTTTGTTTTCGGGTCCTGGCTTCGTTCCGGGAGACACCGATGACCATCACCGCCAAACTCGCCACGCTGCGCAACCACGGCGGTTCGCGCCGCACTGTCGGCGTCGACGACGCTACGATCGCAGCCTTCGCCGCATCGCATCCGGCTCTTCCGGAAGCGATCGACGCCGCCGTCGCCGAATACGAGCGCGTACGCAGCGAATTCCCGGAACTGCTGGACCTGGACGAGGACGCGCAGGTGCGCGCCGTGCAGGACGGCTTTGTCAACTTCTATCCCGAAGATGCCGTCAACCCTTACGTCGCGCTCGCCGCGCGCGGAGCGTGGATGGTGACGCTGAAGGGTGCGGTGCTGTACGACACCGGCGGCTACGGCATGCTTGGTTTCGGCCACACGCCGCAGGCGGTGCTGGATGCGATGTCGCGGCCGCAGGCGATGGCCAACATCATGACGCCGAACCTGTCGCAGCTGCGCTTCGACCGCGCGCTGCGCAAAGAGCTTGGCCACACGCGCGGCGCCTGTCCGTACAGCGATTTCTTCTGCCTCAATTCGGGGTCCGAGTCGGTATCGCTGGCCGCGCGCATCGCCGACACCAATACCAAACTGATGACCGATCCCGGTGGGCGTCATGCCGGCCGCACGGTCAAGCGCGTGGTGGTCAAGGGGAGCTTCCACGGCCGAACCGAACGTCCGGCGCTGTACTCGGATTCCAGCCGCAAGTCCTATCTGCAGCACCTCGCCAGTTTCCGCGACGAGGACTCGGTGATCGCCGTTGAGCCCTACGACATCGATGCCCTCAAGCGGGTGTTTGCCGATGCCGACAGCAACGGCTGGTTCATCGAAGCGATGTTCCTGGAGCCGGTGATGGGCGAAGGCGATCCCGGGCGCGCGGTGCCGCCGGCGTTCTATGCCGCCGCACGCGAACTGACGCGCGCGCATGGGTCGTTGTTCCTGGTCGATTCGATCCAGGCCGGGCTGCGCGCCAACGGCGTGCTGTCCATCGTCGACTACCCCGGTTTCGAAGGCCTCGATGCGCCCGATATGGAAACCTATTCCAAGGCGCTCAATGCCGCGCAATATCCGCTGTCGGTGCTCGCGGTGACATCGCATGCAGCGGCGTTGTATCGGAAGGGCACGTACGGCAACACCATGACCGCGAATCCGCGCGCGCTGGACGTGGCCTGTGCGGTGCTCGGAATGCTGACCCCGGCGCTGCGCGACAACATCCGCCAGCGCGGTGTCGAAGCGATCGCAAAGCTTGAAAAACTGAGAAGCGAAACCGGCGGCCTCGTCACCAAGGTGCAGGGCACGGGCCTGCTGTTCTCCTGCGAACTCGCACCACAGTTCAAGGGTTACGGCGTCGGTTCGACCGAGGAATGGCTGCGCGAACGCGGTCTGGGCGTGATCCACGGCGGCGCGAATTCGCTGCGTTTCACGCCGCACTTCGGCATCGAAAGCGATGAGCTGGATCTGGTGATTGGGCTGGTGAAACGCGCACTGCTGGAAGGGCCACGCCAGCAGCAGGCTGCGGCAGCCTGATGCGCGGCCCTCCCCTCCGAATGGAGGGGAAGAAGCGCAGCTAACGCCGCCGGTTCTTCATGTAGATGGCCAGCACGATCAACACCAGCAGGAACAATCCCGCGCCCAAAAACGCGCCGACCTGGGTCTTGCTGTAACCGGTTTCGCGCGTCTGCGTTGTCGCCACGGTAGGCGATGCGCTGGATTGCGACTGCGCCAGCACCCACAAGCCATTGTTCATCGCCACAGCTCCTTTGAGGGACGGCAGGGTCAGTTCCTGCCAGGTGATCCTCAGGTCGCCGACCTGCGGTTCGAGTGGATTGACCGCGCTGCCGAGGCCGTCGCCTTCCGGCTGGAACGTGGCCGACAAATTGCCTGGCAACCTCGAAAAATCCGGACGGTAGTCGTGCCACCTCGCCAGCGCCTTCAACACGGTGGGGTCGACCGGTTTTCCGTCCAGAAAGATGTCATCGGCGATCCACTGCCCCGGCTGCAACGGAAACTGCGGTGGATTCTCGTGACCCGGCGCGAATGTTTTCGAGTCGATGCGTTCGTCACTCCATGCCTTCTCGTAGCGCGTACCCGTCGCGCGCCACTGGTACATGTCGACTCGGCGTTGCAGGCCCAGCTGGCGCGTGCCGACGCCGAATTCGGTATCGGCCACCGGCTTGACCGCTTGCGGCACGCCTTGTGGTTCGACCTGCTGCAGGCTGGTTTGCGCAAGACAGGTGCCGGCCAGCAACAGCGCCGACACACCAAGCCGCCACCTCATGCAGCCAGCGTCCGCGCGTGCAGGTCGGGGACTTCATGCGTGGTGCCATAGCGGCCTTTTTCGTCGCGCGTGACCTGCGCCAGCGCACAGCCGGGATCGTGGGTGAAGAACAGATGCACGTTGCGCGCGAGCTTGTCGGCCAGGAATTCGTTTTTTTCGTCGATCAACAGTTCGGCGTTGCGGTCGTAGCCCATCGTGATCGGCACGTGCACCCATGGACGGCCGGGAATCAGGTCGGCGCAGAAGACGACGCCTCCGTGGCTTTCGCCATTGGCATGATCCGGGCCGACGATCTCGGCCAACATCAGGCCGGGCGTGTGGCCATCGCTGAAATGGAACCGCACCACATTGCCGAGCGTGTGCGAATGCGCGCTGTCGACGAGTTCGAGTCGTCCGCTGGCTTCGAGCAGGTCCGGCAGTTCGGCGATGAAACTCGCGCGGTCGCGCGGGTGCGGAT
>PPFU01003175.1_pt1 | contig 17121 bp, 14 predicted proteins | sample 1535991 | NCBI WGS metagenome assembly PPFU01 (sample SAMN04901290, study PRJNA319586) | Hypolithon metagenome, whole genome shotgun sequencing project. | isolation source: Antarctic Hypolithon | place: Antarctica: Miers Valley | collected 2014
CTTTGGGGGGGGGGGGGGGGGGGGGCGCGGACTTGGAGGCCGGAACAGACTCGCTAGACGGTGGCGTCTAGCCGCAGGAACAGATTCGTAGTGCGACCTGCTCCAACGTACTCAAGCGTCTTATCGCTTCGATCGCGCATCCCGTAGTGCATCCAGTTTTTCCTTGAGCTTGATTTCCAAGCCACGTTCAACAGGCTCGTAGTACACGCGCTCACCCATCGCGTCGGGGAAGCCGGTCTGGCCGATAGCGATGCCGTCGGGTGCGTCGTGGTCATATTGATAGCCCTTGCCGTAGCCGAGTTCCTTCATCAGTTTCGTCGGCGCATTGCGGATGTGCATGGGCACGTCCTGCGTGCCGTATTCGACGACATCGCGCTTGGCCGCGCCAAAGGCGACGTAGGCGGCGTTGGATTTGGCGGTGGTGGCGAGGTAAATCACGACCTGCGCGAGGGCTAGGTCGCCTTCGGGGCTCCCGAGCCTGTCGTAGGCATCCCAGGCTTCGATCGCCATCTGCAAGGCGCGCGGATCGGCAAGGCCGATGTCTTCCACCGCCATGCGCGTGAGACGGCGCGCGAGGTAAATGGGGTCGCAACCGCCGTCGAGCATGCGGCTGAACCAGTACAGAGCGGCATCGGGATTGGAACTGCGCACGGATTTGTGCAGCGCGGAGATCTGGTCGTAGAACTGCTCGCCGCCTTTGTCGAAACGGCGCGTGCGATCGGCGAGCACCTGGCGCAGGGTGCGTTCATCGATCTCCCTGCCCTGCCCCGCTCCCATTTCGACGGCGAGTTCACTGGCGATTTCAAGTAACGTCAGGCCGCGTCGCACATCGCCGTCGGCAGCACCGGCGATCTCGCGCAAGGCGTCGTTGCTGATGCGCAGGTTCTGGCCGCCGAGTCCGCGGTCGTCGTCCTCCAGCGCGCGTTGCAGTGCGGCGACGATGTCGTCGGTGGAGACGGCTTCCATCACGTGCACGCGGCAGCGCGACAGCAGCGCCGAGTTCAGTTCGAACGACGGGTTTTCGGTGGTCGCGCCGACGAACAGAATGGTGCCGCGTTCGATATGTGGCAGGAAAGCGTCCTGCTGCGCCTTGTTGAATCGATGCACCTCATCGACGAACAGCACCGTACGCCTTCCTTCGGCGAAACGATGTCCGGCTTCGGCGAGGAACTGGCGCACTTCGGGCAAGCCCGCGAGCACGGCGGAAATGGCGCGGAATTCAGCGTCGGCATATTTGGCAAGGAGCAACGCGAGTGTGGTCTTGCCGCAACCGGGCGGACCCCACAAGACCATTGAATGCACATGGCCGCCTTCGATCGATTCGCGTAGCGCAGAGCCCGGTGCGATCAAGCGACGCTGGCCCACCATATCGTCCAGTGATTGCGGGCGCATGCGCTCGGCGAGCGGGCGCAGGGCATCGCGATCGACGGTGAGCAGATCGGGCTTATCGAAGGAAGGAGAGGACTTGCGCTTGGCCACAGGCGTTCGGATGCGGACTGCGGACACCATATCAACTTGCGCCGGGAGGAATTGTCGCCATGAAAAACCCCGGGTATCGGTGTGTTCTACCCGACTGGATGCAATTTCGGTTATTCGCCTTGATCCGTGCCGCCAGCAGCTGGCAACTTCGGGGTCAAAGCGAGGCCATGGGCTCGACAAGCGCCTGGCTTGCGGAGCTACCCAGTTCGTAATCGACCTGCAGCCATTTGGCCTGCTTGCGGTCGTATACGGCGGTAACAAGCGCTTCAGCAGCACCCTCGCCTTCGAATTGAGCCACGCCTGTAGCGCGAACCTGCATGTAGCGTGTGCCGGCATTCCGCGTGCTGATGTCATCCAGCGATAACGCCACGACTTGCTGCGCGAATTCCTCGCCGAGTGCGTTCTGGGCGCGCTTGGCCAAGCTGCGAGCGAGGGCGGAATCGGCGTTCATGGATTCGCCGTTGCTACCGATCGCAAGACGCGGGTAATAGACGCTGGCCTGTTCGGTGTCGTACAGCGCATCGAAGGAGAAATCGAGCCATTCGTGCTGGCCGCCGATCTGCAAGCGTCCGTTACCGCGCAATACGCGTTCATGCAGATTGGCCTGCATGACGTTGACCTTGTCGAGTTTGACTTCCACGGCCTGCTCGCCGAACTGGCGGGCGATGGCTCCGATGACTGCGGCAGCCGCGGCGCCGTCGATGGCTTCACGCCCTTCGGCACGGGATTCCGGTTTCTCGCCCAAGGCCTGACCCACCACTACGACGGGTGTCCGCGATGGCGATTGCCTCTGGACCTGCGAAGCCAGCGCTGTTGCGCCAATGCCGCATGCCAGCAACATCGCGAGGGAGAGAGAAGAACGTGTCATCGCAAAACTCCGCGTGGCCAGTCCACGGGGCCACATTGGCGCGGCAAGCGTCGATGCCCTGTGAGAACTGCACTGTGAGACTGAACGTCGCTGCAATCGAGCGAGGTGAAGACGGCATGAAAAAAACGCCGCACGACGAACGCAAGATTTCAAGGGATTTTGTAGGAGCGCCTCTTAGGCGCGATGCTTTCTCGGGGCATCTATCGCGCCTAAGAGGCGCTCCCACGAAATGGGTCAGCTGTCGCCGACCACATCCACGCCTTTCGGCGGCGTGTAACGGAACGTAGTGCGCGCGAAACTCGGATTGCGTTTCCATCCGCTGAATGCGATCTGCGTGCGTTGGCCGATCACGTCGATGACCTGCATCTGCATGAGGCCTTGCTTGCCGAAGCCAAGCTGCGCGGACTGGAAGCTGGCATTGGCTTCATTGCGCGGAGTCAACGTGAGCCACTGCAAGCCGTCTTTGCTCCCGGCATCCACCACTTTGAATTGCTGGTCGAGTTTGCCGGGATCAATGAGTGCGGAGAGCGGGCTGTTCTGCTCTTCGACACCCTGCGGACGCTTGGTGACCTGCTGCAGGTCCGGGTCGTAGACCCACACCGTCTTGCCATCGGCCACGATCAGCTGCGGATACGGTTTGACGTACTCCCAGCGGAACAGGCGCGGCGCGGACATCGCGACGCGTCCGCTGGAGGTTTCCTTGAGTTTCCCTTTGGGGTCGTAGACCTTCTGCGAGAACTGGCCATCAAGGCCCTTGAGGTTCTTGGCAAACGCATTGAGGTCATCGCGTGCGCCAGCGAAAGCACTGGTGGCGAAGATGGCCGTGGTGAGCGCAAGCCAGCGGAGAGTGCGTTTCATTTCGACTCCTGGAAATCCATGGGCGGAGTGTGTCGCAGGGAATATGAATGCGCCATTTCACTGGTGCATGAAAATGAATCGGCGCTTTTTATTGGCCATCCCCGCGAGGATGACGAAGCTCGCGGCCGAAGCCGCTCCTGGGAATCGCTGATCAATCGCGCGGCGGTGGCGGCGCGAGCACGCTACGGTCGCCGTTGTGCTCGGGTGGGGTCACGATGCCGGCCGCTTCCATGGCTTCAATCAGTCGCGCGGCGCGGTTGTAACCGATCTTGAGGCGGCGCTGCACGCCGGAGATCGACGCGCGGCGGGTTTCGGTGACGATGCGGACGGCTTCGTCGTACAGGGGATCGTTTTCGTCGCTGCCCGTGCCGCCGCTTTCCGGCAGACCGGATGCGCCCACCACGACGCCCTCCCCCATCGACTGCACTTCATCGAGTACGCCGGTGATGTAGTCGGGGCCGCTGCTGCTCTGCTTGAGGTGCTCGACCACGCGATGCACTTCCTCGTCGCTGACAAATGCGCCGTGCACACGCTCCGGTAGTGCCGTACCCGGCGGCAGGTACAGCATGTCGCCATGGCCAAGCAGGGTTTCCGCGCCACTCTGGTCGAGAATCGTGCGCGAGTCGATTTTGCTCGACACCTGGAATGCGATGCGCGTAGGGATGTTCGCCTTGATCAGGCCGGTGATGACATCCACCGACGGCCGCTGCGTAGCGAGAATCAAATGGATGCCGGCCGCGCGCGCCTTCTGCGCGAGGCGCGCGATGAGTTCTTCAACCTTCTTGCCGACGATCATCATCATGTCGGCGAACTCGTCGATGAAGATGACGATGAAAGGCAGCGTTTCCAGTGGACGCGGCGCTTCGCCCAGTTCCGCATTGGGCTTGAACAGCGGGTCCATCATCGGTTGTCCCGAATCCTCCGCGTCTTTCACCTTCTTGTTGAAACCGGCGAGGTTGCGCACGCCGATGGTCGACATCAACTTGTAGCGGCGCTCCATTTCGGCCACGCACCAACGCAGGCCGTTGGCAGCTTCTTTCATGTCGGTCACGACCGGCGCGAGCAGATGTGGAATGCCCTGGTACACGGACAGTTCCAGCATCTTCGGGTCGATCATCAGCATCCGCAGCTCTTTCGCCGACGCCTTGTACAACAGGCTCAGCACCATGGCGTTCACCGCGACCGACTTGCCCGAGCCCGTGGTACCGGCCACCAGCAGATGCGGCATGCGCGCGAGGTCGGCGACCAATGGATGGCCGGCGATGTCCTTGCCGAGGGCCAGCGTGAGGGGGCTGCCGGACTTGTCGTATTCGCGCGAGCGCAGCAACTCGCTGAGGTAGATCATCTCGCGATGCGTGTTGGGCGTTTCCAGGCCGACCACCGATTTGCCGGGGATCACGTCGACCACACGCACCGATTTCACCGACAAACCGCGGGCGATGTCCTTGTCGAGCGAACTGATCTGGCTGACCTTGACGCCGGGCGCCGGCTGCACTTCGAAACGGGTGATGACGGGGCCGGGATACGCGCCGACGACTTCGGCATCGATGCGGAAATCCTTGAGCTTGAATTCGATCTGCCGCGACAGCGTTTCCAGCGTCTCTTCGCTGTAGCCCTTGGTCTGCGGCTTGGGGTCATCCAGCAAAGCCAGTGGCGGGATGCCGGTACCGTCGCCGACATGGAACAACGGGATCTGCTGTTCGCGCTTGGCACGGTCGCTCTTTTCGACCTGGGTGGGCGCAGGTGGCTCGATCCGCACCGGCGTGCGCTTGGCGCGCAGTTCGCTGTCGAACTTGCGGACCTCGGTGCGCTCCTCGCGCATCGCCCGCGCCTGCTGCCAGTCCGTGGCCTGCTTGGAGCCGCGGCGGAACAATGCGGGCAACGCCAGCATGCCTTGGCCGATGCGATCCATGACCGCCAGCCATGACAGTCCCGTCGCCAGCGTGACCGACACCAGCAGCAGGGCGAACAAAAACAGGTTGCTGCCCATGGGCCCGAAACCGCTTGCCAGTGACCGGCCAACCTGTTGCCCGAGGATGCCGCCGCTCCCCGCGGAAAAATCCGCGGCCGCGCCCACCCGCAAGTGCAACAAGCCCGCCGCCGAAACCAGGAAGCCGACGATCCCCACCAGACGCAAGGCAGGCCCGAGATCCGCGTCGCCATCGCCATCGCTGTCCATGCCGAACAGGGCGATCCACGCGACCACCCCCAGCATCAGCGGCAGCAGGAAGGCGACATAGCCGCACAGATAGATGAGTACATCCGCCAGCCAGGCGCCGACCTTGCCTCCGACGTTGTGCAGCGGCGCGGTGATGCTGCCGGAATGCGACCACCCGGGGTCCGCTGGCGAGAACGTGGCGAGGCTGGCGAGGAGATACAACAGAAAGGGCGTGATCAGGATCAGCGCGATGTCACGCATCAGCCGCTGGCGGCGCGGATTGGGCGCGGCCGGCGGCGCCTTGGGTGGGGCGGCCTTTGGTTTCCTGCTGCTGCGTTCGGAAAGCGGTCGTGCCACCGTGCGATCAGACCTTAAGAAAGTGCGCTAGGCGCATGATCTTACATGGAAATTGATTGGAAATCGGGCTGGGAATAGCGTGTCATCCGGTCTCTTATTAACGGAGCTTCTCACGTAGGGGCGGCTTTGCCGCGAGCTTCTTGCATGATCGACCTCTATCAAAAAGCTCGGGCAAAGCCGCTCCTGTGCAATACCTGGGGCGCGGTTAGAGCTTCATCCCCTGCAGGGCGGGATGGACAAGACGGGCGCCTTCGACATTGATCCCCTTCACCAGCGCCGCGTTGTCGCGCCAGCTGCCCGAGGCCAACTTGTTCACCCACGGCAGGATTGCCGCGCAGATCGCCTGCGACGAGGTCTGCGGCACGGCACCGGGCATGTTGGTCACGCAGAAGTGGATGATCCCCTCGTCGACGTAGGTCGGGTCTTTCCATGTGGTTGGGCGTGACGTCTCGAAGCAGCCACCCTGGTCGATGGAGATGTCGACCAGCACGCTGCCGTCCTCCATCGACTTCATCATTTCGCGGGTCACGACGTGCGGCGCCACTGCGCCTGTGACCAATACCGCGCCAACCACCAGATCAGCCGAGGCGACTTCCTGCGCGACGAGATCGTCGTAGGGATACAGCGCGGTTACGTTGTTGCCGAGCCGCATCATTTCCTCCATGCGGTCTTGGCGCTTCTCGAACACGACCACGTTGGAGCCGCCGGCCGCCGCCAGTGCCACGGAATTGCCGCCGGCCGCACCTGCGCCGAACACCACCACCTTGCCGCGCTCGGTCGAAGGCAGCCCACCCAGCAACTTGCCCTTGCCGCCCAGCGGCTGGTGCAGGTAGTGCGTACCGACCTGTACCGCGATCTTGCCGGCGATGATCGACATTGGGGCGAGCAAGGGCAGGTCGCCGTTTTCCAGTTCGACGGTCTCGAACGCGATGCCGGTGAGGCCGATGTCGAGCAGACGCCCGGTAAGTGCGGGCAGCGGCGCCAGATGCAGATAACAGAACAGCAGGTGATCCTTGCGGAGCAGCGCGAGGTCGCCTTCGATCGGCTCTTTCACTTTGACGATCAACTCGCCCTTGTCGTACAGCGCCGCCGCGTCGGGCGCGATCTTGACGCCGAGACGCGTGTACGCCTCATCCCTGAAACCGCTTTTGATGCCCGCGCCTTTTTCCAGCCACACCTCGTTGCCGCGCTTGATCAGATCGCCCGCGGCCGACGGCACGAGTGCGACGCGGCCTTCGAGTGTTTTGGTTTCCTTGGGTACACCAATACGCATGTGCTCATCTCCAGAAGTCGTATCCGGCACGTCATGGCCGGCGTGTACAGGAAGTCCGCATAAAGAAATCGCCGCAGATGCGGCGAGCTCGACAAATTTAATGAAAACAGGATGTGGTCAAAATGTTCTATCCAAACTGATTGTTCCAGCATCCGCAGCGCGCGCGCCTTGTGTTGCCGCTGCCTCGCCGCCAAGCTATACGCCCCGGAAACACCGCATTTCATGCCACAGCGAGTATACATGACGACCTCGAAACACTGCCGCCTGCTGATCCTCGGTTCCGGCCCCGCCGGCTGGACCGCCGCCGTCTATGCAGCGCGCGCCAATCTCAAACCCGTGGTCATCACCGGCCTGCAACAGGGCGGTCAGTTGATGACCACGACCGAGGTGGACAACTGGCCCGGCGATGCGCACGGACTCATGGGCCCGGCGTTGATGACGCGCATGCAGGAACACGCGGAACGCTTCGAGACCGAAACCATCTTCGACCACATCCACAGCGCCGACCTGGCGCAGCGTCCGTTCCGGTTGAAGGGCGACAACGGCGAATACACGGCCGACGCGATCGTGATCGCGACCGGCGCGACGGCGAAATATCTTGGCCTGCCGTCCGAGGACGCATTCAAGGGTCGCGGCGTGTCGGCATGCGCGACCTGCGACGGATTTTTCTACAAGGATCAGGATGTGGCGGTCATCGGCGGCGGCAATACCGCGGTCGAGGAAGCGCTGTATCTGGCCAACATCGCCCGCAAAGTCTACCTGGTGCATCGCCGCGACACCCTGCGCGCGGAAAAGATCATGCAGGACAAGCTGCAGGCCAAGATCCAGTCGGGCAAGATCGAGCCGATCTGGCATCACACAGTGGACGAAGTGCTCGGTAACGACGCGGGCGTGACTGGCGTGCGGGTACGTTCCGTGCAGGACGATTCAACTCGCGAGGTGTCGATCCACGGTTTGTTCGTCGCGATCGGGCATACGCCGAATACATCGTTGTTCGAGGGCCAGCTCGTGATGAACAACGGTTACATCGAGATCCGTTCCGGCCTCGGCGGCGGCGCGACGCAGACGTCGGTCAAGGGTGTGTATGCCGCCGGCGACGTGGCGGACCAGCATTACCGACAGGCGATCACGTCGGCGGGCTTCGGCTGCATGGCGGCGCTGGATGCGGAGAAGTTCCTTGACAAGGATGCTTGATGGTTCGCTGTTGCTTTTTTTGCCCGTCATTCCCGCGTAGGCGGGAATCCAGCGACCTTGCTTCCTGGGATTTTTGTGAAAGCGAAAAACAACGGGTCACTGGATTACTCGCTGCGCTCGCCCTTCGGGCCATTGCTTCGCTATGTTCGCTCCGGCCTTCGGCCTGCGCAGTCCCGCTTTCGCGGGAATGACAGCTGAAAATAATCCGGATGATGGACATACGCGTCGTCGCAACCCTTGCGGATATTCCTGCATCCGCGTGGGATGCTCTCCACGACGGCAGCAATCCCTTCATCTCGCACGCCTTCCTCGCCGGCCTCGAACAACACGACTGCCTGCGCGAGGAATGGGGGTGGACGCCGCGACACGTCACGTTGTGGGACGGCGAAAGGCTCATCGCCGCGGCGCCGGGCTACCTCAAGCACAACTCCCACGGCGAATTCGTCTTCGACCATGCCTGGGCGCATGCGTATGCACGCTACGGCCAGGACTATTTTCCCAAGCAGCTCTGCGCCGTGCCCTACTCGCCCGTCACCGGGCAGCGCCTCCTCGCGAGCACGGATGCGCATCGACGCCTGCTACTGGATGCCATCGTTGAAACCACACAAAGCGATGACCTGTCGTCCGCCCACGTCAATTTCCATCGCGATGACGAGAACGCGGCTTTTGGTAGCGAATGGTTGTCGCGTATCGATGTGCAGTACCACTGGCGAAATGAGGCAGGTTGGCGCGACTTCGCAGCGTTCCTCGACGCAATGGATCACAAGCACCGCAAGAACATCCGCCAGGAACGCGCCAGGGTCGCACGCGCTGGTGTAACCTTCCGCGTGCTGCATGGCAATGAAGCCAGCGATGCCGACATCTCGACGATGTACGGCTTTTATCTCCAGACATTTGCCGAATACGGCAACTCCCCTGCGCTGACGCTTGAATTCCTGATTCACCTCGCACGCGAGATGCCGCGCCACTTCGTGATGTTTCTCGCAACACATGAAGACCGGGAAATCGCTGGCGCGCTCTGCCTGCGCGGTGGCGACACCTTGTATGGGCGCTATTGGGGCGCGAACGCCACGCTGCCGGGATTGCATTTCGAGGCCTGCTATTACCAGGGCATCGAGTACTGCCTGCGCGAAGGCCTGCGCGTGTTCGAGCCGGGTGCGCAGGGCGAGCACAAGCTGTCTCGCGGATTTCTGCCGACGATCGTGCGCAGCCGGCACTGGATCGCTGATCCGAAGTTTGCCGGAGCACTGGGGCGCTGGTGCGAGGAGGAAACGGCCTCGGTTAAACGGCATGCGGCGACGCTTGCTTCGCGCTCTCCATTCCGCGGCGGCGCAGAATCATCGTAGGGTAGGCGCATGACGCGACTTCCGATCCTGTTGGGCGCCAACGTCGATGCGCCCTTCCCCCCCGCCTCATCCGCGCTCGATGAACCCGATGGCCTGCTCGCGGTCGGTGGCGACCTGGCGCCGGCACGCCTGCTCAGTGCCTATCGCCATGGAATCTTCCCGTGGTTTTCGGATGGCCAGCCCATCCTCTGGTGGAGTCCGGATCCGCGCACCGTGTTCCGGACCGATGCGATCAAGCTGTCTACGCGTTTCCGCAGATCCCTGAAGACATCGGCTTGGCACGTCAAGGCCGACAGCGCCTTCGCCGAGGTGATTGCCGCATGCGCCCGGACGCCGCGCGCTGGACAACGCGGTACCTGGATCACCGCCGCCATGATCGAGGCCTATGTCGAAATGCACCGGCTTGGACATGCGCATTCCGTGGAGGTGTTCGAAGGCGAGCGGCTGGTCGGCGGCATCTACGGTATCGCCATCGGCGGGATGTTTTTCGGCGAAAGCATGTTCAGTGGCACAAGCGGTGGTTCCAAGATCGCACTCGCCGCACTCGCCCATCGCCTGAATGACTGGGGTTGGCCGCTGATCGATGCCCAGGTCGAAAACGAGCACTTGCTCAGCCTGGGTGCGGTCCGTGTCCCGCGTTCCGATTTCGTCGCACAGGTCGCAACCTTGAGCCGCTTTCCCGAACCGGCCGGTCTGTGGACGCAGCGATTCGGTACCCTGCCGGCCGACAGCCTGGCCTAGCTGCCGTTAAGACTCGCTTTGCGCGTATGCGGGTCGCGTGGCAGAATGCCCGACTTTGTTGGCGCCGACGGCGCCTCCCCCAACGCAGGACAGCATGGCCAAAGACGACGTCATCGAGTTTGAAGGGACGATCAGCGAAACCCTTCCCAACACCATGTTCCGGGTGAAGCTCGAGAATGGTCACGAAATCATCGCCCACATTTCCGGGCGGATGCGCAAGAACTACATCCGCATCCTCACCGGGGACAAGGTCAAGGTGGAAATGACCCCTTATGACTTGACCAAGGGGCGGATCACCTATCGAATGAAATAAATTCGATAACTTGTTGAATCGAAAGGCGGCCATTGGTCGCCTTTTTCGTAGATGGGTCTTAACCGCCCCTTGGGTTTTTAAGTTGTGGATCGAAACCAGCAACTTCGGCCTTTCGCGATGGCGGCTCGAGACTCGCTTTACACCGTGACGGGCAACAACTTCTCCGGCTCGGATTGCGAGTCCACGACCAGTTCGCCATCGCGCACGTCGATGCTCACCCGGCCACCGCCCAGCAGCTTGCCGAACAGCAGTTCGTCCGCGAGTGGACGCTTGATCTTGTCCTGGATGATCCTTGCCATCGGCCGCGCGCCCATTAGCGGGTCGAAGCCGTGCTGCGCCAGCCAGTCGCGCGCGGTCGGGGTGGCCGAGAGGGTCACGTTCTTCTCGTGCAGTTGCGCTTCGAGCTCGATCAGGAACTTGTCGACCACGCGCAGGATGTGTTCCAGGCCCAGCGCCTGGAATTGCACGACCGCATCGAGCCGGTTGCGGAATTCAGGACTGAATCCTTTGCGGATGACTTCCATCGCATCGGTCGAATGATCCTGGCGGGTGAACCCGATCGTACGCCGTGCCGCCTGCGCCGCGCCTGCGTTGGTCGTCATGACGATGATGACGTTCTTGAAGTTGGCTTCCCGGCCGTTGGTGTCGGTGAGCACGCCGCGATCCATGACCTGCAACAGGATGTTGAAAATGTCCGGATGCGCCTTCTCCACCTCGTCCAGCAGCAGCACGCAATGCGGCGTCTTGACGATCTTCTCGGTCAGCAGGCCGCCCTGGTCGAAGCCGACATAGCCAGGAGGCGCACCGATCAGGCGCGACACCGAATGCGACTCCATGTATTCGCTCATGTCGAACCGCACCAGTTCGATGCCCAGCTGCAAGGCGAGCTGCTTGGTGACTTCGGTTTTGCCGACGCCGGTCGGACCGGCGAACAGGAAGTTGCCGATCGGCTTGTCGGGATTGCCCAGGCCGGAACGCGCCAGCTTGATCGCCGAAGTCAGCGTCGCGATGGCCGGATCCTGGCCGAAGATCACCATCTTCAGGTTGCGCTCAAGATGCTGCAGCACGTCCTTGTCCGACGCGCTGACCTGCTTGGCCGGGATGCGCGCCATCTTGGCGACGATGGTCTCGATTTCCTCGACGTCGATGATCTGCTTGCGGACGTCCTCGGCCAGCAGGCGCTGGCGTGCGCCGGCCTCGTCGATCACGTCTATGGCCTTGTCCGGCAGCAGGCGGTCGGCGATGTGCTTCACGGACAGGTCGACCGCCGCCTGCAGGGCATCATCGGCATAGGCGACGCCGTGGTGCTGCTCGTAGCGCGGCTTGAGCCCATGGAGGATTTCCAGCGTTTCGCTGATTGTCGGCTCGACGATGTCGATCTTCTGGAAGCGCCGCGCGAGCGCACGATCCTTCTCGAAGATGCCGCGGTATTCCTGGAACGTGGTCGAACCGATGCAGCGCAGCTCGCCCGTCGCCAGCACCGGCTTGATCAGGTTGGAGGCATCCATGGTGCCGCCGCTGGCGGAACCGGCGCCGATGATGGTGTGGATTTCGTCGATGAACAGGATCGCGCCCGGATGTTTCTTCAACTGGGCCAGCACGGCCTTGAGCCGCTTCTCGAAATCGCCGCGGTACTTGGTGCCCGCAACCAGCGCGCCGAGGTCGAGCGCGTAGATCGTGGCGTCGGCCAGCACTTCGGGCACGTTGCCGTCCACGATGCGCTTGGCGAGCCCTTCGGCAAGTGCCGTCTTGCCAACCCCGGCCTCGCCCACGTACAGGGGATTGTTCTTGCGGCGGCGGCACAGGATCTGGATGGTGCGCTCGACTTCGTCGGCGCGGCCCACCAGCGGATCGATCTTTCCATCGCGCGCGAGCTGGTTGAGGTTGCTGGCGAATTCCTCCAGCGCGTCGCCCTTGTGCTCGCCGTCGCCATCGCCGCTCGATTTGGATGCGTCATCGGACTGCTGCGACGACGGTTCGTCCTCGCCGATCTTGGCGATCCCGTGCGACAGGTAGTTGACCACGTCCAGCCGCGTCACGTCCTGCTGGTTGAGGTAATAGACCGCGTGCGAATCCTTCTCGCCATAGATCGCCACCAGCACGTTGGCACCGGTGACTTCCTTTTTGCCAGACGACTGCACATGGTAGACGGCACGCTGCAACACGCGCTGGAAACCGAGCGTGGGCTGCGTGTCGCGGCCGTCGTCGTCGGGCAGCTTGGCTACGGAGGTTTCAATAGCCTGCGCGAGCTCGCTGCGCAGCCGGTGGAAATCTGCGTTGCAGGCCTTGAGCACGCCTTCGGCCGAGGGGTTGTCTAGCAGCGACAACAGCAGATGCTCGACCGTCATGTATTCGTGGCGCGCCTCGCGGGCGCGCTTGTAACACTGGCCGATGGTCTGTTCGAGGTCTTTGGAAAACATGGGAGGCAACCTCCGTGGGTACTGCGACCTGACTTGGGGATGACCTTACGCTTTTTCCATCGTGCACAAGAGGGGGTGCAGGTGCAGCCTTGCGTATTCGTTTACCTGCGCCACCTTGGACTCCGCCACTTCCCGGGTATACATCCCACATACGCCGCGCCCGCGCGTATGGACGTGGAGCATGATCTGGGTGGCTTTCTCGAGGTTCATGTTGAAGAACTGCACCAGCACCTCCACCACGAAATCCATGGGCGTGTAGTCGTCGTTGAGGATCAGCACGGAATACAACGGCGGACGGGCGGTTTCGGGTTTGGCAGTCTCGACGACGGCACCATAGTCGCGATCCTTGTCGGTTTTTCTTGGCATGGCGGGATTATAAGTGTCGTCATTCCCGCCCAGGCGGGAATCCATGCCTGGGGAATCCGCCACGAAGGAGATCCTGCGATCTGAAAACCTCCGGCTATGGATTGCTCGCTGCCTAGCCGGGACCAGCCTTAGGCTGTCCTGCGCGGGAACGACGATTTGCGACCGTCATGGACGGGAATGCTACATGGCGGCGAAAATGGACGAATGAGCTATCGCGAAGGCCGCTTCTGGCAACCCGACGTCACCGTCGCCACCATCGTGGTCCGCGACGGACGGTTGTTGTGCGTGGAGGAACGGGTCAACGGGGATGTCGTCATCAACCAGCCGGCCGGGCATCTGGAGCCCGACGAAAGCCTGCTCGAAGCCGCGCTTCGCGAGACGCGCGAGGAAACCGGCTGGGACGTGCGGCTGACCGCATTCGTCGGCGCGTATCAGTGGAAAGCAGAGACGGGAAGGCATTACTTGCGCTTCGCCTTCGCCGCCGAGCCCGTTCAACACGATCCGGCGCGCAAGCTGGACGAAGGCATCGTGCAGGCGGTGTGGATGACACCGGATGAATTGCAGAACGCACAACCCCGTCATCGCAGTCCGTTGGTCTGGCAGGTCGTGATCGATTACCTCGCCGGCCGCCGTCACCCGCTGTCGATGCTGCAGCACATCGCGTGAAAGCACCTCGCACCGTCGTGGGCGTGTCGGGTGGCGTCGACTCGTCGGTCGCGGCGTTGCTGTTGCGCGACCATGCTCGTGAAAAGTCGGGCGAAGACATCGCTGGCCTGTTCATGCAGAACTGGGCCGACGACGGCAGCGGCGACTGCCGCGCGGAGGACGATCGCAAGGATGCCGTCGCCGTCTGCGGGCGTCTGGGAATCCCGATTCATTTCCGCGATTTCTCGAAGGAATACTGGGAAGGCGTGTTCGCCCATTTCCTCGCCGAATACGCCGCCGGCCGCACACCGAATCCCGACGTGCTGTGCAATCGCGAGATCAAGTTCAAATATTTCCTGGATGCGGCGCATGCGCTGGGCGCGGAGTTCATTGCGACCGGGCATTACGCACGCATCGAGCGACGTTCCGGCAGGACACTGTTGCTGCGCGCAGCCGATCGCAGCAAGGACCAGAGCTATTTCCTGCACCAGCTCGGCCAGCAGCAGCTGTCGGCAACGCGGTTTCCCCTGGGGGAGATGCAGAAAACCGACGTCCGCCGAATCGCAACTGAAGCCGGCCTGCCGACGGCAGCGAAAAAGGATTCCACCGGCATCTGCTTCATCGGCGAACGCGATTTCCGCGAATTCCTCGGCCGCTATCTGCCGGCGAAAACAGGCGACATCCGCGATCCGCAAGGCCGTACGCTCGGCGAACATCCGGGCGTGTTCTTTTTCACACTGGGCCAGCGCGAAGGCCTGCAACTCGGCGGCATTCGCGGCCGCGATGCCGCGCCGTGGTACGTCGTTGGCAAGGATGTCGCGCGCAATGTGCTGGTCGTAGACCAGGGCAGTGACAGCCCGTTCCTGCAATCACAAACCTTGTGGTCGGAAACCGCGCACTGGATCGCGGATGGGCCGCCCTCGACCCGCTTCGAATGCACCGCGCAAACCCGCTACCGGCAAGCCGATGAACCTTGCGAGGTGGAAGTCGCCGACAATGGCGGCCTGCACGTGCGTTTCGCGCGGCCGCAACGCGCCGTAACGCCCGGACAATCGCTGGTGCTGTATCGCGACGACGAATGTCTCGGCGGCGCCGTCATCCTGTCCACCGACGCCCCACTGGAAAAGAGCCTGGCTGCATGAATGATGTCGTGACCGAAGCAATGGACAACCGCGTGCTGGCGCTTGCCGGCTTGCTCCAGGCCCTGAAGCAGGTCCGGCAGATCGCCGACACCGGCCAGGCCGACGCGGCGGTGCTGCAAACGTCGCTGGACAGCGTCTTCCGCATCGATGCCGCGTCGCCGGAAGCGGTCTACGGCGATGTGAATGCACTGCGCCCAGGCCTGCGATTGTTACGCGAGTATTTCGACAACAGCGCGGCCGATCCGTTGTTGCCGAAGCTCGCACTGGCGGTGCTGCAACTCGAACGCCGCTTCGTGCACGAAGGCGAATCCGTCGATCAGGTCCAGGCCGGCATCGCGGCGCTCGCGCCGTCGGCGGAACGGCTGGAAAGCACGCATCCGGATGTGCTGTCGGGTCTTGGCAGCCTCTACGCGAGCAGCATCAGTCATCTGCGTCCGAAGATCATGGTGCAGGGGAATCCGCACTACCTGGGTCAACCCAGCGTGGTTGCCGAAATCCGCGCCGTATTGCTGGCCGCGTTGCGCTCGGCCGTGTTGTGGCGGCAGCTGGGCGGCAACTTCTGGGATTTCCTGCTGCGCAAGCGCGAGATGATCGAGGCAGTGGATGCACAGCTGACCTGAAATCAGCCTGCATGTTTTGAATGCCTCCGTTCGCATTCCCGCGAAGGCGGGAATGGCGGCTCATGAGTCATGCCTCTCCGTTCAATGTCCGAAACAGCGGGAAAAACGCTGCGTTTCAAGCCTGACAGCTGCGGCGGACAGCCGCTTCCGGCATAATGAACACGTTCCCCGCGGTGAATTTCCCCGCACTCCCAAATCCCAGTTACCCAGTCACGGAGCCCACATGGCCGACTCCTTCGCCACCCGCAGCAGTCTCGAACTCGACGGCAAGTCCTACACCTATTTCAGCCTGCCCAAGCTCGGCGAGCGCTTCGATCTGGCCAGGCTGCCGTACTCGATGAAGATCCTGCTGGAGAATCTGTTGCGCCACGAAGACGGGGTGACGGTGCTGCCGCAGCACATCGAGGCTGTGGCGCAGTGGGATGCGAAGGATGAGCCGGACACCGAAATCGCCTTCATGCCCGCGCGCGTGGTGCTGCAGGATTTCACCGGCGTACCATGCGTGGTGGATCTGGCGGCGATGCGCGATGCCGTCACCAAACTCGGAGGGAACCCGAACCAGATCAATCCGCTCATCCCTTCCGAACTGGTCATCGACCATTCCGTGCAGGTCGACGTGTTCGGCCGCGCCGACGCGCTGGACCTCAACGGCAAGATCGAATTCGAGCGCAACATGGAGCGCTACAGCTTCCTGCGCTGGGGACAGAAGTCGTTCGAGAATTTCAAGGTGGTGCCGCCGAACACCGGCATCGTGCATCAGGTCAATCTGGAAAACCTCGCGCGCGTGGTCATGTCACGCGAGGTTGACGGTGTACTGCAGGCATTCCCGGATACCGTCTTCGGTACCGATTCGCACACCACCATGATCAATGGCATCGGCGTCCTCGGCTGGGGCGTCGGCGGCATCGAGGCGGAAGCGGCGATGCTGGGACAGCCCTCATCGATGCTGATTCCGCAGGTGGTCGGCTTCAAGCTCATCGGCAGGATGCCCGAAGGCGCGACCGCCACGGATCTCGTGCTGACCGTAACGCAGATGCTGCGTGCGCTCGGGGTCGTCGGCAAGTTCGTCGAATTCTTCGGCGACGGCCTGCAGCACTTGCCGCTCGCGGACCGCGCGACGATCGCCAACATGGCGCCGGAATACGGCGCGACCTGCGGCATCTTCCCGATTGATGCGGAGGCACTGACTTATCTACGTTTGTCGGGCCGCGACGATGCGCAGATCGCATTGGTCGAAGCCTATGCCAAGGCGCAAGGTCTCTGGCACGAACCCGGCATGGCGGCAGCGACCTACTCTGCCGTGATGGAACTCGATCTCGGCGACGTCAAGCCGTCCCTGGC
>PPFU01000479.1_pt1 | contig 17118 bp, 12 predicted proteins | sample 1535991 | NCBI WGS metagenome assembly PPFU01 (sample SAMN04901290, study PRJNA319586) | Hypolithon metagenome, whole genome shotgun sequencing project. | isolation source: Antarctic Hypolithon | place: Antarctica: Miers Valley | collected 2014
CTCTTTTCGCTTGCGTTTGCGATGGCGGTCGAACATGCCCTCCGAATCGGGGGGCAGGTCGGCCTGGACGAGGTTCTGGCCCCAGAGCTGCCCGAGCAGCGAGATCGCCTCACCTTGCGTCGGGGCGTCGTCGCCGCAGAAGCTGTTGCTCGCCTCCCACGCCTCCGCGACGGTGCGTTGGCCGTCGAGCAGCGCGACGAAGTGATAGCCCGCCTCATCGCATCGGAAAAACCCGTTGTTGATCGGGTCCCGCAGCACGTGGTACACCCGCCCGCGGTACGCCTGCCGCCTGGCCTGCACGATCGGCCTCAGCCGCGGGCGAAGCTTCGCCACGCGGTGCCAAGCTTCGGAAAAGGTGGGGCGGTCGACGGGCATTCACATCTTATGATTTGGCGATCTGGTGGTTTGGCGAGGAAAGAGAGGGAAGAGGTGAAGAGGTGAAGAGGTGAAGAGGTGAAATGGTGAAGAACTATTGATGGGCAGCCAAATCGGGTCGTTCAGAGCGACCGATGAAATCGGAAGATCCGGCTCTACCGTTCGTTAGATCGACATCTCTTCCTCATCTCTTTTCATCTTGTTCTGCCAATCTCCACTTCTTCACCTTCTTCGCTTCTTCGCTTTTCCTCCTCACCTCCTCACCACATCACCATTTGCCTAGACGCGTGGCGTCCAGACGTTGGTGACGGTGGGGAGGCTGGACCAGCCGGTGCGAGCGGTGCGGTTCATGATCATGAGGGTGGTTTGGCCGGTGTTTCGATTGCGAAAGAGGATGTCGCCGTCGCCGTCGTTGTCGAAGTCGGCCACGCCGTGCATGGCCCATGCGGTGGCGACGTTGGGGAGGGCGGTCCAGCCGATGCGGGTGGTGCCGCTGAGCCGCATGATCGTGTTGAGCCCGTTGCCGGTGTGCCGGAAGATCAGGTCCGGGTCCCCGTTGCCGTCCATGTCGTGGACCCCGCCGGTGGTCCAGGCGGTGGAGACGTTGGGCAGGGCGATGAAGGCGGCCTGCTGGTTGTTTTGGAGGGTGAGGATGGCGTTGTCGCCGTTGTTTTGGTTGCGGAAGATCAGGTCCGCGTCGCCGTCGCGGTCCATGTCTTCGACGCCGGCCATGGTCCAGATGGAGGCGACGCTGGGGAGTGCGGTCCAGCCTTGGCGGGTGGTGGCGTCCATCCGCATGATGGTGTTTTGGCCGTTGTTGCGGTTGCGGAAGATGAGGTCGGGGTCGCCGTCGCCGTCCATGTCCGCGACGCCGGTGAGGTCCCAGTTGGGGGCGACATCGGGGAGGGTGGCCCAGCCCAGGCGTGCGGTGCCATCGAGGAGCATCAGGGTGTTGTCGCCGGTGACGGTGTTGCGGTAGACCAGGTCCGTCTGTCCGTCGCCGTTGAAGTCGCCTTCGCCGAAGCTGGCGGGCCCCCGCTCGAAGTCGACGTAGCCAAAGCCCTGGCCGGAGATGAAGTCGATCTCGCGGTTGCCCCCGCCGACGCTGGCGACGGTGGAGGCTTCGCCGACGAAGTTGCCGCCATCTGCGGTGATCTGGTAGGTGCCCTGGGGCACTTTGATGGACCAGCCGCCCGCGGTGTTGGTGGTGGTGGAGCGGGCGCCCGCCTTGACATCGACGTTGCCCAGCCCCTCGCCTGGGTCGTACCGCCCGTCGTTGTTGAGGTCGTTGTAGACCACGCCGGTGAGGAAGCGGTCGCCGGTTTGCTGGTAGGCGGTGTGGATGGACCAGTAGTAGCGGTAGAAGGAGGCCGCGTCATAGGCGACGCCCACGCCGATCTCGCGGTGGTTCTCGAAGAACGGGTCCATCGCGAGCAGGTGGATCCGGTGGCCGGGGGGGTCGATGTTCTCGTCGAGGATCAGGCCATAGAGCGGTTCCTCAGCGTCGTTGTAGAACGTGCCCGCGGCGAGCGACTCGATGTAGTTCTCGTTGTCCGGCCAGGAGGAGGGGACGTTGTAACCCGCATCCCGTGCGAGGCGGTTGGGGAACTTGCCCGTCACCTCGCTCTCGTGCGCAAAATAGTCGAACTCCGCCATCTCATCGGAGTGAACCCGGGCGGAATCGGAGAGGTCGAGGTTGACCGCCAGCGGCGGCTGGCTGTCGACGCCGTCGAGCAGCCCCGCGGGCAGGCCCGCCTCCACCTGGTAGGCCTGCGGGTCGTGCCGGGCGCGGTTGATCAGGTAGATCATGTGCTGCGCCTGCACCGACATCGGTGCGGCGGACATGAGCAGGCGGGGCTCGAGTTGCTCGAAGAAATTTTGACTCGGCATACGGCGACTTCTCCTCCGGCGGTGCGGGCAGTGTGGTTGGTATCGGCGGGATCACCCCGCGACGCGTTCATGGGGGCGTACAGGATATACGCAACCAAGCCCCGCCGGGTTTACACGTCTAATTTGAGCGGTGCTGCCCTGCACTCGATCGTGACATTGAGGAGAGGTGTGTTCCTCACAAAGCTGGTCCGAACCGCTTTGGGTAAAAATATGCCGGGTCACACCCACAGCTTCATCCGCACCCAGCCCACCGCATCGCGGGTCCAGACCCAGAGCAGCGGGGCCTCGCCGACGGTGGCTTTGGCGACGCCCTCGACGCCGGGGCGGAGCCAGGTGGCGGCCCCCGCCTCATCGATCCGCACGCGGGCGCGGAACACGTTGCGGCCGTCGATCACCTCGGCGATCGGGTTGATCCGTTCGACGGTGAAGGGCACGTACCGACCCGGGTGCGACGCGGAAGCGAGCGCACCCTGCTGACCGGGCTCGACCTCGGCGACCTTGGCCTCGGGGATGTACATCGTCGCCCGCACCTGGTCCAGCGGGGCCACCTCGAACATCACCTCGCCCCGCTGCACCGGCGCCAGCGGCCGCTCCCGCCAGTCTCCGCTGAGCACCGTGCCCGACGAGGCCGCCCGCAGCGTGGCCCGCTCGAGTTGATGCTCCACCACCCGCTTCTGCTGCCTCGCCTCGTCGAGGCTCGCCCGTGCGACCGCCATCGACATCGCGTCGCCCTGCCGCATCGCCTCCAGCCGATCCGCCTCGTGCCGCGCCATCGTCGCAGCCAGACCCGCGTCCTGTTCGAGCAGGTCCGACATGTCCATTCTTGCCAGCGGCTGCCCCTCGACCACGGTGTCCCCCGGCTCGACCAGCGCCTCGGCCAGGCGGCCATCAAAGGGCGCGGGCACCGTCGCCTGGCTGGACGCCTCCACCACAAACGGAGCCTCCACCCGCACCGGCCCCCGCACCAGGACCACCGTCACCGCCGCCGCCAAAAGCGCCACCGCCGCCGCCTTGGCCCAGGTATGACGCGGGCTGAGCACCCTCGACAGCCCGCGGCGGGTCGCGGTCGCCCACCGGGCCCCGAACCAGCGGTCCTCCTCCGCACGCTCGAGCAGCCGGGGCGTGACCAGCTCCGCCCCCAGCCGCAGCAGCTCCACCTCGCCCGGGTCCCAAGGCTTCGACGCGGCCCGCTCCAGCGTCAGCACCCCGACCGCCTCCCCCGCCGCGTCGCCCGAGCCGTCGCCCGACAGCCCCCGGCTCGAACGCAGCGGCAGGCTCACCACCGCCGTCGGCCCATCCACCCGCGCCAACTCGCTCGTCGCACGATTGACATACCTCGCCCCGTGCGGCGAGGGCACAACAATCTCCTCATCCTGGTCGCGGCACTCCTCCATCGCCGCCTCCAGCCGCTGCATCGCCTCCATCTTCCGATCAAACTTCTCCGTCCCGCTCACCACCCGCACCTTGATAAACCGCCCCGATTCCAGGCCCAGCGACACACGGTCCGCGGAGAACCGCGACTGAAGCTCGCTGCACACCGCCTGCGCCGAGGGGAGGAAGCGGTGATGACGATTTTGAGCCGCCAGCAGCTCGAGCGACACCCCGACCCGCAGCGCGTGCCGCGTCCGCTCCATGGCGTGCCGCTTGGCGTTGTAGAGGCCCATCAGCGCGGTGCTGATCTCGAGGCGATGTCTCGCCTCCGCCACGCGATCCGGGCCTAGCGCCTTGAGAAGGAACACCTGCACCACCGTGGCAGTCTCGTCGCCGTCGCCCCCCTCGATGCGGGCGCGGATCGGCAGCAGCACCAGGTGCCGCGTCGCCGACTGGTCATAGAGCTGGTTCGGCTCGTCCATGGCGCGGACCTCGACCGACGCCGTGCCGATACCGCGGCCCACCAGCCTCGCCGCGGTCCGCATCCAGTCCGGCACACGCTCGTCCGTGAGCGTCAGGTCCATGCCCTTCACCGCGCCCCCCGCAGACTCCGGGGCCTCGGTCAAGCCCGGCACGGGCGGGTGGACCGCCTGGATCAACGCCCGATCCCGCAGCACCGCAAACACCGCCCCCGCCGACGCACCCGAAAGCTCGCACTGCGCCTTGAGCAACTCCGCCAGAAACTTCCGCGGCGGCCCATCAAATCGCGCCACCCGATCCACCGCCCCCATCACCCCACCAGGCCCCGCCTGCAGCGCAGCGGCAGCGTGGCCCAAGTCGTCTTCCTCCAGCGTGTGCTTTTGAACAATCATAAAAGCCTCATCACCTCGGAACCGTCGCTGCAGAACCCACCCCACTATCGACCCGACACCGAGGGAAGTCTACCCACTTTGCACATCACTCTGCGATTCCCAAGGTCAAACCCCCAGCCCTCCCCATCAAGCCAATGGCCCCCAGCCACCACCATATATGCGGGCTCTAGACTGAGGAGGTCCTTCCCCTTCAAAAAGCCAGGAAGAACACCCACGGCCCGAAACCCTGGTCGAACTACCCTCCATTGTTGGGCTCGCCATCAAGTTCCAACGCCGGCGACGATTCACTCCGTCGTGGCGTTGGTCCTGAGGGTAAGCTACAGAAAAAGGAAGCCTACGGCCTGAAGAGTGGCACGGTGATCGCACCTTGACTTTCATAGGCATCGTAGTGTCCCAAGTCGGGTCCTGAGTTGGCGATCCGCTTATCCTCTGAGCGATGATATGAAACGTGGGATCCATCGTATCCCTTCGCGGCGACATAAATGGCCTGATTAGGCCGAGTTGCCGGTATCGTGACCGACCCGCTCGAATCAACATAATACGTCCCGTCGTGGACTATTATCGCCGAAAAGAGGCCCGTCATCCTACGATGACTGACACCCACGACGGCATCCGTGAGCGGCATCCCGTCGCTGGCGCGCACAATCGTCATGTGAAGGTCACGAACAGGCTTGGTATTGGTCGTGTGACAACCCGCAACGGTCAGTGCCAACGCAATGAGCACCACCGGGGCCAGTGATCGACACAATCTGGAAATAGGAGCAGTTCGGGTCATCGCAAGAGCCCCTCGATCAGGAATTCGCTATATCGCTCAATCACCTCGGCCGTGAAGTCGATGTCGATGTGCGGTCCGCCGTTGCTGGCGTCAGGCCTGAGTTGCGGCGTGTCGCTGCTGTCGGTCGATGCGTTAATGTCTGTCACGTCCGCGGTGCCGACGTCTTCGTTGGTCGTGCCGCCGTGGAGGAAATGGTCCTGATCCTGGTAGATGTTGAGGTGTTTGGGCGACCCCGGTGGGAGCTGACGCTCGGCCGTGCCAAAAAAGAACGGGAAGCTCTCTTCGATGGCGTCGATGAACGCGGTGCGGTGAATCACCTCCGTGTTCACACCGGCGAGGTTGTTCGCGATGTCCACCACCCGATCCCCCCCGAGGCTGTATCCATACATGCTCAACTTGCTCACCCCGCGATCGGTCAAGGCGGTCTGAACCTCCGCCAAGGCCTCGGCTGCCTTGTTCCAGGGGTACCAGTGAACGGCGTAGCCGAGATCGTGAAAATCAGGAACGCTGGCGGCAGCGGTATTGACCGCCGCAGTCCCCGTTCCGCTTCCGGCAGCCGAACCCTGCGAAAACCCACCCAGCCCGACGATGATGCTTTGGAATGTGTGGAAGTACGCTGCGTCGATCACGCTGCCGTCATCGGCCGAGACGAGGCTCGCTTCGCTCGCTCTGCCCCGGCTGGATCCGAACTTTTGACGCTGGATCATCCAAGCGACCATCTTCGGGTGCAAGTCTGTATTGCAGGCACCCTCCATGCCTTCTTCGCCGAGTTTCTGATCGATCCAATGAGTTGCCCGATCCGCAACTTGACGCCCATGCACCAACCACCACGCCGTCGACCCGACACCACGATATGCGGGCCAATCATCACCCTCCCGATTCCGAGGGTAGTCACCAATTACGAACTCCCCCCCCGTGGCGACCTGGAGCGCAAAGGCGGCAGCGCGAAGCTCCTGATAACTCTCCGGAGAACGAAGGATCGGCCGCACCGCCCGGATGGTGGAGTCGACGTCGACGATCCCCCGCTTGAAATATTCAACCAAGAGCAACCCTGCAATGCTTCTCACATACTCCGACTCGTCCGAGAGCCCCTCTGACAGGAGCAGACGAATCTCACGGACTTCAACGTCGTTTGGAACGTCCACACGCAGCGAAGTGAGCGCAAGCGCCCGAACCGCCTCGTGTTCATGTTGAAGCAGTTCGGCCAACCGCGGCAAAGACTTGTAGGCGGTCCGCCTCCGAGCGTACTCCTCGGCCTCCCGGAGCGCTGCCTTAACCTCGTCGGGTAGCCCGGAAGAGGTTGACCGCTGCTGTCGTGGCTTGAGCAGCGTCAACGCGTTCTCCAACTGTGACGCGGCTTCCCGCTGCGCTTCTGTCATTCGGCGATCGGGTGGAGGTAACACAGCACTCTCACGGGCACCGATTCTCCGACGCCGCGCCGGAACCTCCAACTCCTGCAGCACCGCAAGGATCAGCGGGGTAGAGATCTCAGATACCTCCGCCGTCGCAAAACCGTCGATCCGCACGACCTCTCGATCACCGTCCAGGATGACGATGCTCTCCAGCGGATAAGCACCGCCCTCCGCAGAACGCCGAAGATGAAGGTGTTTCCCGCCGCGACTCGTGACCACCCAACCCAAGCGATCTACATCGACCTCGACTCCCTTCGCACGCTCAAGAGCAGCGAGAATGATCGCGGCGGGGTCCAGCGTCACCCGGCCCCGCTCGTTTCGCTCCATAGTGCCCCACAAATCCAGAGCGAGTACCCGTTCGCCCTGCGACCCCACCTCGCACGCACCGCCGATCTGTGCCACCTCAACGGGCGCGTCATCGGGCCCGGAAAACGAGACCACCGCCTGCGCGTCAGAAAGACTGAACAGCGAGCCGTCGTCCGACCGCACGGCGAAAAAGCCGTCCGATTGCCTGGCGATCCCTTCGATCCTGACGCCGACCACGCCGCCAGCTGGCCAAGGAAGCTGCGCTACCACGCAAAAGCGACCCTCTCTCGAACAAACCTTCTTCGCGTCCTTGACCGCGACCTCGCTCGACATGCGAAGCTGATCCGAGACCGCGTCAAGAAAGTTTCTCACGTTCGTTGACTCCTCTACTGCACCCACCTCAGCGAACCCCGCTAGCGGCACCGAGTGAAGAACCGCGAGAATGATCATACCGAAACGGGTCACAAAGGCCCGAGGATAGGTTCGAGCAGGTGCTTTCATATGCTGGCCAGTCCTTATTCGCTCTCGAAAATCACGAACCCCTTGGATCAACTACGAGACGTACTCAGCGGGTTTCGATGTCACGGGACATCAAAACCTGATGCCGAGGTTAACGCGGACGCCGGTATTCCTGAAGTCCCCTTCGTCGGAAGAATAGTCCGAAAAGAGTGTCGGGCCAGCCTGCCAGTTGCCGTTCCGGCTGGTGTGTGTCAGGCCCACCTCCGCACGAATGAGGTCATCCTCGGACGCGAATGGGTCTTCTTCGAAGCGATACCGAGTCGTATAGCTGACGACATCGGTTGGCGTGGCAATCCAAGTACCTTGGACACCGACTTCTTGGAGGAGTGCTTGAGGATTTTCAAAGAGAGCTTTGTTGTCAATGTTGTCGAGGTAGAACTGGATCGGGCGGAACCGGACGACTGGCTTCAGGCTCCAATCGCCCACGTCGTCTAGGCTCGGCGGCACATAGGGAGTGTAGCCCCCAGCACGGGCATCGATGAAGTCGAGAGGGCTTCGACTCGTAGCGAAGTTGGTATCGAGTGTGAAATCGATGACCGAATCCGCGAGGAGCGCAGAGTTCACCTGGAGCGAGTCGTACCCACCCATATTCTCCATGTAATCCCTCAACTCAAGCGGATCGCTCACTTCTCCTGGATTACCGCTGTCGAGAATGTCTTGCGTTTGATCCTCGAACACATCTCGAGTGAAGTCGTAGATCTCATCGGCCATCAAGTTGCGCACGAAGTCGAGCTTCGCGGTGGGTTCATCGTGTCAGGGCGAAATGAGACCTGTGCTCACTTCAGTGAGCTCGTACAGATCCATTGGTTCCGCAGGGGGAGCTTCCGCCGGGGCCGATTGTTGACCGATCACCGGAGTCGCAGGAGTAGCTCCCTCCAAACCCGAGTTGATCGCGGTGATGCCCGGAACTCCGGGGACTCCTTGAAGGACAACATCCTCAATCGCTTGATTGAGTTCAAGGTACCCTTCCCCGTCGCTGAACATCGCCGTATTTGTATCAGCGATCACCAGGAACACCTGCTGCGCTGCAACGGTCGGCGACACTTCGACGGTGAACACATTTTGTGTGTTCGTATATGTGGAGAGGAAGGCAGGGGCGATGTTCACTTCGTTCGACGCCCGAACGGTGACCTGAACTTCCTGATACAACTTCACCGTCAGCGAGCCGGCATTGTCGTAGTACCACGTGCTACCCGGCCCATTGGGGCCCTCCCCTTCGACGTCTTGGTAGAAGAGTTGGAGGGGGTCGTGGGTGGTGGGGGTGAAGGATTGGCCGTAGACGGAGTCGGCGGTGTGGTCGCCCCAGTGTCCGAGGCGGCCGGAGGCGTCGTCGAGGCCCATGTCGGTGCCCATTGGCAGCGTGGTCAGGTCACGCCACTGGGTCTCCCCGGGCTTGCGGTGGTACTCGGCATCGGCGATATGCTTCTTGCTGTACCCCACCTTGAACGTCCCGGACGCCTCGGCGTAGTAGTTGGCACCGGGTGTGAGTGGTGCGGTGACGACCTGAGCATCGGAGCTCGTGTCCACCTGGTAGCTGCCCACCTCCACAAACCCCGTCGGAACCCCGACAGCAGCATCCGCGGCTCGAGCACCTCGAGGAGGCAACCCCCGCCCGAGGAACGGAGCGGCGGGGCGAGCGTCGAATCACGCAAACTGCGCCCACCCCCCCAACTTACCGAACAAGCCGCGGGAGACGTTGCGAACGCTTTGATAAAGGCTCATGTCGGGCTCCGGTGGGCGGGTGAGGTCGGTGGGGAGGGAGTTCGAGGTGACGCGGGTAACATACTGAGGTGGTGGGCGCGATGTCAAGAGCCTTAATGTCGCGGCGAAGGTTAGATCTTGGCGAGTGTTGTGTGGCCGAAGCTCGGCACCCCGCCCGAGTCGTTGCCGCCGCTACCGCGACGGCCTTGCCGCAGGGGCAGCAGGGCGAGCCATTTTTGGAGGCCCATCGCCGCTCCCCGCCCCGGGCATCTTGAGCGCGGATGGGGGCCTGGCCCCAGGGAGCAATGTTCCAATGCGTCGCGGCGGGTTCTATGATGATCTAACCATGACCAGCTTCCCCTACTCATCGCAGCTCCACGCACAGGACAGGGCGGTGCAGGCGTTGCGGGCAGCGGTGGCGCGGGCGAGTTTTCTTCAAGCGGCAGTGGTTGCGATGGCGGTTTGGCTGTTCGCGGTTGGTGGGGCGGTGCTGGTGGCGCGGATCGCTTTCGATGCGGGCGGGGCGTGGCTGCTCACGGGCGTGATTGTGTTGGGTGTCGGTGTGTTGGTGGTCCTGCTGGGGGCTTGGTGGTGGGCGTGGCGTCGCAGGCCGGGGCAGGCGGCGGCCAGGGCGGTGCTCGATGCGAAGGGGCGGTGCGGCGGGCTGCTCATGATCGGGTCGGAATCACCCGTCGATACAGCATGGACATCGCGGCTGGGCCCCCCGGCTTCGCTCCGCCCGCGGTGGTCCCGGCCGGCACGCTGGCGTGGGGCGGTGCTGCTGCTGGTGGCGGCGGCGTTCCTGGCGGGCGCGGTGGCGGCTCCGAAGCGGTTCACGCAGTTGGACCCCAAGCGGAGCATGGACATCACCGCCCAGACAGACCGCATCGCGGAACAGGTCGGGGTGCTGGAGATGGAGAAGTTCCTGGACGCCAAGGCGGCGAAGCAGCTGCGTGATGAGCTGGCGGCGGTGGCGCGGGAGGCGGAGGGGGGGGACCCGGTGCGGACGTGGGAGGCCCTGGATCACCTGGCGGATCAGGTCGAGCGGGCCGGCCGGGAGGCGGTGGAGGAGGCGGTCCATGAAGCCGCCACCCTCACCCCGCCCCAGGCCTTGGCTCAGGGGCTGGAGCGGGAGGGCGGCGGGATGAAGCCCGAGCAGCGGGCGGCCGCGATGGCGGAGCTGGCGGAGATGGCGCGTGAGGCGGCCCAGTCCAGCGAGGCATTCCGCGATGCCATCGACCCCAAGCTGCAGCAGGCGCTGCAGGACGCCAGCCTCACCCCCGAGCAGGCGAGAGAGCTGGCGCGGCAATTTGGCGCGCGAAAGGGGGAGCTTCAGCAGGCGCTGGAGCGGTTGAGCAGCGCGGGTCTGGGCGGACAGGGAGCGGAGCAGGCCCGCGAGCTCGCGCAGCGGATGGCGGAATTGAACCCGGAGGGGCTGCGGGAGTTTCTCGAGGAGATGGAAGGCCAGAAGTCGCCGAGCGAGGCGGCACGGGAGTGGGCGGAGCGGTTTTCGCTCGACCCGGGCAACCCTTGGGCCCGGCCCGGGGGTGGCGGCGGGCAGGGGGGAGAGGTGGCGCAGGACCGCGGCGGACAGCCCGGAGCATCAGGCGGTCAGAGCAACAGTCGGGGAGGCTCGGGCGGCGTTGGGCGGGGCGGCGGGCCGACCGACTTGACGTGGAAGGACCCCAGCAGCGAGGAGGGCGTCGAGTTCCAGCCCGAGGTGCTGCCCCCGGCCGATCTCGAAGCGGCGCGTGACGCAGCCAAGATCGGCGTCAGCCTCGGCGACCCGTCCAGTGAACAGGCCACCCCCCCCGAATCCGCGGGCGCATTGGACGACGCCCGGGCCGGCGGTGGGAGCGCTCAGCGGGACCACGTGCTGCCGCGACACCGGGGCACGGTGGAGCGTTATTTCGACCGTGGCGAGTAGTCCCGCGAGTCCATTTCCAGCCTCACGTTCTGAGCGGATGCGGCCAAGCCGCCGCTTACGTGGGCCAACGACGCGGGCGGCTCCGCCGCGACCGCTCTACGTCGAGGCAACTGTCTGGAGTCTCTGAATAACTTGCCGCCGACGTTGCTGGCGTGCCGTCCCGCCCGGTAAAGCGGCCTCAGCCGGAGTTGTTCAGACCCCTCGTCTGTTCTATGCGGAGCGATCACGTTCCGCGAAAGCGGGGGCTGACGCCCTCCGCTAGACTTCCGGTCATGCCCGATGTGACGCCGCCTCTGCTCCTGCCGCACGAGCTTGCCCCCGCGGCCGAGAGGGTGCGGGCGGCGTTGGCGGAGCTCGATGCGATCCTGCTGGGGCAGTCGGACCTGCACCGGCTGGTCATGGTCGGCGTACTCAGCCGGGGGCATATCCTGCTCGAGGGGCTGCCCGGCGTGGGCAAGACCGCCCTGATCCGGGCGCTGGGGCAACTGCTGAACCTGGAGTTCAAGCGGGTGCAGTTCACGCCCGACCTGATGCCCAGTGACATCCTGGGGGCGACGATCCTTCAGGAGGAGGAGGCGACCGGGCGGCGGACGATGCAGTTCGAGAAGGGGCCGGTGTTCACCAATATCCTGCTCGCGGATGAGATCAACCGAGCCAGCCCCAAGACGCAGTCGGCCCTGCTCGAGGCGATGCAGGAGAGGCGGGTGACGGTGATGGGGGAGACCCGCGACCTGCCCTCGCCCTTCTTCGTGATGGCGTCGCAAAACCCGATCGAGCTGGAGGGGACGTACCCGCTGCCCGAGGCTCAGTTGGACCGTTTCTTGTTCAAGCTGGAGGTGCGGGGGGTGGATGTGGAGACGGTCGAGAGCATCATCCGCACGCGGAGGCGGGGTGAGGCTCCGGTGCCCACGAAGGTGATGTCGCATGAGGAGCTGACGGGGCTGTTTGGCGTGATGGACCGGATCGTGCTGCCCCGGCCGGTGGCGCGGTATATCAGCCGCCTAACGGCCGCAACGCACCCCGAGTCGCCCGAGGCGAGCCAGCCGGTGCGGACCTACGTGACCTACGGCGGCTCGGCCCGAGCCGCGATCGCGATGGCGGAGGCCGCCCGGGCGGTCGCGCTCATCGACGGTCGCCCAACGGTCGGGTTTGAGGATGTCGCGGAGGTCGCGGGCCCCGTCCTCAACCACCGCGTGATCCTCAACTACCAGGCGAGGTACGATAAAGTGAGCACCTCCCACGTGGTGCGATCCCTGCTGGAGAGCCTTGATGCCGCGAGCCTCAACCTGCCCCGCGGGGTCGCGCTGGAGCAGGTCGCATGAACGCAAACGACGTGAGGACATCCAACGTGCGGAAGCTTCTGCAACCGCTGGCCGTCTGGTCGGTGGCGGTGTGCCTGCTGGCGGCAGTGGGGGGGCTGGTGCCGTCGGCGGTGGGGCAGTCGTTGACCAATCCCGTGGTCGTGTCCCAGCGGTTTGATGAGGTGGACCTGACGGTGGTGGTGCAAACGCCGGACGTCAACGGGACGACCTTCGGCTACGCCGAGTACCGCGTGACGGTGCTCAACCGGGGCGAGCGTTCCAGGCGGGTGCGGCTGACGCTGCCCGCACGCTCGTGGGGCACATCCTATGGGGGGAGCTATATCTCCTCGCTCACCCGCACCCTCGAAGTTCCCGCGGCCGCGGGGGGGGCGGGGTCGGCTCGCACCGTCTCGATGTTCCAGCCGCCGGTCCCGATGACCGGGGACGACGTGGCGGTGGAGGTCGACGGCCAGGCGATGAAGCCGACGCTCCGCATGAACATGGGCACCCACGCTGACAACGACTACGCCAGGGCACATTCCGGGGTTAATGGGGGCGGGGACCAGGCGTTGAGGAGTCCCGGCGTGAACCGAGCCACGGCGGGTGCCAATGTCTCGCCCATGGGGCCGACGGATCAGTGGAGCACCTCCTGGCTGGGGTACAGCCGATTCGCCGTGGTGCAGGTGACGCTGGAGGAGTGGCGGACAATCCCGTCGGACGTGAGGGAGGCGGTGCTGGCGTATGTCGAGGCGGGCGGGGCTTTGATGGTCTCGGGGGACACGAGTGAGGTTGCCGCGGAGTTTAAGCCGCTGCGGGCGGCCGAACCCTCGTCGGGGGGAGCGACCATCAATCGAGGCGGCAACGATACGTTTCGACTCGGACTCGGGTCCATCTCGATGGGAGGCTCGCCGGACGGCTTTATGAAAACACCGGCTGCGTTTGGGTTGACTCCGCCCGGGGCTCAAAGGGGCAGGGTGGGGGACTGGAACCTTCAAAACCTCAACGCCGTGTACCCCGTCGTGGACAACCTGGGTGTGCCTGCACGCGGGATGCTGGTGCTGATGATCGTGTTCGCGGTGCTCATCGGGCCGATCAATCTCTACTTTTTGGCAAAGTACGACCGCAGGATCTGGGCACTGTGGACCGTGCCGGCGGCGGCGTTGGTGTGCTCGACGATCGTGTTCAGCTACGCCCTGTTTTCGGAGGGGCTTTCGGGTCGGGCCAGGCACGCGGGGCTGACGGTGCTCGATGAACACACCGGGCGGGCGACCACGCTTGGATGGTCCGCCTACTACACCCCGGTCGCGCCGGGGGGCGGTCTGGTGTTTTCCAGCCGCACCGAGGTGACGCCGCTGGGGCTGGACATTGGCGATCGCTATGGCTACGGCCGCACGTCGTCCACGGCACTGAGCATCGACTGGACCGACGGTCAGCGGCTGGGGTCGGGCTGGGTTCAGTCCCGCGTGCCCGCCTTCTTCGCCACCCGCAAAGTCGAGGATCGGCTCGAACGGATGGTGTTCGCGGTTGGGGCGGGCGGCGTGCCCACCGTGCAGAACGGGCTGGGGGCCGCGGTCTCGAGCGTCCGCATCGCCGACGCGGAGGGCAAGGTCTACCAAGCCCGCGACGTCGAAGCCGGGGCCACCGCGGCGATGACCCCGGTGGGTGCCTTGCCGTCGGATGTTGTTAGGAATCAATCGTTGTTGGACGTTTGGGTGCAGCAAGGGGCGTGGTACGCCCTCGACGCGGTTGCCGAGCCGATCGGCCCGTCCACCTACATAGCGACTTTAGAAGGCTCCGCACCGTTCTTGGACAAGGGGCTTGACACGGCGGTGTCGGACGAGCGGCAGGTTGTGATTGGGCTGATGCGGGAGCCGCTGCGGCCGTGATGAAGGTGTTTCTACAGAACGCGGAGCGAATCCGCGGGTACTTATCATGAAAATCCACGTCGAGAACCTGCGAAAGGAGTTTGGCACCACCACCGCGGTGGACCATGTCGACTTTACCTTCGAGTCGGGGCAGATCTTCGGCTTCATCGGCCCCAACGGCGCGGGCAAGACCACGACGATGCGGATCATCGCCACGCTCGATGAGCCCACCGAGGGGCGAGTGATGATCGATAAGGTCAACGTCTCGGAGGACCCCGAAAAAGCCCGCCGCCTGATCGGTTACATGCCCGACAACCTCCCCACTCACCGTGATACCACGGTGCATGAGTACCTCGATTTTTTTGCCCGCGCGTATGGGTTGCGGGGGATGCAGCGACGGGGGATGGTGGAGGATGTCGAGGCGTTTACCAATTTGTTGGGTATCCGGCAGAAGGCGGTGTCGGCGTTGTCCAAGGGGATGAAGCAGCGGGTGTCGCTGGCGCGGGCGCTGATCCACGACCCGCCCCTGCTGATCATGGATGAGCCGGCCGCGGGGCTCGACCCGCGGGCGCGGGTCGAGCTGCGGGAGCTGCTCAAGGTGCTCGCCTCGCAGGGCAAGGCGATCCTGATCAGCTCGCACATCCTGACCGAGCTCTCGGAGATTATCAACGGCGCGGTGATCATCGAGAAGGGCCAGGTGCTCCGGGCGGGCACTTTGGACGAGATGATGCACGCGCCCCGCACCGGCCTCCTTGGCGGGGAAGGGATGGCGTCGCCGCCGCTGCGGCTGGTTCATGTGCGATCGCGGAGTCGTCAGGATGAACTCTTGAAGACAATCCTGGAGATGCCCAAGGTCCACGACGCCCGCACCGAGGCGGACGGCGTCGAGGCGCAGGTCGCGGGCGATGAGGACGACTGCTGCGAGGTGCTCGCGGAGCTGCTGCGGAGGGAGTTTCGCATCCTCGAATTCAAGCAGGTCAAGGCGGACCTGGAACATATTTTCATGAACGTGACGCGGGGCGAGGTGGCTTGAAGCGGAGCCGCCCCGATTTTTAACCCGGTGACGGGATCGGCCGGATCGGCCGGTTCAGGAGGTCGAGGGTGGGAGGAATAGGACGATGCATCGTCCTCGCCCTCACCTGACTATTTTTTTTCTTCTACCTCTATATCTCAGATCCGGTCCATCCGGCCGATCCGGTCATCCGGTCGAGAACGAGGGGCCTGACAGTTTCCTCACGCTTGAACGGGCGGGATGGGGGGCGTACCATCGTCGGTCGCCCGCGAGAGCGTGACGCCTTGTTGTCTTGGATCGTGGTTTAAGCCCCTTTTGGAAGGGTTGGTATGAGTGCAATCGCTGCCCATCCCGAATTGCCCGCCGCGGTCGCGGCCGAAGTGTCCAGTGCGCTCAACAGCCAGGTGCTGGTGCTGAATCGGTTGTGGATGGCGATCCGCGTGGTGGATGCGAGGCGTGCGTTTTCGCTGCTGGTGCGGGACCTGGCGGAGGTGATCCGGGTGGACGACGGCAGCTTTGCGGGGATGGACTTTGAGAGCTGGGCGGAGGTGACCGCCGCCCACCAGCGGTTTGATGCCCAGGCGAACGAGAGCTACGACTTTGTCCGCACCGTGCGGATGCACATCGCGGTGCCCAAGGTGATCCGCCTGCTGGGGTATGACCGCCTCCCGCGGAGCGAGGTGAAGCTCAACCGTCGCAATATCTTCGCGCGCGACAAGAACACGTGTCAGTACTGCGGCTTGCGATTCCCTTCGAGCGAGCTGTCGCTGGACCACGTGCTGCCGCGGAGTCAGGGCGGGCAGAGTTTGTGGACCAATTTGGTTTGCTGCTGTGTCTCGTGCAACAGCCGCAAGGGTGGCCGCACGCCCGAGCAGGCGAGGATGCCGCTGGTGCGTCAGCCCTTCAAGCCGCACCGCAATCCGGTGATCTCGCTCCGCGTGGGCAGCGACAAGTACGCGAGTTGGCGTTCGTTCCTGGACAACGCGTATTGGTCGGTGGAGCTCAAGTAAGCGACGGAGCGCTCTGGATTCAACGCATTACCCCACGTCAAACACCTCAGCGACTTTGATTTCGAAGCCCGGCAGCACGTCGCCGCCGGTGAGCGTATCGCCTTCATCAAGCGTGGTCTTCTGATCGATGGCGGTGTACACATCGATCGTGCGGGTGAGGGGGTAGATGTACCAAACGAGCTTCGTGCCGGCCTCAAAGTATTCCCCGAGTTTGTTATGCATCTCCATCTCCGAGTTGGATTCGGAGATGACTTCGACAGCAAGATCGGGTCGGATGGGCGGGGCGGCACCCGGAGGGAGCTTGCCGTCGGGCAGGCTGTCGTAGGAGATGAAGGAGATGTCGGGGATGCGGACCTGTCGGCGAAGCAGCCGCATCATGCCATCGGCGGGCGTGATGAGTCCCAGGCGGAGTCGCCGAACGAACGCGTGCATCGCTGCAAACAAGTTGCCGCCAATTTGCGATTCTTTGAATCCCACGGCTTTGCTCACAAGGGTTCCGTACACCAGCTCGCACAACATATCCTCGTGGTCGTCCAGCCGGATGACGTCCGCCTCGGTGGCGGTGCCTGGGAGGGGGTCGAAGACCACGCGGTCCAGCGGAACGCGGCCGATGGCGTCGTACCACGCCTGGCCGCTGGAGAAGCGGTACTCATGCCGCACCAGTTCGGTCGGCCCGGCGTCAACGGAGGTGTCGGGAGGATCGACGGAAACCTTCGCCGTGGGAGGTGGCGGTTGCGTCCGCGGCTCCTTGGGTGGCGAGCGGCGGGGGGGGGGGGGGGGGG
>PPFU01001469.1_pt1 | contig 17110 bp, 10 predicted proteins | sample 1535991 | NCBI WGS metagenome assembly PPFU01 (sample SAMN04901290, study PRJNA319586) | Hypolithon metagenome, whole genome shotgun sequencing project. | isolation source: Antarctic Hypolithon | place: Antarctica: Miers Valley | collected 2014
CCCCCCCCCGCGTGGCGGCAGGCGGGGCGGCTGATGCTGCACGAGCTCAAACCCCATCGTCGGGCCTACCTTTCTTATCAGGGCGACCTCGGCGGCGGGCGGGGGAGCGTGAGACGCGTGGACACGGGCATCGTGCTCCCCCTGCTCTGGACGAGGAGCCGACGGGTGCTGAGGCTCCACCTCACGGCGGGGGAGATGGTGCTCGCGATGCGGCGGGTCGAGGGCGGGCTCTGGATCGCCGCCGTCACCGACGCGATGGGTACCATGTCGCCGCCATGACCGAGCCGATCAAACATCCAGTGACCGACGCCGCCGAGTTGGACAAGGCCTACGACCCCGCGGGCGTTGAGCCGAGGGTGCTCGAGCGGTGGGACCGCAGCGGTGTATTTCACGCCCAGCCGGGCGCTCCCGACCGCGGGGCCCCCTACTCCATCGTGATCCCCCCGCCCAACGTAACCGCCGCGCTGCACCTCGGGCATGCGCTCAACAACACGTTGCAGGACGTGCTGATCCGCTACCACCGCATGACCGGCCGCAACGCGATGTGGATGCCCGGCACCGACCACGCGGGCATCGCCACGCAGACCGTCGTCGAGAAACGCGTGCTCCAGGAAGAGGGCCGCCGACGCGTCGACTTCGAGCGACAAGCATTCGTCGAGAAAATTCAGGCGTGGAAAGATGAATACGAAGCCCAGATCACCGACCAGCTCAAACGCATGGGCTGCTCCTGCGACTGGCCCAGGCAGCGCTTCACCATGGATGACCAGTGCGCCGCCGCCGTCCGCGAGGCGTTCTTCCTCCTGTTCAAAGATGGCCTGATCTACCGGGGCAAACGCCTGGTCAACTGGGACCCCGCCACCCGGACCGCGCTCGCCGACGACGAGGTGGAGATGCGGGAAGTGGATGGGAACTTTTGGTACATGCGGTATCCGCTGGTGGAGAGTGAACGAGTGAACGAGTTATCCAGTAATCCAGACTCGATCACTGGTTCACCCGATCACTCGGTCACTCCCGGCTTCATCACCGTCGCCACCACCCGCCCCGAGACCATGCTGGGCGACACCGCCGTGGCGGTCAATCCCAACGACCCCCGACGCGCGAAATACATCGGACAATATGTTCGCCTCCCTATCGTCAACCGCATCATCCCCATCATCGGCGACGACTACGTTGTGATCCCCGACCCCGACAGCACCGACCCCAAGGCCCGATACGCCACCGGCTTCCTCAAGGTCACCCCCGCACACGATCCCAACGACTACGACATCGGCCAACGCCACGACCTGCCGATCATCAATGTGATGGCCGACGACGCCACCATCGCGATGAACTCGCAGTGGCTCAACGCAGACGCCGACATCAAGATCGATGCGAACGAACAACTCAAGCAGTTCCTCGGCCTGTCCCGCGAAGACGCCCGCCGCGCAATCGTCCGCTGGTTCAAGGACCACGACCTCCTCGAGGAGACCCGCCCCTACCGACACGCCGTCGGCCACAGCTACCGCAGCCACGTCCCCATCGAGCCCTACCTCAGCGACCAGTGGTACGTCGCCGTCAAAAAACAGGTGCCGAACCTGCCCGATGAGGGGCTGCTCGAAGGTACTGATGTCCCCCGCAACTCTCTGGCTGGGTTCGCGCTGCGGGCACTCGCGGAGGAGCAGCTCTCGCCACCTCTTTCTCCCAATGGGAATGATAAACCAGGTCCGGCCCCCGCCGACTGGGAGGGCCAGCTCCGCTTCACCCCCGACCGCTATGCCAAGGTCTACCAACAGTGGCACGAGGGCCTCCGCGACTGGTGCATCAGTAGGCAATTGTGGTGGGGGCATCGCATACCGGTGTGGTCAAAGCAGAGCGACGAAGCGACCGAGCGACCGAGCGACGAAGGGGCGGACGTCGCGGACGTCGAGAACCAGGGGGCCCACTATGTTTGCCTTCGCAGAGATCGACCAGACCTGATCCAGGGCTTGGAGGCCGACGGGTACGCGCAAGACCCCGACGTCCTCGACACCTGGTTCTCCTCCGCCCTCTGGCCCCTTTCTACTTTGGGCTGGCCCGAACATACGCCCGAGCTCGCCGAGTGGAACCCCACCAACGTGCTCTGCACCGCCCGCGAGATTATCACCCTCTGGGTGTCGCGGATGGTGATGTTCGGGGTGTATTGCAGCGGAAGGGGCCAAGGGGCCAAGGGGCCAAGGGGCCAAGGGGAAGAAAGGGACGGAGAAACGGAGGGACGGAGGGACGAAGGGGTGTCGGATTCTTCCTCCTCGGCCCCTCGGCCCCTTGGCCCCTCGGCACCTTCTTCCTCCTCGGCACCTTCACTCCCCTTCCACGACGTCTTCATCCACGCCATGATCCAGGATGGGCACGGGCAAAAGATGTCCAAATCCCTCGGCAACGGCGTCGACCCGCTCGACATCATCCACAGCCACGGCTCCGACGCGATGCGGTACACCCTTGCCGCCATGACCACGCAGACGCAGGATGTGCGGATGCCCGTCGATATGATCGACCCCCGCACCGGCGATACCTTCACGCCCCAAACCATCAAAGACGCGGCGGGCTACACCGTCGCTCAACCCATTCAGGAATATCCCAAAGGCAGCGGCCTCAAGATCGCCAGCTCCTACGGCGTCGCGTCCGGAACCGTCACCCCCACCGACGACATTCCCCTCGCCCGCAATACCAGCGAAAAGTTCGACCTCGGCCAACGCTTCGCCAACAAGATGTGGAACGCGACACGTTTTGCCCTGGGTCGGCTCACCGAAGAGCCCGTCGAACCCACGCATCCTTTGGGCGAGCTCTCCGACACCGCCGACCGCTGGGTCCTCCACCGCCTCGCCCAGACGATCCGCCAGGCGAGCGAGCACCTCCGCGACTACGAGTTCTCCCGCTACGCCACGGGCCTGTACGACTTCTTCTGGCGGGACCTGTGCGACTGGTACATCGAGGCGGTCAAGCCCACCATCACCACCGCAACCGCCGCGGGTGAGCGGCAGCGGCGGACGCTGGCCGCCTGCATCGACGCGTCGCTCCGCCTGCTCCACCCCGTGATGCCCTTCATCACCGAGCGGCTTTGGGAATCGCTCAACCAGACGATCCCCGACCGTGACGGTATCGATGGTTTGGCATTACCTTCGAGCAACCTGCTCGCGGTGGCGGCGTGGCCCCGTGTGGAGGCGTCGCTGATCGACCCCGTGGCTCAGGAGACGTTCGCACTGCTGCAGGAGGCGGTCACGGCGATCCGCGAGGTCCGCACCGCCAACAAGGTCCCCCCAGGCCGCACCATCGAGCTCTCGAGCCGCGCCCCCGCCGAGCTGGCGGCGACCATCCTGAGGCACCGCCCGATGCTCGAGTCGCTGGGCAACTACATCGGCCGGGAGATCGGCCCCAATGTCGAGCGGCCCGCGGACGCCGCGGTCGCCATCGTCCGCGACGCCGAGATCTATCTCCACGGCCTGCTCGACGCCGACGCCGAGCGGGACCGCCTCACCAAACGCCTCGCCGAGCTCGAAGCCAGTGTCGCCAACCTGCAGAAACGTCTGAGCAACAAGAGCTACGTCGAACGCGCCCCCGCGAATCTGGTCCAGGAGAGCCGCGATGCGCTGGACGAAGCCAAGCGGGAAGCGGCGGTGGTCAGAAAGCAGGTCGGGCCGCGGAAATAGAGGTAACCTCCTCGGGGCGGAACCTATACACCACTTGCCACCCGATCACGCAGCGCGGCATGTTGTGATTGGGACCGCTCGTCGCGATCCCAAGCCGGTTCGTGAGCCGTAGGCGAAGGGCCGGGTTCCGCCAAAAGAGGCGTCTCGTCATGCCGATCCGGCTCTTCACGTGCGGCTCAGAGACCCGCCTCGCCGTCCCAAGCAATGCATTGCACAGACAGATGGCCTCCCTACTTTTCCGCCGGCACGCGGTCCAAAAAATACGCCATTAACCCGCTGCGGGAGTCGACTCCGAAGTGGCGGTATACCTTGCCGACATATTCATGTGCCGTTGAGTTTTGTACTTCTAAGAAGCGGGCGATCTGCTTCTCCGAATCCTGGGTGAGCAAGCGGTCGAGCGTCGCCCGCAGGCGGGGGGTGAGGCCTTGCACGCTGCGGTGGGTTTGGGTGGCGAGACGGGTTCGCACGAGCGGGGCGACCTGCCGATGCACGAGCACGAGCAGCCGCCGCGTCCGCACGGTGGGCGGGGCGTCGGCAACATCCTGATGCACGCTGAGATAGGAGCACGAGTCGCGGCCTCCATCCCGGATGACGGATACGACGAGGCCGTCGTTGTAGGCGGGCTTGCGGAAATCATTGAAAAACTCGCCGCGGTACCAATCCGCATCGTCGCAGAGCTCCCCCCGAAGGGCGGCGGCCCGGCCGTGGGCCATCACACGGTCCATGAGCCGGAACATACCCGGATGCGGCTCGGCCAACCCCTTGGCGAACTCGACATATCGACAGTAGTAGTCCCGACAGGCGTCGTCCCTCCACCCGAAGTCGACCAGTACTTCCAGCCGAAGCGGATCCGGGGGCCGCGGCGTCCCCATCTCGATGTAGTGCCCCACCGCCTGCCCCGTCAGCCGACACGCCCCCCGCAGCAGGTGAACCCGCCACGCATCGGGGTCCGCCCACAACTCCAAACACTCCCCAACCAACGCCGTCGCCGCCAGCACATCCCGCATCCGCACCGCGTTGGACTTGCTCATGGGAGGCTCCCAAACGATTCCGCCGGATGCCCTCTGATCAGAGGGTATGAATCAACCTTCAGGCATGATACCTTGAGGCCCGCGCCGCCACGACGTGTGGCCCGGCCCCTCCGCGACCCGCGGGCTTGAGCTCCGGCCGTGGCACTTTGGTATAGGCAAGGGAACAACATGCAACGCATCCGAAGGTCCTCTCCTGTGGTCGCCTGCCTCGTCGCATTATCGGCGTCCGCCGGGGCGGCACAGGCGGAGCCGTACACCTTCATCAAAATCGCCGAAGCCACGGGCGAAAGCTTTTTCGACCGCTTCGACAACCGCCCCGCGGTCAACGCGGACGGCGTCGTCGCGTTCAAGGGTGGATACCTGGGGGGCTCTGGCATCTACACCGGCAGCGGCGGCCCGACCACCACGATCGCCGACAGCAGCGGGGAGTTCGCCCAGTTCGGCGAACCCTCCATCAACGCCGGCGGCACGGTCGCATTCTTCGCCAGCCCCAAGACCGGCGGCACCGGCATCTACACCCACAAAGCCGGAACCATCACCCCCATCGCCCTGAGCAGCGGCCCCATCTTCAGCGGCTTCAACTCCGAGTTGTCGATCAACTCGGGCGGCACCGTGGCCTTCTATGGCCAACGCGCCCAGACCGCGGGCAACGGCGTCGTGGGGATCTACACCGGCAACGGCGGGCCGATCACCACGGTCGTCCAAAACACCGACCCCGACTTCGCCGCCATCGGCGTACGCCAATCCATCAACGACGCGGGCACCGTCGCCTTCATCGCCAGGCCTTCGGCAGCGTCCACCGCTGCGGGCATCTTCACCCGCAACGCCAGCGTCACTCAACAGATCGTCGAAGCCAGTCTTCCGGGAGCTGGCTCGATCTTCAATGGGGCACCCGATGCCCCCTCGATCAACTCGACGGGCACCGTCGCCTTCGTCGTCGGCAATAACCCGGAGGGGCGTGGCATCTATTTCGGGAGCGGCGGCACGCCCCTGGACATCCCCGACAGCGGTAACCCCGGCTCACCCACCACTTTCGTCGACGGCCGCGGGCCCTTCGGCGACCAATTCTACGATGGGCCCGCGATCAACGACGACGGGATGATCGCTTTCCAATCAGTCCTGGACGCGGGATTCCAGGGCATCTTCACCGGCCCGGACCCCATCTTGGACAAGGTGATCGCCGTGGGCGATGCCCTCTTCGGCTCCACCGTCAACCAATTGGTCTTCGGCCACCAGGGCTTGAACAACGGCGGCCAGATCGCCTTCTGGTACCGCCTCGACCAGGGCAGCGAAGGCATCGCCCTCACCGCCAAGCCAGATCCCATGATGCCCGAGCCTACGCCCGAGCCTACGCCCGCGCCCGAGCCGATGCCCGAGCCGATGCCCATGCCCCCCTCGGCCGTGCCCACTCCCTCCGCGGCAATGGGCGGCCTCACGGCGCTGGCGGCGCTGGCGCTGCGGCGGCGGCGGCCCCGGGCACGCGTATGAGCACCAATTCGGTTCCTTTGACCCCTCAGCAGCAAACACCCATGAAAGGAAAACACATGTATCCCAACACTCCACTCGTCACTCGTTCGTGCCTCGCCCCAATCGCCCTGGCGGTGGCCGGGACGGTCGGGACGATCGGGGCGTCGGCCGCTCGGGCGGGGTCGTACTCCAACGACTTCAACACCGACGCCGACGGCGGCACGCTCACCGGGGTCGCCACCCTGGACGCGGGCAGCCTCCGCCTGACGCCGGCGACCAACAGCGTCATCGGGTCATTCTTCCTCCCCGACCTCGACCCCGGCCTTGCGGTGAAGGAGTTCACCGCTACGTTCGAACTCTCGACCGCCGCCGGCACCACCGGCGGCCGCGCCGAGGGCCTGAGCTTCTTCCTAGGCCCCGTCGCCGGAACCGAGACGTTTGGCGAGGACGGCCCGCCCGCCGGGCTCGCGGTCTCCTTCGACCTCTTCGACAACGACGGCCTACCGGGCGGCGGCGGCCCCGACAACGGCCCGGGCATCTCGTTCTACGCCAACGGCGTCCAGGCCTCCACCACCAATCGAGACCCCTTCACCAACGGCACCTTCGTGCCCATCCGCGTCACCCTGTCCCAGGTCATCCTGAGCAACGGGCAGCCATTCAATCAGCTCGAAGTGACGTACGACGGCAACCCGCTCTTCTCCTCCGCCCCCGGCATCGACTACTTCCCCGCCCCCGGGGACCGCTTCGGCTTCGGCGGGAGGACCGGCGGCGGGGTCAACGCGACGCAGCGGATCGACAACCTCGTCGTCACCACCACTACCGTCCCCGAGCCCACCACCGCAAGCCTCCTGACGGCGGCTTTGTTGGCCCTGCTGGGGCGGCGGCGGCAGCGCCGTCCCGATTGACAGGCGGGCTCAGGTCTACCCCCCGCTCGCCAGACATGGGGTTCCAGATACCGTTTCCAATTGCGTTTTTTTACAACCGCTGCTTGCCGTCAAACGACGCACCGTGACGTCCTTTTGTGGAGCGGTACACGAAGTCTCCCGCCAGGTCGGGGTTCGTAGGGTGGCACAGGCGTGCCGCCTTTGGGCCGCGCTGTGGCCTCCGGCCGTTCACAGGCGGGACGCCTGAGCCACCATACGAACTACCGCGGCGGGTGACAAGGAATCAAAGATACCGCCCCGACCGTTCACGCCTCGAACGCCGCCACCGCGCTACCGGGGTGCGCGTCGATGCCGCCCATGTTCGCCAGCTCGGTCTCGATGGCGTTGAGGGCGACCATCGTGTCCTGGTGGTCGACGTAGCCCATGTGGCTGATGCGAAAGATTTTGCCCTTCCACTTGGCGCCCCGGCCGTCCTGTCCGCCGGTGATGTGGACGCCGTGGTTATCGCGGAGGGCCTTGCGGAAGGCGGAGTCGTCGATGTCGTCGGGGTAGAACGCCCCGGTGACGCTGGGGCTGGGGGAGGAGCTGATGAGCTTTAGGCCCAGGGCTTTGAGGGCGTTTTGCGTGCCGGTGGCGAGCTTGCGGGTGCGGTCGACGACGCGGCTCAGGCCGCCGTCGGCGAGGATCATCTCGCAGGCGACGCGTTGACCTCGGATGAGCGAGACGGGGGGGGTGAAGGGGACGTCGTTGGCCTTGTAGCTCTTGACCCACTTGCGGAGGTCTAGATCATAGGCGGGGAGGGCGTAGTCGATGCTTTCGAGGCGTTTGAGCGCCCGCTCGCCCAGGCCGACGTAGCCAAGGCCGGGGGGGAGCATCATGGCTTTTTGCGACCCCGTGACGAGGCAATCGATGCCCCACGCGTCCATCTCGCACGGGAACGCGCCGACGCTGGTGATGCCATCCACGAGGAGCAGCGCATCCTCCGTCTCGCGGGTGAGCTTGGCGATCGCCTCGACGTCGCTGGCGGTGGCGGTGCTCGTCTCGCTGTGGACGACGCAGACGGCGGAGGTGTCGGGGTGTTTTTTCAGAGCGTCGGCGATCTGATCGACGGGCGCGGGGGTGCCCCAGTCGTGGCTGATTTTGATGTTGGTGAGGTCGAGGGAGGGGGCGTAGGCGTCGTAGATGTCCTGCCAGCGTTCGCCGAACTTGCCCCCCGAGACGGTGATGACGGTGGAGCCCTTGCGGGCGAGGGAGACCTGGGCCGCCTCGAAGCTGGTAGTGCCGCTGCCCGCGATGGAGAGCACGGGGCCGGAGGTTTTGAGGACTTGTTGAAGCTGGCCGCACAGGTCGGAGAAGATGGCCTGAAACTGCTTGGTGCGGTGGTGGATGATGGGCAGTGCCATCTCCTGGAGCACCTCGGGGGGGACGGCGGTGGGGCCGGGGGTGAGGAGGCGTTGCTTGAGGTCGGTGGGCATGGGGTGGACGATCGAAGGGGTGGGGTGGGGGAGGCGGTGGGGGAGGCGGTGGGGGAGGCGATGGGGGAGGCGAGCCGCGAGCGGCTTAAGAGGGGTCGAGGGGGAGGACCTTGATGTCGCGGTACCACACCTCGTTGCCGTGGTCCTGGAACCGGACGTGGCCGCTGGGTGCCTCTGCGAAGCCTTTGGTGTTTTTGAACTTGCTCTTGGCTACGCGTTCGTTCCAGTCGTCGCTGCCGACCTCATATTCGAGGACCTTGGTGCCGTTGAGATAATGCTCGACATGCTTACCACGGGCGACGATGCGGCCATCGTTCCACTCGCCCGCGGGTCGGGTGACGTCCTCGCTGGGGGGGTACACGGCGTAGGCGGCGGCGGCGGAGGTGATGGGATTTTTGCCATCCCCGTGCCGCTTGTTGTCGAGGATTTGATACTCGACGGCCCCGTTTTGTTCGCCTTGCTCACTGACGCGGTAGAAGACGCCGCTGTTGGCGCCCTCGGCGACCTTCCACTGGAAGCGGAGGTCGAAGTCGGCAAACTCGTCGGTGGTGAGGATGTCGCCTCCGCCCTTGGTGTGGTGCATCTTGCCGTCGTCGACGGCCCAGCCGCCGCCGGGCTGTTTGTCCTTGCCCTTGCCCCGCCAGCCGGTGAAGTCGTGGCCGTTGAAGAGGAGTTGCCAGCCGGCTTCCCGCTCGACGTCGGTGAGGGTGTTTGGATTAGCCGACTCGGTTTCATCGGCGGGTTGCGTGGTGGCGGGCTGGGAATCAGGTTCGCCGGGCAGAGCGTCGGGCTCCATGGCGAGCACGACCACATCATCGGGTGCCGTCGCGTCCCGCCCCGCCGCCCAGGCGATCCCGCCGTAGACGTGCGGCATGAACCAAGGGCTCGTCCATACGTCCGCCCGGTGCCCGAGTGACGTGTAAAATACCCGCCCCTTGCCGAGCTCCTTGCACCACGCAATGGGAACATACCTTTCGCCCTTGATCTTCTTCGCGGTCTTGTCCTGATCCAGCTCGATGAGGACGCGGACGCTGTCGCGGTCGAAGTCGGCAAACTGGTAAATCTCTTCCTTGAATGTCATCTCCGACTCGAGGTGGGCGGTCGCGGGGTGGTCGCGGTCGGTGACGTGGATCGTGACGGTGTCGCCGCTGCCCCAGGGGTGGCCGTCGAATCGCCCGCCGATGAGGTCGATGTAGTCGGCGTCGCCCTTGAGCGTGTCGGTGGCGGGGTGGATGCCGACGAACCCGCCGCCGGACTCGACCCACGCCCGCAGCTTTTCGACGCCCCCCTCACCCAGGGGGAGGTCGCCCGTGGTGTAGAAGACGAGGACGTCGGTGTCGCCGAGGCGGTCGGTGAGGCCGGAGGCGTCGTCGAGGAAGCTAAGTTCAAGACGCGGCCCGGGTTCATGGGTGCCAGCGAGCAGCCACTGGGCATCCATGGTTGCCGCCAACAGCTCGAACCGCTGCTGCACCACGCTTGCCCCCCCCTCCTTCCCCGGCTTGACCACATCATGGACAAACCCCTGCGACTGCGTGAGCACCAGCACGCGGATGGGGGACGAGCCGCCAGCCGCATCCGGGTCTGACGCCGCGACCGCGCGGGCCGGGGCTAAGGCGAGGGCGAAGAGGGCGACGCAGGCGATGAGGAGTCGGATCATGGGTGTACTTTCGGGCGCGGGTGCTGTGCCACCGTCAAACGCCCGCATTCTACCGCATCCTGCGTCCCGCCGCACCCCCGCGCTCCTTCCGCTCCCGCGGCTCGCTGCGGCGTTCGCCGCGTCCGGACGCGACAAGTCGCGACCCTTCCTGTGCGGGGGTCCTATACTCCTGACGTTATGACCGCGACGCTCACCATCCATGACGAAACCACCACCGGCGAGACCCGCGAGGCGATCACGCTGGAGTTCCCCACCGAGACGATCACCATCCGCGATCTGATCCGCGAGCGGGTGTATCAGGAGGTGCAGGACCACAACCGCCGCCCGGACGAGACGTTCAAGGGGTTGGTGCAGCCCACCGATTACGAACGCACCCTCAACGGCTCCCGCGCCCCCTCGCTGACTCGCCGCGAGATCGACTGGAAGGCGCAGTACGAGGCCGCGGTGAAGGGCTTCGAGACCAGCCGCATCCTCGTGCTCGTCGACGAGGTGCAGGCCGAGTCGCTGGACGACGAGGTCACGATCACACGGGGCACTGGCGTGACGTTCCTACAACTGGTGCCGCTGGTGGGGGGGTGAGCGATGGCGGGTAGCACGACAGACATCGGATATGTACCCGTGCCGTTCGACGTGTCCACGTCGTCGGACCCGGAGGTGGCGGTGTTGGTGAAAGAGGCGTGCGAGTCTGATTCTGACACCAGGTTCAACGTGCATGACGTCACGCTCTTGTATTTCACGTCGACGCCGGCTGGCGAGGAACTGTTCAGAAAGAACACGGACTGGAATCGGCGGGGGCTGTTGGCGGTGGTGGAGCAACTTCACCACTGGGACTCGCAGTGTGAACGTGTGGTCGAGCAGGCGGAGGACGACGCGCAACGGCGGAACAAGCACCTCTTGCCGGGTGGCCCGCTGGTGGGGAGGCAGATTGCGAAGTTATCTCTGGCCGGGTCTTATCTGGCGCGGCGTCGCCTCCCCTTTAGCTGGGATGACCTCCTCACGCTGCTCCCGGTGGCGAGGCCTCGTTCCAGTTTCGACGGGATCGATGCGGCGCTCGTTCTTAAGCAGGTCGAGTCTGTCGCAAGCGAACATCCGTTGCCTGATGTAGTCCGCTCGGCCCTCCTCGAGCTTCGCAGTCAGAAGCTGTTGATCTATTGGGATAGCGACAAGAAGCTTCGTGGCAGCATCGATCGCCTCACGTCGACTGAGAAGGGATCAACGGTTGAGGAGCAAGCAGCCTCGCCTCCACCACCCACGCCCGGACCCGCGGAGCCGGCGGGCAACGCGGGTGTTCTCGTCGATCTCAAGCGTCGCATGAGCGTGTTGAGTAAGAACACCCCGGCGGAAGTGGAGACGACTCCGCTTGAACCTGACCGATACCCGCTCCGCGCCGACTCGCCTCTCGTGGTCGAGCACGGGGTATTGAGTGAGTGGTTCAACGCGTGCATCGAGGAGGTTTATCTCACGCATCGACGAGACTTCGGCGTTGAAGAGTTCTTGGAAACGCGGGCGATGCGTAAGTTGTCCCTTGAGGAGCGGGGCCGGTTGCTCCTTGCGTCCTGCGAACGGGCGGTGGCAGCGGTGGTGGCGGCTCTTAATGACGCGGGAGGAGCGGCGACGAGCAGAACGTGGGCCGTGAGGTATGGGATGGTCGCGCCGGCCCCGACGCAGATTGAGGAGGAGGGGGTCGAGCTCGACCGCGACAGTTTGTTCGACGTGCTGCTCTACGTCAGCACCGGCGGTCGCGGCCTCGCGTGCCGACCGATGCACCTGCTTGCACAACTCCGGGAGTTGCTGGGCGACGAGCCGTTGACCGCCGCTGAGCGGTACGTGTTGCACCGCCTCCGCTGCCGAGCCATTGTGCAGCCACCGTTGGGGGTGTGCCCGCCGGTGACGAAGCTGGTGTGCGAGATCATGGGCGAGCCGGACGGGTACTGGCTGGTGCCGGGGGAACACTGGAGCGACCTGGCGCACGATGATCTGCGCGGGATGAAGGAGGCGGAGCGGGCGAGGTGGCAGGCGGTGCTGAATCACGCCGCCCGGGCGACATCGAGCAGCCCTTCAAAGAAATGGGAGAAGGAGGCGAACCCGCTGGTGAAGGCGTTGACGCCCACGAGGTTTCGGGAACGGTTGGCGACGTGGTTTTTCGAGGCGAGGCGAGGGCGTTCCGTGCCCTTTATAGGTGCGTACCAAACTTACACCCAGGACGCGGCCGACACCTTCAACGACGGCAACCTCACGATCCTTCGCGGGCTGGTCTGGATGTTCACCCGCCACGCCGACGCCCGCTCGCCGCGGACGTTGGCGGACCTGATGATGACGAGTCTCAAGAAGGTGCCCGGCGTCGGGCCGCGGGCGGTGAAGCTCGCCAACGCCTGCGTCTGGGGGCTCGGCGAGATGGCGGCGTCTGGCGATCTTGCGATCCGAGAATCCGCGGTCGGGCAGCTCGCTCGGCTCAAGGCGAAGGTGACGTTCAAGACGACGCTGAAGATGATCGAGAAGGCGCTGGACAAGGCAGCGCAGGCGTCGGGGATGAGCCGGGAGGACTTGGAAGAGCTGGGCGTGCCGTCATTCGGTTTTAAGGGGGGCGTGCTGCGGGAAGAGCTGGGCGGGGCGTCGGTGGAGCTACGGGTGGAGGGGAATCGGGTGGTGACGCGGTGGACTAACGAGAAGGGCAAGCCGGTGAAGTCGCCCCCCGCGGCGGTGAAGCGGGAGTTCAAGGAAGAGGTGAAGGAGCTCCAGCAGGCGGCCAAGGATGCGGAGGGCATCCTGCTCGCGGGGCGGAGTCGGCTGGACAACCTCTACCTGGCGCAAAAGTCGTGGCCCCTGAGCGATTGGCGGGAGCGATACCTCGACCACGGGCTGCTGAGCACCATCGCGGGCCGACTCATCTGGACGATCACGGCGGGCGGTCGGGACACCGTGGCGCTGTGGGTCGAGGATCGATGGTTCGGATTTGATGGTAGGCCCACTGATATCGAAGATCACGACGCGACGGTGCGGCTGTGGCACCCGATCGGGGAAGAGCCCGAGGCGGTGGTGGCGTGGCGTGATTTTCTCATGGATCGTGAGATTACGCAGCCCTTCAAGCAAGCGGATCGCGAGGTGTATGTCTTGACGGATGCGGAGCGGAACACCGGAACATACTCCAATCGTTTCGCCGCTCATATTTTGAAGCAGCACCAGTTCAACGCGCTGTGCGGGGCGCGGGGGTGGCGGAACACGCTGCGGCTGTTGGTGGACGACTCTTACGCGCCTCCGACTCTGGAATTGCCGGGGTGGGGGCTGCGGGCGGAGTTTTGGGTGGAGGGGGCGGAGACCGCACCCGGTGCCGATCAGACGGACACCGGGACGTACCTCTACCTCGCGACGGATCAGGTGCGGTTCTATCGAGCCGATGCCGCCCGCAACTCAGCTCATGCGGGTGGCGGAGGCTACGGGACCAGCGCCGGCGGTCCGGGGCGGGGCAATCCCAATCAACCCCTTCCGATCAGTGACGTGCCGCCGCTGGTGTTCAGCGAGGTGATGCGGGACGTCGACCTGTTCGTCGGCGTGTCGAGCGTGGGCAACGACCCCCAGTGGGCCGACGGCGGGCGGGAGACGCGGCAGGTCGCATACTGGCACGACTTCTCCTTCGGCGACCTCAATGCTACCGCCCAGACGCGGCGGGGAGTGCTAGAGAGACTCGTGCCCCGACTCAAGATCGCCGACCGCTGCGAGATCGCGGACAAGTTCCTCCGCGTCCGTGGCGAGCGGCGGACCTACAAGATCCACCTGGGCAGCGGGAACATCCTGATGGAGCCCAACGACCAGTACCTGTGCATCGTGCCCGATGCGTCCGCGGGTGGCGGGGGCCGCGGGGCCGATGGTGTGAAGCTGCCCTTCGAGGGCGACCGCACGCTGTCGATCATCCTGAGCAAGGCGTTCATGCTGGCGGATGACCGAAAGGTCACCGACCCGACGATCTTGTCGCAGATTGGTCGGGAGTAAGGGGGTGATCAGGTGATCGAGTGATCGAGTGATCGAGTGATCGAGTGATCGAGTGATCGAGTGGAGCGTCGAAGCACCCATGCAGTGATCCCATAAGGGATCTAAAGCGTGAGGCGGTGGGTGATCGGGTGAAAGTATGCTCTTTTAACGCTTGCGAAGGGGCTCGCGAGAAAAGAGGAGTTCTAACCCTCGGCCCCTCGGCCCCTTGTCACCTTGTCACCTTGTCACCTTGTCACCTTGTCACCTTGTCACCTTTTCAGCTTGTCAGCTTATTCCCCCAGCGAGCCGCCGGTGAGGCGGGTGAAGGCGTCGGCAAGGGTGGGGCGGGCGAGGGTGAGGCGGTGGAAGCGGCCCGCGGCGCGGGAGGCCACCTGGGCGACAGCGGCGGGGCCGTCGGGCGTGGCCAGTTGCACGCGGCCCTCCACCACCTTGGCGTCGGTGCCCAGCAGGTCGGCCAGCTCGGCGGGCGTGGTGCCGGGCGAGGGGTCAAGGGTGATGAAGTCCGACTGCCCGCCTACGCCATGTTTCAGGGCGTCGGGGGTGTCCAGGGCGTGGAGTCGGCCGCGGTGGAAGACGGCGACGCGGCCGGCGGCGTCGGCTTCGTCGAAGAGGTGCGTGGTGAACACGATGGTGGCGGGGCCGTCGCCGCCGGAGGTGTCCCGCAGGGCGTGGAGGTTGTGCCAGAAGTGGTCGCGGGCGGTGGGGTCGAGGCCTGTGGTGGGCTCGTCCATGAGCAGCACCCGTGGGCGGTGGAGCGTCGCCCGCGCCAGTTCGAGGCGTCGCCTCATCCCGCCGCTGTAGCGTTCGACCCTCTCGCCCGCTCGGTCGGCCAGGCCCGCGGCGTCGAGGGCGGTCGCGATTCGCTGCGGCGTTTGAGCCTTGGGCAGGCCGTGCAGCCGGGCATGGAGGCGGAGGTTTTCCGCGGCGGTGAGCTGGTCGTCGAGGCTGGCGTGTTGAAACACCACGCCCAGCAGCGGCCGCACCGCGGCGGGGTCGGCCAGCACATCCCGACCCAGCATGTGGACGCGCGGTGCGCAACCGCCCCCACCCGCGGCGGGCGGCACGGGCGACATCAGCGTCGCCAGGATGCGGAGCAGGGTCGACTTGCCCGACCCGTTGGGCCCTAGCACCGCGACGGTCTCGCCCGGCATGATTCGCAGCGACACATCGTCCAGCGCCAGCCGCGGCCCCGTTGCCGCCGGGGTGTCGTCCATCGCGCTCCCGCGACGCTTGCGTGACCGCCGCGTGTCCCGAGGCGGGGGGTAGATGTGCGACAGCCCGCGGACCTCGATCGCGGGGGGAGTGGCTGCCGGATGGTCCGCTGCTTCTGTCATGCCGGGTCCAACACGATGGCCGCCAGCACCGGCGGGAGGTAGATCAGGGACATCAGAAACACCCGCCTGGCGGTGGGGCGGGTCGGGGTCCGCCAGAAGAGTGCCGCCGTCGCCACCAGCCCCGCCCCCGCGGCCGCCGCCACCCCCGCCGACCAAGGCCCGCTCACGCCCAGCACCCACGGCAGCACCCCCGCCACCGCCGTCCCCACGGCCGTCAGCAGCACCGCCCACCGCGTCTTGTCACCCGTGGGGTCCACCCCCGGCCCGGGCAGCATCACCAGCCCCGCGGCGTGGTAATCCTCACGATACAGATACGCAATCGCCCAAAAGTGCGGCAACTGCCACATCCCCACGATCGCAAACACCAGCCACGCCCCCAGCCCAAGCCCCAGCCCCCCCGTCGCCGCGGCATACCCGATCAGCGGCGGCATCGCACCGGGCACCGCACCCACCACCGTATTCCACCACGTCCACCTTTTCATCGGCGTGTACAGCCCGACATATAGCCCCACCGTCGCCCCCGTCAACCCCGCCGCCAGCCAACCACCCCACCACGCCAGCATCAGAACCCCCGCGACCGACATGAGCAGGCCCGACGCGGTCGCCTCACCGCGACCAATCCGCCCGGCTGGCAAGGGTCGGCCTCGCGTCCGCTGCATCAGCGCATCGCTGTCCCGCTCGACCGCCGCGTTAAGCACCGCCGCCCCCATGCACGCCAGCGCCGTTCCCACCAGCGTCGCCACATACACGCCCCACCCCACCTGGCCCCGCACCGCCCGTTCGCCCAGCACCAGACCCACCCATGCCGTCACCACCACCAAGGCGGTGATCCGGGGCTTGGTCATCGCCACATGGTCCGACACCCTCGACGCCAGACCGCCCCCCGTCGGCACGGCAGCGACGGGCACATGGCCCTCGCCGCTGGGTTCGACCGCCGCGGGATGGTTCATGTCGCCACCCCCGGCCGCACCCGCGGGCAAGCCGGATCCGCGGAAGAGACGCCAGCAAACCGCGAAGCCCAAGCGTCACCCCGCGTTCCCCCCCCCGCCAGCACGCTCGCCCGCAGCGCCAGCCACACCGCCGCCGCCAGCAGCGCCGCGCCGCACGCCTGGTGGGCCGTCGCCAGGCGGGGGTCGATGCGGTTCATCACCGTCATCACCCCCAGCAACGCCTGCAGCAGCACCAGCCCCGTCACCACGAGGGCGGGGGTCCAAAAATCCCGCCGCCGCACCCTCGCCCGCGCCATCGCGATCAGCACAGCCATCACCGCCAACGTCACCACCACCGCGCCGCATCGGTGCGCGAAGTGCAACCACACCTGCCACGGCCGCCCGACGCCCGACTTGCTATACCTCGGGGGCAACTCGGCGAAGGCCTGCTGAATGCCCGCGGATGTGGTCGGCGGGATCAGGTGTCCGAGGTGGTCCGGGAACGTGGGGATCGCCAAGGCCGACCCCGAGTGCCGCACCGCCGCCCCGAGCATGAGCTGCACCAGCAGAAGCCCCACCAGGGGCCACGCGACCGCCCGCACCCTGTTGAGCGGACGCGGCGGCTTCACCCCCTCCCCCCAACCGGCGTCCGCCTCCCGCCACACCCGCCCCGTCGCCACCGCC
>PPFU01005919.1_pt1 | contig 17080 bp, 13 predicted proteins | sample 1535991 | NCBI WGS metagenome assembly PPFU01 (sample SAMN04901290, study PRJNA319586) | Hypolithon metagenome, whole genome shotgun sequencing project. | isolation source: Antarctic Hypolithon | place: Antarctica: Miers Valley | collected 2014
AGAGGAGCCGGTCGCCAGCCTTGATCCCGCGATCAGCCGCGAGGTTTTGGCCTTGCTGCGCGAGCAGGCGCGGCGGCGGGGCACCACTGTTCTGTGCAGCCTGCACCAAGTAGAGCTGGCGCAGGAGTTTGCCGATCGCATTGTGGCGCTACATTGCGGGCGGATCATTTTTGACGGAACCCCGGCAAAGTTGAACGATGCCGATGTGCGCATGATCTATGCCCGCACCAACGTGCCTCGAACCGTGGTCGAGCCGATAGCCTTGCAGGAGGCCGGATGAATCCCCAGGCAGCGTCCACCAGCCATCCGGCCTGGGTGTACCCGGAGCCTTTCGGCTGGCGTTCGGTCCTCGTGTTGGTTGCCGCCTTCGCGCTGCTGATGGTCTCGGGCCAACGCATGCAGGTGGACCGCATGTTGGCGATGACTGGTAACGCCATACTGGAGGATAGCGGCTTTGCTGGCGAATCGGAAAGTGCGCAAGGCCTGGGCGAAGTGCTGGGTCGCATGCTGCCATTGCAGGTTTCGGAACGTCAGGAAATCTCCCGGATCGACAATTTCGATCCCTCCGCATTGCCGCCTTTCGCCTATCTTGAAACGGTTGAAGTGAGCGAGCCGACCATTGATCCGGTGACGCTCGAACTTGAAGACCTCCGGGCAACTCGGACCTATCTCGTAAGGCCTTTCGGCTATATCGCGCATGTTAGCGTCAAAATGCTGGAGACGCTGGAAATGGCGCTGTGGGGCACGCTGATCGCGGTCACGCTCGGGCTGCCGCTGGCGCTGCTTGGCGCGCGCAACATCACACGTGCTCCAGTGCCGCGCGTGCTGGCCCGATCTGTCGTCAGTTTCATGCGCTCAGTCCCCGAACTGATCAGCGCGCTGTTTCTGGTGATCGCCTACGGATTTGGCCCGATCGCGGGGTATCTGGCGCTCGGCTTGCATGGAGCGGGCGCGCTGGGGCGGTTTTTTGCAGACGAGATCGAGAATATTGACCGTCAGCCCCAAGAAGCTTTGGCGGCAATCGGTGCCGGGCGGCTTGCTATTTGGTGGCTTGCGGTTTTGCCGCAAGTATTGCCGCAGAATATCGGCAGCACGCTGTATGTGCTTGATCGAAATGTGCGCATGGCCACCGTTATCGGGCTCGTGGGTGCCGGCGGCATCGGGCAGGAGCTGAAGGGCCGCTATGACATGTATGATTATGGCCACGTCGGAACGATCCTGCTGGCCATTTTCCTGATCGTACTATCGCTTGATCGCCTTTCGGAGCGATTGCGGAGCAGATTTCTGTGACGCCGAACGAATCTGGCGGCAGGGCGGGGACCAAAGCATTATGCTGGCGGGCCACTTGCTCCGGACCCCTGACCAACCGGCGCGGTCACATATCGCGGGTCCGCAGTTCGACATCGGTGGTGCAGGGTGAAGCCGGATCGTAAGGATCGCTGACAACCCGGTATGCGGTGGTCCAGTCGCGTTCGGTCACATCAAACCGGCAATAGCCGTGCTGGCGCGCATTCAGATGGCTGACATGTGGGTTTACGCTGCGCATCTGCTCCATTTCATGCATCCAACCACAATCCGAGGAAATCCCGGTGCTGGCAAATTCGTGCGCGATCGGCCGGGATCGGGAATTTCCTGGTTCCTCATGGATCGTCATCGCGGCGGCACAATGCCAGTCACCGCTGATCACCACCGGGTTGGCGACACCTTGGCCGAGCGTTTCGATCAGCCGGGCGCGGGCCGCGTTGTAGCCATCCCAGGAGTCGGTGTTTACCGAGACCGGGTCTTCAGCCGTGTTGTAATGGAACGGCGCCATCCAGATTTGCGAGGCCAGCACGTTGAAACCTGCGTCCGACCCGCGCAGTTCGCGCGCCAGCCATTTTTCCTGCGCCAGACCAAGCATGGTGCGTGCCGCCTGATCCTCTTCGGTGCAGGGCGCCCGGCCCTGACCGTTGTACCCCGTGCCGCAAGTTTCTTCGTCGAGATATTGGTCGCTGCGGTACTGGCGCGTATCAAGCAAATGGACCTTCGCTGGTCCGAAGCGATAGCTGTCGTACATTTGCAGCCGTGATTCCAGCCCGTAGAACACCGGCGGGCGCTCTACGGGCATGTGCTCAAACCATGCCTTGAACGCAGCAATCTTGCGCACCTGAAATTCCAGCGGCGTCTGCGCCCACGGATCTTGCGGGACCTCGGCGGCCCAATTATTGTCGACCTCGTGATCATCCATCGCTACAATCCACGGGCTAGCGGCATGCGCAGCCTGCAAGGCCCGGTCACCCTTGTAGAGAGCATAGCGATCGCGATAATCTCGAAGGGTCACGATTTCGTTACAGTTATGAAGGCGCACGGTGCGGAAGGTCAGCGTCTCCCCAGGCTTTTCGACCTGCCTTGTACCAATCGTGCCGATTCCGCCTTCGTAGATATAGTCACCGACATGAACAACGCAGTCAGGTACCCATTCAGCCATGTCGTTGTAGGCGGCGTAGAAGCCGCTTTGCCAACTTTGGCAACTGGCAAGCGCCAATCTCGCCGTTCCGCCGCTAGATCCGGCCGTTCGCGTCCGTCCGACCGGGCTTTCATATTCGCCGACCGCAAAACTATACCAATACTCCCGGCCCGGCGCGAGGCCCTCGAGCTTGAGATGGACAGAATGCGCGTCATCCTCCGGAGCCATGACATCACCTTCGCGCAGCAGGCGCCGCATCTCGGCATCTTCCCAAACCCGGTACCGAACCACCACATCACCAGCGGGCATGCCGCCACCAAGCAACGGTTCGGGGGCCAGCCGTGTCCACAAGATCACGCTGTCAGTTCGGGGGCTGCCAGAAGCGATCCCCAGCGTGAACGGATTGGCGCTGATCTGCGCACGGGCAAGTGAGGTTGGCAGGACAAGGCCCGCTGTTGTGGCGCCAAGAAAAAGCCGTCTGCTGATCATGGTGATAACTTCCTAAGTTTTCTGAAGAGAAATCTATCATCAAAGGGGAGGCAATCTTCCAACCGGCACAACTTCAGCCTCTGATTGAGCGCATCTCAATACCATATCGAATATAGTTGAGACGTTCGTATTACAGAAACATCGAATAATGCACCCAAATTGGCAAGTCGCCGGTGACATGGTGGAGATCGGTCGAAGCCGAAGTCGGTTAGTGCCGGGCGTGAGTTGACGCCTTCGAGCGGCTGCATTTGGGCCTGTCCAAGGATAGGCTAAACGGCCGGGATGGGGCGCAAAGCTGCCATACCAAGCTTCATGAACAAGCGTCCGCCTGCGCCATCTCGGCACCCGAAAGCCGACTAACCGCTTCCCACCCAGAAACAGACGAACACCCCATTCTTAGTCGATGCTGTGAGCTGCCCTTCAGCTAGAGTGGCCGCCCAGGAGCCGCTCGGCAACGCGGGACGCCTTCGTCCTCAGGGTATCGAAACGCTCCTCCGTACCGGCCAAGCGTCGATCAAGGTCAAGCCCCTCATCACCTTCCAGTCCAGCCCAGGTCCTCTAGGAGCCCCAGCAGGCGGCTAAGGATCGCGTCCTCACTCGTTGACAATGTCGAGGGTCAATGTCGGCAGCACCCCTGCACCGTTCGCTGAGCTGCGATCTCCCGGTGCAGTTCGGCGCCTCCGGTTGGATGGGTGGCAACTCTGCCCCCTGAGGGAGGACTGGGTCCCCTATGTCCGCTATACGGGTCCCCTTTCGCCGCTCCTATGGTACCACGCGGATCGGCCCGATTGCGTCTCGAAGGTGGGGGCTTCGCTGCAGCCGCCACGCCCATGCTCGGACCCTGACCCTCCTTCTCGTTTTCCTGGAGATCGCCCAGGCCACTGTGGCCCGCTGAGCAAACCACCTCGCACGTTCTGATCTGGCTGCCCGGCGCTCTCTGCCCATCGCCAGCCCTTTTTTCTTCCGACTTAGGCAGGATACTCGCTCCTTGGCTGGATTGGGTTGTGTTATCGAACCCATACAATTTGGGAGCCGGGCGGAAGGAATGACTGAGATGGCGCGGCATGTCCGCACCCGCATCCGCTACGACGGCCAGGCGCTCGCTGGGCACGAGATGAACGTTCAAGATTTGGCACCCGCGCTCTTAGCGGTGTCCAACATCGTCCAGATCGCGAATCGCAAGTTCAACGGGGACGGTGCGACCATCAGGGTGCTGGTGGACGCCGACGTCGAGCAGCAGTGCTTCCAGCTCGACCTAAGCCTCGTTCAGTCGCTGTTCGACCAAGCTGCGGTCTTGGTGGGCGCGAAGGACATCGCCACCGCGAAAGAGATTGCAGAGTAGGTCGGGTTGATCGGCGCTGGGGGTTTCGGCCTTTTTGAGGTTCTGAGGCGCATCTACGGGTCGAACGACGCCGGTCGCCCAGGGGTCACCTTCACCGCTGGGGATCAGACCGGAACAACGATTATCAACATCGCTGGAGACGTCCACGGCATCATTGTGCCGACACCCACAGCTCGGCTCCTGGTGGACCCCGAGGTCAACCGCAACGTCAAGCTGGTGCTGCAGCCGTTGCAGAAGGAGGGGTACCAGGACCTCTCGTTCCTACATGGCGACCACAGGGTGGCCCACATCAATAAAGAGGAGGCCCAACGGATCATCGTAGACGCCCCCCTCGACCTGTCGTCGCCTCCGACCGAGAGCACCTCACATATACGGGGAGCGGTGCGCATCAAGTCGCCGCATTATGAGGGTGGAGCGAGATGGTCGCTGCTCTGGCAGGGGCGAGCAATAGACGCCGAGATGAAGGACGACGCGGCTCGGTGGGTTGATGATTTCCAGCACAATCGCGTGTCGGCGCCCCCGAATACGTTGCTCGACGTCAGCATGACGGAGATGGTGAAGTTGGACGCTAATGGCGTCGCGGTCGGCAAGCCTACCTATATCGTCCACGAGGTACACAGCGTCACCCCCCCCCTCCGACGCAAGCCGCCCTTCCGTTTTAGGGGCGTGTCGTCTCCGAGTATCGCGCTCACGGAACCCAAGTCGAACGGGTCCCCTGAGGAGCGCTAGAAGGCTCCGAGGGCCTTCTCGACTCACTTGGCTATGGGGCCACTATAAGCTGTTGACGCTCCCGGGGGCCCTGAGGGCATCCTAGGCCTCTTGGCCTCGATCCGCGTCATCGTCGGGAGCACAGATGGCAGACCGCCAGACCCGCTAGCACGTTGTTGGCCAATGCCAGAATACGCTTTCCGCTTCACGGATGCTGCTCCCGCCCTTGCAATACTTGATTTCCAGAACGGGAGGGTACAAACGGTGGGTGCAAAACGAAACTGTTGCGAGGTAAAAATCGCCTGATTTCCGTACTTTCCGCGAGATTGCGCCGCATCCGTTAAGCGGCACCAGCACCAAACGCGTCACCGGACCGGGGGACCGGATCAGGCGGGTCAAGCGCTTCAAGCACGCTCCCCGCGCCACCATCCGCTTGCAGCGACGCATTGACTTGCAGCCGAACCCGATTGACAGGGCGTGCCGACCGACGCATTGCGCGCCGCAGACGGTGCTGCGGGTGCGAACGCGCCCGGAGCTGAGAGGGAAGCCGGTGCAAAGCCGGCGCTGTGCCCGCAACTGTAGGCCGGGAGCCTCGAACCAATTGTGTCACTGGCCGATGCTCTTCGGGGCGCAGGCCGGGAAGGCGGTTCGAAGGCGTTGATCGGCGAGCCAGGAGACCTGCCGTCGCGTCGTTCGTCCGGGGCCGGGTCCAGCCCATCGGGACAGGAAAGCGGATTTCCGAAGAAGCGACAGCCAGGCCGGTTACCGGTGCCGCAATTCGAGAGCGGATTGCAGCGGGCCATCTGTCGTTTGAGCCATGCGGGCACCGGGCCTCCGCGTGGCGACACTTTGGACCCGTCCATGCGATTTTTCGCCACCTCGTTTGCCGCGGCGTCCGTCGCGGTGCTGTCCGCCTCCCCCGCCGTCGCCCAATCCGTCGATCTGCCCGAAGCCGCAGGACTGAGCGCGGAAACCATTGTCGTCACCGCCAACCGCACCGAGCGGGCGATCAGCCGCGTCGGCGAATCGGTGACGGTGATCGATGAAGAGGAGATCGTGAACCGCCAGCCGAGCGAGGTGCTCGATCTGCTGCGCACCGTTCCCGGCATCACCTTCAGCAGGAACGGCGGGATCGGCACCACTGCTGGCGTTTCGATCCGCGGCGCGGAAAGCGACCAGACGGTGGTGCTGATCGACGGCATCAAGCTCAACGATCCCGCATCGCCCGGCGGCGGGTTCAATTTCGGCCCGCTGCTGACCGGCAACATCGCCCGGGTCGAAGTGGTGCGCGGCTCGCAAAGCGTGCTCTATGGCAGCCAGTCGATCGGCGGCGTGGTCAACCTGATCACCCGCGAGCCGACCGAGGAGCTCGGCGCCTTTGCGCGCGCCGAATACGGATCGCGCAATACCGCCGAACTCATCGGCAACGTCTCCCAACGCTTCGGCCCTGTCGGAGCGAGCCTTGGCGCCGCCTTCCTGACCACCGACGGCATCTCCGCCTTCAGCGAGGCGCGTGGGGGCACCGAGCGCGACGGCTTTCAAAGCATCGGCGCCAACGCCAAGCTCGACATCGCCCTCGCCCGGAACGTCTCGCTCGACCTGCGCGGGTTCTATGCCGATAGCGAAGTGGAGATCGACGGTTTCCCCGCGCCCAGCTTTGCCCTCGCCGATACCCGGGAGATCTCCTTTCGCCAGGACCTGGTCGGGTATGCGGGCCTCAACGCCGCTTTCCTCGACGGCCGGTTCCGCAACCGCCTCGGCTTCGCCTACACCAATATCGATCGCCGCGATGTCGATGCCAACGGCGGCTCGCGTACCGAGATCTTCGATGCCAACGGCGAGAACCGCCGGTTCGAATATCAGGGCGTGTTCGACGCCGTCGGCCTTCTTGGAGGAACGATCGAGGCCGAGCTCGTGTTCGGGGCGGAGCGTGAGGAATCGGTGTATCGCACCGCCAGCTTCGAAGGTTCGGCGGCGGGCAGCGACGCGTGGATCAACTCGCTCTATGGCCAGCTCAACCTGACGCCGATCTCCGGGTTCTCGCTCACCGCCGGCCTCCGCCACGACGATCACCAGACCTTCGGCAGCGAAACGACCTTCGCGGCAAGTGGCGCCTATTCACCCAACGACGGCGCCACCCTGCTGCGGGCGAGCTATGGCGAGGGTTTCAAGGCGCCCACGCTGTTCCAGCTCTACAGCGATTTCGGCAATCTCGCTCTGCTTCCCGAAATGGCCGAGAGCTGGGACGTCGGCGTGACGCAGAGCCTGTTCGCCGGCCGGGCAGAGCTGGGCGTGACCTATTTCGAACGCAGTTCCGAGGATCTCATCGCCTTCGTCTCCTGCTTCAACAATCCGCTCCCGATCTGCGATGACCGGCCATTCGGCACTTACGACAATATCGCTCTCGCCAGCGCCGAGGGCTGGGAATTCGGCCTCGCCCTGCGGCCACTCGACGGGCTCGACGCCGCGGTGAGCTATACGATCATCGACGCTTTCGACGAGACGACCGGCAACCGGCTCGCTCGCCGCGCCGAGGAGACGCTCAGCCTCGTGACAGACTATCGGGCCAGGAACGGGATCGGGATCGGCATCACCGTGCTCGCGGTCGGCGAAAGCTTCGACAATGCCTCGAATACCCGCCAGCTCGATGGCTATATCTTGACCGATATCCGGGCCAGTTTCGCCATCGGCGCGGGGTTCGAGATCTTCGGCCGGTTGGAGAACCTGTTCGACGAGCAGTACGAAACCGTCTTCGGCTACGGCCAGCCAGGCCGGGCGGCGTTCGGCGGCGTGCGCTACCGGATGTGATGCGGATGAGAGCGATCCCGGCGGTCCTGTCCTGCCTCGCGCTTCTCGCCTGCTCGCCCGTGCAGGAGCAGGGGGACATCGAGCGGGGGGCGGACGCACCGCGTCGGATCGTCAGCCTCGACTATTGCGCCGATCAATACGTGCTGCGCTTTGTAGACCGGGAGGACATCCTCGCCCTCTCGCCCGATGCCGAAAAGCGCTTCTCCTATATGCGCGCGGAGGCAGCCGGCATCCCGACCGTCCGCCCGCGTAGCGCCGACGTGCTCGCACTCGAGCCTGACCTCGTGGTGCGCTCCTATGGCGGGGGACCGGGTGTGACGAGCTTTATGGGAAGCGCCGGGGTGCCGGTCGTCCAGATCGGCTTTCCCGAGACCATCGGCGAGGTGCGCGAGGAGGTGCTGCGCGTCGGCAGCGAGTTAGGCAAACCTGCCGAGGCGCGCGCACTGGCGGCCGAAATGGACAACCGGCTCGCGGCGCTGGCCGAGCGGAAAGGCCCGCCGCGCGAAACGCTTTACATGACCCCTGGCGGCGTGACCGCGGGCGAGGGGACGCTGGTCCACGAACTGCTCGTCGCTGCCGGCCTCGCCAATTTCCAGGACCGGCCCGGCTGGAACCCGATCCCGCTCGAACGCCTCGCCTATGAACGCCCCCATCTCGTGGCCGCTGCCGACTTCGTCGAAGCGGGCGGCGGCATCGGCCACTGGAGCGCGGCCCGCCACCCGGTCGCGCGCGCGCAACTGCGCGAGCTGCCGGTGGTCCCGCTGGAAGGCGCATGGACTTCGTGCGGCGGCTGGTTCCTGCTACATGCCGTCGAGGCGCTGGCTGGAACGGGCAAGCGCAGCCGGTGACGCGCGTATCCGCCACGCTCGCCACCGGATTGGCCGCAGCGCTGTTTCTCTCGGTGCTGCTCGGCTCGGTGCCCCTGCCGCTCGATCGCGTATTGGCTGCGCTTGCCGGGCAGGCGAGCCCGGGCGATCACCTCGTTGTCTGGCAGATCCGCCTGCCGCGCGCACTGGCCGCGGCGCTCGTCGGGGCGGCCCTCGGGATGAGCGGCGCCGCGTTGCAGGGCCTGTTACGCAACCCGCTCGCCGAACCCGGCATCCTCGGCGTCTCGGCGACGGCAGCGCTGTTCGCCACCTTCGCGCTCTACTTCGGCTTCGCCACCGCGGGGCCGCTGGTGCTGCCGCTGGCGGCGGTCGCGGGGGCCTTGCTGGCGACGCTGCTGGTGGCCGCCGCCGCCGTCCGGACCCGCTCGGTCGTGACGCTCATCCTCATCGGCGTCGGCCTGTCGAGCTTCTCCGCGGCAGTGATGGCGCTGCTGATGAACTTCGCACCCAACCCGTTCAGCCTTGCCGACATGGTCAACTGGATGCTCGGCACAGTCGACAATCGCAGCTTCACCGATCTGGTCTTCGCCGCTCCGTTCCTGGGAGCGGGTGCTGCCATCCTCATGGCATCGCGCCGGGGCCTTTCCGCGCTGGCGCTCGGCGACGAGGCGGCAGAAGGCCTCGGGCTCGATCTCAGGCGGCAACGCCTGGCGGTCATCATCGGCGCTGGGCTCACGACCGGAGCCGCCGTTGCCCTCGCCGGCGCGATCGGCTTCGTGGGTATCGTCGCGCCTCATCTGGTGCGGCCCTTCCTGCGCTACGATCCGGCGCGCCTGCTCGTCCCCTCGGCCTTGCTCGGCGCGATCATCCTGGTGGTCGCCGATATCGGCGTGCGCCTCCTCCCGACCGATGCCGAGCTCAAGCTGGCCGTCGTCGCCTCGCTGTTCGGCGCGCCGGTGTTCATCTGGATCGCGGCTCGCAGGCGCCTGGCATGAGCCTGCTCGCAGCCGAGAACCTCACCTACGCAGTCGATGGGAGTCCACTCGTTGCGGACGCTTGCTTCGCGCTCGAGGCGGGAACGCTCACGGTGCTGATCGGGCCCAACGGCTCGGGCAAGACCACCTTGTTGCGCCTTGGCCTCGGCCTTCTCGAGCCCTCGACCGGCACGGCTTGGATCGACGGCTCGCCGGTCGCGAAGCTCTCGCCGCTCGCGCGTGCCCGCAAGGTCGCCTACCTCCCGCAAAACCGGCCGCTGGTCTGGCCGCAGCCGGTGCGCGACGTGGTTGCGCTCGGCCGCTTCGCTTATGGCGCCGCGCTCGGCCGCCTGTCGGGCGAGGACGAAGCCGCCGTCGCCCGCGCGATCGCGGCCTGCCGGCTCGAAGGGTTCGAGGAGCGTGCTGCCGATACGCTTTCGGGTGGCGAGCTCTCGCGCGTTCATTTGGCGCGTGCGCTGGCCGCGGAAACCCCGCTGGTCATCGCCGACGAGCCGGTAGCCGCGCTCGATCCGCGCCATCAGCACCAGACGATGCAGCTGTTCGCGGCGATGGCACGCGAGGGGCGCGGCGTACTCACGGTGATCCATGATCTCGACCTCGCCGCGCGCTATGCCGACCGGGTGCTGTGGATGAGCGGGGGCCGCCTGGTCGCCGACGGACCGCCGGGCGAGACCTTTACCACCGACCGTCTGCGCGAGGTGTTCGGCATTACGGCCACCGTCCATCGCCATGGCGAGAGGCCAGGCCTCACCATCGCCGGCCCGGCGTGAGGGCGACGCGGCATCCGCCCCGGCTCACGACGCATCGATGCGCGACAGACGCGCCGCGGCTTCTCCCGCAATTCGACGCTGCTCAGCCGGGGAGAGCATCGCCCACCGGGTGATCTCCTGCATGGTCCGGCCGCATCCCAGACACAGGCGGCCATCGTTGGAGACCTGGCAAACGCGCCGGCAGGGCGAAGGCGGGTTGTCGAGGTTTCCTGCGGGCACGATCGAGGTCTTAACCATTCTTTATTCATCCTGCGATACTAGAACGTCGATCTCGAAGCGACGGATCAAACCGGGCTTACTACTCTTAATCTGTTGTTATTGCTCATAAATTCGGGCAGGAAGCCTGGTATAGAGTTTCGAAATGTTGGCCCGGGATGACCGCAATTCTCGATTACGACCTTGAGCGCGCAAAGGCTTCCCGCCTGACCTGCGAGGAGCCGACGGTCGTCCGCCTTTGGCTGCACGATTGGCCCGTGGGCCAGCTTTCTCTGCCTGCGTCGGCCGATGCGATCGAGATCGAACGCCTGGCATCCGTCGTCCCGGCCGACGTGCTCGCCTATGCGCGCGAACAGTCGGCTCGGGACCAGAGCGCCGGACGACCTGTTCCGGGCGATGCGAGCGTCGTCATCTGTACCCGGGACCGGCCCGAGGCTCTGGCTCGCTGCCTTGCCTCCCTGCCCGATCAGACGCTTGCGCCCAGGCAGATCATCGTCGTCGACAACGCGTCCGCCGACGGGCGCACGCGTGAGGTGGCCGAGGCCGCCGGGGTCGACTATATCCGCGAGGATCGGCCGGGCCTCGACATCGCGCGCAACACCGGCGCCCGGGCGGCGCGCACGGCCATCGTGGCCTATACCGATGATGACGTCAGCCTGCATCCGCGCTGGCTCGAGCGCCTCGTGCGGGCCTTCGATGCGCCCCAGATCGCCGCCGTCACCGGGCTCGTCCTGCCGGGCGAGCTGGAGACGCGCGCACAGCAGCTGTTCGAAGAGCACTGGAGCTTCGGCAAGGGGTTCCGGCGGATCGATTTCGGAGCGGAGTTCTTCCGCAAGGACAGGAGGGGCGGCTGCCCCGTCTGGGAGATCGGCGCGGGCGCCAGCATGGCCTTCAGGCGCAGCGTCTTCGACGAGGTCGGCTGGTTCGACGAACGGCTCGACGTCGGCGCGGCCGGCTGTTCGGGCGATTCCGAGTTCTGGCACCGGATCCTTTCGCACGGCCTGGTCTGCCGCTACGAGCCGGGCGCAGTCGCCTACCACTTCCATCGCCGGGAATTGGCCGCGCTATCGAGCCAGATCTTTCACTATCTTCGAGGGCACTCGGCGTCTTTGATGGTTCAGTACGAGCGCACCGGCAACTTCGGGAATCTGTTCTGGGCCTTCGTGCATCAGCCGCTCTGGTTTACCCGTCGTGGTGTCGACCGGGCGCTGCGGGGAGTACGCGGCGAGAACCAGTTCCTGTTCGCTGAAATTCGAGGGTACTTGTCCGGCCTCGTCTTTTACGCCCGCAACCGCCGATCCAAGCGGTCGCCTCCCTAATCGCTGATCCGGCGCGCCCGCCAGCCGGCGACCTTGCGCTCGCGGCGTTCGAGGGCGACGCCTTCGGTCCTCGCCCGATGCGGTTCGGGATCTAGAATGTCGAACGGCAGCCCGATCGGATAGGGAAGGGACGAAACAACACGGCCCTCCCCCCTTCCGCGCGAGCGCCATGGGGCGGCCACGATGCCGAGCAGCTTGTGCAGCGAGCTTCGACGCAGCAGCCAGGCGGGGTCTTTAAGCACCCCCGCGGCGCCCGCCCGCAGTCCAGTTCCGGTCAGTCGGGCATCAAAGGCAAGTTCAGCGCTATAGAGATCGAACGCGCCCCTTGACCAGCGGAAGACCTGCCGGGGAAGCTCAGGATGCTTCGTGTGCGCTTCATCCATGATGAGCGTGTAGGAACGTCGCATCTGGTCGATATCGCGTGACATCGCGGCAGAGCCCTGCCGATAGCCGACCAGAAAGGCCGGCTCGAGCACAACGTCGGCGCGTTCGGCGATGCGTAGGTAGAGCTGCCAGTCCTCGCAACCTTGCGCATGGGCGGCGCGCAAGGCCGGGTCCCATCCGCCCACCGCCTCGACCAGCGCGCGCCGGATGAGCGGAACGCTGCCATTGCCGATAAAATTGCTCCATACGAGCGCGGCATAGATATCGCCCTCCCAGCGCGGCGCAGCCAAGCGATGATAGACGATCCGGCTGGCCGTATCGATATCGGTCGACCAGCAATAGACCATGCCCGCTGTCGGACTCGCGGCCTGCAACCGCCGGAGCTGGCGCGCGAGCTTGTCCGGATGCCAAAGGTCGTCGGCGTCTATCGGCGCGATGAATTCTCCTCGTGCCAGTCGGACGCCCGTGTTGCGCGCGGCCGCGACACCCGAATTGCCCTGACGCTCGAGACGCACGCGCGCGTCCCTGGCGGCGAATTCGCACGCGATGGCGGTGGTAGCATCGGTCGACCCATCGTCGATCACCAGGATCTCGCATTCGCGATGGGACTGGCTGACGACCGAGGACAGCGTTTCCGCCAGCGTGCTTTCGGCATTGTAAGCGGGCACAATCACGCTGATGAGCGTCATCGGCGCGCTCGGACCGTGGCCAGGAGCCGGTCGCGCAGAGCCGCCAAGCGAAGCCGCTGGCGGGCTCGCCAGCAGGCGCGAAGCACCGCCGAACCTTGCAGCGTGTGCCCCTGATCGACGAGATATCGCGAAAGCCATTCGAGGAAGTAGCCTCGGACCTGGACGTAACGGCCCGTCGAGGTGACCTGGGAGACGATGCTGTTGGCGTGCTGGCGATAGTCCAGCCAGCGTCGACTGGAAAAGTACACCGGGTAGTCAAGGTAGAGCTTGGCGAGGAAGCCCTGGTCCTCGTACATCTGCCGGGGTCCTGTGAAATGCTCTTCGAAGCCGCCAAGGCGCTCCACTGCATCACGGCGCAGCATCAGGTCCGACGGGCACGGCGCCGCGGCACTGCCCAGCGGATACAGGCGGAGCGAGGCTTCGGGCGGCGCCACTGGCCGGTCCTGGACATGCCCGGTCGGTACCAGCAGGTCGCGTCCCCCCTGCCAGGACCGCCAGTAGTTCACCGTTCCGCAGACCGCACCGAGCTGGGGATACGCCTGCATGATCGCGATCTGCTGCGCGAGCTTCTCGGGGCGCCAGACGTCGTCGGCATCGATGAACGCGATGAACTCGCCCCGCGCGTGCCGGATGCCCAGATTGCGCGTGGCGCTCATCCCCTTGTTCGCATGCCCCTCGTGTTCGAGCCAAGAAATGGTCGCGGGATGGCGGGCGGCATAGCCCTTGGCGATATCGGTGCTGCCGTCGGTGGATCCGTCATCGACCAGCAGCAGCTCGAAATCCCGGTCGGTCTGGTCGAGCACCGAGCGGATTGCCTCGTCGAAGAATTCCTCGGCGTTGAAGAAGATGATGATGACCGAGGTTCGCACAGCCTTGGTCATCACCGCTTGACTGCGCGGACCCCGAGAATCACCGGATAGGCGGGATCGACCACGGCGAGCTTCGCCTGGTCCACCTCCTCAAGCGCCAGCCCGTGCAGGAAGGCGGTGGCGGCGAAGACGTTGCCGTGGAAGTCGAGCGTGTACGATTCCTCCCCGAACGTGTCCGAAAACAGCCGGGTCAGCGCGTGCTGGGTGAACGACCAGTACCACGAGGTGCCCCACTCGTCGCGGTCGATCCGGGTGATGCCGGGCACCGTCAGCAACACGACGCCGCCCGGTTTGAGGGCGGCATGGGTCCGCTCGAGAGCCAGCCGGAAATCGTAGATGAGGTGGAGCGTTTGCGTCAGGATCATGCAGTCGAAGCTGTCGTCGCGAACGACCGCGGGGTCGCACAGGTCGCCCACCAGGGTGGCGATCGGATTGCCGGCGTGGACGTGCAGGATGTCCTGGTTGTCGATCCCGCTCCCGAAGCGGCGCGAATAGTCGTCATCGCCTATTTCGAGCACGTTGCCACGGATGTCGGCCGAATGCTTTGCCAGGAACGCTTCGATATAGTGCCTGTCGACCGGCAATCCGCGATCGTAGCCGAACACTTCGCTGACCGGGCGTGTGCTCGCGAGATGGCCGAGCCGGACCTTCCCCCTTCGCGGCGGCCAGACCCCGGGCAAGTGCTTCTTAAGGCGATCCTTCAACACGGTAATCACTCCTTCCCCGGTCCGTTTCAGCACCGCGACCGGCGACATGGCCGTAGCCTGGCGAGCCGTGCGCAAGGCAGCGGTAGCGCTGCCGTCCTGGCGCCAGAGCCGCAAGGCCGCTTCCGCCTGTTCCCGCGCGTAGTAATCCCGCCAGTTCCTGCGTCCCTCCCGCCAGGCCCGAAGTTCGCCCCGGTCGCAACCGTCTCGATGGCGCTCACTGACCTGCAGCACGGTGTTCAGCATCGCATCGACGTCATGCGACATATTGGCTCCATGCCAGCGGTATTCGGCGACCACCGCAGGGTGGCATGCGATGCTGCCGGTACGCGCGACGCGGAGATAAAGATCATAATCCTCACAACGCCTCAAGCTGGGATCGAAGCCGCCGATCTCGTGCAGCCGGCTCGTGCGATACAGGACCGCGGCATGCATCGCCACGACATTGCCGCGGAGCAGATCCTCGAATGGAGCCGGACCTACGGCGCTGAAGCGATCGGGCCCGAGCGGGGTTCCGTCATCCGCAATCCGGCGGTGCGCCCCATAGACCAGGGCCGCGTCCGGGTGGGCGGCAAAGGTTTCGAGGCCATGCTCGATTGCGCCGGGCAACAGCCGGTCGTCGGCATCGAGAAACAGGATGTACTCTCCGCTCGCCGCTGCCAGCCCGGAATTGCGCGCCGCAGCGAGCCCCGCATTCTGCTGGCGGATGAGCTTGAGGTCCCCAAGTTCGCGAAGCTGCGGAGCGGGATCCTCGCGCGACCCGTCATCGACGATGATGATCTCGCTCGCCGCAACCGTCTGTGCGCGGATGCTGCCAATCGCCTGGGCGAGATAGTGGTGATCGTTGTAGGTGTTGACGATCACGCTGACGGTCGGCCTGTCAGGCAAGGGAACGCCTGCCCGGATGGCTGCCGATCGTCGCAATTCGGTACATAAGTGAAATTCCGGCCCCGAAATGATGCGCGATGCTCGCCACCGTCTATCATGGCGACAGGCCTATGATAGATACCCGTTCAACCTGCCCCCACTGGCTTGCTGCGGCAAGCCGGATTGCAGCCGGGATCCGATGCTGAACCGCCTTGCCGATGCTTTTCGACCGATACCGTCGACCAGCCCGCTCTGGCCGATCACGCATCCCTATGCCTGGAGCATCCCGGTGGTCGCCCTGCTTTCGCTCATAGCGACGGCGCTCGAAGGGGTCGGCATAACCCTGCTCATCCCCCTGTTCAGCGTGCTCTCGCAGGATGAGGACGCAGCGCTCGAAGGCCCGGCCGCAATGGTCGCCGAGTTCACCGGCATCGCCGATCCTGCTACCCTGCTCACCTTGTTCGCCATCACGATCCTGGGCATGGTGATCCTCAAGGGCGTGGTCGCCAGCGCCAGGGCGGCGTTCGTCGCCTGGATAGACGGGCGGGCAGGACACGACATCCGGTGCGCACTGGCCGAGCGGCTGCTGACGGCCGGTCTTGCATTCCATATCCGCCAGGATCCGTCCCGCCTGGTGAACGTCCTCGCGGCCGAATCCTGGAAGACCTCCGAAGCGCTTCGGCTCCGCTTCGACCAGATCAGCAATATCGTCTCGGTCACCGCCATCGCAGCGCTGCTGCTGATCATCAACTGGAAGCTGACATTGCTGGTCGCGGCCGGCTCGCTCGTGATCCGCTTTCTGCAGAAGCGGTTCGTGGGCAACGCCAAGCGCCTCAGCGACGAGGTCCTCAGCAGCAACCGCCGCCTGGCCGAGAACATGGTGCGAGCGATCGATTCGATGAAACCGATCCGCATCTTCGGCCAGCAGCAACAGGAACTGGCATCTTTCGCCCAGGCGTCCCGCGTCGTCCAGGGCGGGCATTTCCGGATCGAGCGGTTCACCGCCATCATCCAGTCGATGATGGAAGTGGCCTATGCCGTGCTCTTCCTTTTCGTCATGCTCGGCGCCTATATCGCGGGAGTTTCCCTGCCGGTGATCATCACCTTCATGGTCCTGCTCTACCGGTTCGAACCGAACCTGAGGGAGCTCAGCACGGCGAGCGTGATGATCGCCTCGACCAGGGCGTCGGTGGCCGAAGTCGAATGGCTGCTGACGGTGGAGGATGCTTCACCCGAGCCGACCGGCAGCAAGATCTTCGATCGCCTCGACGGGCCGATCCGTTTCGAGGAAGTCACCTTCAGCTATTCCGGCAGCGCCGGCAACGAGCCGGTGCTCGAGCGGGTCAGCTTCGAGATCAGGCCGGGCCGGGTGACCGCGCTGATCGGCGCTTCGGGATCGGGCAAGAGCACCATCATCAATCTCCTGTGCGGCCTGATCCAGCCGACCTCCGGCGAAATTTCCATCGCGGGCACGCCCTTGTCCGAGCTGGACCTGCGCAGCTGGCGCTCGCGGCTCGGAATGGCGGGACAGGATATCGACCTCATCACCATGTCGATCCGCGAGAACATCGCTTATGGGCTGGCGAACGTCTCGGACGAGGCCATCGAGGAAGTCGCCCGCCAGGCGCAGATCCACGATTTCATCGC
>PPFU01003233.1_pt1 | contig 17077 bp, 7 predicted proteins | sample 1535991 | NCBI WGS metagenome assembly PPFU01 (sample SAMN04901290, study PRJNA319586) | Hypolithon metagenome, whole genome shotgun sequencing project. | isolation source: Antarctic Hypolithon | place: Antarctica: Miers Valley | collected 2014
CCCAGCCGATGGCCGGGGAGGGGACGGAGGCGGGGCTGCGAAGGTTTCAGGTGAGCTTTTCTTCGCCGGGAGAGCCGCGGACGAACGAAGCGGTTGCCTCGTCCCTGCTATGAAAATAGAGCCAACCACGAATCAACCCGAAGTCTGCGTCATTTCGCACCACGCCGCTGGGGCCGCCCTTTATCCGCGCCACATGGCGCGGGACCGCCTACTGCGTGCGCGGCTTAAGGCGGAGGTGTTGTTATGCTTCGATGCCGAGGGTGGCTTTGGTGAAGAGGGAATTGAAGGTGAAGCCTGCGGCTTCGATGTTGTCGCGGGCACCTTCTTCGCGGTCGATCACGGCGACGATTTTGACGACGTGGGTGCCGCACTCGTCGCGGAGCACCCGGGCGGCCTCGAGGAGCTGGCCGCCGGTGGTGGCGATGTCTTCGAGCAGCAGCACGCGGTCGCCGGGTTCGAGTTTGCCCTCGAAGCGTTTGGCGGTGCCGTAGCCCTTGGCCTGATTGCGGATGAGCACGCAGGGGCGGTTCGCTTCGAGGGCCGTCGCGATGACCAGCGGGATGCCACCCAGTTCCGCCCCCGCCAGGCGGTCGACGGCGTCATCCACGTGGTCTGCCAGCCGCTTCGCCAGCTCCCGGAGCACATCCGGCTGGGTTTCGAACAGGTATTTGTCGAGGTAATAGCTGCTGGTCCTGCCCGAGCGGAGCGTAAACGTGCCCCGCAGCAGGGCCACCTCGCGGATCCGCTGGGCGAGCTGGTCATCGGTCATGATGGGATGCTACCGCGCGGGGCGGAGCGACGGCGTGGCCTCGCCACAGGGCTGTAACGACGGGAGTTGGATTAGACCGCGGGAGACGGTAGAATCGTCGAAGCAGGGGAGTTCCAGAACCCACTGCCGCCCGCCCTCGTATAAGGCGGTTCCAGGCCCTTAAGCGTCCCATGCTGAGCGATGGACGAGGGAATTGGATGGGGGCGGTCGCCTGTCTCTTATGCACTTGGGTTGTAGCCGAGGCTCGGATCGACCGACAGCGGGTGTAAAGCGAGAGGGGACCGACGCATCGATGAGCACCACCACCGTCACCACTGCCACCACCACCGCGGCGTCGCCGCCACCTTCAGCCCCGGCCTCGGGAGTGGTCCACTCGCTGCAGGATCGGAGGCTGATCACCCATACCGGCTGGCTCTGGATTGGGCTGCTGACGCTGCTGTTCTCGCTGCTGCACTTTGAGTTTCTCCGCCGCACCTGGATCATCGCCCGCAGCGACAACAACTGGTCGCACGCGCTTCTGGTCCCGCTGATCAGCCTGTTTTTCATCTATCAGCGGCGTGATCGGCTGGCGGCGACACCGCGTCGGCTTTGCTGGTGGGGGCTGCCGATTCTGTTCGCGGGGATGTTCTGGTACACGTTTTGGATCTACGGTCGGGTGGATATGTTCCGCGGGTACGGCATGATCGTGTCGCTGTTTGGGCTGGTGCTGTTTTTGCTGGGGCCCGCGATGATGCGGGTGCTCTGGTTTCCGATCCTCTACCTTGTCTTCGCGGTCAAGGTCAGCGACCTGCTCTGGGACCGCATCGCGCAGGCGCTCCAGGATGTGGCTGCTCAGGGTGCGACCTATCTGATGAAGATGGCCAGCGTGATTCTTGACTTCGATGTCAATGCGGAGGGCAACACGATCAACATCTGGCACGACTGGGGCGATGGCCGGGGGTGGCGGGCGGAGGGTCTTAACGTGCATGAGGTGTGCTCGGGGTTGCGGATGCTGATGGCGTTTTTGGCTCTGGGCACGGCGTTGGCGTTTCTTTGGGAGAGGGCGTGGTGGCAGCGGATCGTGATGATCGCGCTGGCGGTGCCGATCGCGGTGGCGGTCAACATCCTCCGCGTGGCGACGCTGGGTCTGCTCACGCTGCACGACCCGGCGCTGGCGCATGGCGACTTCCACATGTTCGTGGGGATGCTCATGCTGATTCCCGCGGCGGGGATGTTCCTGCTCGTGGGATGGGTGCTGGATCGGCTAATCATCGTCGAGGGGGCGGAGGAGGCCCGCGGTGGTCGGGGTGTCAGCAGCCTCGCCGCTCCGCGTGCCACGACAGAGGCCGCGACGGTCGAGCGGGGGGCGGGGAACGTCTTGCCCGAGGGCAAGCTGTCGCTCCCGCGTCGGCTGGCGACGCTCGGGGGCTGTGCGGTGGTGGTGCTGTCGGCGGCGTACCTGGTGTGGGCGGCGTTCGTGCCGTCGATGATGAGCGCCGGCATCGTCAGCAGTCATGCGGCGGTGGCGTCACGGCTGATCCTGGCGCTGATCGCGTCGGGGGTTTTGTTGTGGCTGGGCTGGACCCATCGCTCGGTGTGGCGGGGTGCGTTCGTGGGCGGTGTGCTGTCGCTGCTGCTGGCGATGTTGCTGCTGTTCACGCTGGCGGTGTTTCGCCCGGAGGTGATCCTGAAGGGGATGTCACCCGCGATGGCGTGGACGCTGCTGATGGGAACCACGGGACTGGTGGTGGCGGCGGCGGCGGCGGTGCCGTGGCTGGTGCGCGGGGATGTGATGCGGGGGCTGGTGCCTCGGTATGGCATGGCGCTGGGTCTGGCGGCGGCGGTGCTGCTGGTGGGGTGGATCGGCCAGAACCGCCTCATCGCCGCGACCGGCTGGGTGCTCGCCAAGGAACCGCTGCCCCTGCGGCACCCCCTGCCCGAGGTGGCCCGGCGGACGGGTGTGTGGCAGCTGGAAACCATCGAGCCACTGCTCAGCGAGGCGATCGTCCAAGCGCTGGGCACCGAGAAATACACCAGCGTGCGGTTCGAGGACCTGACCTGGAAGGATGGAACGCCGGGGCGAGTACTGCGGCTGCACCTGGCCTACTACAGCGGCACGGTGGACACGGTCGCCCACGTCCCCGACCGCTGCATCATCGCCGGCGGGGCCTCCTCCGCCGGGGCGGGCCCGATCACGCTCCAACTGGACCCCCAGGGCTACACCCCCGACCCCACTCCCAATAGTCAAGACTACCTCGCCACCGCCTACGGCGGTGAGAGCGTTCGCGTCCCCGGGCTCACCATCTCGGCGAGCCTCTTTAGCTACACCCCGCCCGACGCCAACAACCAGCAGCAAAACGTCTTCTACTTCTTCGTCGCCAACGGCAGTTATCGCGATTCGCCCGCGTCGCTTCGCCTGGCAGGGTTCGACCCACGCGATACCTATAGTTACTATTGCAAGGTCGAAGTCCATGTGCCCGGCGTCAGCGACCCCACGCTCGCCAAGGCCCGTGCCGAGGCGTTTCTCTCACAGATGCTCCCCGAGATCCTTCGGTGCCTCCCTGATTGGACCGAAGTGGAGGAGGGCACCTACCCCCCTAAGGATGCCACGGGCAACGCCGCCCCGCCCATCCGGACCGCAGCCCGCTCCCCCTTTGCCCCCTGACCCTTCATGAAGAGCCGCGTCAACATCAAGTTCGTCATCATCCTGGGTGCCGTGATCGTCGGCCTCGCGGGTGGGATGCTCCTTTTCGCCAATTTCTTCCTGCGGAAATCGTCTGCCGAACTCGAGCAGATGGCTAATGTCTACCTCGCCGAGGGCAACTATGTCCGCGGCTACGACAACCTCACCAAAGCGCGGCACAAGAGCCCCAACGACGCCGACCTCGCCATCCGCACCGCCGAAGTGGGCCTGCAGGCACCCGTGTCCACCGCACGCGCCGCCCAGCAGCGGCTCAGCGAGATCAACGGCTTCTACGCGCAGGCGAGCAAGGTTGAGCCCCGCAATCAGTCAATCCTCGACCAGTACCTCGGCTCGATGCTCCGGCTTCATGAGGAGTTGGGCTTCTCCTCCCGCGGTGTGCTCGAGCAGGCCCAGGCCAAGCTCGCCAACGACCCGGACAACCTCACCGCCCGAAAATACCGCGGCATCGCCCGCACCGCATTGATGGCGGCGGACACCGCAGAGGCGGATCGGCTCGAGGCCTCGGGCGACCTGCAGGCATACCTCGCCGAGCACCCCGGCGATCCTGTGGCGTTGCGGTATCTCCAGCGGTGGCGGCTTCGTGAAGCGGAAATTCTCGCTACGCAGAACCGCGACCCGGAGCGGGTGACGCAACTGCGAAACGACGCGGTCAAGGCAGCACGCGATGCCGTCGAGGCGGAACCAAAGAGCCCCGAGCGACTCATCGACCTCGCCGTGGCTCTTCAGAGCACCAGGTCGGGCGACGCCGCCGAGCTTGCCGATATCGCCAACCGCGCCGAGGCGGCCATGCTCGCAAACCTCGAGGCCGACACCACCCTGCTCCAGACGGTCTATCTCCTGCTCGCCACCGATCGCACGCCCGGCAGCCCCTCCAAAGAATTTCCCCGCACGCCCACCTCAGGCCAGTTGCGGGCGGTGGTGCTGCTCGAGAAAGCGGCTGAAGCGTTCCCGAGCGACCTCCGCTTCGCTCAGACCGCAGCGGTGTTCCGTCGTGACCTGGGCGACGCGGCCGGGGCGCTCCGCGGCTTTGACCAGGTCCGCCGGGATGATCAGCCCCAGCCGACGATCACCTATATCCGCAACGACAACATCCGTAGCCGCGCCTCTTTTGAGGCCGCGGACCTCTATCTCCTCCAGGCCGATCAGGCGACCGGCAAGGAGCGTGATTCGACGATCCAGCAGGCCGACGCGATCTATGAGGAGCAGCGGGTGGTCACCGCAGACGACGGCCTGACGAACCTGCTGGGTGGGAAGATCGCCCGCCTCCGGGGCGATGAACAGCTCGCCCAGAAGCTGCTCACCCGCGCCGCCGACCAGTTGGGCGACCAGTCCGCCGTGGCCCTCTACCTGTCCGCGGAGATCTACAACAACCAGGGCGAGTGGGGGACGGCCCGCGCTCAGCTCGAGCGGCTGATGAGAGTCCAGCCGGCTCACGTCCCCGGCCGCGTGCTGCTCACGCAGGTTCTGCTCAAGGCCAAACAACCCGATCAGGCAGCCGCCGTGCTCGATCCCCTCGTCCGGGCCCTGCCCGACAACGCCCAGGTGATCATGCTTCAGGCTGCCGTCGAACTGGCTCGCGACAAAACCGACACCGCGATCGCCATGCTCCGCCGCCTCGACCTCTTTACCAACGAACGGGCGCTTGCGACGCTGGTGCAGGCATACCTCCAGACCGACCGCCGCGACCAGGCGCTGGCCGAGTTGCAGGAGATGCAAAAGAAGGACCCGGGGAACCTCGCGGTGGTTCAAATCCTCGGCCGACTCACCGAGTCCCCCGAGGTCCGCAACGACATCATGAACCAGGCCGAGGCCGCTGGTGCCAATCAAACAGCCATCGACCTGGTGCGGGAGATGTTGGACCCCGACAACCCGATGGACGCGTCGGCGATTGCGGAGAAGCGGATCGACGCGGAAACCGACCCCGCGGTCAAGGCGCTGCTTCAGGCCACGTACCACCGTCAGCGGGGCGAGGCCGACGCCTATCGCGAGGCGCTGGGTCGGGCGGACAAGATCGAGCCCGTCGATGAGGACAAGCGGGATGCATACCGGCGTGCATTGATCGATATGCAGTTCAACGATGCGCTGGCGGCCAAGGATCTGGACGCCGCACGGACGCTGGCGCGGCGGGCGGGCGAGGCCGAAATGGACGGTGCGGGCGGTGCGTTTTACGTGGGTCGGGTGGAGGCGACGGGCGGGAATGTTGATGCGGCGATTGGGCACCTGCGGGGTGGGCTGCAGCAGCGGCCGGTCTACTCCGAGGGGCACCGGATGCTCGGTGCGCTGCTGATGGAGCGGGGCGACAGCGAAGCGGCGCGGGAGCAATTTCAACTGGCGGTGGACCAGAAGCCCGATAACGTGGGTGCGTTGGTCGGGTTGGGCGTGCTCGCCGAGAGGGCGAACGATCGCGCCGAGGCGCTTCGCCGCTTCCGCGATGCGATGTCGGTCAGCAACGCCCCCGCGGTGTGGCAGCAGTATTTGATGCGGGAGCAGGCGTATGGCGACCCGCAGCGGGCGCTGGATGCCCGGAAGAAGCTTGCCAAAGCTAATCCGGGGGATGTTGACAACCGCCGCGACCTGGCGGTGCTGTTGGCGCGAACCGGCAAGCGGGACGAGGCGATCGAGGTGCTCAACAATCTGGTGCAGGAGCATGGTGCCAGCCGCGACATGGCAGGCACTCGGGCCGATGTCGAGTTGGCCGCGGGTGATCCCGCCGCCGCCTCCGGGGTGATCCGCGACTATGTCGCCTCCCGTGGCGACGCCGCGGAATGGCCGGACCTGCTGATGCTGGGCCGGGCCGAGCGGGCCAGCGGCAACGGCGAAGCCGCCGTCGCCGCCTATCAACGGGCTATCGCCGCCGACGACTCACCCGACATGCAGGCGACCCGCGAGTTCGCAGCCGTCCTGGTCACCACCAACAACTACGAGCCCGCGCTCGAGCATCTGCGTCGGCTCCATACCAACCTGCCCAACGACACGGGCATCACCCTCGACCTCGCGGAGCTGCTCCTGAGGCTGCGTCAGATTCAGGAAGTCAATCCCGTTCTCGCCTCGACCACCTTCACCGACCCGGACGATCAGACCCGAGCCGAGGTGATCCGGGCGCTGGCGCTTCGACAGGACAAGCAGGATGAAAAGGCCCAGGCGGTGCTCGAGGGAGCGGTGGCAACTCATCCTACGCCCGCGGCTCTGCTGCAACTCGCGTCGCTGCGGGTCGACCGCGGTAATCAGCTCGAACAGGCCCAGGCGGACCTAAACCAGGCGCTGGAGATGGACCCCGGCGACAACGCCGCCCGCCAGCTCCTGGCCGAGGTGCTCCGCCGCCGCGGCGACCTCCGCAACGCCGAGGCGCAGCTGGAACGGCTGGTGCGGGAGCAGCCGGGTAACGCCGCGGCGAGGCTGCAACTGGTCGACCTGTACGAGCGGCGAAACAACACCGTGGCCGCCGCCGCGACCCTGCGGGATGCAGCCGAGCGGATGCCCCAGGTCCCGCTGTGGCCCGACCGTCTGGCGGGGCTGCTCGAAAAACAGGGGCGGCACCGCGACGCCGCCCCTCTCCGCCAGCGGGTGCTCGAGCTGGCCCCGTCCGTCGAAACCCTCCGGGCCGCCGCGTACACGCTCATCAGCGCGGACCGGGGTCGCGATGCCCTGAATCTGCTCAACGCACAGGCGAGCCTCGTGGAGGGATCGACTATCCTTCAGGCGATGCGGGCGCGGGCGCTGCTGGCGAGCGGGGCACGCGACGCCGCGATCCAGGCTTACAACGATGCGGTTGCCGGAGCCGACAGCTTCGCGGGGGTTCAGGTCGCGTCTGATCTGCTTGGGGAGGCGGTGGGGCCCGGGGAAACTCTGCCCCTGTTGCTGGCGACCCAGCCACGTCAGCCTGCGTGGCGTGAGATCGCCGCCGCGCGGTTCGAGATTAGCACGGGCAACCCCGCCGCGGCCGTGGACCGCCTCCGCCCGCTCCAAGAGGCGGTCAAGGTGGACCCCGCCACCTACGGGGTGTACCGCCAAACCCTCGCGCTGGCGCTCCAGCAGAGCAAGCAGTTCGCCGAGGCCCGGGCTGTGTACGAGAGCCTGATCGCTGACACTCAGCAGAACATGGTCACGCTGAACAACCTCGCCTACCTGCTCTCGGAGGACTTGGGGCAGCACGCCGAGGCGATGCCCCTGGCAGAGCAGGCGGCCCAGTTGGCGCCGCGGGACGAGCTGGTCCTCGATACGCTGGGCTGGATCCAGCACCGCGCCGGGCAGAACCAGAAAGCGTTGGAGACGCTGAAACGAAGTGTTGAACAGCGTGCGGTTTCCGTGAACACATACCACCTCGGCGTCGTCTATGATGACGCGGGTCAGCCGGACTTGGCCCGTGAAATGCTCACCCAGGCGGTGCGACTGGCCGAAACTGAAGGAGACGCCGACCTGCTCGCACAGGCTCAACAGCGCCTGGCGAAACTGTCGGCTACCAGGGAGTGACGCGAACCATGAGCTCGAACCCGCTGTCCAACCTGCCCCCCCTGACGCCCACCAGCGGCATGCCCGTGGCGGCCAAGCCCGGTCGGCTCAAGCCGGTGGACCCGCTGGCGCTGCTCCGCCGCCACGCGGTGTTGCTCGTCATCACCTCCGCCATCGGCGTGGGGCTTGGGGTCGCTGCGCATTACGGCCTCAAGGAGTGGATCCCGCAGTTCACCTCCCTCGCCCAGTACAAAATCTATCGCGTCGCCAGTGATGCGAGTTCCGTCGCCCAGCCCGCCGGTGCCGACCCGGTCGAGGCCGCCAGCTTTATCGAGCAACAGGCGGCGTGGATTCAGTCGCCCGAGATCCTGGACCAGTTCCTTCAAAGGGAGGATGTCCGAAGCACCCGCTGGTTCCAAATTGAGCATGGCAGCGACCTGGCGACCGCCCGCAAGGACCTTGAGGAGAACATGCTCAACGTCTCTGCGGTGCCCCGGAGCAGCACGATGCAGATCCGCCTCTCCTCGCCCTACGAAGAGGAGACCCAGCCGTTGCTCCAGTCGCTTTCGCAGGTGTACCTGCTCGCCGCCCAGCGGGCCACCGAGGGCATCGGGGGGCAGATGCGGGACGACGCGCGGCGTCGGCGGGACGAGGCCAAAGCCACGGTGGACGATTATCAGGGTCAATTCATTGAAGGCATGCGGGTGCTCAAGGTGGGCGGCCTCGACACCGCCAGCATCGCCGTGCAAACCTCGATGGGACAACGAGCCGCGGTCAGGGCCCAGCTTCTGCAGGAGCAGGCGAAGCTGAGGCAGCTCCGCAGCGACTACGCCCAGGCGGACGCTCCCGCGACGCCCAATGAAGAGCTTCAAATCGATTCGGCTCAGCGGGATGTGAGCGCGAGCATCACCTACTACGAAAATCAGCGGAGCCAAATGGTCGACGTGGAGGGCAAGGGCGAACGCCATCCGCTGGTGCAAGCCGCGGATTCGGCGCTCGCCAGGCTGCGGGCGCAGAAGGCGGAGGACCGGGTGCAGTTGCTGCAGCAGATCCGCTCGAGCCAGTTGGGCGAGGCGGAGAGGCGGGTCGCCGAGCTGACCGATGTGCTGGGGTCGCAGGATGTGGAGGTGGAGCGGGCTGAGCGGTCGATGGCGGATTACGCGAACGCGAAGCAGCAGGTGACGCAGTTGCAACTGCGGCTGGAACAGGCACGCGGGACGCTCGCGGACCGCGAGACGAGGCTCACGGAGGCGGAGGCGTTGAAGAAGCATCCCTTCGCTGCCCGGGTGGACCCTTACATCTACCCGTCCGAGCCGAAGATGACGTTCCCGCAGATGGCCCGTGTGGTGCCGATTGTGGCGGTGCTGACGCTGGGGTTGATGGGGGGTCTGTTGTTCCTGCGTGAGATGCTCGACCAGCGGGTGAGGAGCCCTCAGGATGTGAACATGCTGGGGGACACCGAGCTGCTGGGCATGTTGCCCCACGCCAGCGAGGACCCTTCGGGAGCGACGCCGGTGGAGAGGGTGGTCGAGCGTCACCCATCGGGGCTGATGGCCGAGTCTTACCGCCAGGTGCGGGCGGCGGTGTTGGTGAAGATGGATCGGCGGGGGTATCGGACGCTGCTGCTAACGGGCACGCAGCCCGGGGTGGGCACCTCGGTGGTCACGCACAATCTGGCGGCCAGCCTGGCGCATCAGGGTCGGAAAGTGGTGGTGGTGGACGCAAACTTCCGCAGGCCGGCTCAGGCCGAGCTTCTGGATGTGCCCGGCGGCGTGGGTTTGGTGGATGTGCTCAAGAACCGCGTGTCGCTCCGCAACGCGCTCCAGCGGGTGCCGGGGATGAGCCTGTGGGTGTTGCCCGCGGGCGACTGCCACGATGCCGCCCCCGAGTTGATGGAGCACCAGGGCTTTCGCGACCTGCTGGCGGAGTTGGAGGGGTCGTTCGATGTGGTGGTGCTCGATGCCGCCCCGGCGCTCTTGACCAGCGAGGCGAGGCTGCTGACCAAGCATGTGGACGCCGTGGCCGTCGTAGTGCAGGCGGGTCGTGATGCCCGGGGCATGGTGCAGCGGACGCTCAAGAGACTCGACGGCCAGAGGGCGGACGTGCTGGGGGTGGTGCTCAACGGCGTGCGGGCGGCTCGGGGTGGCTACTACCGCAAGAGCTACCGCGCGTTCTACGACTACCACCGCGAGGCCCAAGCCCCCGACCGACGTTCCGAGCCCATCCCCGCGGTCGCGGTCGGCGAAGAGGCGGCCGCAGCGCACCCCAACGGCAACGGCCACAGCGGTGGCGGTGGCGACGCCAACGGTCGCGGCGGACACGTGGGCAACGGTCAATCCGCGAAACGCAATTGAGCGATAGCGTAGATCGTGCCGCCGGTCGTGCCGATAAAGAAGTGCCCGGGAGACGCAACCGTGTCAAATATATAGCCGGGCCATCTTGACCCGCTGCATGCGTCCGGTCGATCAACCCTCTTGCACGAATCGCCGGCAAGCCGGGGCAGCGCTGCTAGCGACAGAGATTCGCGTCGCAGCGGGTTGGCGACCGAGAACCATCGCACCCGGGGCAAGGCTCGAAGACTGGCTCCGCCCCGGCTTGTGCCGTGCATGGGAGGGTGGTCTGGTTGATGGATGGGTCGAGTCGGGCATGAGTGAGGGGGGATCGCAGGGGGCTGGCGTCGTGAGGCAAGCAACTCCCCTGGAGCCGTTCGTTTGAATCCCATTGTCGCACAAGCCGTCGGCGACGTCGCGGCCCCGGGCCAGGCGGTCCCCCTATCGACCCACGGCGGTGAGGCCGCTTCCTCGTTGATGGAGGTGGTTTCGCCCTACATGCTGGTGTTCTTCGCGGCCTTCTTCACCGCGATTGTGCTGACGCCCGTCATGCGGTGGCTGGCGGTTCGCAACAATGTGGTGGACTGGCCGGACCTCAAGCGGAAGAACCACGCGCAGCCCGTGGCCTACCTGGGCGGCGTCGCGATCTTCCTCGGGTGGCTCGTCGGCGTCTCGTGTTCGTGGGGGCTGTCGCCCGACCCGACGCCCTACGGCGCTCGTGTCGTGGTCATCAACTTCCCCCTCACCGTCGTCCTCGGGGCGGCGGTGATCACGCTGACGGGGTTCTTCGACGACGTCTACGGCATCACGCCCCGCGTCAAGGTCGCCGGTCAACTCTTCACCGCCGCCGCCCTCGCCTCCGAGAAGGTGGGTACGCAGTTGGTCGAGCAGTCGCTGATGCTCCTGGGGCTCCACCCGCCGCCATGGCTGACCTACGTGCTGGGCACGCTGGTCATCGCGGGCTTCGTGCTGGGCGGGTGCAATTCGGTGAACCTGCTCGACGGGCTGGACGGGCTCGCCGCGGGGGTGACCGGCATCGCCTGCATCGGGTTCCTTGCGCTCGCGGCTCTGGTGATCGTGCAGAGCGGCGGGGGGGATGCGGTGACCGCCGCCCTGGCCGTGCAGAACGGCCCGGCGAGGCTGGTGATGTGCCTCGCCATCCTCGGCGCAATCCTGGGATTTCTGCCCTACAACTTCAACCCCGCCACCATCTTCATGGGCGATGCGGGGTCTCTGCTGCTGGGCTACCTCAGCGTCGCGACGATCCTGATGTTCGGTTCCGCGGGCGCGCGGTCGATGCTGCTGGTCACCGCGGCGCTGATCGTGTTTGCCGTGCCGATCACCGACACGAGCCTGGCGATCTTCCGCCGCAAGATGCGGGGCCAGCCGCTGTTCTCGCCCGACAACCAGCACATCCACCACCTGCTCCGCCGCATGGGTTTTTCGGTGAAGAAGGCGGTGCTGATCATGTATGCCGCGGGCGTGGTCTTCGCGGCGCTGGGGGTTTCAATGGTTTGGCTGGGGTGGCAGTGGCGGTACGTGCTGGCGGTTTTCTTCGTGCTCTACGGCTTCATCATGGTCAGCGCGTTCAAGTACGGCCAACTGCAGTACGTGCTCGAACAACGCGGACAATCCCCCGTACCCGACGGTCCGGAACTGCCCGAGGTGTCGGAGCAGGCGAGGCGGCTGGGGTCGGGCGACAGCCTCCCGCCGGATGTGACTAGCAACGCCAACACTACTGAAACGCCCGCCGTACCCGCGGACGAGGCGGAGGATTGGTCGGCCCGGGGTGTTTCGATCGAAGAGGACCCTGCGGAGCCGGGGGACAACAGGTAGGGCCATTGAACGCGAAATGTAATTCAAGATCCGCACCCGAGATTGGCATGCACATGACATTGTCAAGGCCGGATCAGTTCCGGCTTCGAGTGGATCATCCAGCCTCATACGACGGGTTGCGGGTGCCACACACTGTCCCGCAGCGGAGCGGAGGGCGGTGTGTGCCGGACGTGCCTTGCATCAACCGCACACCGCAACCGCTCACCTAGGCTCGCCGATGCAGTGTGGCACCCGGAAACGGACATTCACCGCTCGATGATCCACCATCGTGACCCGATCACATGGTTTGAGACGGATACTCGTCCCTCGTCGCACGCAGCAGCTCCACCGCGCCGCCTTCGTGGAGCAAGCGGGTGATTCTCTCGACCATCACCGCCAAATCCGATCCCGCTTGCCACGCCTCCACCAACGCTCCCCCGTCGGGCGGGAGCACCCGCGCATGCAGTGTCCAATCTCGCTGCCCCCCCCCCTCGCCCGGGGGTGAGGCGAGCACCGCCACGGGCGAGTGGCAATCCGCACCCAGCGACCGCACCACCGCTCGCTCCGCCCCGGCAGCTTGATGCGAATCCGCGTGATCCAGCGGGTCAAGCAGTTTGATCAGCCCGGCATCGTCACCGCGGCAGACGATCCCCAACGCACCCTGACACGCCGCGGGCAGGAGGTCGTCCACCGACAGCGGCGAAGACGCATGCTCCCGCAGCCCCAGCCGATTCAGCCCCGCTGCCGCCAGCAGCGTGGCATAGGGCCCATTCGGCTCCTCGGGACTCAGCACGCGGGCGATGCGGGTGGGCACGTTCCCACGGATCGGCACGGCACGCAGGTCCGCTCTGAGCCGACGCACCTGCGCTGCCCGCCTCGGGCTCGACGTCGCCAGCACCACGCCCCGCGGCAGGTCCGCCAGCGTCATCTCGCCCCCCCGCGCGATGAGGCAGTCCCGCGGGTCCTCCCGCACCGGCACCGCCGCCAGCCGCAGCCCCGGGTCCAGGCCGTCGGGCGAGCCGTCCTCCCGCACGGGAACATCCTTCAGGCTGTGTACCGCAAGGTCCGCCTCCCCTGCAAGAACGCGGGCGTCGATGCCGCGGGTGAACAGCCCCTTCCCGCCCAACTCCGCCAAGGCCACATCCGTCCGCCGATCCCCTTCCGACTCGACCCATGCGAACCGCACGCTTAGCCCCGGATGGGCCATCATGAGCGATCGGCCCACCGCCTCCGCCTGCACCTGCGCCAGCCGACTCCGCCGCGATGCGATGGTGAGCGTGTCCCGCATGGGGGGCAGCTTACCCCGGCGTAACCTAAGTCGGGCCGTAGGATGTGAACATGTCCGCCCCCGTGTTTGCCGTCGTCGGTCACCCCAACAAGGGCAAAAGCAGCATTGTGGCGACGCTGGCGCGGGACGATTCCGTGGGCATCGCGCCCGAGCCGGGCACGACGACGCACGCGAGGCGGTACCCGATGAAGGTCGATGGCGAGACGCTCTACACCCTCGTCGACACCCCGGGCTTTCAACGCGCGAGGCGTGCCTTGGCGTGGATGCGGGAGCGGGAGACCTCCGCGGCGGAGCACCCGGCCGTGGTGCGGAAGTTCATCGAGATACACCGTGAGACCGACCACTTCCCCGACGAGGTGCGACTGCTCGAACCGCTGATGGAGCAGGCGGGCGGCGCGGGCGTGCTCTACGTCGTCGACGGGGCGGCTCCGTATGGCGAGGAGTACGAGGCGGAGATGGAAATCCTGCGGTGGACCGGGCGGCCGAGCATGGGGCTGATCAATCCGATCGGGTCGGCCGCCCATGTCGAGCCTTGGCGGGATGCCCTCGGGCAGTACTTCAAGGTGGTCCGCGTGTTCGACCCGATGACCGCCCAGTGGCAGAAGCGGCTGGAACTGTTGCGTGGGTTCGGCCAGTTGCAGGAGGGCTGGCGTCAGCCTCTGGAACGCGCTGTGGATGTGCTCGAGGGCGAGCGGCGGCGGCAGCGCGGGGCGGCGGCGGCGGCGATCGCGGAAATGCTCCGCGAGATGCTCTCGCTCTCAATCACCCAGCGGGTGGGCAGGGAGGAGGACCCGATGCGATACAAGCCCAAGATGGAGCGGGACTACCACGACAAGCTGCGAAACCTCGAAGCCAGGGGCAGGCGACGCGTCGAGGAACTCTACGGCCACCACGCGCTGCAACGCAGAGAACGCGAGCTCGAACTGGAAATGCTCGAGGCCGACCTCTTCAACGATGAGACGTGGCTGGCGTTCGGCCTGAAAAAGCTCGACCTCGCCGCCGCCGGTGCCGCCAGCGGTGCCGCGGCAGGGGGGGTCGTGGACGCGGCGGTAGGGGGGGCGAGCTTCCTCGCCGGCATGGGTATTGGCGCAATCGTCGGCGGGGCCATGGGCTGGTACGGCGGCAAACGCGCCACCGAGTTCACCGTCGCCAGCCTCCCCCTAGGCGGCAAGCAGCTCCGTTGCGGCCCGATGCGGAACACCAACTTCGGCTTCGTGGTCTTCAACCGCGCGAGGCTGCACCACACACTCGTTGCAAACCGCACGCATGCGCAGCGGGGGGAAATGGAGGTACCGGACGCTCTACCAGGCGCTTCGCTCGCCGACTCGTTTAGTGTCGGCGTGGAAGAGAGGGCGGGGGCGGTGATGCTGCCGCCGCTGCCGGGGGAGGTCAGGCGGGGGTTGGCGAAACGGTTTGGCAAGATCGCCAAGGGGGGCGGAGCCGCGGTGCCCGATCTGGGCGAGCTTGTGGAGCGGGTGCTGGGGGAGGAGGAGCAGTAGGAATGATGCCGGGGCTGAGGCCGCTTTAGCGGCCGGTCTTACATACATGAGGATCCCAAAGGAGCCCCCATGCCCATCGCCCTCGAAGCCTATTAGAAGCCGCCCAAGCCCTATCCCCCGGCGATCAGGCGGAGCTGGCGCGGGAGTTGCAGAAGCGTGTGCGGCGCGGGGGGCGGAGGGGGGCTTCGATAAGAAGCAGGCGGAAGACCTTTTGACGGCGGTCGAGCAGGCGCGGCGGGAGTACCGGGAGGGTCGAGCGTTGCTGATGACTGCGGCGGACATTGCGGCGAGGTGGGATAGACGAGGCGGGTGCTGCTCTCCACCACTTCATTTGGACGCTTGAGCAAGCGGTACGGGAAATGGGATCGTGCTGCTCGGGTGGCGATCGATGCAGCCTTGGCGAAGCTTGAAGACAATCCCGATGCCCCGGAGTTGAAGACCCACGAACGACGGGGGAGATTCGGCGAAGTTTGGCCGTGCATTGCCGCCTACGACCTGAGGATTATGTTTAAATACACGACCCATGGCGGCGATGAGGCGATCCTCCTACTCGCGGTTGGCACCCACGACGAGCTCTACCGAACCTTCAACCGCTGACCCCGCCTCACGCGGCCGCGTCGAGCAGCTCCTTCGCCTGCTTCCGCGTCGTCTTTGTCGCCTCGCTGCCGGCCATCATGTCTGCTAGTTCTTCGATCCGGTCTTCGTCCGCGAGGGGGGCGACGGTGGTGGCGGTTTTCTGCTCATTGCCCGAGCCGGTGACGGTTTTGAGGATTCGAAAGTGGCGGTCGGCGAAGGCGGCGATCTGGGGGAGGTGCGTGATGCACAGCACCTGATGGGTCCCCATAAAGCCGCCACCGGTGGTGGCGCTTGTGGTTTTGGAAGTCGCGCGACCGGCCGTCGCGGCTTGATGCGACGCGCGATCGGCGATCGCGGCTTTGTGGCCGGCGAGCGCCCTGAGCTTGCGGCCGATGACGCTGCCCAGGCGGCCGCCGATGTTGGCGTCGATCTCGTCGAAGACCAGCACGCTGATCCGGTCGCTGCCCGCGAGGATCCCCTTGAGCGCCAGCATCACCCGCGACAGCTCGCCCCCGCTGGCGATCTGACGCAGCGGGCGAAACGCTTGGCCGGGGTTGGTCCGCACCACAAACTCCACGCGGTCCAGACCCGTCGGCCCGACGTCGGGGTCGCCCGGCTCGAGCGTGTCGAGTTCGACGCGAAACTTCGCCTCCCCCATGCCCAGCTCCTTGAGCTCCCGCTCGATCTCGGGCATCAACTTCTTCGCGGCCGCGGCACGAGCCTGAGTGAGCTTCGCCCCAAAGATCGTCATCTCCCGCTCCGATGCGGTAATACCTTCGTCGATATGTTCCAGGTCCTCATCCTGCCCCCGCAGCCCGCGTATCTCCGACTCGATCTTTTCGCGGTACCGGATCACCGGCTCGCCCGCATCGTCGCCCGCGGGGAGGCGCTCGCCATATTTCTGGACCAGTCGATTCAACATATTCAGTCGATCCTCCGCCTCGGCCAGCTCGGCGGGGTCGTCATCAAGGCGGTTGATGTACCGACCCAGCTCGAACGCCGCCTCCTGCACCGCGAACGCCGCCGAGCTGACGCCCTCGCTCACCGCCGCCAGGTTCTCATCGAGCTCGACCAGGTCCCGCAGCACGTGGGTCATCATCTGCAACCGCTCCCCAATGGAGCCCTCCGCTTCATACAGAGCCGCCTGCACCCCGGCCGCGTCCTTGCGTATCTTCATCAGATTCGACAGCACGCGGTGGCGGGCCTCGAGCTCGGGGAGCTCGCCCGGCTGCGGGTCGGCCTTGTCGATCTCCGCGGCCTGAAACTGGTATAGCTCAAGTTGCTGCCGCCGCAGGGCCCTGGATGCCGCCAGCTCCGCCTTGCGCTCCCGCAGCCCGCGGAGCCTGGCGTGGCGGTCGGCGAAGGCGTCGCGGTCGGCGGAGCAGCGGGCGAAGGCGTCGAGGATGTCGAGCTGGTTCGACGGGCGGAGCAGGTACTGGTGGTCGTGCTGGCCATGGATATCCACGAGGGCTTCTCCAATCTCACGGACCATGGCGGCGGTGGCGGGTTGGCCGTTGACGCTGACGCTGGATCGGCCCGACGCGAAGAGCTTGCGGACGATCAGCAACTCCTCGCCGGGCTCGATCTGCTGGTCCAGCACCCCCGCCACCGCCGCGACGGTGGCGGGGTCATGTAATTCAAACAGGCCGGAGATGCGGCCCTGATCCG
>PPFU01001160.1_pt1 | contig 17059 bp, 20 predicted proteins | sample 1535991 | NCBI WGS metagenome assembly PPFU01 (sample SAMN04901290, study PRJNA319586) | Hypolithon metagenome, whole genome shotgun sequencing project. | isolation source: Antarctic Hypolithon | place: Antarctica: Miers Valley | collected 2014
TCCCCCCCCCGCCACTACGCGGATCCCGCGCGCGGCATCGATGCGGTGCAGCTGGAGACCGCCCAGCGCGCCTACATGGACGAGGACACCTTCGCCTGGCGCGAGGACCGCGCCGCCGCGCTGCAGCCGCTGCTGCGGCGGCTGCTGGGCGAGACGCTGCGCTGAGGATATCGCCCTGCGCCTGCGATGGCCGGTGTGGGGTACCTTTGGCGTTACGCCCACCTGCGGGCTATCCGCATCTTCAAGAGTAAATCGATATGACCAAGCTGCTCACTTTGCCTGCCCTCACCCTCCTTGGCCTTGCATTCGCCGCAGGTGCCCCGCCCGCCGAGTCCGCCGTGATGAACACCCTCGCAGCGGGTGCCTGCAAGAGCGCGTTGCCGGTATATGACGGTCTGATCCGTACTCGCCCGCTTGCGGTGCAGAACGAGGGCACGTCGTCGGCGTTCGTCAGCTGCGCTCAGCCTGCCGACCCGTTCGGCACTCGGCCTCGCTATATCTTGATCTATCTCATCAACCAGGGCAGCACTGCGCGTACGCTGAGTTGTACCTTGGTGGTAGGTTCGACTTCGCCGAGCTATTCGACGAAGTCGCTCACGGTGTTGCCTGGCATGGCGAGAGAGATGGAATTCGCGTCGGGCGGGGTTCTGTACTCCAGTGGTCTCCATGCCTTCAGCTGCAACCTGCCACCGGGGACAGGCATCAGGGAAGTGGGCAGCATCGGCGGCTGAGGCTTCGCGCGTGATTGGCGCCTGAAGAGCAATGCGTAATGCGTCAAACCCCCAGCGTCGCCAGGTCGCCCTTGTCCTCCAGCCACTGCTTGCGGTCGCCGGCACGCTTCTTGGCCAGCAGCATGTCCATCAGCGCGCGTGTCGCAGCGTCGTCATCGTTGGTCAGCTGCGCTGAGCTGCCTGAGTTGGAACGTCGGCCGGTAAACGACGCGTTCGTCGTTCACCCTGTTGCGGAGTGTCCCGCTGACCATCCCAAGAAGCTCTCATGCGCAATCTACTCGCCCTGTTGACCCTACCCGTCGGCCTCGCACTCGCCGCCAGCGCAGCGCCCGTGTGGTCCGCCGTGAAGCAGACGCCCGCCGCGGGCGCGTGCAAGAGCGCGCTGCCCGCGTTCGACGGCCTCATCCGCACCCGGCCTCTCGCAGTCCAGAACGAGGGAACGTCGCCTGCGTTCGTCAGCTGCGCACAACAGGGCGACCTGGCTGAGCGTCCGACCAGAATCTCCATCGCGCTCATCAACCAGAACGCGTCGGTCGCGACAGTGACATGCACGCTCGTGGTCGGAGTCTTTGAGCCCGCGTACACCACCCGGTCGACAGCGGTGCCGGCAGGCGCGACGAGTGAGCTCCTCAGTTTCATCCCGCCGGTACCGGGCGTTCCGTTTCCGTCGACCAACCACGCGTTCAGCTGCAGCCTGCCCCCGGGCACCGGCATCAGCCGGTTGAGCTTTATCCACGACTGAAACAGCCAGCGAGAGGTTGTCGACTCACACCTCCAGCGTCGCCAGGTCGCCCTTGTTTTCGAGCCACTGCTTGCGGTCGCCGGCGCGCTTCTTGGCCAGCAGCATGTCCATCAGCGCGCGTGTCGCAGCGTCGTCGTCGTTGGTCAGCTGCACCAGCCGGCGGGTGTCGGGATGGATCGTCGACTCGCGGAGCTGCTGCGGGTTCATCTCGCCCAGGCCCTTGAAGCGGGTCACGTTGATGGTGCCCTTGGGGCCCTTGCCGGAGGCCGCGTCGCGCGCGATCTTGTCCAGCAGCAGGCGCTTCTCCTCCTCGTCGAGCGCGTACGACACCTGCTTTCCGATGTCGATGCGAAACAGCGGCGGCATCGCCACGAAGATGTTGCCGGCGGCGACCAGCGCTGGGAAATGCTGCAGGAACAGCGCCGTCAGCAGGGTCGCGATGTGCAGGCCGTCGGAGTCGGCGTCGGCCAGGATCACCACCTTGCCGTAGCGCAGGCCGCTGATGTCGTCACGGCCCGGGTCGCAGCCGATCGCGACCGCCAGGTCGTGGACCTCGTTGGACGCCAGCACGCCGCCGGACGCGACCTCCCAGGTGTTCAGGATCTTGCCGCGCAGCGGCAGGATCGCTTGGAAATCCTTGTCGCGCGCTTGCTTGGCGCTGCCACCCGCGGAGTCGCCCTCGACCAGGAACAGTTCCGTCCGCGACAGGTCCTGGCTGATGCAGTCGGCGAGCTTGCCGGGCAGCGCCGGGCCCTGGGTGACCTTCTTGCGGACGATCTGCTTCTCGGTCTTGAGCCGCGCGCTGGCGCGCTCGATCGCCAGCTGCGCAATGCGCTCGCCGTGCTCGGTGTGCTGGTTCAGCCACAGGCTGAACGCGTCGTGCGCCACGCCCTCGACGAAGCCCGCGGCCTGCCGCGACGACAGCCGCTCCTTGGTCTGGCCGCTGAACTGCGGGTCGGTCATCTTGACGCTGAGCACGAACGCCACCCGGTCCCAGACGTCCTCGGGCGCCAGCTTCACGCCTCTGGGCAGCAGGTTGCGGAAGTCGCAGAACTCGCGCAGCGCGTCGGTGAACCCGGTGCGCAGGCCGTTGACGTGGGTGCCGTGCTGCGCGGTCGGGATCAGGTTGACGTAGCTCTCCTGCACCAGCTCGCCTTCGGGCACCCAGGCCACCGCCCAGTCGACGATCTCCGAGTGCTTCTTCTGCTGCCCGGCGAACAGCTCCGGCGGCAGCAGTTCGCGGTCGGCCAGCGCGCCGCGCAGGTAGTCGCGCAGGCCGTCCTCGTAGTGCCACTCGTTGCGCTCGCCGCTGGCCTCGTCGAACAGGCGCACCGTCAGCCCCGGGCTCAGCACCGCCTTGGCGCGCAGCAGGTGGCGCAGCGAGCGCAGGTGGAACTTCGGCGTGTCGAAGTACGACGGGTCGGGCCAGAAGCGCAGCCGGGTGCCGGTGTTCTTCCGGCCCACGCTGCCCACCACCTCCAGCGGCGACGCGCGGTCGCCGTTGGCGAAGGTCATCCGGTACTCGTTGCCGTCGCGCTTGATGAAGACATCGACCCGGGTCGACAGCGCGTTGACCACGCTGACGCCGACGCCGTGCAGGCCGCCGGAGAAGGTGTAGTTCCTGCCGCTGAACTTGCCGCCGGCGTGCAGCCGCGTGAGGATCAGCTCGATGCCCGGGATCTTCTCCTCCGGGTGGATGTCGACCGGCATGCCGCGGCCGTCGTCGGACACCTCGCAGCTGCCGTCGGCGTGCAGCGTGACCTCGATGGTCCGCGCGTGGCCGGCCAGCGCCTCATCGACCGAGTTGTCCACGACTTCCTGCGCCAGGTGATTCGGCCGCGTGGTGTCGGTGTACATCCCGGGACGCCGTTTCACCGGGTCCAGTCCGGACAGGACTTCGATATCGGCGGCGTCGTAGCGTGTGTTCATCGTATGGGTCGTCGAGGCAGCGGGGTAGTTTACGGGCAGCCCGGAGTCGCGGCACCGGGGATCGGGTTTCACGGCCGGCGCCGGGTGGTCGCGGCTAGGCTCGGACGCGTCGCCATCCGGCGATGCCACCGTTCCCGCTGGAGGACACCATGCACAGCCCGTTCCGCTTGCTCGCTGCCACCGCCGTCCTGGCCCTTGTCACCCCGCTGGCCGATGCCGGCATCCAGTCGCAGACCGACGCCCAGCGCGCCGAGCAATCGGCGCAGGACGCCGAAGCCGCCGCCACCGCGGCGCGCGAGAGCGCCGACGAAATGACCGGCAATGCGGAAGTCGCTGCCGATAACGCCGCAGCTGCGGCGCGGATCGCGGCAGACCAGGCGCGCGAGGCCGCCGATGCCGCGGAGTCGGCGTCGGTCGCGGCAGTGCCGACGCCCGACTCGCCGGAGCTGGACATGGAGGAAGAGGAGGAAGCCGGTATCGGCGTCCCCGGCTGAACCCGCCGGGTCCGAGCCGGTCCTCCCATCGCGCGGGGGCTGGTGAGGTCTGTGGTGCGCGATACCGTGCTGGCCATTGCGCGGCTGCCGCACCGGGCGTCGATGCGCCGCTCCCGCTCGCGGCCGCCGGGTGCAGCCGCTAGAATGCGGGTTTCCTGCGGACCGCCTGGCCCATGACCACCCCCCGCGCCGTGACCCCGCTCGTGTTCGTGACCGGTGGCGTGGTGTCCTCGCTCGGCAAGGGCATCGCGGCGGCGTCGCTGGCCGCGATCCTCGAGTCGCGCGGCCTGCGGGTCACGATGATGAAGCTCGACCCCTACATCAACGTCGACCCCGGCACCATGAGTCCGTTCCAGCACGGCGAGGTCTACGTCACCGACGACGGCGCCGAGACCGACCTGGACCTCGGACACTACGAGCGCTTCATCAGCGTGCGGCTCTCGGGCAGGAACTCCATCACCACCGGCAAGATCTACGAGCACGTCATCCGCAAGGAGCGCCGCGGCGACTATCTGGGCGCCACCGTGCAGGTCATCCCGCACATCACCGACGAGATCAAGCGCTGCATCGACGCCGCCACCGAGGGCTTCGACGTGGGCCTGGTGGAGATCGGTGGCACGGTGGGTGACATCGAATCGCTGCCATTCCTGGAGGCGATCCGGCAGCTGCGCACCGAGCGCGGGCCCGAGAACGCGCTGTTCATGCACCTCACGCTGGTGCCGTACATCGCGGCGGCCGGGGAGCTCAAGACCAAGCCCACGCAGCATTCGGTCAAGGAGCTGCGCTCGATCGGCATCCAGCCCGACGTGCTGCTGTGCCGCAGCGAGCAGCCGCTGCCCGACGGCGAGCGGCGCAAGATCGCGTCGTTCACCAACGTGCCCGAGAAGGCGGTGATCTCCGCCGTCGACCTCGACGATATCCACAAGATCCCGATGTGGCTGCACGCGCAGGGTCTGGACCAGATCGTCGTCGAGCGCCTGCAGCTGGCCGACCGCGCCGGCAACGCCGACTTGTCTGAATGGGAGGCGGTGGTAGACGCATCCGCTCACCCGGTCGACGCCGTGACCATCGCGGTCGTCGGCAAGTACGTCGACCACAAGGACGCCTACAAGTCCGTCGCCGAGGCGCTGAAGCACGGCGGCATCCGCCAGCGCGCGCAGGTCACGCTGAAGTGGCTGGAATCGCAGGACGTCGAGCGCGACGGCGCCAAGGCGGCGCTGGGCGACGTCGACGGCATCCTGGTGCCGGGCGGCTTCGGCGACCGCGGCTTCGAGGGCAAGGTGCTGGCGGCGCGCTACGCGCGCGAGCAGGGCGTGCCTTACTTCGGCATCTGCTATGGCATGCAGGCGGCGGTGGTAGACATCGCGCGCCACCTGGCGGGGCTCGACGGTGCCAACAGCACCGAGAACGACCGTCAGACGCCGCACCCGGTGATCGGCCTGATCACGGAATGGCGCACGCAGTCCGGCGACATGGAGCGGCGCACCGCCGACAGCGACCTCGGCGGCACGATGCGGCTTGGGCTGCAGGAGCAGCGGCTGAAGCCCGGCAGCCACGCGCGCCGCATCTACGGCCAGGACGTCGTCGGCGAGCGCCACCGCCACCGCTACGAGTTCAACAACCGCTATCGCACGCAGCTCGAGGACGCGGGGCTGTCGATCAGCGCCAAGTCGATGGACGACCTGCTGGTGGAGATGGTCGAGCTGCCGGACCACCCGTGGTTCATCGCCTGCCAGGCCCACCCCGAATTCCTGTCGACGCCGCGCCGCGGGCACCCGCTGTTCGTCGACTTCATCCGTGCTGCGCGCGAGCGCAGGGCCGGCGCCGCGGTGGCGGTGGCAGACCCGGCGCGCCAGGAGGCGACCGCGTGAGCGCCGCCGCTGCAGGCACACGCGGTACTCCGTCACGTGCGAGGCATCACCCATGAAGCTCTGCGGTTTCGAGGTCGGGCTTGACCGGCCGTTCTTCCTGATCGCCGGCCCCTGCGTGGTCGAATCCGAGCAGCTGCAGCTCGACGTCGCTGGGCAGCTGAAGGAGATCACCGCCGCGCTCGGCATCAACTTCATCTTCAAGTCGAGCTTCGACAAGGCCAACCGCACCTCGGGCACCGCGTTCCGCGGGCCGGGCATCGAGGAAGGGCTGCGCGTGCTCGGCGAGGTCCGGCGCCAGATCGGCGTGCCGGTATTGACCGACGTCCACGAGTACACCCCGATGGACGAGGTGGCGAGCGTCGTCGACGTGCTGCAGACGCCGGCGTTCCTGGTGCGGCAGACCGACTTCATCAGCAAGGTCTGCGCCGCCGGCAAGCCGGTCAACATCAAGAAGGGCCAGTTCCTGTCGCCGTGGGACATGGCGCCCGTGGTGGCCAAGGCCAGGGCGACCGGCAACCAGGACATCATGGTATGCGAGCGCGGCGCGAGCTTCGGCTACAACAACCTGGTCAGCGACATGCGCAGCCTCGCGGTGATGCGCGACACCGGCTGCCCGGTGGTGTTCGATGCCACCCACTCGGTGCAGCTGCCCGGCGGCCAGGGCACGTCCAGCGGCGGCCAGCGCGAGTTCGTGCCGGTGCTGTCGCGGGCCGCGGTGGCGGCGGGCATCTCCGGGCTGTTCATGGAGACCCACCCGACCCCGGAGACCGCGCTCAGCGACGGCCCCAACGCCTGGCCGCTGCCGAAGATGCACGCGCTGCTGGAGACGCTGGTCGCGCTCGACCAGGCCACCAAGGCGCACGCCATGGCCGAGGACGACCTGCGCTGAGCGCGCATCCCGCCACCACGTCCGCCGTTTCCGCCCCGCGACATCACACAACGACCCCGCCACGTACAGGACCCACCCCGCGCAATGACCAGCATCGCCCGCATCCACGCCCGCGAGATCCTCGACAGCCGCGGCAATCCCACCCTCGAGGCCGAGGTCACGCTCGACGACGGCAGCTTCGGCCGCGCGATGGTGCCGTCCGGCGCGTCCACCGGCTCGCGCGAGGCGGTGGAGCTGCGCGACGGCGACAGGACCCGCTACGGCGGCAAGGGCGTGCGACAGGCGGTCGACAACGTGAATGGGGCCATCGCGCAGGCGCTCGCCGGTGCCGACGCGGGCGACCAGCAGGCGCTCGACCGCCGCCTGATCGACCTTGACGGGACCGAGAACAAGGGCCGATTGGGTGCCAACGCCCTGCTGGCGGTCTCGATGGCCAATGCCCATGCGGCCGCCGCGTTGCGGAAGCTGCCGCTGTGGCAGTACCTGGCCAACGGACGCACGCCAGTGCTGCCGGTGCCCATGATGAACATCATCAACGGCGGCGCGCACGCCGACAACAACGTCGACCTGCAGGAGTTCATGGTGCTGCCGGTGGGCTTCGACAGCTTTTCCGAGAGCCTGCGTGCCGGCGCCGAGATCTTCCACGCGCTGAAGTCGGTGCTCAAGGGCCACGGCCTGAGCACCGCGGTCGGTGACGAGGGCGGCTTTGCGCCGGATTTCCGCAGCAACGTCGAGGCCTTGGACACCATCCTCGAAGCGATCGGCAAGGCCGGCTACAGGGCCGGCGATGACGTGCTGCTGGGGCTGGACGTCGCCGCCAGCGAGTTCTTCGACAACGGCAAGTACCACCTCGTCGGCGAGGGCAAGCGGCTGACCAGCGAGCAGTTCACCGAGTTCCTCGCCGGCTGGTCGAGCGAGTACCCCATCGTGAGTATCGAGGACGGCATGGCCGAGCAGGACGGCGCCGGCTGGAAGCTGCTGACCGCGCGTCTCGGCGACAGCGTGCAGCTGGTCGGCGACGACAACTTCGTCACCAACCCGCGCATCTTCCGCCGCGGCATCGACGACGGCGTCGCCAATGCGATCCTGATCAAGGTCAACCAGATCGGCACCCTGACCGAGACCCTGGAGACGATCGCGATGGCCGATGCCGCGGGCTACGCGGCGGTAGTCTCGCACCGCTCGGGCGAGACCGAGGACACCACCATCGCCGACATCGCGGTGGCGACCACCGCGACCCAGATCAAGACCGGCTCGCTGTGCCGCAGCGACCGTGTCGCCAAGTACAACCAGCTGCTGCGCATCGAGGAGTCGCTGGGCGCGGACGCGCGCTACGCCGGCCGCGACGCGTTCGTGTCGCTGCGTCGCTGACGCAGGCGCGACGGCTCCGATGCGTGGACTGCGGATCGTGCTGGTGGTGCTGCTGGCGCTGCTGGCCTGGCTGCAGTACCGGCTGTGGTTCGGCAGCGGCGGCACCCGGCAGGTAGCCGCGCTGCAGGAGCGCGTGGAGCAGCAGCGGCGCCAGAACGACGGGCTGCGCCACCGCAACGAGGCCCTCGCCGCCGAGGTCGCGGACCTCAAGTCGGGCGAGGCCGCGATCGAGGAGCGCGCGCGCAGCGAGCTGGGCATGATCAAGCCAGGCGAGACCTTCTACCGCGTGGTCGACCGCGTACCGGTGCGGCTGGTCGATCCCGGTCGTGACGCCGCTCGGGCGGGGGATGTGCCGCCAGCCGACAGACCGGTGCCCACGCCATGACCTGGGCGGTGCTGGCGGCGGCGGGGCAGGGCACGCGCTTCGGCGGCCCGGTGCCCAAACAATACGCCGACATCGCCGGCGAGCCGCTGATCGCGCGCACCCTGCACGCCCTGTGCGCGCATGCGGCGGTTGAGGGCGTGGTGGTGGTGGTGGCGGCCGGCGATGCCCGCTGGCCCGGCTGGGACCAGATCGACGGTCGTCCGCTGCTCCTCTGCGAAGGCGGCGACAGCCGCGCGGCATCAGTGCTGGCAGGACTTGCCAGGCTTCCGGAGGCCGTGCGTGCCGACGACTTCGTGCTGGTGCACGACGCCGCGCGGCCGCACCTGCGCCATGCCGACCTCGATGCACTGCTGCAGCGCGGGCGCGACGACCTCGTTGGCGCGATCCTCGCCGCGCCGGTGCGCGACACGCTCAAGCGCGCCGGCGACGACGGCGGCATCGATGCCACCCAGCCGCGCAAACGCCTGTGGCGCGCGCTGACCCCGCAGCTGTTCCGGCGCCTGCAGCTCACGCGCGCGCTGGAGGCGGCCGCCGCGGACGGCGTGGCGGTCACCGACGAGGCGATGGCGATGGAGCGCCAAGGACACCGCCCGCTGCTGGTCGAGGGCGCCGACGACAACATCAAGGTGACCACCGCCGCGGACCTCGCGCTGGTCGCCCACCTGCTCACCACACGCTAACGGCCGCCGATGCGGGCGACTGCCCGCGACGCCCGTGCGACGCCGCCAGCCGCAGCCAGAGGACACAGACGCGATGGACATCCGGATCGGCCAGGGCTACGACGTGCACGCCTTCGGCGCCGGCGACCACCTGATGCTCGGCGGCGTGCGCATCGCCCACGACCGCGGCGTGGTCGCGCACAGCGACGGCGACGTCGCGCTGCACGCGCTCTGCGACGCGATGCTCGGCGCGCTCGCCCTGGGCGACATCGGCGTGCACTTCCCGCCATCCGATGCGCGTTGGAAGGGCGCCGACAGTCGCGACCTGCTGCGCCACTGCGCGTCGCTCGTCGCCGCCGACGGCTGGCGCGTCGGCAATGCCGACATCACCGTTGTCTGCGAGCGTCCGAAGGTCGGGCCGCATGCCGAGTCGATGCGCGCGACCATCGCAGCCGACCTCGGCATCGACACCGGTGCGGTCAGCGTCAAGGCGACCACCAGCGAGCGGCTGGGCTTCACCGGCCGCGGCGAGGGCATCGCCGCGCAGGCGGTGTGCCTGCTGGTGCGCGCGTGAGCGACGCGGGCGCCGACGCGGCCGCTGCGGACGCGGCTGCTCCGGCGTCGGGCAGCGGCGACCGGATGGTGACGCCGGCCGCGCACGGCGCCGCGGTGCTGGAGGCGTCGCTGCGCACCCAGCCGGAGGATTTCCTGGTCGAGGAGCTGGACGCGTTCACCGCCACCGGCGTCGGCGAGCACCTGCTGCTGCGGATCGAGAAGCGCGGAATGAACACCGCCTTTGCCGCGCGCCGGATCGCGGAGTGGGCCGGTGTGGACGAGCGCGCGATCGGCTACGCCGGCATGAAGGACCGGCATGCTGTCACCCGGCAGCGCATCAGCGTGCACCTGCCGAAACGGCAGGCACCGCCGGTCGAGGCAATGGAGGGCGACGGCCTGCGGGTGCTCGAGCACGGCTGGCACGCGAAGAAGCTGCCCCGCGGGGCTCTGGCCGGCAACGCCTTCGTGCTGGCGCTGCGCGACGTCGTGGGCGATCGAGAGGCAATCGACGCCCGCCTGCAGGCGATCGTGGCGCGCGGTGTGCCCAACTACTTCGGCGGGCAGCGCTTTGGCCATGGAGGCGACAACGTCGACCGCGCGCAGCGCATGTTTGTCGGTGCGCGGGTGCGCCGCGACGAGCGCGCGCTCCTGCTGTCGGCGGCGCGCTCGGCGCTGTTCAACCAGGTGCTCGCGGCGCGCGTGACCGAGGGCAGCTGGGACCAGCCTCTGGCCGGCGAGGCATGGATGCTGGACGGCAGCCGCAGCGTGTTCGGCCCGGAGCCGTGGAGCGATGCGCTGGCCGCGCGTCATGCGCTATTCGACATCCATCCAAGCGCGCCACTGTGGGGCCGTGGTGCGCTGCGCACCGCCGGCGACGCGCTTGCGCTGGAGACCGACGCGCTCGCTTCTCACTGGTGCGCGACGCTGCGTGCGGGGCTGGAGCAGGCGGGGCTGAAGCAGGAGCGGCGGGCGACGCGCCTGCGCCCCGGTGACCTCGGGTGGGACTGGACCGGTGACGACGCGCTGACGCTGCGCTTCTGGCTGCCGCCGGGCACGTACGCGACCTCGGTGCTCGCCGAACTCGGCCCCTGCCACGACCGCGCCGGCCGTGGACCGGGCCGCCCGTCGGAAACTGCCGACATGCACGGACGACCCGGCGCCGGCGGCGTATAACCGGGGCCTGACGCCTGCCATGGCGTCCCACGATGCCGGCGGCATCGCGACGCGCACCGGCCATGGAGCCCCGTCATGTCCATCCTCCGCAGTTCCACCGTGGCCGTCGCCACGCTCGTCCTGTCTGCGTGCGCGACCAGCCACGCGCCGCTTGCGCGGGTGCAGCCCGATGCTCCCGCCGTGCAGCCGGTCGCCTCTGTGGCGGCCGCCACCATTGAGGATCCCGCGGCCGGCACGCTGCCTGCGTCGCGATCCCGAAGCGAGCGCGACGCCGCGTACATGGCCGTGGTCGAACGCGTCGCCCGGCGGCGCGGCATCGTGGTGCAATGGGTGCACCCGCCCCTCACCCGGGTGGCCTCTGCCGACTGAGGCAGCGGCGCGGCGCGCGTCAGCGCCGCGCCAGCAGCACCAGCACCGCGCCGGTGCCGCCCTGGGCGGCAGGCGCGGAGTGGAATGCGAGCACGTCGCCACGGTGCCGCAGCACGCGGTCGACCAGGTTCTTCAGCACCGGCAGGCTGTCGTCGGAATTGATGCCCTTGCCGTGGATGATGCGCACGCAGCCGTGGCCCGCGTCACGGGCCTTGGCGATGAACCGGCGCAGCATCACCTCCGCCTGCAGCGCCTGGGCGTGGTGCAGGTCCAGCTCGTCCTGCGCCGCGTAGTCGCCCTTCGCCAGCCGTTGCAGCACGCGCGGCGGCACGCTGTGGCGCCGGTGGCGCATGCTGTCGCCGCGTGCCAGCACGTCCACGTCCTCGAACCCGCGGCGGAACGCGGTGCGTGCGTCGGCCTCGTCGCGCTCTGCCATGTGCGCGCGCGGTCGCGGCTTCGGCGCTGCCGGCGGCGTCGGGACCGGCGGCAGCTCGCGCACGCCGTCGATCGCCGCGCGGAACAGCGCCGCATCGTCGTCCTGCGCTGCATCTTGCAGCGGCGCGGCGTCAGGCGGCGTGCGTGGTCGTGCCATCAGCGCAGGGTAGCGGAAGCGCGCGTCGTCGCGCGCCCGGCCGCGTGGAGTCATCCGTTATCATGGTGCGCATCGCGTCCGTCGCGCGGCGGCAGGGAGTCGAAGCGTTTGAACGGTCCATGAGAATCCTGGTCAGCAACGACGACGGCGTCGACGCCCCCGGCATCCGCGCCCTCGCCGAGGGGCTGCGCGCCGCCGGGCACGAGGTGCTGGTCGTGGCGCCGGACCGGGACCGCTCCGGCGCCAGCAACTCGCTGACCCTCGACATGCCGCTGCGCGTGGTCCAGGTCGACGACGAGACCTGGCGCGTCCACGGCACGCCGACGGACTGCGTGCACGTCGCGATCACCGGCATGCTGGAGCTGGAGCCCGACATCGTGGTCTCCGGCATCAACAACACCGCCAACCTCGGCGATGATGTGATCTACTCCGGCACCGTCGCCGCGGCGATGGAAGGCCGGTTCCTCGGCCTGCCCGCGGTCGCGGTGTCGCTGGTCACGCGTGACCACAAGGGCCGGCACTACGACACCGCCGCGCGCGCCGCGGTCGAGATCGTCGCCCGGCTGAACGCGGACCCGCTGCCCGCCGACACGATCCTCAACGTCAATGTCCCCGACGTCGCCTGGGACGACCTGGCAGGCTTCGAGGTGTCGCGACTGGGCAACCGCCACCGCGCCGAGCCGTGCACGCCGCTGGAGGACCCGCGCGGACGCACCTGGTGGTGGATCGGCGCCGCCGGTCCCGAGCAGGACGCCGGCCCCGGCACCGATTTCCACGCCGTACGCACTGGCCATATCGCGATCACCCCGATCCACGTCGACCTGACCCGTTACCAGGCGCTGGAACAGGTGGCGAGCTGGGTCAACGGGCTCGAGGCCGGCCTGGCGCCAGGGACCAGGGCGTGATGACTCCGCGGCTGCGACTGAAGCCCGAGGCGGTCGGCATGGGCATGACCTCGCAACGGGTCCGCGACCGCTTGATCGAGCGCCTGCGCACGGGGACGGAAAACAGCCAGGGCATCACCGACGAGCGCGTCCTCAACGCCATCCGCACCGTCCCGCGACACCTGTTCATTGACGAGGCGCTGGCGACCCGCGCCTACGAGGACACCGCGCTGCCGATCGGCCACGGGCAGACGATCTCGCAGCCCTGGGTGGTCGCACGCATGACCGAGGCGCTGTTCGTCGACGCCGCGCCCAGGCGCGTGCTCGAGATCGGCACCGGCTCCGGCTACCAGGCGGCGATCCTCGCCGCGATGGGGCTCGAAGTGCACACCGTCGAGCGCATCGGCGAGCTGCTGCGCATCGCGCGCAAGCGCTTCCGCTCGCTGGGCCTCGACATCCGCAGCAAGCACGACGACGGCCGCATCGGCTGGCCAGAGAACGGTCCGTATGACGGCATCCTGGTCACCGCCGGCGCGCCAGCGCTGGTCGACGCCCTGACCGCGCAGCTGGCCCCTGGTGGCGTGCTGGTGGCGCCGGTTGGCGGTGCCGGCGGGCAGCAGCTGCTGCGCCTTCAGCGCGGCGACGACGGCATCATCACCCAGGCCAGCCTGGCGCCGGTGGTGTTCGTGCCGCTGCTGTCGGGGACGCTGGATTGAGGCTGTTCGCACCGCTCTACGACCGCGCCATCGGCTGGGCCGGCCACCGCCACGCGCCCGCGTACCTGGCGGCCCTGAGCGCCACCGAGTCGGTGATCTTCCCGGTGCCGCCGGACGTGATGCTGGCGCCGATGGCTCTGGCGCGGCCCTCGCATTGGTGGCGGTTCGCGTTGCTGTGCACGCTGGCCTCGGTCGGCGGAGGGCTGCTGGGCTATGCGCTGGGGCATTTCGCGCTCGACGCGATCTGGCCGTGGATGGTGTCGCTGGGCTGGGATGACACCTTCGCGCGGATCCAGGGGCTGTTCGAGCGCCATGGCTTCTGGATCGTGCTGGTGGCGGCGTTCACCCCGATTCCCTACAAGGTGTTCACCATCGCCTCCGGCGCCACCGGCATCGGGCTGGTGGCATTCGTCCTCGGCTCGCTGGTGGGGCGTGGCGTGCGCTACTTCCTTGTGGCCGGCATCGTGGCGTGGGGCGGCGCGCGGCTGGAGGCGCTGTTGCGTCGCTACATCGAACCCCTCGGGTGGGCCGTGGCCGCGCTGGTCGCGATCGGCGTGGCCTGGCTGGAGTTGCGTCCATGAACCATCGATCGACCCGGGTGATGCTGCCCGCGCTGCTGGTGCTGGCGGCGTTCCTCCTCGCTGGTTGCGGCAGCAGTCGCGTCATCCACGATGGCGGCGCGCGACCGGTGGCCGCCGGCGCGTCGACGCCGCGCCCCGGCGCGACCGTGACCGTCAGCCGCGGTGACACGCTGTACCGGCTGGCGACCAGCAACGGCATCAGCGCACTGGACCTGGCGATGTGGAACGGGATCGCCGCGCCGTACACCATCTATCCCGGTCAGCGGCTCCAGCTGTATCCCTCGGGCTCCGGCCGGCGCCCGGCGGCGGCGGCTCCGCCGCGACGGCCGGCCCAGTCGGCCACCCGTCCGCCCGTGGTGCCGACCCAGGCGCCGCCGCAGCCGGCACTGCCGGCGCCGGCGCGCAGCCCGGTGGGCTGGCGCTGGCCGGCCGACGGCACCCTGGTCGGCCGCTACGTCGCCGGCGAACCCACCAAGCAGGGCATCGACATCGCCGGCACCGCCGGACAGGCCGTGCGCGCCGCGGGCGAGGGCGTGGTGGTGTATTCCGGCGCCGGCCTGGTCGGCTACGGCGAGCTGATCATCATCAAACACGACGAGCAGTGGCTCTCGGCGTACGGCCACAACCGGTCGCGACTGGTCAACGAAGGCGCGCGCGTGGCCGCGGGGCAGCAGATCGCGGAGATGGGGCGCACCGGGGCCGCGCGAGACATGCTGCATTTCGAGATCCGCTACAACGGCAAGCCGGTCGACCCGCTGTCGTACCTGCCGCGGCGCTGACAGCGCAGGCCGCGGCCCCTACCACGCACGGCATTCCGCGCGCCGCGCGGCGCGGCGTCAGCCACCCCCGATCACGAACCCCGCGACCACGCGACGGCCTTCGCTCGCCAGCACGTTGAAGGTCCGCGCCGCGGCGGCGTTGGTCATCGCCTCCAGCCCGACGCCGCGTGACAGGCATGCCGCCAGCGTCTGCGCCGGCGGGAACCCCTGCCGCTCGCCGGTGCCCAGCACGACCAGCTCCGGCTCCAGCGCCAGCAGCGGCGCGAGGTCGTCAGGCGTCAGCGCGCGCACGTCGACCACCGGCCACCCTTCGACCAACGTGCGCGGCGCGATGATGAAGCTGGCACGCAGCTCGCGCTCGTTGACCAGCGCCGACGCGCCGTTGGCACCGCGCATCGCGTAGTCGTAGTCGGGTTGCTCCAGGAACAGCTGCATCGCGTGTGCTCCGTGATGGCCGCGGCGGCGCCGCGACGTGGGCGGGCGCGGAACGGTCTGTCGCAGCGCCTGCGTCAGGCGCGCGGCAGCACGATCTGGCGCTTGTCTTCGCTGGGGCGGTACAGCACCGCCACATGACCAATCCTTTGCACCAGCGCAGCGTCGGTGCGCGCCACTAGGTGGGCGATCATCGCGGTCCGCGCCTCGCGGTCCTCGGCGCCCAGCTTCACCTTGATCAGTTCGTGGTGCTCCAGCGCCAGCGTGACCTCGGCCAGCACCGCGTCGGTGAGCCCCTTGCCGCCGATCTGCAGCATCGCCTTGAGGCCATGCGCCTGTCCGCGAAGGAAACGGGTCTGGGCAGCGGACAGGGCGATGGACATGGTGACCGGGCAGGACGTGGCGGGCGCGCAGGGTATCATGGGCCTCCCGCAAGGCCCTGATTTGCCGACGTTTTGGCTGGGCCCCCCGTATCCCCCGAGCACAGGCCGCGCCGCCGATGGCCACCCGCAGCAAGAGCAGCCAGCGCTGGCTCAAGGAGCATTTCGCCGATCCCTGGGTCAAAAAGGCGCAGGCCGAGGGCCTGCGGTCGCGCGCGGCGTACAAGCTGGAGGAAGTCGTCGAGCGCGACCGCCTGCTGCGCCCGGGCATGCTCGTGGTCGACCTTGGCGCCGCCCCTGGTGGCTGGTCGCAGTGGGTGCGCCAGGCGATGGGCGACAGTGGCCGCGTGGTCGCGCTAGACATCCTGGAGATGCCATCGCTCGCCGGGGTCGAATTCCTTCATGGCGATTTCAGGGAGTCTGTGGTCCTCTCGGCGCTCGAGGTAACACTCGGGGGCACGCCGGTCGACCTTGTCCTGTCGGACATGGCCCCCAATAAGAGCGGTATGGACGCGGTCGACCAGCCGCGCGCAATGCACCTCGCCGAGCTGGCGATGGAGTTCGCCGACCTGCACCTCAGGCCCGGCGGCACGTTCGTCATCAAACTGTTTCAGGGCGTCGGGTTCGACGACTACATACGCGACCTGCGGCGGCGTTATGCCAAGGTGTCGATCAGGAAGCCCGCGGCGTCGCGCAAGCGTTCGCCGGAGGTATACGCGCTGGCGCAGGGCAGGCTGGCGGAGATGAAGTGAAGTAATGCGGGCGGGCCGCCCCCGATCGGCGGCCGCGAGCGGTGTTCCGGAGCGCAATGAATGAATGACCTGGTCAAGAACGTGATGCTGTGGGTGGTGGTCGCCGTCGTGCTGATGGTGGTCTTCCGCAGCTTCAGCCCCCCCGTGGCGACCGGCCAGGACGTGATCTATTCACAGTTCATGGCCGACGTGCGCGCGGCGCGCATCCAGTCGGTCGACATCGCCAGCGACGAACGCTCCATCGAGTTCGCGCGCAAGGACGGCAGCGCCGGCACCACTACCGCGCCGCGCCGCGACGAGCGCATGGTCGACGACCTGATCAACGCCAGCGTCGAGATCCGCCAGGCGCCGCCGGAGTCAGGCATCACCTTCCTCGGCCTGCTGCTGAACTTCCTGCCGGTGCTGCTGATCATCGGCTTCTGGTTCTTCATGATGCGGCAGATGCAGCAGGGCGGCAGCAAGGGCGCGATGTCGTTCGGGCGCTCGCGCGCCAAGCTGCTCAGCGAAGACCAGACGCGGGTGACGTTCGCTGACGTCGCCGGCTGCGACGAGGCCAAGGGCGAGGTCGAGGAGCTGGTCGAGTTCCTGCGCGACCCCACCCGATTCCAGAAGCTCGGCGGGCGCATCCCGCGCGGCGTGCTGATGGTCGGTCCGCCGGGCACCGGCAAGACGCTGCTGGCCAAGGCCATCGCCGGCGAGGCCAAGGTGCCGTTCTTCTCGATCTCCGGCTCGGACTTCGTCGAGATGTTCGTCGGCGTCGGCGCGTCGCGCGTGC
>PPFU01023101.1_pt1 | contig 17058 bp, 28 predicted proteins | sample 1535991 | NCBI WGS metagenome assembly PPFU01 (sample SAMN04901290, study PRJNA319586) | Hypolithon metagenome, whole genome shotgun sequencing project. | isolation source: Antarctic Hypolithon | place: Antarctica: Miers Valley | collected 2014
TTTGACGCAGTTTCTGGCGTTGAACCTCAGTCTGAAACAGTTTGGAGACAAGCTGATAAATATAAAGTACCAAGAATTTGTTTCATCAACAAGATGGACAGAGCTGGTGCTGACTTTTTTAAAGCTGTAAATGAAATTAAAGAAAAATTAGGCGCAAACCCTGTTCCTTTGCAAGTTCCGATTGGTGCCGAAGAGACTTTTAAGGGTGTCGTTGATTTAATTACTAACCAAGCGATCATCTGGAATGAAGATGACATGGGGATGACTTATAAGGTGGTAGATATTCCCGCCGATTTGCAGGAAACTGTAGATGAGTGGAGACAGAAGTTGATAGAAAGTGTAGCTGAGTATGATGACGCGTTATTAGAGAAATTCTTTGATGATCCGGATTCAATCAGTAAAGAAGAAATCATGGCAGCGATTAGAAAAGCGGTTATTGATATGTCTTTCTCTCCTGTACTTTGTGGCTCTGCTTTCAAAAATAAAGGTGTACAGGCGGTACTTGATGCCGTTTGCTCTTACTTACCGTCTCCTTTGGATATGCCTCCTGTGATGGGAATGAATCCTTATACAGAAAAGGAAGAAGTTAGAAAGCCTAGTGTCGATGAACCATTTGCCGCATTAGCTTTTAAGATTGCAACAGATCCATTTGTGGGTAGGTTGGCATTCTTCAGGGTTTATTCTGGTTCCTTGGATGCTGGCTCTTATGTTCATAACATGAGGACAGACAAAAAGGAAAGAATTTCCCGCCTGATGCAAATGCACTCAAACAAGCAAAACCCTATTGATAGGGTAGAAGCTGGTGATATTGCTGCAGGCGTAGGTTTCAAAGATATTAAGACTGGCGATACCCTGGTGAATGAGAAACATCAGATTGTCCTTGAGTCGATGAGTTTCCCTGAGCCTGTAATTGGTTACGCTATAGAGCCAAAAACTCAAGCGGATGTTGATAAGTTGGGTATGGCTATCTCTAAATTAGTAGAGGAAGATCCTACGTTACACGTCAACACCGACCAGGAAACTGGTCAAACGATCCTAAGAGGGATGGGCGAACTTCACCTTGAAATTATTATTGACAGGTTAAGACGAGAATTCAAAGTAGAGATCAACCAGGGTGCTCCGCAGGTTGCCTATAAAGAAACCATCACAAAAACAATTGAGCATAAAGAGGTTTATAAGAAACAATCTGGAGGTAGAGGTAAATTCGCCGATATAGTTTTCGAAATCGGACCACGCGAAGATGATAAGACAGGTTTGGAATTTGTAAACGCTGTTGTTGGTGGTGTAATTCCTAAAGAATTTATTCCTGCTATACAGAAAGGTTTTGAGCAGTCTATGAAAAATGGACCCCTTGCCGGGTATCCGATTGAAGCCATGCGTGTCAAAGTTTTCCATGGTTCATACCATGATGTCGATTCAGACGCATTGTCTTTTGAGCTTGCTGCAAGAATAGGTTTCAAAGAAGCTGCAAAAAAATGTACTCCAATTATATTAGAGCCTATCATGTCCGTAGAAGTTGTTTCTCCTGATGAATATACAGGTCCTGTAACAGGCGACTTGAACAAGCGCAGGGGTTTAATGAAAGGGATGGATACCAAAGGTGGTGCCCAGGTGATCAAAGCCGATGTGCCTCTTTCCGAACTTTTCGGATATGTTACTGACCTTAGAACAATTTCTTCAGGTCGTGCATCAGCGTCATTGACTTTCTCTCATTACGATCCGGTACCGAATAACTTAGCAGAAACAATTATTGCCAAAGTAAAAGGTGCTAGTGTCAAATAAGTAAATTATGAACCAGAAAATAAGAATCAAACTAAAATCTTACGACCACAACCTGGTAGATAAGTCTTCTGAAAAAATAGTAAGAGCTGTTAAATCTACAGGTGCCATCGTTAGCGGGCCAATTCCCTTGCCTACTGAAAAGGAAAAATTTACTGTATTGAGATCTCCTCACGTAAATAAAAAAGCCAGAGAGCAATTTCAGCTTTGTACCTACAAGCGTTTGGTAGACATTTATTCTAACAGTACTAAAACAGTAGATGCTTTAATGAAACTAGAGCTTCCTAGTGGTGTAGATGTTGAGATAAAGGTTTAACGCATTCAATCGTAGAAATTGAAGAACCAATAAGTTTAATTTATTGGTTCTTTTTTTATGTGAATTAAAGAATATTTTAAATATTATTTTTGGCTGCTAGTAATATTTTACTAACTTTGCAGTCCTTTGTCGAGAATCTGTTGAATTTCGTTCAATAGTTACTGCAAAAATTAAATTTATAAGATAAAATGTCTGGTATAATAGGTAAAAAAATTGGAATGACCAGTATCTTCAGTGCCGATGGACGAAATGTCGCATGCACAGTAGTGGAGGCCGGTCCTTGTGTGATTACACAAGTAAAAACTATGGATACTGACGGGTATAATGCCGTTCAGCTGGGATATGGTGAGAAGAAGGAAAGTAGAACTTCCAAAGCTTTGAACGGTCATTTTGTTAAAGCAAAGACCACTCCTAAGTCTAAAGTTGTAGAATTCAGAGATTTCAGAGTTGAATTCGAAGGTCAGGTAGGATTAGGAAACACCGTAAAGGTAGAAGAGGTATTCAAAGAAGGAGATTTTCTTGATGCCATTGGTAAATCAAAAGGTAAAGGTTTCCAGGGCGTTGTGAAAAGACACGGATTTAGAGGTGTAGGTGATGCTACACACGGCCAGCACAACAGATTAAGAGCTCCAGGTTCTATTGGTGCATGTTCATTTCCTGCAAGAGTATTTAAAGGAATGAGAATGGCAGGTAGAATGGGTGGTGACAGGGTAAAACTTTTAAACCTACGTGTTCTAAAGGTAATGCCAGAGAAAAATTTAATCGTAGTAAGTGGGTCTATACCTGGTGCTAAGAATTCTTACGTAATTTTAGAGAAGTAAAAAATGGAGATTTCTGTTTTAAAAAATAGTGGAGAAGATACCGGCAGAAAAATATCACTATCTGATGCAATATTCAGTATTGAGCCGAACGACCACGCCATATATTTAGATGTGAAACAATATCTTGCCAATCAACGACAAGGTACACATAAGTCTAAAGAAAGAGCTGAAATAGCAGGATCTACAAGAAAGATCAAAAAGCAAAAAGGCACGGGTACAGCAAGAGCGGGAAGTATCAAGTCACCTATCTTTCGAGGTGGTGGTAGGGTATTTGGTCCTAAACCAAGAGACTATAGCTTCAAGTTAAACAAGAAGTTAAAAGTTTTGGCCAGGAAATCAGCAATTGCCTATAAAGTTAAAGATAACAAGCTTACAGTATTAGAAGATTTTTCTTTGGACCTACCAAAAACCAAGGAGTATGTTAAACTTCTAAGCGGCCTTTCTTTAAGTACCAAAAAGACGTTGTTTATCATATCTGACTTGAACGACAACGTGCTGCTTTCTAGCAGAAATATCAAAAATGCCAAAGTTACTACAGCTGATAATATCAACACATACGATCTGATGTATGCTGATACAGTACTTGTTAGTGAAAGTGCAGTGGAGAAAATCGAAAATATTCTAAAATAATATCATGAGTGTTTTAAAAAAACCTATAGTTACTGAGAAGGTCGCGGCGCTAAATGAAAAAGGAAAGTATGGCTTTATCGTTGATGATGACGCCAATAAGATAGAGATCAGGAAAGCCGTAGAGAAGATGTATGGTGTGAATGTGGAGAGTGTAAAAACGCTTCGCTACCAGGGGAAAGTGAAGTCTCGCTATACAAAATCGAGGGTAATCACTGGAAAATCGAAGTCTTACAAAAAGGCAATCGTGCAAGTTGCAGATGGCGAAGTAATTGACTTTTATAGCGGTATATAAAGGAATTTTAATTGTTGGGAAGTAAATAGTTGGGAAACTAAAATGCTTAACAACTTGATAGTATAAATTAAAATGGCAGTAAGAAAATTAAGACCTATAACTCCTGGTCAACGATTCAGGATAGCACCTACTTTCACGGAGATCACCACAGATAAGCCAGAAAAGTCACTTTTGGTTTCTGTAAAGAAGTCTGGTGGTAGAAATAACGATGGCAGGATGACCATGCGCTACATGGGTGGCGGTCACAAGCAGAAAATTAGAATTATCGACTTCAAAAGAAATAAGCACGATATTCCAGCGTCTGTAAAATCTATCGAATATGATCCGATGAGAACTGCAAGGTTGGCTTTGGTGGTGTATGCTGATGGTGAGAAAACTTATATTATCGCTCCGGAAGGATTGCAGGTTGGTCAGACCATCTATGCCGGTAGCACTGTAGCGCCAGAGGTTGGTAATTCACTTCCAATGTCAGTTATTCCTTTAGGAACGATTATACATAATATAGAGTTGAAGCCAGGCCGGGGCGGTGCTTTAGCGAGAAGCGCTGGTACATACGCTCAATTACTAGCCCGGGAAGGGAAATATGTGACGGTTAAGCTGCCTTCAGGAGAAATGAGAATGGTATTAGGTTCTTGCCAGGCTACTATCGGTACAGTATCTAATGCAGACCACATGAACGTGGTATTAGGTAAGGCTGGTAGAAACAGATGGTTAGGAAGAAGACCAAGGGTTAGAGGTGTAGTAATGAATCCAGTGGATCACCCAATGGGTGGTGGTGAAGGGAGATCATCCGGTGGTCATCCAAGATCACGAAATGGTTTATTGGCCAAAGGAAAGAAAACCAGAACGCCTAAAAAATACTCGAATAATTTAATCATCGGTAAGAAGAAGAAATAATGGGACGATCATTAAAAAAAGGACCTTATATAGATTTTAGGTTGGAAAATAAGGTAGAGACCATGGCTGGTTCTGGAAAGAAATCAGTTATCAAAACCTGGTCGAGAAGATCTATGATATCTCCTGATTTCGTAGGCCATACATTTGCAGTACATAACGGTAATAAGTTTATTCCAGTCTATGTAACTGAAAACATGGTAGGTCATAAATTAGGGGAATTTGCACCTACTAGAAATTTTAGAGGTCACGTCGCCAAGAAAGATAAAGGCAAAAGATAATTAGTATATGGAAGCAGTAGCCAGATTGAAAAACGTACCCACCTCACCAAGAAAGATGAGGTTAGTGGCAGATTTGATTAGAGGAAAGAAAGTGAGCAACGCTTTGAGTATCCTTAAATATGATCCAAATCATGGTGCCCCTAAATTAGAGAAGCTGTTATTATCAGCTATCTCCAATTGGCAGTTGAAGAATGAAGATACGAAGTTAGAAGATGCTGATTTGTATATCAAAAGCATATTTGTTGATAGTGGCAGAATATTAAAGAGGCTACGTCCAGCTCCTCAAGGCAGGGCGCATAGAATCAGAAAACGCTCCAATCACGTAACGTTAGTAGTTGATAGTGCTGTTTCTGCAGAATTAGTGCCAGTGGAAGATGACGAAAATTCAGACAATAAAAAATAAATAATGGGACAGAAAGTAAATCCTATTGGTTTTAGATTAGGAATCGTTAAAGGTTGGGATTCTAGCTGGTTTGGCGGTAAAACCTTTGCCGATAAGTTAGTTGAAGATCACAAAATCAGAAAATATGTCGACGCCCGTATACCTAAAGGTGGTGTGGCTAAAGTCGTAATCGAAAGAACTTTAAAACGAATTACGTTAACAATACACACAGCCCGACCGGGTGTGGTGATAGGAAAGGGTGGATCTGAAGTTGATAAAATTAAAGAAGAGCTCAAGAAAATCACCGGTAAAGATGTGCAAATCAACATCTTTGAAATAAAGCGACCGGAATTGGACGCCCGTCTTGTCGGAGAGTCTATTGCGCAGCAGTTGCAAGCCAGAATTTCTTACAGAAGAGCAATGAAGCAGGCCATAGCAGCGGCGATCAGAGTGGGTGCGCAAGGGATAAAAATCAAAGTATCCGGCCGTTTAGGTGGTGCGGAGATGGCAAGAACTGAGCAGTATAAGGAGGGTAGAATTCCTCTGCATACGCTAAGAGCTGATATCGACTATGCTATATCTGAGGCAGCTACCGTATATGGTAAAATAGGTATAAAGGTGTGGATCTTCAAAGGCGAGGTTTTTGGAAAACAGGATCTTGCGCCAAATGCTGAAGCGATAAACAGTAGTAATAATGAAAGTAGTAATGCTCCCGGTGGACGAAGGAAACGCGAAGAGCGACCAGGACAAGGTGGACCGAAAAGGAAAAGAAGATAATACTTTCAACTAAGATTTAAGTAATTTTAAGATGTTACAGCCAAAAAGAACAACATTTAGAAAAAAGCAAAAAGGAAGAGTTAAAGGTATCGCACAGCGCGGTCACACACTTTCTTTTGGATCTTTTGGATTGAAATCATTGGAGCCAGGATGGATAACCAGCCGCCAGATTGAGGCCGCTCGTATTGCCATGACCAGAGCCATGAAAAGAGAAGGCCAGGTATGGATCAGAATATTTCCTGATAAGCCTATAACCAAAAAGCCTGCGGAAGTAAGGATGGGTAAAGGTAAAGGAGCACCTGAATATTGGGTAGCTGTAGTGAAGCCAGGAACAATCATTTTTGAAGCAACAGGTGTAGCCACAGAAACAGCACAGGAGTCGTTGCGTTTGGCGGCTCAGAAATTGCCGTTGAAGACCAAATTTATTGTAAGTAGAGACCACGTAGCGTAAATAGTTTCATGAATCCTGGGATAGGCTGAGAAGCCTCCTAATGCCAGGTGATTCATGCAACGATTTAAAAGCAATATAGGCATATGAAAAATATAGAAATTAAAGCACTCACGCTGGATGAGTTAAATGCAAAGTTGGCTGCTGAAAAGGAAAACATGCAAAAGATTAGATTTGCGCATGCTATTTCCCCTATCGAAAATCCGATGAGAATCAAGGAGTCAAGAAAATTGATAGCCAGACTATCAACAGAATTACGGGCTAAACAACTCGCAAAATAAGTAACATGGAGTCAAGAAATCTTAGAAAAGAAAGAATTGGTAAGGTTGTCAGTAACAAGATGGACAAATCCATTACCATTGCTGTGCAAAGAAGGGTAAAGCACCCGATATATGGCAAGTTTTTGGGTAAAACTACCAAATTAATGGCTCATGATGAAAAGAATGAGTGCACAATTGGCGATACGGTGAAGATTATGGAAACCCGCCCGTTGAGCAAAAGCAAACGTTGGAGATTGATCGAAATAATAGAAAGAGCTAAATAAGATGATACAGCAGGAATCAAGATTAAGTGTAGCGGATAACAGCGGCGCCAAAGAAGTGCTTTGTATTCGCGTATTAGGTGGTACCGGTAAAAGGTATGCATCTATTGGTGACAAGATAGTTGTATCGGTAAAATCTGCCCTTTCTTCTAGTAATCTAAAAAAGGGAACTGTTTCTAAAGCTGTTGTCGTTAGAACAAAGAAAGAAATTCGTAGAAAAGACGGTTCTTATATTCGTTTCGAAGATAATGCGGCTGTTTTGTTAAATGCAAATGATGAGCCTCGTGGAACCCGTATATTCGGACCTGTGGCAAGAGAGTTACGAGAAAAACAATTTATGAAAATTGTTTCTTTAGCCCCGGAAGTTTTATAAAGCATGAATTGATCATGCTGGTAGTGGATCAAAGCAATAGATCCTTTTTGCTGGCAAAGAATTCTATGTGACTCATAAATTATAATTACACAGATGAACACTAATAACCATAAAGTAGGTAAATTTCACATTAAAAAAGGAGATACTGTAAAAGTTATCTCTGGAAACTCGAAGGGTAAAACCGGAACAGTTTTAACGGTAAATACTGAAAAGTACCGTGCTATAGTAGAAGGTACCAACATGATCACCAAGCACGTGAAGCCTTCTGCAACCAGTCCTAATGGTGGTATTGAAAAAAGAGAAGCCTCTATTCATTTGAGCAACCTGATGCTTGTAGATCCTGCCACTGGCGAAGCTACGCGTATTGGTAGAAAAGAAGATGATAAAGGTAAACTTCAGAGATATTCAAAGAAAACCGGAGAGATAATTAAATAATGGCTAATCCAAGATTAAAAGATAAATATTTGAGTGAAATTGTACCTGCTTTAAAGGACAAGTTTCAGTACAAATCAATCATGCAGGTTCCTAAGATTACTAAAATTAGTATCAATAAAGGAATAGGTGCTGCTGTATCAGACAAAAAGCTGGTAGATGTAGGCGTTGAAGAACTTACTACCATCAGCGGTCAGCATGCTGTAGCAACCATCGCTAAAAATTCCATCTCTAACTTTAAGTTAAGAGAAGGAATGCCTATCGGTGCAAGAGTAACTTTGAGAGGAAACAGAATGTACGAGTTCCTTGACAGGCTAATGACTGTTGCTTTGCCTCGAGTACGAGATTTCAGGGGTATCAGTGATAAAGCGTTTGACGGTAGAGGTAACTATACATTGGGTGTAAAAGAACAAATTATATTTCCTGAAATCAGTATTGATAAGGTGAATAAAATTACTGGTATGGACATTACCTTTGTAACTACCGCAAAAACTGACGAAGAAAGTTTAGAACTATTGAAAGCGTTTGGCATGCCATTCGTGAATAAAAACAAGGATAACTAATATGGCTAAAGAATCAATTAAGGCTAGAGAAAGAAAAAGAGAGAGAATGGTAGCTAAATATGCTGCCAAGCGAGCTGAACTTAAGGCAGCTGGTGACTATGAAGGCTTGGATAAACTTCCAAAAGACTCATCGCCAGTAAGACTTCATAACCGTTGTAAGCTTACCGGGAGACCAAGAGGCTACATGAGAAAATTTGGAATCTCCAGGGTTACCTTTCGGGAAATGGCCTTAGAGGGCAAAATTCCTGGAATCACAAAAGCTAGCTGGTAAAAAACTAACTTTTATTTTTATAATTAAAAATAATACGTAATTTTGCAGGCCTTAATTCAAGGGCGCTGTTTATTAAATACATTAAGGAAATGACTGATCCTATTGCCGATTATTTAACCCGACTTCGAAATGCTATTAAAGCAAATCATCGGATCGTGGATATGCCTGCTTCTGGTTTAAAGAAGGAGATCACTAAGGTATTACACGAAAAAGGTTATATCCAGAACTATAAATTCGATGATTCTGGTATACAGGGTACTATTAAGATAGCTTTAAAATACAACCCACAGAGTAAAACCTCTGCCATTGTGAAGTTAGAGCGTATCAGTAAGCCTGGTTTAAGAAAGTATACCAAAGCAGAGACCATGCCACGTGTGCTGAACGGTCTGGGTATTGCAATCCTTTCTACATCGCAGGGTGTAATGACGGATAAGGAGGCCAGGGTAAAAAAAATTGGCGGTGAGGTTTTATGTTATGTATATTAATTGAATAACTAAGAAATGTCAAGAATAGGTAAAAAAGAGATTCAACTTCCTAGTGGTGTTGATCTGCAGATTTCAAAGGATAACCTGGTGACAGTAAAGGGACCTAAAGGTTCTTTGCACCAGGCCGTGGATCCGGATATCAGCATTGCAGTAGAAGATGGGTCTGTTGTTGTAAAAAGACCGACAGAGCAGAAAAGACATAAAGCCCTTCACGGCTTATATCGTTCGTTGTTGAACAATATGATTGTCGGTGTAAGTGAAGGTTATAAGAAGGAGTTGGAGTTGGTAGGTGTAGGTTATAAAGCTTCGGCGCAGGGCAATGTTTTAGAATTGAACTTAGGCTATTCCCACAATATTTTTCTTTCTATTCCGGAAGAAATTTCATTGAAAACTGAAACACCAAAAGGTAAGAATCCTTTGGTAACTTTGGAAGGAATCGATAAACAACTGATTGGCCAAATTGCAGCCAAAATCAAATCTCTACGAAAAGTTGAGCCTTACAAAGGTAAAGGTATTCGATTTGCTGGAGAAGTTGTTAGACGTAAAGCGGGTAAAACAGCATCTAAATAATCTATTTAAATGAAAAATATAAAATCTAGCAGAAGAACAAGGATCAAAAGAGGTATCCGAAACAAAATTAGCGGTACTTCTGACCGACCAAGACTTTCTGTTTTCAAAAGTAACAAGAATATTTACGCGCAGCTTATCGACGATCTTTCAGGTCATACCCTGGCTTCTGCATCTTCTGCTGAGTTGGAAGCTGGCAAAGGTGTTGACGTCGAATTGTCGAAGACCGTAGGGAAGAAATTAGCTGAAAAGGCTGCATCCAGTGGTATAGAATCAATTGTTTTTGATAGAGGTGGATACTTATACCATGGTAAAATAAAAGCTTTAGCAGATGGTGCTAGAGAGGGTGGACTTAAATTTTAATATATAATGTCTCAGAATAATATAAAATCCGTTAAAGCCAGCGAAATTGACCTTAAAGAGCGTGTAGTCGCTATAAAAAGGGTGGCTAAAGTTGTAAAAGGTGGACGTAGATTCAGCTTTTCAGCAATTGTAGTAGTTGGTGATAGCAACGGTGTTGTAGGATACGGATTAGGGAAAGCAAACGAAGTAACGGATGCCATTACCAAAGGCATCGACGACGCAAAAAAGAATTTGGTTAAAGTTCCGGTACTTAACGGTACGGTACCTCATGAAGCGCTTGGTAAATACAGCGGTGGTTTTGTATTGTTAAAGCCTGCCGCAAAAGGTACTGGTGTAATCGCTGGTGGTGCTATGCGTGCGGTGTTAGAGAGTGCTGGCGTACATGACGTACTGGCAAAATCTAAAGGTTCTTCGAATCCTCATAACGTGGTGAAAGCAACATTTGATGCTTTGGCCAATATGAGAGATGCTTATACCGTAGCACAACACAGAGGAGTTTCTATGTCTAAAGTATTTAATGGATAATTCTATGGCAAAGGTAAAAATCACACAAATTGCAAGTACCATCGATCGTCCTGAGCGTCAAAAAAGAACGATTCAAGCTTTAGGTTTAGGAAAGATCAATAGGACGGTTGAAGTTGAATTTACGCCACAGATTGCCGGTATGGTGAACAAAGTGGGTCACTTGGTTTCTGTAAAAGAAGTTTAGTTGCCCCTAGTTTTTCAGGATTAAGCAAACTGATGGTAGAAGGCAATATGCAAAAAAATAAGCGGTAAAATCTTTCGTTTTATTTAAAATGAAATTTTGCCAAGACATAAAAATATCGTAAGCAGATGAAATTGAATACTATAAAGCCTGCTGAGGGCTCTGTAAAAAATAACAAGCGATTGGGTAGAGGAGCCGGTTCTGGCAAAGGCGGCACAGCTGGAAAAGGCCATAAGGGTGCACAATCACGTTCTGGTTATAAATCTAAATCAGGGTTTGAAGGTGGTCAAATGCCATTGCAGCGTAGAGTACCTAAGTTCGGTTTCAAGAGTCCTAATAGAATTGAATTTAAAACCCTCAATTTAGATTCTTTGCAGGAATTAGTAGAGAAGACTAAAGCTGATGTGGTTAATTTTCAGTTATTGATTGACAATGGAATTGTATCAAGCAATGACATTGTTAAAATTCTGGGTAGAGGCACTTTAACCGCTAAGGTAAGTGTTGAAGCACATGCTTTCTCTGCTTCTGCAGCTGAAGCTATTGAAAAATCAGGCGGTAACATCACCAAACTTTAGTAATGAAGAAATTCTTTACAACCATCAGGAATATATTTGCTATTGAAGATCTCAGGATACGAATCATCAATACTTTGTTTTTCCTGATTATTTTCAGATTAGGGTCATTTGTAGTGCTGCCAGGCGTTGATTCTTCAAAACTTGGCGATGCTGAAGGGATCTTTGGACTGTTGGATACCCTTTTAGGTGGTGCATTCAGCAGATCTTCTGTTTTTGCATTAGGCATCATGCCTTATATCTCTGCATCAATTGTTGTACAGCTATTAACAGTAGCTGTTCCTTATTTTCAGAAGTTACAAAAAGACGGAGAATCAGGTCGAAATAAAATCAACCAGATTACGCGTGTTTTAACTATACTCATCACCATTGCTCAGGCTGTTGGTTATTTATCAACAACAATTCCTGCAGAGGCGATATTAATAGATAGAACATTTTTTACCATTTCTTCGGTAATTATCATTACGGCAGGTACAATATTCTGTATGTGGTTGGGTGAAAAAATTACCGACAAGGGTATTGGAAACGGTATATCTATGTTGATTATGATTGGTATCATTGCCAGATTCCCCGGGTCGATAGCTGCTGAGGCAGTGTCACGAGGCATGAGTGGTATGTTACTTTTTATTTTAGAAATCGTTGCTTTGTTCTTTGTAGTGATGGGCGTAGTGATGCTTACCCAGGCGGTAAGAAGAATTCCTGTACAATATGCCAAGCAAGTTGTTGGCAATAAGGTTTATGGTGGTCAAAGACAATACATTCCTCTGAAGGTAAATGCTTCAGGTGTAATGCCGATTATCTTCGCCCAGTCGTTGATGTTCCTTCCGGCTCTTGTAGCAGGTATTTGGAGTGATACAAGCGACATGGCGGCATCGATAGGCAGTACGTTCTCTGACTTTACAACCTGGCAGTATAATTTGGTTTTTGGGTTATTGATTATACTGTTCACGTTCTTTTATACGGCTATTACCGTTAATCCAAACCAGATAGCCGATGATATGAGAAGAAACGGAGGATTTGTACCTGGTATTAAACCTGGTAAACAGACCTCAGAATTTATAGATAACATTCTTACAAAAATAACTTTGCCTGGATCTATCTTCCTGGCGATAGTGGCCATATTGCCTGCTATAGCGAACCTGGCTGGGGTCAGTCGAGACTTCTCTCAGTTCTACGGAGGAACATCGCTACTGATTATGGTCGGTGTTATTCTAGATACTTTGCAGCAGATTGAAAGTTATCTATTGATGCGCCATTATGAAGGTATGATGAAGTCGGGCAGAGTAAAGGGAAGGTCACAAAATGTGGCAGTAGCTACATAGAATGATTTTTTATAAGACAGAAGACGAAGTTGAGATTATAAGGCAGAGTGCTGAGATTTTAGGGAGGGCACATGGTGAAATTGCAAAGTTAGTAGCACCGGGCATTACCACGAAAAAATTAGATGACGTTGCCGAAGCTTTTATTCTTGATCATAAAGCTAGACCTTCTTTTAAAGGTTTCAATGGTTTCCCTTCATCTTTGTGTATCTCCGTCAATGAGAATGTGGTACATGGATTTCCCGGGAAATATGAACTAAAAGACGGGGATATTGTTTCTATTGATTGTGGCGTTTTTTGGAACGGTTTTCATAGCGACTCAGCCTATACGTATCCTGTTGGAAACGTCAATAAAGAGGTTTTGAAACTGCTCGAAGTAACGAAGCAGTCTCTTTATGTTGGCATAGAGCAAGCTGTTTACGGCAAGCGAATTGGCGATGTTGGCCAGGCCATTCAAGACTATGTCGAAGGATTTGGCTATTCGGTGGTGAGAGAGCTTGTAGGGCATGGGTTAGGCCGCGATTTGCATGAGGGGCCTGAGGTTCCTAATTATGGCAAACGGGGAAAGGGTACCAAGTTGAATGAGGGTTTGGTGATTGCCATCGAGCCAATGGTAAACTTAGGCACTAAAAACATTGTGCAGGAAAATGATGGCTGGACTATTAGAACAACCGACCGTGAGCCGTCAGCACATTTTGAGCATACGATAGTGATTTGGAAAGATAAAACAGAAATTTTAACAACGCATAAATATATAGAAGAGGTTTTTAAAATATAATATGGCTAAACAATCATCTATTGAACAAGACGGAACTATTATAGAAGCCTTATCAAACGCGATGTTTAGAGTAGAGTTGGAAAACGGACATCAGGTTATTGCGCATATTTCTGGTAAAATGAGGATGAATTACATCAAGATTTTGCCTGGGGATAAAGTAAAGCTGGAGATGTCGCCATATGATCTTACCAAAGGTAGGATTGTATACAGGTATAAATAAAGGATTTAATAAAGCTAAATATAAATCGAATGAAAGTTAAAGCATCCATTAAAAAACGTAGCGTTGAATGCAAAGTCATTCGCAGAAACGGAAAATTGTACGTTATCAATAAGAAGAATCCAAGATTCAAACAAAGACAAGGATAATTATGGCTAGAATTTCAGGAGTAGATATTCCAGATAATAAAAGAGGTGAAATTGGTTTGACCTATATTTATGGAATAGGACGTAAGTCGTCACAGAAAATCTTAACACAGGCTGGTGTTGATTATGATAAGAAAGTAGGAGAATGGTCTGATGACGAGTCTAATTCCATTAGAACTATTATTACTGAGGGTAATAAAGTAGAAGGTGTTTTAAAGTCTGAAGTTCAATTGAGCATCAAAAGGCTTATGGATATCGGCTGTTACCGGGGCTTGAGACATAGAAAAGGTTTGCCGGTAAGAGGTCAGCATACCAAAAACAATGCTAGGACTAGAAAAGGCAAGCGTAAGACAGTTGCAAATAAAAAGAAGGCTACTAAATAACAAGTAATGATAAAGGCGCTCTTTTTGCTTTGGCATGTGCGTTATAGAAAATATAATTTGCGCTACCGGGTTTTAAACAAGTGTCCTTCAAACGATGATAAATTCCTTAACCAACAGGGATGATCAAGAACAAATACCTGATTACAATATACCAATAATAACATGGCTCAGAAAAGAAAAGATAAAGCTAAAAAAAGAGTAGTTAATGTTGAACCTATAGGACAGGCTCACATCAAAGCTTCTTTTAACAATATTATTATATCCATCACCAATTTATCAGGTCAGGTAATTTCCTGGGCGTCAGCTGGTAAAATGGGATTTAAAGGATCTAAGAAAAACACGCCTTATGCAGCTCAAATGGCAGCAGCCAATTGCGCACAGGCGGCACACGACCTTGGACTAAGAAAAGTAGAGGTGTTTGTAAAAGGACCAGGTGCAGGAAGAGAATCAGCTATCCGTACAATACAAAATACGGGTATTGAAGTTACCATCATTAGAGATGTAACTCCATTGCCGCACAACGGTTGCAGGCCTCCAAAAAGAAGAAGAGTTTAATTACTCTTCAGATTTCGAGAGGTGTTTTTTAAATCCAGATCCAAATTCAAATTAAATTAAAGATTATAAATGGCTAGATATACAGGTCCAAAAACCAAAATTGCCCGTAGGTTTAATGATCCTATCTTTGGTGCCAGCAAAGCACTTGCAAAGAAAAGTTATCCTCCAGGCCAACATGGTAGAGGACGAAGGAAAAAGCAATCGGAATATGCTGTCCAGTTGATGGAAAAGCAAAAAGCTAAATATACCTATGGTGTTTTAGAGCGACAATTCGAGAACTTATTTCACAAAGCACAAAAGAAATCAGGTATTACTGGTGAGATTCTTCTTCAACTACTGGAAGCCAGATTAGATAACACGGTTTATCGACTGGGAATAGCACCAACAAGAAGATCTGCGAGACAATTGGTGTTGCATAAGCATATTGTTGTGAACGGTTCTATTGTTAACATCCCTTCCTATACCCTTAAACCAGGTGAAATGGTTGGTGTGAGAGAAAAATCGAAATCTCTAGAGTTAGTTACAGATAGTCTGGCAGCCAAAGGATCTAAAAGGTCTTCCTGGTTAGAGTGGGATAACTCTGAAATGGTAGGTAAATATTTGAACCCACCACAAAGGGATGAAATTCCTGAAAATATTCAAGAGCAGCTTATTGTCGAGCTTTACTCTAAGTAATTAACAATTCTTTTAATATAATCTATATAATATGTCAATATTAGCATTTCAAATGCCCGAGAAGGTAGTAATGGAAAAAGCTGATGATTTTCACGGTCTTTTTACTTTCAAACCACTTGAAAAAGGATACGGGGTTACCATTGGTAATGCATTAAGAAGGATCTTATTATCTTCATTGGAAGGATATGCAATTACTGGAATTAAAATACCAGGTGTGTTGCACGAATTCTCAACAATTGAGGGTGTTGTAGAAGATGTTTCTGAAATCATTCTTAACCTTAAAATGGTAAGATTCAGAAAAATTACTGAAACAATAGATAACAAAATTAGCATCTCTATCAAAAACCAAAAGGTTTTAAAAGCAGGAGATATCACAAAATTCACCAATTCTTTTGAAATTTTGAATCCTGAACTTGTGATTTGCAATCTCGATGAAAGTGTTGATTTTGAATTGGAAGTGGTTGTTGAAAAAGGCAGAGGGTATTTACCAGCTGAAGAAAACAGAGCCACAGAACAAGTGTTCGGGGTTATTCCGATAGATACTACTTTTACACCGATTAAAAATGTAAAATTTAGTGTTGAAAACACCAGGGTTGAGCAAAAAACAGATTATGAAAAGCTTATCCTGGACATCGAAACTGATGGATCTATTCATCCTGAGGTAGCCCTTAAAGGTGCTGCGAATATTTTGATTCAACATTTCATGCTATTCTCTGATCAGACAATGATCCTTGAAACATCTGAGCCTGGTGAACCAGAAGCGGTAGATGAGGAAATGCTGCACATGAGGAAGTTGTTGAAGACTGCTTTGAATGACCTTGACCTTTCTGTACGTGCATACAACTGCCTGAAAGCAGCTGACGTTCGTTCTTTAGGAGACTTGGTTAGATTAGAAATTTCTGACATGATGAAGTTCAGAAATTTTGGTAAGAAATCTCTTGCTGAACTTGAGCAACTGGTTGTGGAGAAAAATCTTACCTTCGGTATGGATTTAGGTAAGTATAAACTTGATGAAGATTAATAATAATGAGACACGGTAAGAAATTTAATCATCTTGGTAGAACAGCGTCGCACAGAAAGGCTATGCTTTCGAATATGGCTTCTTCTTTGATTTTACACAAAAGAATAAGCACAACAGTAGCGAAAGCCAAAGAATTGCGGAAGTATGTTGAGCCTTTGATTACCAGAGCAAAAGAAGACACAACCCATTCAAGAAGAACAGTGTTCTCCTACCTGACCAACAAGGAGTCTGTAAAGACTTTGTTCGATGAAGTTGCAGGTAAAATCAGTAACAGACCGGGTGGATATACCAGAATCATCAAGACTGGTTCTCGAATTGGTGATAATGCTGATATTTGTATCATAGAACTTGTCGATTACAACGAGGCACTATTGAAAGATACTTCTGCAGACAAGACGAAGACTAGAAGAAGTCGTAGAGGCGGCAAGGCTAAGGCTGACGATGATACTGAAGCGAAAGCTGAAACATCTG
>PPFU01005210.1_pt1 | contig 17037 bp, 13 predicted proteins | sample 1535991 | NCBI WGS metagenome assembly PPFU01 (sample SAMN04901290, study PRJNA319586) | Hypolithon metagenome, whole genome shotgun sequencing project. | isolation source: Antarctic Hypolithon | place: Antarctica: Miers Valley | collected 2014
GGCCCGGAAGCAGTCGGCCAAGGACGTGGTCTTCACGGTCCACGACGTGCCGCTGCTCGACGAGGCCCGCGAGTTGCTCGGCCCCCGCCGGAAGCGCCGGGGCGTCGACGACAGCATCCGCACCTATGGCCACGTGGTGGTCGACGAGATCCAGGACCTGTCCCCGATGCAGCTGCGCATGGTGGGACGCCGATCCCTCAATGCGTCGATGACCATCGTCGGCGACATCGCCCAGGCCACCGGTGCGTGGGCCCATCAGAACTGGGACGAGATCCTCGAGTTCCTCCCCACCAAGCGAGGCGTCCGGCGGGCCGAGCTCACCGTGGGTTACCGCATCCCGGCCAAGAACATGGAACTGGCCGCCCGCGTGCTGCGGGTCGCCGCACCGCAGCTCAGCCCGCCCCGCTCCGTGCGCGAGGGGGGCGACGATCCGCTCATCCAGCGTGCAGGCTTCGGTGGCCTGCTCGACGAGGTGGCCCGGGTGACTGCGATGGAGCGCGACGAGATCGAACCCGGCTCACTCGCCGTCATCGTGCCGGCCACGCTGCTCGGGCCCGTGTCCGATGCGTTGGAGGCCGCCGGGATCCCCCACGGCCGCGCCACCCGCCAGGGGCTCAACGAACCGGTCACCATCGTCCCGGTCGGGATGGTCAAGGGTCTCGAGCTCGACGCCTCCGTGGTGGTGGAACCGGCGGCCATCATCGACGAGGAGGCCCAGGGCCTGCGGGCGCTCTATGTGGCCCTCACCCGTTCGACGAAGCGCCTGGCCATCGTGCACGAGCGTGCCCTGCCCGGCTTCTTCCACGGACCGCACGATGTCGACCAGCTCGCGCTCGACGTCGATCGGGCAGTCTGAGGGCCATGGCCGACGCCCGCACCAGCGACATCGCCGTGCGCGGGGTGTCCGTGGGCTACGACGGGACCGAGGTGCTCCACGGTGTCGATCTCGAGGTGGCCCCCGGATCCGTGGTGGCGCTGCTGGGCCCCTCGGGATGCGGCAAGACCACCCTGCTGCGCGCCATCGCTGGTCTCGAGGTCCCCGACGCCGGTGAGGTCAGCATCGGAGAGCGCCTGGTCTCCGGCCCCGGGACCCAGGTGCCCCCGGAGAAGAGGCGCATCGGGATGGTCTTCCAGGACTGGGCGCTGTTCCCGCACCTCACCGTGGCGGGGAACGTGGCCTTCGGACTCCCCCGGGCCGAGCGCAGAGGTGGACGGGTCGACGCTGCGCTGGAGATGGTGGGGCTCGCTGGATTCGGCGACCGGGCGCCGGGGACCCTCTCGGGAGGTCAGCAGCAGCGGGTGGCCCTCGCCCGGGCGCTCGCACCCGAGCCCTCGGCGCTGCTCCTCGACGAGCCCTTCTCGAACCTCGACACCACCCTGCGGGCCAAGGTGCGCACCGAGGTCCACGAGCTGTTGCACCGGGTGGGGATCACCACCGTGTTCGTGACCCACGACCAAGACGAGGCGTTCGTGCTCGGCGACGAGGTGGCGGTCATGTCCGAGGGCCGCATCGTGCAGCAGGCGCCGCCGCACCGGATCTACAGCCAACCGGTGGATCCCTGGGTGGCCCGGTTCGTGGGCGATGCCAACATCGTGCGTGGCACGGCCGCCGACGGGCACGCATCCACCGTCGTCGGCCGGGTCCCCCTGCGGGGCCCCGGCGACGAGGGCAACGTCGTGGACCGGGGCGAGGTCGACGTCCTGTTCCGCCCAGAGGACCTGCACCTGCTCGATCAGGACCAACTCGCTGCTCGTCACGTCGACGGGACGTGCGACGCCGAGGTCGGGTTGGTCGAGTACTACGGCCACGACACCGTCTACGTCGTGACGCTCCGCGACGGCACCCAGGTCCGGGTGCGCGAGGTCTCGGTGCCCCGATTCGACCGCGGTGATCTCGCCTGCGTGGTCGCCACCGGCGCGCCAGCTGTCGCCTTCGCGACATCGTGACACCCACGGGATGATCGTCGTCGTCGGCGCGGGCCCGGCTGGTCTGACCACGGCTCGCGAGCTCCACCGGTCCGGCCACCACGTGGTCGTGGTCGACGCTGCCCCCGTCGTCGGAGGGATGGCCGCGTCCCCCACGGTCTCCGGGGTCCGGGTCGACCTCGGCAGCCACCGGCTGCACCCGGCGATGTCCGAACGGGTGCGAACGATGATCGACGGTCTGATCGACGTGCAGGTCCGTCCCCGCAACGGTCGTATCCGGCTCGGTGACCGGTGGCTGCCCTTCCCCCTCACGCCGGTGGGTCTGGTGCGTGGCCTGCCCGGCACCGTGGCGATGCGGGCGGCGATCGATGCGGCCACCGGTGCGTTCCGCACGGCCCGGTCTGACAGCTACGCCGAAGTCGTCCGGGCCGGGCTCGGGCCGACCGTGTGGAAGCGGTTCCACGAGCCCTTCGCCTGGAAGCTGTGGGACACCGATCCTCGAGAACTCTCCGGCGAGCTGGCCCGCCGGCGCGTGTCGGCCACGGGACCCACTGACATCGCGCGCCGCCTCGCTCGCGGACTACGCCGGCCCCCGTCGTTCCTCTACCCGCGTCTCGGGTTCGGTGCCGTGGCCGAAGGGCTGGCCGCCGACCTGCCCGACCTGCGCCTCGCCACGAAGGTCACCGGCCTGATCGAGCACGACGACCGGGTGATCGTCGGCCTGGCCGACGGCCGGATCCTGACTGCGTCGCACGTGTTCTCGACGCTTCCGGCAAGCCTGACCGCCACCTGGCTCCGGCTGACGTCACCCGATCGGGTCCAGGTGCGCAGCCGAGGGATGGTGCTCGTCTACCTCACGCTCGACCGCCGTCCCTACACCACCTTCGACGCCCACTACCTGCCCGAACGCCACGTCCTGCCCACCCGGCTGTCGGAGCCGATGAACTACCGCGACAGTGCCACCGACCCCACCGACCGCACCGTGCTGTGTGCCGAGATCCCCTGCTGGCCGGGAGATCCGGTCTGGCGGGCGACGGACGCAGAGCTCGGACTGCGCGTGTCCGACGATCTCGTACGTTCCGGCCTGCCCGACCCCCGGGCCGTGGCCGTCGAGACCGTGCGCCTGCCGTCGGTCTATCCGGTGATGACCCCGGAGACGCTGGCGGCATTCGACCGTGCCGAGCGTGCCATGGATGCCAGCCGACGGGTGACCGTGCTGGGCCGGCAGGGGCTCTTCACGCCCGACAACACCCATCACGTGATCGAGATGGGCCTCGGTGCTGCGGACTGCGTGGCCGAGGACGGGACGTTCGACCGAGGTGCATGGCGCGAGGCCAGGGACGGTTTCCGTGAGTTCGTCGTGGAGGACTAGCGGACGTCAGGCCGCAACCTCGTGCCAGCACCGGACCCGGCTGCGGTGTACCTGCCAGACGGCGGGCAGGACCCTGCGCAGATACGTGGGCAGGGAGACGAACGATCGCCCGATCCGGCGGTGGGCATAGGCGATGGGGACCTCGTGGTACCGGTGGCCCTTTCCCAGCAGGTCGAGGGTGAGGACCTGGGCGTAGTTGTAGTCGTGCACGATCTCGGCGCTGCGGGCGGCGGCGGCCGACAGGGCCCGATAGCCCGACTGGCCATCGGTGAGGCGGCGTTCCCGCTGGCCGACGGTGAGGGACCGCACGAGCGTGGTGAGCACGCGGTTTCCGACGTTCCGGTGGAGGCGCATCCGGCGGGGACCACCCAGGAAGCGTGAACCGACCACGTAGTCGGCTGCACCGTCGAGCAGCGGCCCCACCAGGTCGGCGACGTCGGCGGGGTCGTACTCGCCGTCGGCGTCGCAGAACACCACGGCTGCGGCTCCGGAGGTCACCGCCTGTTGGAGCCCGACCCGAACCGCTGCGCCCAGTCCGAGGCCCGGGGTGCGGACGACGTCGGCACCGGCGCGACGAGCCAGGTCTCCCGTGCCGTCGGTGGACCCGTCGTCGATCACGAGACTGCGGACGGCGATCGTGCGGTCGCCGATCGTGACGACAGCCGGTATCCGGGCGAGCACGTCGACGATCGTTCCCGCCTCGTCACGAGCAGGCAGGAAGAAGTCGACGTGCGGGACCTCCTCGGCCTCGAACGGGTTGGCGACCAGCATTAGGTGGACTTTACACATCGTGGACAGCGCTCGTAGCATCGGCGCCATGCGAGCGCTTCCCCGTTCATCTGCCAGCCGTTCCGTCACCGCCAGGCTCCTCACCGTCGGGCTCGTCGTTGTCGCCTTGGCGGCGCCGGCCTGTTCGTCGGGGGAGGAGCGTCTCACCGTGTACAGCGGACGGACCGCTGATCTGATCGGGCCCCTGCTCGACGACTTCAGCGAGGAGACAGGCATCGGCATCGACGTCCGCTACGGCGATTCTGCCGACCTCGCCCTCCTCATCGACACCGAGGGCGACAACACCGACGTCGACGTGTTCATCTCCCAATCGCCCGGCGCCGTCGGCTTCCTCGAGGAGCAGGGGCGCCTGACCACCCTGCGCCAGGACGAGCTCGACCTGGTGGACGAGGACCTGCGAGCCGATGACGGCCGCTGGATCGGTCTGTCGGGCCGCATCCGCGTGCTGGTGTACAACACCGACATGGTCGACGAGGCCGATCTCCCCGACTCGGTGCTCGACCTGACCGACGAGGAGTACCGGGGCCGGGTCGCGGTGGCTCCCACGAACGGGTCGTTCCAGGACTTCGTCACCGCCATGCGCATCGAACTCGGTGAGGACGTGGCCGAGGAGTGGCTCGATGGCATGGCGGCAAACAACGCCAGGCCGTACTCGAACAACACCGCCATCGTCGAGGCCGTCTCACGGGGCGAGATCCCCATGGGCCTGGTCAACCACTACTACCTGGAGCGCGCGAAGGCCGAGGATCCCTCCGTGTCGGCCGAGAACCACTTCTTCGCCGAAGGAGACATCGGTTCGTTGCTCATCACCACCGCGGTGTCGATCATCGGGGGCTCGGATCGCAGCGACGACGCCGGTGCCCTGGTCGACTTCCTCCTGTCGGAGGACGCGCAGCGGTTCTTCTCCGAGGAGACGTTCGAGTACCCCCTGGCCCGGGACGTCGAGCAGGCCGACACGCTCCCGCCGCTCTCGGAGATCCCCACCACGCGCATCGACCTCGACGCACTCGGCGGTGGCCTGCAGCGCACGGCTGAGCTGATCCAGGGCAGCGGACTGGACCGCAACTGACCGTGCTCGCCGCGCAACGAAAGCCCGCCCCTCGGGCCATCACCGTCGTGTCGGTGATCGTCGCCCTGGGCTTCGCTGCGCCCCTCGTCTATCTCCTCTCCCGCGTGGTGGTCGGTGATGTCGACGCCCGGACCGTGCTGGCCGACGAGATCACTCGCACCGCGCTGTGGAACACGGTGGTGCTCGCCGCACTCGTGGCCATGTCAGCCATGGTGATCGGCACGGCGCTGGCGTGGCTGGTGGCCCGCTCCGACATCCCGGGACGGCGGATCCTCGCCGTGCTGGTGCCGCTGCCGCTCGTGTTCCCCTCGTTCGTCGGCGCCCTGGCGCTGCGGGCGTCGGTTGCGCCCGGCGGTCTGCTCGAGGCCCTGCTCGGCCCCCTCGGAGTCGGGCGGTTGCCGCAGGTCGACGGGTTGGCGGGCTCGTGGCTGGTGCTGACGCTGTTCACCTATCCGTACGTGCAACTCCCGGTGGCCGCCCGGCTGCGGTCGCTGGGCTCGTCGGTCGAGGAATCGGCCCGCCTGCTCGGACGTCGTCCGCTCGCGGTGTTCTTCCAGGTCGTGCTGCCCCAGGCCCGCTCGGCGATCGCGGCCGGCACCCTGCTGGTGTTCCTCTACGCCGTCTCGGACTTCGGGGCGGTCGATCTGCTCGGATACCCGGCGCTCACCCGGGTGATCTACGCCAATCGCGTCCTGAACCGCGACCTCGCCATGACCCTCGGTCTGATCCTCGCCGTCATGGCCCTCCTCGTCACCGCGAGCGAGCGACGAGTGGGCCGCAATGCCGTGGCCGCCCCAGCCGTGCGAACGAAGGGCTCGCTCACCGTCCCCCTCGGACGCTGGCGCTGGCCGGTGCTCGCCCTCGTGGTCTTCTTCCTCCTCAACGCCCTGGCCGCCCCGATCGCCTCCCTCGTGCACTGGACCCGCCGGGGTCTCACGTCGGGCACGCTCGACCTCGCCGACGCCGACCTGCTGACACCCGTGCTCAACACGGCCGGCATCGGGCTGGTCACCGCGCTCGTTGCGGTGGTGGTCGTCCTGCCGCTCGCCTTCCTGGGGACGCGCTTCCGCAGTCGCGTGGCCAGCCCAGCGCTGACGCTGGTGGTGGCGGGGTTCGCCCTCCCCGGCATCGTCATCGCGCTCTCGATGGTGTTCCTCGTCCTCAACACGCCCGTGCTCGATCGCCTCTACCAGACGTTCCCGCTCCTCGTGATGGCCTACGTCGTGCACTTCGGGGCCCAGTCGGTGCGCGCAGCCGGCGTCGCGGTCGGATCCGTCCCCGGCCGGCTCGACGACGCGGCGCGCATGCTCGGCGCCGATCGATGGCGGCGATTGACCCGCATCGACCTGCCGCTCATGGCCCCCGGGCTCGCGGCCGGCGCCGGGCTGGTCCTGTTGTCCACCATGAAGGAGCTGCCGGCCACGTTGCTCCTCGCGCCGACCGGCTTCGAGACCCTGGCCACACGGATCTGGGGGTCGACCGAGTCCAACGCCCTGGCCGAGGCCGGCCTCACCGCCATCACGCTCCTGCTGGTGTCCGGTGTCCTGACGTGGCTGCTGGTGGTACGTCGCGCCGATCTGTTGGACTGAACGGGTGACGAGCTCGATCGTGCCCAGCCGTGCGGTGCCCGGCCGAGCACTGCTGATCGGCGTGTTCGTCGTGGTCGCGGCATGGGCCGCGCTGGGGAGCGACGTCCGGGCCTCCTACGGCGCCCGCACCACGGCCGACGAGCCCCAGTACCTGCTCAGCGCCATCAGCATCATCGAGGACGGCGACCTCGACATACGCGACGAGCTGATCGACGAGCGGTGGCGCGAGTTCCACGAGGCCGATCTGCCCCGCCAGACCGAGCCGAGAGCCGACGGCCGCGAGGTCAGCCCGCACGATCCGCTGCTCCCCCTGCTGCTCGCCCCCGGCGTCGGTCTCCTCGGCTGGGTGGGAGCGCGGATCACCATGGCGTTGGTGGCCGGCGCGCTCGCCACGCTGCTCGTGTGGACGGCGACGGAGCGCTTCGGCGTCGGCGTCCGGACCGCGCTGGTGGGGGTCGGCGCCTTCGCCCTCAGCCCGCCGTTCGCCGCCTACGGCAGTCAGATCTACCCGGAGCTGCCCGCTGCGTTCGCCACCACCGCCGCCGTGGCTGCACTGACGGGTGAGCCGTCCCGGCAGCGCACCGTGATGTGGTTGCTGGCGGTCGTCGCGCTCCCGTGGCTGGGGGTGAAGTACGCCGGGGTGGCCGTGGCGCTCGGTCTGATCGGTCTGTGGCGGGACCGCGACCGGGCCGTCCCCGTCGTCGGGGCGGCCCTCGTCGCCGGGGCGATGTACCTCGCGTTCCACCAGGCGGTGTACGGCGGCTGGACCGTGTACGCCGCCGGCGACCACTTCGTCACCGGAGGCGAGCTCACGGTCGTGGGCGACGATCCGAACCATGCCGGACGGACGGTGCGACTCCTCGGACTGCTCGTCGACCGCCACTTCGGCCTCGTCGCCTGGGCTCCCGTCCACCTCCTCGCGGTGCCGGCCATCGCCTGGCTCCTCCGAGGCACGCAGCGGGAACTCCTGCTCGCGCCATTGGCCGCAGGGTGGGCCACGGCCACCTGGGTCGCGTTGACCATGCACGGCTACTGGTGGCCCGGCCGCCAGACGGTGGTGGTGCTGCCATTGGTGGTCCTAATCGTGGTCCGCTTCCTCGACGGCCGCCCCCGTCTGCTCCTCGGCGCCGCCGTGGCGGGTGCCCTGGGAGCGCTCTCGTGGCTCTTCCTGGTCGTCGAGACGACCGTGGGTCCCATCACCCTCATCACCGACTTCGAGTCGACGTCCAACCCCTGGATCCGCACCTGGCGGTTGCTCCTGCCGGACGAGCGTGCGGGCGGTCTCGGAACGCTCGCCCGCAACATCGTCTGGTCCGTGCTGCTCGCCGGCTCCGCCGTGCTCGGTTGGCGAGCGTCGTGCAGGCCCCCGTCAGCGGGGCGAGACGAGGATGCGCTCGCTGGCGAAGGCGCCGATGCCGATGACGTGGCCGTCGATCTCCACCGTGGTGGTGCCATCCGGGGATGAGGCTGTGATGGTTCCCGACGATCCGGGGATGAGGTCGGCTCCCTCGAGGAACTCGAGCAGGCCAGGGGCGAACTCGAGCTCCTCCGGGATGCGGCTGACCACGAACCCGGTGCCCACCTCGACGGTGGCGAGCGCCACCGTGGCCGGCGCGTCGTAATCGGAGCCGGGGATGGGGTTGCCGTGGGGGCAGGTGGTGGGGGATCCGAGGAGACGATCGATGGCCCGCTCCACGTTGTCGGAGATGACGTGCTCCCACTTGCCCGCCTCCTGGTGGGCATCGGCCCACGACAGGTCGAGGATGTCGGTGAGGAAGCGCTCAGCCAGCCGGTGGCGCCGCACGACCTGTTCCGCCAGCCGCCGACCGTCTGCGGTCAGGGCGATCTTGGTGCCCGCGCTCTCGACGAGGCCCTCGGTGTCGAGCTTTCGGATCATCTCGGACACCGCAGGACGGGACACTTCCAGCCGCTCGGCGATCCGGGCCTGGATGACGGAGATGTCGTCCTCGGCCAGTTCCCAGATCGCCTCGCAGTACTCCTCGAAGGCCGGATGCCATTCGGGTGTCTCGTAGACGGCCATGGCGACCATCCTAGGGGCGTGGTGGCGTCGCGGGACGGCGTGGCGTGTCACCATGCGGGCAGTGCAGCATGCCCGTCTCCCGGTCTCGATCGACGACGTCCGCGCGGCCGCGTCGGCCATCAGCGGGGCGGTCGTACGGACCCCCACCACGCACTCTCGCACGCTGTCCGCCATCACCGGTGCCGACGTCTGGGTGAAGTTCGAGAACCTCCAGTACACCGCCTCGTTCAAGGAGCGGGGCGCCCGGAACCGATTGCTCACCCTCGACGAGGAGGAGCGTCGGCTCGGAGTCGTGGCGGTGTCGGCCGGGAACCACGCCCAGGCCGTGGCGCACCACGCCACCTTGCTGTCCATCCCGTCGACCATCGTGATGCCGGTGGACACGCCGGTGAACAAGATCAGCCGCACCGAGGACAACGGCGCCACCGTGGTGGTCGACGGCGCCACCCTCGAGGACGCATCGGGGGTGGCCAAGCGCATCGCCGCGGAGGAAGGGGCCACCTTCATCCCGCCCTATGACGACCCCGCCATCATCGCCGGGCAGGGCACGTGCGCCCTCGAGCTCCTGCAGGACGGGCCCGAGTTCGATGCTCTGGTGGTGCCCGTCGGTGGCGGCGGCCTGTTCGCCGGCTGCTGCGTGGCGACGATGGCGACCGCTCCCGGCGTGGAGCTCATCGGCGTCCAGACCGAGCTCTACCCGGACATGATCCGGGCCACGGGGCGCCAGGTGGGCCAGCCCCCGGACGAGTGGGGACCCACCATCGCCGAGGGCATCGCGGTCAAGGCACCGGGCGTGCTCACCACCGAGATCATCACGGCGCTCGCCACCGACATCGTCTCGGTGCCGGAGCGCCTGATCGAGGAGGCCATCGTCTGGTACCTCGAGATCGAGAAGATCGTCAGCGAGGGCGCTGGCGCCGCGCCGCTCGCTGCGCTGCTCGCCGACCCCGGACGCTTCGCCGGGCGCACCGTGGGTCTGGTCCTCTCGGGCGGGAACATCGACCTGCGCCTCCTTTCCTCGGTGATCATGCGCGGTCTGGCCCGCACCGGTCGCCTCTGCCGACTCGTCATCGACGTCCCCGACGCACCCGGTGCCCTGGGTGCCCTCACCGCCGCAGTGGGTCGGGCCGGAGGCAACATCGTCGATCTGTGGCATCACCGCGAGTTCGGCGTGCACTCGGCCCGGGTGACCGAGATCGAGTTGCTCATCGAGGTGCGCGACCAGGAGAGTGCGGCTCGGTTGCGCCTGCAACTCCAGGGCGAGGGCTACGTCGTCGACGACGCACCGCGTCGCATGCAGTGATTCCCCGGCACCAGCCACCAGAACGAGAGGAGACGAGATGAACGGAGCCGAACTGGCGCTGCGCGCCGCGGCCGACATGGGGGTCGAGATCTGCTTCGCCAACCCTGGGACCACCGAGATGGAGCTGGTCGGTGCCCTCGATTCCGTCACCGGCATCCGGGGCATCCTGGGCCTGTTCGAGGGGGTGGTCACCGGCGCGGCCGACGGCTATGGGCGCGTCACGGGTCGCCCGGCCCTGACGCTGCTGCACCTCGGACCCGGATTCGCCAACGGCATCGCCAATCTGCACAACGCCCGCCGGGCCCACACGCCGGTGGTCAACCTCATCGGCGACCACGCCACCTGGCACCGGTCGGCGGATGCGCCGCTCGACTCCGACATCGAGGCCCTGGCCGGCGTCGTCTCCCGCCATGTGGCGACGGTGTCGTCGTCGGCGCACACCGGCTCCACGGTCCGTGAGGCCATCGCTGCATCGGTCGGACCGCCATCCGGCGTGGCCACCGTCATCGTTCCCCAGGACGCGGCCTGGGGCCAGGCCGATCTCCACGATGTCGGCTCCTTCGATGCCGCGCCGGACCCCCTCGACGCCGATGCCATCGGCGCATCTGCCGCCGCACTGCGTTCGCTCGACGGTGCCAAGCGCGGCCGCGTCGCCATCCTGCTGGGGGGAACGATCCGCCGCGCCGAGCTCGATGCAGCCGCCCGGCTCCGGACGGCCACTGGCTGCACCGTCTGGATCGACACCTTTCCGGCCGTGCTCGAACACGGACGCGGTCTCCCCGCCTTCGACTCGATCCCCTACTTCCCCGAACAGGCCATCGACGCGCTCGCCGACATCGACACGCTGGTCGTGGCCGGCACCCGTGCACCCGTGGCCTTCTTCGGATACCGCAGCGTCGGTCGCAGCTCGCTGGTCGCCGACGACTGCGAGGTCATCGTCGCCGCCCCCGGAGGTGTGCGCGGCCACGTGGCGCTCGACGCCATCATCGAGACCCTCGAACTGCCTGCCGCCGAGGCGGCCCCGAACGTGGAACCCGCCGTCGCGCCGTCCGGCGATCTCGACATGTTCACGATGGGCGCCATGGTCGCCGCGCTCCAGCCCGAGGGCGCCGTGGTCGTGAACGAGGCCGCCACGTCGGGGCTCGGGTGGGCCATCGCGGCCGGCGGTGCGCCGCCCCACCAGACGTTCTCCCTCACCGGCGGGGCCATCGGCCAGGGTCTCCCGTGTGCTGTGGGCGCAGCCGTGGCTGCCCCCGACCGCAAGGTGCTCGCGCTCCAGGCCGATGGGTCGGGGCTCTACACCGTGCAGTCGCTGTGGACCATGGCCCGGGAGTCGCTCGACGTCACCGTCGTGGTGTGCGCCAACCGCGCCTATCGGATCCTGCAGATGGAGCTGCACCGCACCGGCAACGACGACCCCGGACCGCAAGCCCGTTCCCTCACCGATCTGGGCAGTCCGGTCCTGGACTGGGTGGCGCTGGCCGCAGGCTTCGGGGTGCCGGGCATGCAGGCCACCACGCTCGACGAGCTGCGTGCCGGCATCGAACACGGTCTCGCCACCGAGGGCCCGTACGTCGTCGAGGCTCTGATCTAGGAAGGCCGGCATCTCGCAGGGCACGCCGTAGGGTCCAACGCATGCGCATCGGCATCAACGGTTCCAGTCTCCTCGCCGACCCCGACCTCGGACGCATCACGGCCGACATCACCGCCGCCGAGGCGGAAGGCTTCTCGTCCTACTGGCTGGCCCAGACCGGCTTGGTCGACTCCCTCGGGGCGCTCGGCGCCGCCGGCCCGCAGACGTCGTCCATCGAGGTCGGCACCGCGGTGATCCCCACGTGGACCCAGCATCCGATGGCACTGGCGGCCAACGCCCTCACGACCCAGGCGCGCGTGGCCGGGCGTCTCGTGCTCGGCATCGGCCTCTCGCACAAGCCCGCGGTCGAGGATCGACTGCACATGACGTGGGAGAAGCCCATCCGGCACATGCTCGACTACCTCGAGGTCCTGGGCCCGCTGCTGACCGACGGCAGGGTGTCCCACCACGGCGAGGTGTGGAGCCTCGACGCCGAGATGGCGCGCCCCACCGAGGTCGCCCCGAAGCTGATGCTCGCGGCGCTCGGCGACCAGATGCTGCGCATCGCAGGGACACGGACCGACGGCACGATCCTGTGGTGCGTCGGCCCGAAGACCATCCGGTCCCACATCGCTCCCCGCATCAACGAGGCTGCCGCCGACGCCGACCGGCCGTCCCCCTCGATCGTGTGCAGCATCCCGTGCTGGGTCACCGACCAACCCGATCAGGCCCGGGAGTTCATCGCTTCGGTCCTGGCTGTGTACGCCGAGCTCCCGAGCTACCGGGCCATGCTCGACATCGAGGGGATCCACGGTCTCGAGGACCTCTCGCTCGTCGGGAGCGAGGCCGAGGTCCGCGACGGCATCGCCGCGGTCGCCGAGGCCGGCGCGACCGATTTCACCGCCGTGGTCATGGGCGGCGACCCGGACGAGACGGCGGCGACGCGGGCCGTGGTCGCATCCGCCTGATAGCCGGTACGCGTCCGATGGTGCAGATGATCGCCACCGATCTCGACGGCACGTTGCTCGGGCCGGGCGCGGTGCTGTCCGAGCGGACCCTCCGGGCGCTCGACCTGGCCCGCCACGCAGGGGTGCACGTGGTGGCGGCCACGGGTCGAGCGTGGCGGTCGGCCTCCGAGGTCCTCGAACCGACGGCCGCCATCCAGCACGCCGTGTGCTCCAACGGAGCCCTGCACTTCGATCGGGTGAGCGATCGGGTCGTGCGGACCCATCCCATCGAGCGCAGCGCCGTGGGTCGTGCCGCGTCGGTCGTGTCGGCGTCCATCGACGACGTCGGGCTGGCCTGGGAGCTGGCAGACGGGAACTTCGGTTGGGACGCGCGCTTCTTCGAGCACAACCCGCTGCTGGAGGAGCGCCGCGGACACGAGCGGGTCGAGGTCCTTCCGGTCGACGACCCGCCGGGCGAGGTCCTCAAGGTCCTGGTCAGCGCCCCCGGATACGGCGAGGACGAGCTCTTCCGCCGCCTCCACCCACTGATGCCCGACGATGTCGAGACCACGGCGTCGGGGGTCTCGTTCGTGGAGATCACCGGGGCCGGCGTGCACAAGGCCAAGGGACTGCAGGCGCTGTGCGACGATCTCGGCATCGCCGCCGCCGACGTGGTGGCGTTCGGCGACAACCGCAACGACGTGGAGATGCTGCGCTGGGCCGGGCTCGGCTACGCCATGGCGAACGCCAACCCGGCGCTCGCAGAGGTGGCCGACGCTGAAGCATCCCACCACGCCGATGACGGCGTGGCGAAGGTCATCGAGTCGCTGTTGGCCTGACCGCCTTCGGGCCCGGCCGCCCCCGCCCGAGGCGGTCGCTGTACTTGGCCATCAGCGGCCCGATGATGGCTGTGAGCAGCACGTAGGCGGCGGCGAGCGCGCCGAGGTCGGAGCCGTTGGCCAGACCGGCCCCCAGTGCAGCGATCACGATCGAGAACTCGCCCCGGGCGATGAGCGCAGCGCCCGCTCGCCGGCGACCGGCCGGGCCCACGCCGGCCCGAGCCGCGGCGACGTGACCGGACACCAACTTCGTCCCGGCCGTGACCACGGTCAGCGCCGTGGCCGGCACGAGGGCGCCGACGACGGTCGACGGTTCGATCTGGAACGAGAAGAAGAGGAAGAACGTGGCGGCGAACAGGTCACGGAGGGGTTCGATGAGATCCGCGGCGCGTTCCCTCACCGGTCCCGACAGGGCGAGGCCGACCAGGAAGGCACCGATGGCACTCGACACCTGGAGCTGTTCCGCCAGACCGCCGACGAGGAGTGTGAGACCGAACACGGCCAGCAGCAGCGCCTCGTTGGAGCCCGGGGCCAGGAGGGCACTCAGTCTGTCGCCCCACTGCAGGGCCAGGAACAGGACGATCGCCACCGCCACCAGGGCAGCGGCCACCGTGATGGCGGTGGCGGAGGCGGTGCGACCGGCGACGAGGGCGGCGACGATCGGGAGATACACGGCCATGGCGAGATCCTCGATCACCAACACGTTGAGGATCGACGGGGTCTCGCGGTTACCCAGCCGACGGAGGTCGCTCAAGACCTTGGAGATGACACCCGACGAGCTGATCCAACACACGCCACCGAGGAGGATGGCCGCAGTCACCTCCCACCCGAGCAGGAGGCCGAGACCGAACCCCGGGGTGAAGTTGGCCACTGCGTCGACCAGACCGGGCACGACGCCGGTGCGCAGCCCGGAACGCAGCTCGTCGCCCGAGTACTCGAGGCCCAGGGTGAAGAGCAGCAGCAGCACGCCGATCTCGGCGGCGAGGGCGATGAAGTCCTCGCTCACCCGCAGGGTGGCGACCCCGCCGTCGCCCAGGGCCAGACCGGCGAGGAGGTACAGGGGGATGGCGGTGATGCCGAGCCGCGCCGCCAGGCGCGCCAACACGGCGAGCGCGAGCGCGACCGCCCCGATCTCGATGAACGCGATCGCCGCATCGCCGCTCGCGGCAGCGAGAACCGGCGCGATCACGTCCGCAGGATCTTGCGCAGCTGGTCGAGGCCCTCCGGTGTGCCGACGGCGACCGCTACGTCTCCACCCTGCAGGACGAACTCCGGGCCAGGGGCGGGCTCGGTGGTCCCGTCCCGGAGGACGGCCACCAGCGAGCACCCTGTCTTCGTGCGGAGCTCGCCGTCGCCGATCGTGCGGCCGGCGAGCACGGATCCATCGGACACCTCGATCCAGTCGAGGGTGACGCCCTCGATCTGTTGCTGCATGGCGCCGAGCTCCTCGCTGATCCGGGTCGCGCCCAAAAGCTCGGTGAGCGTGCGGCTGTCGTTCGCACTGAGCCGGACCACGCTCTGGGCCACGTCAGGGTCGTGGGTGTCGTACACGAACACCTCCCGTCTGCCCCCGTGGTGGCAGATCACGCCCATGCTCGTCCCGTCGTCGGTCGAGAACTCGTAGCGGATGCCCACCCCGGGCAGTTGCGTCTCGGTCACCTCGGCCACGTGTGTCCTCCTCGATCGTCCACGGCACCGTGCAGTCTGGCAATTGGAGAGCGCCGGGAGTACAGCCGAGGCGAAGCAGTACGTTGCCGCCCATGCGTCGGCGCTTCGTGACCTGCTTCGTCGTGGCCGCCGTGGTGGTCGCCGCCTGCTCCGGTGACGACTCGTCGGACGGCGATGCCGGACCCTCCGATGCCGACACCGGTACGAGCGTCGAGACGACGGGCGACTACGAGGCCACCATCGCCCGCACCGAGCACAACGTGCCCCACATCTCTGCCCGCGACGTGGGCAGCCTCGGGTTCGGCTACGGCTACGCCTTCGCCGAGGACCACCTGTGCTCGTTGGCCGATGTCATCGTGCAGGCCAACAGCGAGGCTGCGTCGCACCACGGCGAGGAGCACCTGACCCGGGACGTCGTGTACGCAGCGCTGGACGTGGCCGGCGCCGCACGCGCCGAGTTCGACGGTCTCGAACCCGAGCTCCAGGACGTCATCCGTGGGTACGCCGCCGGTTACAACGCGTACCTCTCCGAGACCGGTCCCGCCGACGTACCCGGCTACTGCGCGGGGCAGGACTGGGTCCGCCCGATCGACGAGTACGACCTCGCCGCCTACTACAAGATCCTGAGTCTGCGGGCCAGCGTCGATCCGCTGATCGGCTTCATCGCCTCGGCCGCCCCCCCGGAGGAGGCCGTCACCGGCGACGAGCCGGCGGAGGACGAGGCCGCGTGGGCATCGCTGGTGCCCGACACCTCCGAGCTCGGTAGCAACGGGTGGGCCATCGGCCCCGAACGCACCGTCGACGGGACCACCATGGTGGCGGGCAACCCCCACTTCCCGTGGCAGGGCGCGCTGCGCTTCTACGAGGTCCACCTCACGGTGCCGGGCGTCATCGACGTGTACGGCGGCTCGCTCCTCGGCTCGCCTGCGGTCAACATCGGCTTCACGGAGGACGTGGCCTGGACCCACACCGTCTCCGCCGGCAACCGCTTCACGGCGTACACCCTCGATCTCGTCGACGGGAACCCCACCCGGTACGTCTACGGCGACGAGGAGCGCGATCTCGTGCCGGTGCAGGTCACCGTCGATGTGCTCGGTGAGGACGGCACCGTCGAACCGGTCGACCAGACCGTCTGGTTCAGCCACTACGGCCCGGTGATCGACTTCCCCGGCGTCGGGTGGACCGGCGACACCGTGCTGACCTTCCGCGATGCCAACGCCGACAACGACGAGATCATCCCGCAGTTCTACGCCATGAACACCGCCGCATCGATGGCCGACTTCATCGGCGCCCACCGCGACATCGGCGGCATCCCGTGGGTCAACACCATCGCCGCATCGGCCGACGGACGCATCTGGTACGCGGACACCTCTGCCGCCCCCAACCTCGCACCCGAGGCGGTCGCGGCGTGGGAGCAGCGGGTGGAGGACGACGTGATCACAGCCGTGGCCCTCGACAACGGGGTGGTCCTGCTGGATGGCAGCGATCCGCTGTTCGAGTGGGTCGACGCCGAAGGGGCCCGCGATCCGGGGCTCGTCCCGTTCGCCGACATGCCGGTGCTCGAGCGCGCCGACTACGTGTTCAATGCCAACGACCCGTACTGGTTGGCCCACCCCGATGCGCTGCAGGTGCTCGACTCCCCGGTGTTCGGCCGGGCCGAACGGCCGACCTCGCCCCGCACCCGCATGAACGCCGTCCAGCTGGGCGAGATCAACGGCGACAGCGGCGACGACGGGCTCTACACCCTCGATGAGCTGGCCGAGTCGGTCTTGTCCAACCGGGTGTTCACCGCCGAGCAACTGGTGGACCCGGTCGTCGTCCGGTGCACCGCCGCCGGACTCGGCGAGGCCTGTGGCGTGCTGGCCGACTGGGACCGTCGGGTCGACCTCGACAGCAGGGGAGCGGTGCTGTGGCGGGGGGT